>Ga0209675_1000724_pt1 | contig 22437 bp, 31 predicted proteins | sample AraplaCol_mLB_r2_2_FD_184280 | JGI IMG/M metagenome (GOLD analysis project Ga0209675, IMG submission 184280) | Arabidopsis root microbial communities from North Carolina, USA - plate scrape MF_Col_mLB_r2 (SPAdes) (version 3) | ecosystem: Host-associated > Plants > Roots > Endosphere | place...
AACCGCAAGATGCGGCTCAGGTGGCCGACAACATCGTCTTCGCAATGAGTGCACCGTTCCGGCTTTCGGCCAGCGAAACGGTCCGGGCTGGCCTCAGCATTGGAACGGCGGTATTCCCCATCCATGCCCAGTCCGCCGAAGCGCTGCTGGCCGCAGCCGACGCCGCCATGTATGAAGCCAAACGCGATGCGCGGGGTACCTGGCGCGATGCCACCTCCTCTTCTGTACGCGTATAAAATGGCGCGTGCATCGATTTCGCCCAACCTCAATATGCCTCATCGCTTGACCTCGTCACCGCGCCGCCGCGTGTTGCTATCCCTCGTCTCGTTGACCATGCTTCCGCTGATTGGCTGCGCCACGCGTGAATCCCAAACCGGGAAGCTGACACCCGCTCAAATTGCCCTGCTGCGAAGTGAAGGGTTCACGCTGACGGAGAACGGATGGGAACTGGGGCTATCGGAGAAGGTTCTGTTTGGTTTTGATGAGTACACGATTTCGCCGGAACATCAAGCGCCGCTGTTGCGGCTGGGACGTCTACTGGCCGATGCCGGGATTTCCGATCTCCAGGTGAATGGGCATACCGACGATGCAGGGAGCGAGGAATACAACCAAAAGTTGTCGGTGCGTCGGGCCACGGCAGTGGCACGCGTGCTAGATAGCGTTGGATATTCGCAAGACCGGACTCACGTGCGCGGCTACGGTAAGACAATGCCCATTGCGGACAATCGGACCGCCTCCGGTCGTGCGGAAAACCGTCGCGTGGCTATCGTCGTTTCGGTGGACTGAGAGACACCACAATTTCCTCACCAAACACACCGCCGAATGGGGTGAACAAAATCTATTAGCCAATTTTCTGCCAGTTGAGTTGGCAACCGACACATTCGGCTCGCACACTGAGCCGTATATAAGAAAGGCGGCTCACGGATACAACTTCACCCCCTTGGATTTGACTGCGAGCAGATTGGCCCGAGGGCTCGCCTGCCTTCGACGCTCTCGCGGCTGCCCCGGCCCAGGCTGAAGCATAGCCTGCATGCTGTCCTGGAAGGCAAGGCCACCACACTCGGCCTGGGAAGCACAAGTACGGTCGCATTAAATGCGCTGTGCGATAAGGTGTTGGCCACAGTCGCCGTTGAAGGCGAGCCTCTTCCGCTCGATGCCGACGGTGGCAAGTTTTTGGATGGCTTCGGCCGGGTCGCCATCGCCCACATTGGTTTGAAACCATGCTCCCCTTTGAGGACGTGACAGGGCGCAGCATTTGTGTCAGTGCGCCTATACAGTCTTTCGCGTTAGTCGCTCGCGTCACGTGCCACTTACTACGATGCCCTCACTCAAGCCCAGCGCAGTCGAACGGACCTGATGGCATGGGTACAGTGTTTTGCCCGCTAGAGTACTGCTGCTTGCCATGCCGCGAGTCAGATCATTGACCAAGTATTTCAGAAGCGCTGATTCCCGGAAAAACAAGAGGATCTCCGTCTTCGTGAACGGCAGCGCAAAGTGCTGCAGCGACTTCTGGACGAACGGCGGTGGCGCCAAAGCCCTACGACACTACGTCAGAGGTGCCGGGCTGGACCCACGGCATAGCGGAGTAATCCGAAGCCGTCCGTAGTGCCGACCCGCTCGATAATTCCGACGTACATATGTTGCGCTGCCGGGAAACGATGTCGCGTCGAGCAAAGGCGTACCACATGTCGATAGAGGCCGTAGTGTCGCGTATTGCGACAAGCAGGATCATGACTGCTAACAGCAGTGCATTGATTCAGTTCTTCGGGCGGCGGCGTGACTTGACTTTGTCTGTGGACGAATAGGCTGAAGGTTCCCCTACTCATGGAGAAGCCATCTTGTTCGCGAAATCTTACTGGTACGACCGAATCTGGAGCATTGCTACCCCTCATGCCGGGCGTCGCAGCGCGTACTCCTTTATTAAGAGCGCCTCATCGGAGCCGACGTATCGCGCGTCGGCCAATGCTGATCATCGGCGCGAACGGGTTTTGTGCGTATGTGCTGAAGACCTGTTCTCCCAGGCAGTTCCCATGACTACTTTTATTGAATGGATGGCAGCGTGTCAGCGCAGCCCTTCGCTCGACAAGCTGGTGGTTATCCAGAAGCCCGACGCGGTTGAGAACCGCCTTAGGGAAGCTGCTGGATACCTATCTCGCCGGTCGTCCATTAAAGTCAGCCCCCTTCGGGACTGGGTAGCATCATGGCTCGAGGGACACCCTCCGTTGGAGATGTGGCTCGGTCTTTCGCTGCATCGGCAGAGCGATGCGAATCACTATGTATCGCAATTGCTAACCGCCCCCGCGGCTCATCGATTCCTAGTTTTCGATCCGTTGCTGGGTCCCCTTTCACTAACCCATCTTCCACCCATCTCCGACAAAGCAGCCTGCTGCGAACAACTGCGGTTGGACGCCCTGCTGGGGCAGGTGGTATGCGACGTCTCCGAACAAGTCTCCTTCCACCAGTCTCGCATCGAGCTTGTCATCGCCGGTGGATCAGGCTGTGCAACGGATCCGCCGACTCATCCTGTCTGGCTACGAGCATTGCGCAATGAGTGCATGCTGGCGCATGTCGACTTCGCCTTCACGGGTTGGGGTTCTTGGGCTCCCGTGGCTCATTCCGCCCACGCCGCGGATGATGATTTCTGCTTTGAAGACGGCACGCGTATGCGCAGATTAAGCGCCTCCGAAAACACTGCGCAGGCGAGCGCCTTTCGGTAAGGGCTCATGCGATAGCACCTCCGCGGTACAGATCCAACGGCATACGGGCTTTCATTAGCTCTTGCCTTGGCGGCGCGCGCCAGCTACCTACGACGGCGTCTTGAGGCGCCGCCTGTATTTAGCGCAAATCTGAGCAAATCTACCGGTCCCGAGCTCGAAGAAAGAGCTCGGGACGAAGCAAGCTACTTCACCGCTCTTCGCGCACAGCGAGCGCCACTGGAGCCGACCGGAGGTCACTTCGCACGCCTTCTCGCCCGAAAAGGTGGAGACAATCTTCCATCATTCGAGACGCGGCGATTTCTTGCATACCGAGGATAAGACGCATCGAGGGCGTCCTCAATCACTTCGTTCGAGGTCCGGTCAAACGGGGGACACTCAAGAAGATGGGTCTCGGCGCAGTATCGCAAGATATTGATCATCAATGCATGACGACGGTCTTCAAGAAAATGCAATCGTCGGTTTTTTGTCCAAGCGCGGTAACCAGCGTAAGCAAGGGCAAGCAGTTGGTCCGCGGTTCCATCCAGATGCTCGGCGAGGCGGCGGGCTTCGAGGACCAAAGCGCGCTGATTGTCGGCGTCATCGCTCATAACGCTACTTCGTAGGATGCCGCTTTGCCGAACTTCGTCATTGGCGACGACCTTACCGGTCGATGTCTTCGGTCGAGCAGGAAGCGCGAGGAACGGCACTCCGCGCGCCACCCCGGCCGGGGCCACGGAGTCGGCCATGCAGATAAGGGCGAGCACCCACAGCCGGCAATACCGGTGAAGGAAGCGACGTTCGTCCGTGCATAGTTGAAGTGCGTCGTCTCTGGAATGTTCGCCGCAGAGAACCCGACTTGCCGTTTAACACAGAAATGTGCACTCATTAGTGCTCCTTAAAGAATGAAAAAGCCCGCCTTCCCCTGAAGGGGAGAGCGGGCGCGAGGGACCGCGCCGCTGCCGCTGCCGGGTTGCGGTTGCGGTTGCGGTTGCGGTTGCGGTCGGCGAGCTTGGTGGCCAGCATCGAAGCGCGGCTAAGTCCCTTAGCGGCACGTTGCGCAGTTTCCATTATTCGATTATATTCGAATAATGGAAACAGACAACGCCCTTCAATCGCTTGCCGCGCTCGCCCATGCCGTCCGCCTGGCCGTCTTCCGCCTGCTCGTACAGGCCGGCCCCGAAGGCCTGCCGGCTGGCCGCATTGCCGAACTGATGGAGATGCCGGCGTCCTCACTGTCGTTCCACCTCAAGGAACTGCATCACGCCCGACTGCTGGCCAGCCGCCAGGAAGGCCGGTCGATTATCTACATGGCCCGCTTCGAGACCATGAATGACCTGCTGGGCTATCTCACGGAGAACTGCTGCGGAGGCAATCCGTGCTCGCCGGTTTCCCGCTGCGCCGTCACCACGGAGTCCTGAGCCATGAAGCGCTTCCACGTCCACGTCAGCGTGGCCGACCTGTCGGCCAGCATCCGCTACTACTCGACCCTCTTCGCCGCAGAGCCAACCGTCATCCGGGACGACTATGCGAAGTGGACGCTGGACGATCCGCGCGTGAACTTCGCGATCTCCAATCGCACGGAGAAGCTGGGCGTGGACCATCTGGGCATCCAGGCTGAGACGGACGCAGAGCTGGCCGAGATACAGGCACGCCTCGCCAGCGCCGACCTACCCATGCAATCCCAGTCCGAGACGTACTGCTGCTACGCGACCTCGAACAAACACTGGTCGGTGGACCCCACCGGCATCGCCTGGGAATCGTTCCACACGCTCGGCAACGCGCCCACCTATGGCGAATCGCGTGACCGTAGCGCCGAGACCGCTGCGTGCTGCGTGCCCGTCCCGTTGGACGCCGCACCGAAGCCTTCCGCCAAGACCACCTGCTGCACGTCGCAATCCGGCTGCTGCTGACCTAGTCCTAACCCGCCTTCCCCATCGAATCCTCGTGCGAGGAGGCACTCCCTCGCCCCAACGCCCAACAACCACCATGTCCGACAAGACCTTCAATGTACTGGTGCTCTGCACCGGCAACTCCGCCCGCAGCGTCATGGCCGAAGCGCTGTTCAACGTGCTCGGCAAGGGACGCTTTCACGCCTACAGCGCCGGCAGCCATCCTTCCGGCAACGTGAATCCCTTCGCCGTCGAGCGGTGCGAGTCGATTGGCTACGATCTCCGGCCTGCGCAGCAAGAGCTGGGACGAGTTCGCCTTGCCCGATGCACCCAAGATGGACTTCGTGATCACCGTCTGTGACCAGGCGGCGGGCGAGGTCTGCCCGATCTGGCCGGGCACGCCCATCACGGCACACTGGGGTTTCATGGACCCGGCCGCCATCCAGGGTTCGGATGATGAGAAGCGCAAGGTGTTCGACCAAGTCTTCCGTCAGATCCTGAATCGCGTGAGCCAGTTCGTGAACCTGCCGCTGCACATCCTGGACCGCAATGCCATTCAGAAGGAGATGCGCGCCATCGGCGAGCAGCCTGTGGAGGCAGAGCAGTGAGCACGGCGCAACAGTCCGCCGCAGCGGCACAGCCCAGCGCCATTGGATTCTTCGAGCGCTATCTGACAGTCTGGGTGGCGCTGTGCATCGTGGCCGGCATCCTGCTCGGCCAATGGCTGCCATCGGTATTTCACGCCATTGGTGCCATGGAAGTCGCGCAGGTGAACCTGCCAGTCGGCGTGCTGATCTGGGTCATGATCATTCCAATGCTGATCAAGATCGATTTCGGCGCCATGGGCCAGGTCGCGGCACACTGGCGCGGCATCGGCGTCACGCTCTTCGTGAACTGGATGGTCAAACCGTTCACGATGGCGCTGCTGAGCTGGATCCTCGTGCGCCATCTGTTCGCGGGGTGGCTGCCAGCAGATCAACTCGATAGCTATATCGCCGGCCTGATCCTGCTGGCGGCGGCGCCTTGCACGGCGATGGTCTTCGTCTGGTCGCAGCTCTGCAAGGGCGATCCGTATTTCACGCTGTCGCAGGTGGCGCTCAACGACGCCATCATGATCGTGGCCTTTGCGCCGGTCGTCGCGCTGCTGCTGGGCCTGTCGTCGATCACCGTTCCATGGGACACGCTCATTACGTCAGTCGCGCTCTACATCGTCGTGCCCGTGCTGATCGCGCAGGTCATCCGCAGGACATTGCTGGCGCGCGGCGAAGCAACCTACAAGCGAGTTGTCGGTGCCCTCGGCCCGTTCTCGATCACCGCACTGCTTGCGACGCTGGTGCTGCTGTTCGGCTTCCAGGGCAACGCCATCGTCGAACAGCCGCTCATCATCCTGTTGCTGGCCGTGCCGATCCTGATCCAGGTCCTGCTGAACTCCGGGCTGGCCTATCTGCTGAACCGCAAGCTCGGCGTAGCCCACTGTGTCGCCGGCCCGTCGGCTCTGATCGGTGCAAGCAACTTCTTCGAGCTGGCCGTGGCCACCGCCATCAGCCTGTTCGGCTTCCAGTCCGGCGCGGCGCTCGCCACCGTCGTCGGCGTGCTGATCGAAGTCCCGGTGATGCTCCTTGTGGTTGGCGTGGTCAACCGCTCGCAGCACTGGTACGAATCGCATTGAGACACCTTATGACCGTCACCATCTATCACAACCCGGCGTGTGGTACGTCGCGCAATACGCTGGCGATGATCCGCAATGCGGGCATCGAGCCAACCGTCATCGAGTACCTGACCTCGCCACCCTACCGGCAGACCTTGCAGGCAATGATCCGCGAGGCCGGGATCACCGTGCGCGAAGCGATCCGCGAGAAGGGCACACCCTACGCCGAACTCGGTCTTGGCAACCCCGCGTTGAACGATGACCAGTTGCTCGATGCCATGCTGGCCCACCCCATCCTGATCAACCGCCCCTTCGTCGTCACCACGCTTGGCGTGCGGTTATGCCGACCGTCCGAAGTCGTACTGGATATTCTGTCGGCACCGCAGCAAGGCGCTTTCACCAAGGAAGACGGCGAGGCCGTAGTCGACGCACAGGGCCGGAGGATTCGATGACCGTCGATCTCCCCAACATCGTCCCGGCGGTGCTCGACACGCCGGACCTCCGCAAGCTGGAGCCAACACGCGTCAGCACCCACTCGCCGCGCATCCTGCTGCTCTACGGCTCGCTGCGCGAGACCTCGTACAGCCGCCTGCTGGTGCAAGAAGCCGAAGGGATTCTGCGGCACTTCGGGGCAGAGACCCGCGTCTTTGATCCGCGCGATCTGCCGATGACGGACAGCGCGCCCGCCGATCACCCGAAGGTGGTCGAACTGCGCGAGCTCTCCGAGTGGTCGGAAGGCCAGGTCTGGTGCAGCCCCGAGCGCCACGGCACGCTGACAGCCGTCTTCAAGAACCAGATCGACTGGCTGCCGCTGGAGATGGGCGGCATTCGCCCTACGCAGGGCCGCACGCTGGCCGTGATGCAGGTGTCCGGTGGCTCGCAGTCGTTCAATGCCGTCAACGCGCTGCGCGTGCTAGGGCGCTGGATGCGCATGGTCACCATTCCGAACCAGTCGTCGGTGGCCAAGGCATATCAGGAGTTCGACGCCAACGGCCGCATGAAGCCGTCGTCCTACTACGATCGCGTGGTCGACGTCATGGAGGAACTCTACAAGTTCACGCTGCTGGTGCGGGACCGCAGCGACTACCTCACCGATCGCTACAGCGAGCGCAAGGAAGCCGCACCCGCCCATGCGACGACGCTCGCGGCAGCGGCCATGCATCACGAGAACGACTCGCAGACCAGCGACACCGATAGCGGCGAAGTGGAATAACAAGGAATAGGCCGGCCATGGAGCCAAGCAACAGCGTGATCGCCAGGCTGGTGATCGCGGGGTTCACCAGCACGGTCGGCTGGCCGCTCTCCACTCACATGGAAGCGCACAACTGCTTTCTTCGATACTAGTCTGCTTGCGCCGCATGACGTCCGTAAGCGCCTTACCGAGCACGGGCATAAGATCCTTTGCTCCGCCCAGGAGCGTCTCAACCGGGCCGACATGATCAGTAAAACCACGTTGTGCGACGATTCCGTGACTCCCGGCCATGTCGCTGCAATTATCTGTGCGCATGCGGATGCCACGGGCGCGGATCCTATCGTGATGGGAACGCATGGCTTGCGCGGCATTCGCCGCCTAGTGCTCGGCAGTGTGGCGGAGAAAGTGCTCCGCCATACCTTCCTGCCAGTGCTTCTCGTGCGTACTGAGATCGCTGGCTGAGGAATCGGCAAAGTCCGAAAGGTGCCGATGTATGTTTGCCATTTCGTCCATCGAAACTCGGCTGCGCCTCAATAAAAAAGCGGCCGAACTGAGCCGCTCAAGACTTTGCCGCGTAGAGCGTTCAGTGTGCGGTAGCTTCTCCTGCGCCAATGCCGGTTTCCGAGCGCAGTTCCTGCGCCTCGAATCCCGCCTTGTCGAGCAGCGCGCGCTTGGACCTGTCAGTGACCGAGAACAGCCAGATGCCAACGAAACCAATCGTCATCGAGAACAGTGCTGGCGACGTGTAGGGGAACGGCGCACTCTTGAAGTGGAACACGTCCACCCATACTGCCTGCGATAGCACGGTGAGTACCACTGCCGACAACAGGCCCAGAAAACCACCGATCATTGCACCGCGCGTGGTGCAGCCCTTCCACAGCACCGACAGGAACAGCACCGGGAAGTTGGCCGATGCCGCTACCGCGAACGCCAGTGACACCATGAACGCGATGTTCTGCTTCTCGAATACGATGCCCAGGACCACGGCAATGACACCGAGCACAACCGTGGTGATCTTGGACACGCGCAACTCCATGGCACTGGTTGCCTTGCCGTGCTTGAAGACGGTCTGGTAGAGGTCGTGGGACACCGCCGATGCGCCTGCAAGCGTCAGCCCGGCGACAACCGCCAGGATCGTCGCGAACGCCACGGCCGAGATGAAGCCCAGGAAGACGTTGCCGCCCACGGCGTTGGCCAGGTGAACGGCCGCCATGTTGACGCCGCCAAGGAGCTTGCCACTGCCGTCCTGGAAACTGGCATTGGTACTAACGAGCACGATCGCGCCAAAGCCGATGATGAACGTGAGAATGTAGAAATAGCCAATCCAGGTGGTCGCCCAGAACACCGATTTGCGTGCTTCCTTTGCATTGGGCACCGTGAAAAATCGCATCAGGATGTGCGGCAGGCCGGCAGTGCCGAACATCAGCGCAATCCCGAACGAGATGGCTGATATCGGATCCTTGATGAAGTTGCCCGGACTCATGATGGAGTCCTTCTTCGCATGCACTTCTACCGCCTTGGCAAACAGCGCCTCAGGGCTGAAATGGAACTGGGCCAGCACCATGAACGCCATGAACGACGCGCCACCGAGCAGCAGACACGCCTTGATGATCTGTACCCATGTGGTAGCGGTCATGCCACCAAACAGCACGTAGATCATCATCAGCGCACCCACGATGACGACTGCTACCCAGTACTCGAGTCCGAACAGCAACTTGATTAGCTGGCCGGCACCCACCATCTGCGCGATGAGGTAGAACGCCACCACCACCAGCGTGCCGGACGCCGCGAACGCACGGATGGGTGCCTGTTTGAATCGGTACGCGGCCACATCGGCAAACGTGAAGCGCCCCAGGTTGCGCAGCCGCTCGGCCATCAGGAACGTGATGATTGGCCACCCTACAAGAAAGCCGATCGAATAGATCAGCCCGTCATAGCCGCTGGTGTACACCGCTGCGGAAATCCCAAGGAAGGACGCTGCCGACATGAAGTCGCCCGCGATGGCCAGACCATTCTGAAAGCCCGTGATGCCACCGCCGGTATAGAACGTCGCGGCGGATTTCGTCTTCTTGGCGGCCCACTTGGTGATGAACAGCGTACCGACCACAAACACAACGAACATGCCGATGGCCGTCCAGTTGGTGGCCTGCTTCACCGCCTGCCCCAAGTCTCCTCCGGCTGCGAAGACGCTGGCGGAAAGCAGCAGCGCGATGGCGCCGAACATATGTCGATTCCTCATGCGACCTCCTGCTTGATGCGGTCGGTGAGGTCGTCGTATACGCGGTTGGCGTGCCACACGTAGAACCCGGTGATCAGCACGGTAAAAAGAATTACGAACAGCCCGATCGGCATACCCCAGGTCATCACGCCCTGCCCCACGCGCGCGGCCAACAGTTCCTTGTCGAACGCGATTACCAGCACGTAGCCGTAATACACCACGAGCATTACCGCCGTCAGCAGCCATCCCAGCCGTCCACGCCGCCTTACCAGTTCACGATATTGCCGGCTGGCTTTCAACTTCATGATCAGATCATCTTGCATCGTTGTCTCCTGCACATCCCTGCTTCACCACGCGGTACTTGCCGCATGGCCCGATGACAAGGTACTGCTCCCCCCTTACCCTGTTCTTACACCAGCCGTAGATTGATTCGGGGTAAACGCCTAACGGCATGGTGGACGGATGCGCCCAGCGACACCTTTGTCATTGCGGTCTGACTGACAAGTCACCACAGATGGCGTGATCCGTCAGCACTTGTCGCGGATGAACCTTTAGGAAAATGCGTGACGATGTCGAGAACAGAAGTGCCAGCGACCTAGTACGACATCAGCACGGGCACGGTCATCGAGCGCAGCAGCGCCGCCGTGACGCCACCAAGCATCAGTTCACGCATCCGGCTGTGGCCATACGCCCCCATCACAAGCAGGTCAGCATCGAGATCGGCCGCGTGCGACAGCAGCAGCTCTCCAGTTTCGTCGCCGTGGTCAATGTTGGCTTCTCTGAGGCGCGCCTGCACGCCATGGTCCTGCAACCACGTTTGCGCGTAACGTCCCCGGCGAAGCCCAGGGGTCAGTCATCTGGTCCGGGTTCACGTATTCGGTGATCTCCACAGACGCCGCGCTGCGCAAGATCGGCAATGCATCGTGGATGGCGCGGGCACTCTCCGCCCCACCGTTCCACGCTATCAGCACGCGGCGCCCCACGCTGGGGAACGCACCCGAATGAGGCACGATCATCGCCGGGCGTCCACTGCGCATGATCATCTGATCGACAAAATGGCCATCGGTCATCGTCAGTGGATCGGCGGGATCAGCCTGCCCCAGTATCGTCAGGTCTGCCATACGCGTCTCGACAACCACCGCAGATGGCGTGCCCCAGTCCACTTCGCGCCATTGCGTGCGAATATCGACGCCCGCCGTTGCGCCCTCGAATGCCAGTTTCGCCCCCCTGCGCGCCTGGTCTTGCCACCGATTGAACGAAGCGACATAGCGGTCGCCATTCAACACGCCCTGAATCGCATTCGGATCGGGCCGGCCAGCGGCAAACAGGCCGATCAGCTTTGCGCTGTGAGCCAATGCAATCTGAGTGGCCAGATGCAGGCGTTGATGCAGTTGCCTGCTGCCATCCAGATGAACAAGGATGGTGGCGTAATTCATGGCGAAGCCTCCCCGAATACAGTTCGGCAGGAAACCCTTACGTCTGGCGGACGCGTGCGGACGTGGCCGCACTGCCCGCTTCTGCACCCTGCCCGTTCAGCATGAAGGCCATGCGCCCCAACTGGTCGTAGAACTCGTTGAACGCGGTCGATATGCCGTTCAGGCCGTTATTGATGACTGCGTTTGCTGGCAGCGGCTGTTTCTGGTCGATGGTGAGCCATTGGTCGCCGCACGCGCGACACTGTTCGAGCCATGCTCCCATGCCCTCGGTCATCAGCCGCGCATATTCGCCGATCAGCGCGCCTTGGTGCGCTGCGCTCTCGGACGCCACGCAGACCATTGACTCCTGCAAGGTCTGCCAGTCCTTCGCAGCAGAGACCTTGACCAGCATGGCGCGGCATGTCTTCAACTGCTCCTCCATCGTCTTGACATGGGACTTCAGTACGTCACGGCGCGCTTCGCCCATCGCCGCGGACAGGCGGAAGGTATTTCCGAGCAGCGTCTGCATAGGGCCGAGCATGGGGTCGGCTCTTGATGCGGTATCCGTCATGACGTGCTCCTTCAGGCGGTAGGCGGTTGTTGGGTGCACGTGCTCCAGCCAAGGAGCCGGTACAGCGGGCAGTAACCGGCCAGGCCGGTCAGGAGCGGCAGGACACCAATCCATTCCCATGGCGGGATGGTGCCACTCGCAGCCAACAGCAAGAGCACGATGCCGAGCAGCATGCGCAGTGCGCGATCCACATTGCCTTCGTTCCGTTTCATGACACTCCTCCGTGAATGACCTTGTCTTCCCGCTGCGCCATGGCGCACGTTACTTGAACTGACCCTCGGTATAGGGGTCGAACTTGCTGGCGCGCGCCACATCGTCGGGCTGCGGACGTTCGTCGGGAAACTTCTCGGCGTCGGCCTGCCGCCGGCGCCCGCTTTGTCGGCAACGACGTTGCCCGTCCGTTGCGAGCTGACCTTGCCCGGCATTCTTGCGTCGTTCTTGCCGCGGGAGGCTGCGTGGGCGCCACCATAGAGGTCGCCGCTCTCGGTGTTGTTCTTCTGTGCCGTGACGGACGATGCCGTCTACACCGCAACGGCAGCGAATATCATTGGTCCCAGTGCTTGCCTGCGCTTCATTTGCTCCCGCATCGGTACGTTTTAAGACTAGGACTTCTTCCCGAATCTGGCTTGACGCATGTCAAGCTAAGGCAGCCGATAGGCGCAAAGTCTCACACATTCGCGAAACCGACCGATCCGAGGACCTACCTCTAGAGGCAACCATGCACGACTTTGTCATTGACTTACATCTACAGTGGCGCGGACGGCATCAGGGCAGTCAGGCACGAGAGGCAGAAGCCCTGCCCTGTCGGCGGCAAATCAGCACGTCTACGACATGTGGTAGCCACCATTGATGGCAAGGTTTGCCCCCGTGACGTAAGCTCCATCGTCGGAGCAAAGATAGGCAATGAGTCCGGCCACTTCGCTTGGCCGCCCAAGACGGCCGACGGGAATCTGCGGCAGAATTCGCTGCGCGAGAACATTTTCAGGAATGGCACGCATCATTTGGGTGTCGAGGAAACCAGGCGAAATCGTGTTGACCGTGATGCCTCGGCCAGCAAACTCGAGAGCCAATGACTTTGTAAGCCCGTGAACGCCGGCCTTGGCAGCGGCGTAGTTCGCTTGGCCTATAGCTCCGCATGAGCCAACTACCGACGAAATATTGACAATACGCCCCCACCCCCGTTCTACCATGCCACTACAGACTTGACGGGTCATGTTGAACATGGAGTCAAGGTCTGTGGTCAATACCGCCCGCCAGTCGACCGCCGTCATTGCGACGAAGGCGCCGTCTCGCACAATGCCAGCATTATTGACTAGCACTTCGATGTTGCCGATTTCAGACTGCACTCGAGCTACGCAACGCTGGCATGCATCATAGTCATCGACGTCCACGGGGAAGGCCGCGATGTTTCGCTTCTCTCCCCATTGAGTCTCCAACCATGCTGCGACATGTTCATTGTGCGGCGAATATGTCACTACGACACGAAACCCTTCCTTATCCAGTCGTAGCGCAATCGCCTCACCGAGCCCACCCATGCCGCCAGTGACGACGGCTACTCGTTCCATATTCATCATCAACCCTCTTCAATCAAGTATGCGCGCGCTTTAGAACCTTGCGGAGTGCCACAAACTGGCCTTCTGCCAGAAGGCTCATATGTCCCACTCGGCTATAGGAGTACGAGTCAATCAAGGTGCTCACATGCCCACAAACACATCGCGATTGTCGTATTTGAGCTGCTGACCGACCATCGATAGCCACTGGTCCTCACACCCCCGACACGCAAGAAAAGGGCCGCACGGTCCGCGTTGCTTTTCGTCTTATGCTGTCTCCCGGCACATTGCACAGTCTTCACGATAGGCATTGTTCAACGTCCGATCTTGCGACAAATCAAGCATCGTCCCGCATGCGGAGATTGACCTAGCGCAAGTCGTTATGCCATCGCGTTGCCAAAATAAACAAGAAAGAGAACGTCAGGAGAGCACATGCACCGTCCGTTCTTTCCCTTGGCGCCATGGCGCGCGGTGGCGATTATTACAATCCTTTTGACCACGGCGTTTCCTGCTTTGACCGCGCATGCGGGGGTGGCTGGCGTCGAACTCCCGAAACATCGCCCAATCCCGATCCTGACTTACCATCGCTTTGGGTATGCGCCCGGAGACTCGGTGACGGTACGCGTTGACAGCTTTGTATCGCATCTGCGGGCTATTCGTCATGCCGGCTTTCAGGTCGTACCTTTGGAACAGGTGCTGGCATGGTATCGAGGGGACGTGAACACGTTGCCGGAACGCGCGGTAGTTATCACGATCGATGACGGACATCGCTCAGTCTATGATGTCCTTCGCCCCTTACTACGCGAACGGCACTGGCCTATACCTATCACACTATTTATTTATCCTTCAGCCATCTCCAATGCGTCCGACGCGCTAACTTGGGAGGAGTTGCGCACGATGAAGCAGGACGGATTTTTCACCATTGAGTCTCACGCGTACTGGCATCCCAACTTTCGCTCGGAGCGCGCTCTACGTGATGCCGCCAGTTTTCGTGCGTTCGTGCTTGAGCAACTCGTGCATGCCCGAAGCCGCATCTCCGCTGAGACGGGTGCCACGGCGACGTGCATTGCGTGGCCATTTGGCATTCACGACACTGAACTGGAGGCGTTGGCTGTCGACGCTGGCTACGTCGCAGGATTCACAAGCGAGCCCCGCCCTGTCACGCGTGCAGAGACCGTCATGGCACTTCCTCGCTATCCGATTAACGATGTATGTGGCGAAGAGTGTATATGGGGCATTTTGCGCGAAACGGACCCATATCATGACTAAGCGCACCACAAGCGGAGTACGCTCGACCGCGGATTCGGCAGTGCATTTGTCGAAAAAAAGTTCGTAAATCGCGGTAAGCGTCGCCACCCGACCCTTTGCAGCCATAGCCTAGGGAACCCCGCTGCCGTCTCGCCCCGAACAACAATCAGGATGAGCGAGCTTGCTGGCCACGGCGCGGTCACCACATTGCAGGACGTTGGCATCCACATGCCCGGCATCCGGCGTGGTTAGCCTAGGCGGGGATCATGCCCGCTTCGGTTCCATTTTCTCGAGTACGTGATACAGCTCGTCTTCCTGCGCGCAATGCAGACGGACAACCGCTTCAAGGGCGTACAAGGAGCGCTGTATTTGCCGTACAGCCTCGTTGCTCGGACCATCTTGCGGCATTGCGGCGATGGCCTTTTCCAGCCCCGATGTCAATCGAAATATCTCGCGGTGCATGCCACTCAGCGGCGCCATCGGGTCCTCCCCGCCAAGCAATTGCGCGACCTCCGGATACAGGTGAAGATCGTCCCTGCGTTCGTGCGGCACGAGCACCTCGCTCAGAGACCGGTTCAGCGCGAGCAACTCGGTGTGCGCCGCCTCGCCGTTCAAAGTTGGCAAGGTATCGGCCACCACGCGAATCCTTTCCATGATTGGCTCGAGCAATGCATGCTCCGCCTTCAGCTGCCCCACGACATCGGGGGCCAATGTCGCCTTTCGCTCCTGGCGCGCGGGTAATGCGGCGCGTAGCGCCGTCAGAATGGCTACGACATCAATCGCCTCCTGCAGGATTGCGCCTGCCAGTGGCGGCAACGCACCCGCACCCGCGGCGAGCATCGCGCCAAGAGACAGCGTCATGCCCAAGACCGCGCTCTGCCTGGCGATCCGCAGCGTGCGACGCGCGATGCGCACGCCATCGGCCAAACGATCGAGGCGGTCCACCATCAACACTACATCCGCAACCTCCGAAGCCGCGGCAGCGCCGCGCGCCCCCATGGCGATGCCAACGTCAGCAGCAGCCAGGGCGGGCGCATCGTTGACACCGTCTCCCACCATGATGACCACCCCATCATGCCGGGCGGCCCGTATCCGCGCGAGTTTCTGAGCGGGCGATTGCGCCGCATAGACTTCCTCGATACCCAACATTGTCCCCAGGGCTTCCGCCAGATCCCGCCGGTCCCCGGTGAGCATCGCTTGCCGCACCAAGCCTTCGCGCCTCAACAGGCGCAAGGCCCGAGGGGTGTCCTCTCTCACGGCATCTGCGAGTGCCAGGATGCCAACCAATCGACCGTCAACTCCCACGAACACTGCCGACATGCCGCTTATACGACTGCGCTGTTCTATTGCGCCGGCCCACGTTGGCAGAGTGGCATCACCGACGACGTAGTCACTGGAACCCATCCTGACCACGCAACCGTCGACAATCCCCTCGACACCTGCGCCCGCCTGCTCTTTCACACCCTTTGGCGTGGCCAGTGGCACGCCCCGCTGACGGGCGGCCATCGTCAAGGCATCGGAGATGACATGTGACGACCCCTGACCGAGCGATGCAGCAAGCCGGAGTGGCGTCTCTGCCGGCTCGCCCGGCGCGCTGGCCATGTCGACAAGCCGCGCCGTACCGCGCGTAAGCGTGCCGGTCTTGTCAAAAAACAGGATGCTGGCACGCGCCAGCCGCTCCATGGCACCTCCGCCCTTCACGAGTACGCCGTGGCTCGCGCAACGCGACAGTCCAGATACCACGGCAACCGGTACGCCCAGAATCAGCGGACATGGTGTGGCCACGACCAGTACGGCCAGCACGTGCAAGGCGTCGCCGCTCCATAGCCAACTTGCACCCGCGACGGCCAGCGCCACAACGATGAAGAACAAGGCATAACGATCGGCGAGGCGCGTCAGCGGGCTGCGTTCGGCCTGTGCTGCCGCGACCATTCGCAGAATGCCGGAAAACGTACTGTCCGACTCCGTCGCACGCGCAACCATCTCCAGCACGGACCCGGCATTCAGTACACCGCTGCAAACGGCTTCCCCCGCAGCCCGCCGCTGGATTGTGGCTTCTCCCGTGAGAGCAGACTCATCAAGATCGCCAGCGCAGGCCAACACGCCGTCGACGGGAAGCACATCTCCATGCCGCACCATGAGCCGGTCGCCTGGACGAACCTCACTCACGCCCACGGACACCCAGTTACCCTGCTCCTGACGAATCGCCTGGCGAGGCGCATGCCTGAGCAGTGCGGTCATCTCCCGTTGCGCGCGGAACTGCGCGTAGTCCTCCAGCGCACGGCCACTCGCCAGCATCAGCGAGATAACGGCCGCCACGAGAAACTCTCCAAGACTCAGCGCAACGACCACCGATGCCAGGGCCAGCAGATCCACGCCGGCTTGCTTGCGAAACACGGACTTGACGCTTGTGACGGTATGCGCGATGACGTTGGGCAACACCCCGAGCAGCCAGATGCCATCAGCGACGGCGTCCCCGAACCACGCCCGCGCGGCAAATCCGCCCGCAAGCGTGACGGCCGAAATCACTGTTCCGGCGCTATTGAGCATTCTGGCACTCGACATCCTGATCGTGCCCCCTTTACATGACAGCTCGCGCCCTCCTCAGCGCGGATCGACTGGACTGACCTCCGTGCCGACAGTCTGAAAACCAGGCGTGACCGCAGCAATGCGCCCTCCCCCTGTCGATGCCCGCCTACTTCTTACTCTGTCCTTCTGAATACGGATCGAACTTCCCGGATCTCGCCACGTCATCGGGTTGCGGGCGCTCGTCCGGGAATTTTTTCGCGCCGGAAGACGCCGGCTGCTCATGTATGCCGTCAGTGTAGGGATCGAACTTCCCGGAGCGTTGTATCGATGACTTCCTGGCGTCCTTTGCCGGAGCTGCCTTGCCCGTTGCCGCATGTGCGCCGCCATAAAGATCACCGCCATCGGTGTAGTTCTTCTGCGCATGCGCAGCGGATACGGCCAACGCACTCATGACCACCGCAGCCATCGCACTCGGTGCAAGTTTTCGTTTCATTGCAGCTCCTTCACAAGACAGTCTGTTCCTGCATTCAGCGTAGGAATTCTGACTGTCGGGACCTTGACGCATATCAAGCGAGGAGAATCCGAGCAGCCTAGCCTTGAGTTGGGAAGACTTGCATCCCAATGATCCCAACTACCCGTCACGCGCCATGAACGACATTGCTGTGATTTTCTACTCTCGTAGCGGCACCACGCGGCTGGCTGCCCAAATGCTGGCCGATCGTCTGGACTGCCCCCTCTTTGAAGTCGAGGATGCAGTCAGTCGGGCTGGCTTCCGGGGTGACCTTCGATGCGTCATCGACAACCTTCTGCATCGGCATGTGCTCTATCGCTACGCTGGCCCACCCTTGTCCGAGTACGCCAACCTGGTCTTCATGGCGCCCGTCTGGGTCGGTCATCTCGCCGCACCGATGCGCAGCTTCCTGAGGGATCAGCGCCCGTTCACGCCGGGTGTGGCCGCCGCCGCGGTGATGGCTGCGCGAGGCGGGTTCCGCGCAGCCGAGGAGATTGCCGAGGCGCTGGGTCGTCCACCGCATCCCGTGATAGTGTTGTTGCAGCGTGACGTCGTCAGCGGAGACGCACGAGCCGACATCGATGCGTTTGCAGCGGCTCTGATTTCCCAGCCGACAACCGATCCCGGCGTCTCTTCGCGCCCCGCGTGGCTCTCGCCAAACGAAGCCTAGCTTGCATGCCGCTGCGGGCGCGCAGTACTGAGCAAGCCGCTGCCTTCCCGCCGATGGGTTGATTTGTGCCACGTCAAGGGCCAGATCCCCGGGTCTTCTAGATTGCAACGTGCAGGGCCATCTTTCGATGACCCTGCATGACCTAGGCAGGAGAATGGAATGAAAACAGACATGGAAATCAAGCAGCTTATCGATGAAGAGCTCGACTGGGATCCTCGCGTAGCTGCCGCCGGAATCGGTGTCGAAGTACACCAAGGAGTCGTGACCCTCGCCGGCCACGTTGGCACATACTCGGAGAAAATTGCCGCGGAGAGCGCCGCCGAGCGCATAAGCGGTGTCAAAGGTATCGTGGTCAAACTTGAAGTGTCGCCGAAGTCTACGCTGGGCGACGAGGCTGTCGCGCTGGCCGCTCGCAACGCTTTGCAATGGTATGTGCATGTGCCGGCCGACAATCTGCACGTGGAGATCGAAAAGGGTTGGATTACGCTCCGTGGCACCGTCCAATGGGGCTTTCAGCGACGTGCGGCAGAGAGCGCGGTCAGCCATATCCGCGGCGTGGCGGGTGTGTCTAACCTGATCCGTGTCGTGCCGAAGATCGTGCCCGAGGCCATTGAAGGAAAGATCGAATCCGCGCTCCGGCGCCATGCGGAACGCGAAGCCCATCACATCTCCATCAAGGCAGACGCCGGGATCGTCACGCTGGAAGGAACCGTCGACTCGCTGGCCGAGCGACGAGCCGCTGCCGGCGCCGCATGGTCTGCACCGGGCGTTTCCGAAGTCGTCAACAACCTCCGCATCCGATAACCGACATGGCATACGTCAACGCCCCCCTCGAAGAGCGAATGCGCGCGTGTGCCTACCTGTTCTGGTTCGAATCCTATCTTGGTGCGCCCGAGTTTCCTGCGTCAGAAGGGCTGATTCCATCGGATCCGATGCTGCGTCAGCGATACATCGCCTATCAGGACCGCTGTTACCGCCGGTGGCTGCAGCACGCGCTCAGTCTTGAGGGGAACGTCAAGGCATTCGAGGCCGCCTGCATCGCCGTGCGCGCGCCTTGGTTCGGCCAGTGCGACATGTTGATGCGGCTGCGCGGATTGGCAAGTGCTATGTCAGAGTCCGGGCCACGGCAGGCGGACGCCTTGCTGGCCCGCCACGGGCTGCGGCCCGGGAAACCGACGATTACTGTTTGACTTCCGCCAGCGCCTCGTTGGGTGCCATCTCCTCCTGCGTGCGCGGCGGCTCCCTGACCAGAAGCACTGGCACGGCCGAAGCACGTGCCAATGTTTCGGCAACGCTACCCAAAAATACACGCTTGAGCCCGTGACGTCCGTGGGTGCCAACTACCACTACGTCGGCGTTGGAGCTGTTGATCCGCTCGAGGATCTGCCCAGCGACATCACCCAGGGAGATGACGTTATCGATCAATGTTGTCGTGCACTTTACGCCGGCCTGTTCGGCCGCGCCTGCAGCGTCGCGCAAGAGATCCTTACCGAACTCCAGCAATTCCGGAATGATATCCGTCCGGGTACCGTAGCCGCTGTCGTACTGCAAGAACGCGTAGTCGATCACGTGTACGACTTCCAGTTGCGCGCGGCATGCCACCGCGAGCCGGATCGCCTCAGTCAGCGCGCGCAGGGCGCAGGCGCCGCCGTCAACAGCGACAAGAACATGTTGATACATCGACCGTCTCCCAATCCATTTACCCGACAAGCTGGCCATCAGATACAGCGCCTCACCGATGGTGCCGCGCCATCGTCGGCAACGGCGGTGTGATGTGCGCGGACATGGCATCTCCTAGCTTTGGCGATTGCGGGCACCAACTGGCTGCGCGGCGCTGGCGCCCGCATAAGGCAGCCCCGTTTCGATGGGCAAGCTCATGTCCCTCGACCACTCGTTCCATGATCCAAGGTAGAGGCGTACATCCTGGATGCCGGCCTCTTCCAGCGCCACGAAGGTGTTCGACGCACGAGCGCCCTTGAAGCAGAAAACGACAACGGGCGTATCGCGGCGAATGCCCACCGTGGCGCATTCGGCCAGGATTTCCTCGGCCGATTTAAACCGCTGCCCCGTGGCAGACGGCTTCATCATGCGATACCACTCGATCCAGACGGAATGCGGGATGCGGCCCTTGCGGGGACAGAAATCCTTGCCGTACGGCGAGGAGCTCTCGCCGATCCACTCGTCGACATCACGTACGTCGAGTTTCACGATGCGTGGGTCATCGCCGATACGTTTCATTTCCGTCAAATCCACCAGCAATCCAGAATCTTTGTCTGTGGCAGGAAACGTTGCGCAGGCAGGCGTAGAAACCTCGTTCGTACTCGGCAGGCCACCCGCACTCCACGCTTGGTAGCCGCCATGCAGGATCTTGATCTTGTCGCGTGGATAACCCAGGTATCGGAGCAGGATGTATCCGCGGCACGATTGACCGAACCCCGTGGCCATCGCCTGCTCGTAGACAACGGCCACTTCATTGCCTGACCAACCCGCCTTACCAAAGGCCGCCGCGAAGGTAGCGCGCAGCGCCCTGAGACCATCGGGGGTGGTCGTTGCAAGGTAGGTGAATATTTCGTGGATGTTTACCGCGCCGGGCAAATGCGCCTCTGCGTAGTGGGCCGCATCTCTCGTATCGATCAGCACAACGCTTTCCGAACGGATGGCTTCGTCCAGTTCGGCGGGCGATATGAGTACGCTGTCACGCATGGTGGTCCCTCTCGGTATGGGGTCGCGATTCGCGGATAGCCGGCACCGTCACGACCTGTCATTTCCGATTCTGGGATAGCCGACGGATCTGGGGTTGATTTGAGTCAACCCACGTTCGACCTACCTTCGGCCTACAGTCGGCCCACGCTCAAGCGCGCTCCACTCCCGTTCTGGCATGTTCGATGAGTTCGAAAACCATCATGCCCGCCAGCATGGCCAGGACGAAACCAACGGCCTTCGGGTATCCAGCGCCCAACGCCACCAATGCGGGCCCTGGGCAGAAGCCCGCCAGCCCCCAGCCAATGCCGAAGGTGGCACTGCCGAGGATCAGCCGCCATGTGATTGACGTGCTCGAGGGCCACTGGATCGTCAGCCCGAGCCACGAAAGGCTGCCGCGCCTGGCGATAAAAAACCCCAGCGAGGCCAGCAAGATTGCGCCGAGCATGACAAAAGCGAGCGAAGGGTCCCATACGCCGGCAAAGTCCAGGAAGCTCAGGACCTTGGCAGGGTTCGCCATGCCCGACATCATCAGGCCGAGTCCGAATACCAGCCCAGCCACCCACGCAGTGATCACGACCATTCAGGTTCCCAGCAAATGGCGTTGTACAAAGACGGTCAGGAAGCCCGCCGCCATGAACGTAAGCGTGCCGGCAATCGACCGTACTGAACCGCGCGATATGCCGCACACGCCATGCCCACTGGTACATCCGCTTGCGTATCGCGTGCCGATGCCCACAAGCAAGCCGGCTACCAGTACCTGGGGCCAGCCAGCCTCGATGCTGGCAACGGCTGGATGATCCACCAGGCCGCCGAGCACTGGCGCAGTCAGCAGCCCCGCCACGAAGGCAATGCGCCACGCCATGTCACGGCGAGGCGCACCTAACAATCCGCCGAGGATGCCGCTGACGCCGGCTATGCGGCCATTGAAGAGAATCAGCACGGCCGCCGCCAAGCCGATAAGCAGGCCTCCTCCAAACGATAGTGATGGGGTGAAGTGTTCAAGATCCAGCGTCATCGTTTTCCAGTTCGGTAGATTTTTCCAAGCCGCGGCACATGGCGAGAGACGAGCGGCTCCGGCAAGCAACCGGCTCGTGTCGACGTGGGACGGCCCACGCGGCCAAGAATATACAGTTTCTGCTGCCTGGTACGCCCGGCACGACCGCGAACTGGCTTCGCAGTCCATCGCCAGGCATGCCAGGTCATCCGCCGTGCGTAGCTTCGCCCTTCACGAGAATGACGGGGCACGGGGCATGGGCGATGACACGGCCCGCCACGGAGCCTACGATGGCATCCAGGAATGCGCCCCGGCCGTGGGTACCCATCACGATCGCCGACGCATGGGTGGACCGTGCAAGTTCGACGATGCGTTCAGGCGCGAAGCCGGTCAGCGCGTGCTGCTCAAACGATACGCCGCCGAGGTTCAGGATATCGGCGGCCGAGCGCAATGTCCGGCTGCTTTCGTCCGTGTGCCATGCGGCCAGCTCGGTGGCACTGATGAATGACTTCACCTCGCCCGACACGTCCGGCATGCAATGCACCAGATGGACGAGCAGCGGCCCTTTCAGCAATTTTCCGGCAGCCACAAAGTGTGCGGCCG
>Ga0209675_1000731_pt1 | contig 22310 bp, 23 predicted proteins | sample AraplaCol_mLB_r2_2_FD_184280 | JGI IMG/M metagenome (GOLD analysis project Ga0209675, IMG submission 184280) | Arabidopsis root microbial communities from North Carolina, USA - plate scrape MF_Col_mLB_r2 (SPAdes) (version 3) | ecosystem: Host-associated > Plants > Roots > Endosphere | place...
AAGATCATGGCAGTTGCGCCTCCAGCGGGCCGCCCAGCACTTTCAGGTATTCCAGCAACGCCCAGCGTTCTTCAGGCTGCAGCAGTCGGCCGATGACGCCGTTGCCGCGCTCGCCAGCGCGAAATTCGTGCCCGCTGTTGTGGTTGCCGGTGATGCGGGTGTCGAACAGGAAGCCGTTGGTGAAGGCTTCGGTGCGGTAGCCCAGATGGCGCGGGTCGTATTCGAAGGTGCCTTTATAGAACGTGGTGGCCCGCTCGTCCTGAGGTGACAGCAACTGATAAAGGCTCGGCACCGAGCCGTTGTGCAGAAATGGGGCCGTGGCCCATACGCCGGCGAGCGGACGCGCCTTGTAGGCGACTTTTTCGCGAACGCCGATCGGCAGACCGAAGCCGTCGAGCCGGGGTTTCTCGGCGGCGGTGACGCCCGCTTCGCGGTACGCGCGGTTCTCCACGAAGGCGGTGACGTAAGCCAGTCCCTTGGCCACCGACAGCTGGCTGAGGTCCAGCGGCTCCTTGGGTTTGGGGTGCAACTTCACGTCCATTTGTTCCAACTCCGCCGGGTTCCATTGCAGAGCGGTCAGGTCGAAGCGGTGATTGGCAATGTTGTTGGCCGCATTCGGGTCGGTGCCGATGACGTCCACCGGTAGCATGTGCAGGTGCTGCACCCAGCGTTCGCCTTCCTGGGTCTGGCGCGGCACATGGCACCCGGCGCAGTTCTCGGCGAACAGGGCTCGGCCCTTGGCTGCCAAGGGTTTGTCGACGACGCCGAGCAGCTCTTCAGGCCAGGCCGGCGGTCGCAGTTTTTGCAGGGTTTCTTCGATCTTGTGCAGATCACGCACGCGTACGCTGGAGGCATAGCGCTCATCGCCCTGCAGTGGCTGACCGTTGGCGTCGAAGAAATTCAGGGTGGCGCCGACACCCAGCGCCTCGCCGATATTGCGTGCCATCGGTTGCTGTGCCGAGCCGTTCCATTGCACCCAGTCGAAGGTCCACATGTCCCATAGCTGCGGGTAATCCACCGGGGCGTTGGCCACGCGATAGTTGCTCGGGGAGATCGCATCGCCGAAGGTCGCGTTGGCGATACGCCCGAAGGCATCGGTGCGGCCGGGGCCTTCTTCGGTGGGGTAGAGGCCGCGATGGGTGTCATTCCAGGCCACTTTGATGAAGGTGTTCAGTGAGCGTTTGAAGTCTTTGCGCAGTTGTTCGTGGCGCGCGTCGTAGTCGTCACCCAGCACATGGCGGGCGAAACGTTCGAATTTCCACGGGTTGTAGTAAGTCGAGGTGAGACTGGCGACCAATGCCTGTCCGAAACTTCCGCCGCGCAACGTAGGAACGCTGGAAGGCAACACGTGCTGGGCCGAGCCGCCATCGATGCGCACTGCCTGGCCATTGAAGTGCAGTTCGCCGGTATGGCAGGCCGCGCAAGTGATGTCGAGATATTGCTCGGAGCTCCCGGGATTCCGGTGACGGGCGAAACCCACGGGCAGATTGCCCTGGTTGTCCGGCGTGGCTTTCTGCTGCGGATCGATCAGAAAACCGAAACGCGCGAGGTATTCCGGGGAAGCGAAGCGTTGCTGCGAGAACGGCAGCTCCAGCGCCTGGAACCACTCATAGCGCAAGCCCTTGACCTGCGTCCCCTGCGGGGTGAAGTAGTAGGTCTGGCGCTCTTGCTCAGTCCACTGATCCAGGTAATGCACCTGTTTCGCGGGCGTCGGGAAGGGCAATTTCGGATTGGCGACATAGTAAAGAACCACTGCCAGGACCAGTCCCAGCAGCACCACGATCAGCGTCAGCACACGGTATAAGAGGCGCAAGATGAACATCCTTGTCGATTTGTTGCGCTGTTATGCCTGAGGCGGGTGGTGTGCGGCAAGTGGCCATTACGCCAAGTGTTGTGGGAGGTGACATCAATTGTCGTCAGAGCCAGATGACAGAAGCTTCATCACGGCGTTGGCCAAATGCGTTTTAATCCCTGAACTTATCGGAAGATTCCTGCTCTCATGCCGGTAGCCATTGGTCGTGGCGGCCTGATAAGCTCGCGGCTTTACTCGATTGCCCTTTCGGCGCATGAACAAGGAAATAGCATGAAACAGCATCGGTTGGCGGCGGCGGTTGCCCTGGTTAGCCTGGTACTCGCGGGTTGTGATTCGCAGACCAGCGTAGAGCTGAAAACCCCGGCGCAAAAAGCTTCCTACGGTATCGGCCTGAACATGGGCAAGAGCCTTGCTCAGGAAGGCATGGATGATCTGGACTCCAAAGCGGTAGCCCAGGGCATCGAAGATGCCGTCGGCAAGAAAGAACAGAAGCTGAAAGATGAAGAACTGGTCGAAGCTTTCGCCGCGCTGCAAAAGCGTGCCGAAGAGCGTATGGCCAAGATGAGCGAAGAGTCGGCAGCCGCCGGCAAGAAATTCCTCGAAGAAAACGGCAAGAAGGCTGGCGTGACCACCACCGCTTCCGGCTTGCAGTACGAAGTGGTCAAGAAAGCCGACGGTCCACAGCCCAAGCCTACCGATGTCGTGACCGTTCACTACACCGGCAAGCTGACCAATGGCACCGTTTTCGACAGCTCCGTAGAGCGCGGCAGCCCGATCGATCTGCCGGTCAGCGGTGTGATTCCGGGTTGGGTCGAAGGCCTGCAACTGATGCACGTTGGCGAGAAGTACAAGCTGTACATCCCTAGCGACCTGGCTTACGGCGCACAATCGCCAAGCCCGGCAATCCCGGCCAACTCGGTTCTGGTCTTCGACCTGGAACTGCTGGGTATCAAGGATCCAGCCAAAGAAGACGCCGCTGCCGCCAAGCAATAAGCATCGGCACCGGCTTCAACAACAACGCCTCGCTTATGCGGGGCGTTGTTGCATCTGGACGATGGTCGGCGTAAACAGACCGAACCGATGCCAGTCATGGCAGTCCTAGACTTTAAGGTTGTTCGCGCTAGACGCCCGGAGCCGCCAAGTCAATGAAATATTGGGATTTTTTATGTGAGTAAAAAACGCCCGATTTAAGCGCAGCCCTTATGAAACGGGGCTCTCAGCGCTGAAATGCAGCTCTGTTCACAAGGTTATCCACAATTTGTGTGGATAACATTTCAACGGGAGAAATAAATGAAAGCGCCGTGGAATTTCGCCCGATTCCTGCCTTTGGCCGGACGATTGCTGGCTCGTGGCCGCTTGCCGACGTTGTTGTTTGCCGTGGCCAGCAAAGGTGCCGCTCAGGGCAATCGCCTCGGCAAGTTGAAGGACGATTTGCGTCTGTTGCAGGCGCTGTGCCTGGCGTACTGGCGCGGCGAATACCGCGCGATCAGCGCCAAGGCGATCGTTTCGGTGGTGGCCGGTCTGATGTACTTCCTCAGTCCGGTGGATGCGATCCCGGATTTCATTCCCATGTTCGGCATGCTGGATGACATCGCCGTCCTCGCCTGGCTGATGAAAACCCTCGACGATGAACTGAACGCCTTCCGCCTGTGGCGTCAGCGCCAGGCGCCGGAAAAGCTCAGAGTGGTCGAGCGTCTGCCCGATACGCCCGAGCAACTTCAGCTTCAGGGGCCGAAAAAGTCCTGAATCGCGACAGCCTCGTACAGAGATAGATACCCCCCACGACCTTGGCCGCTGTTAGGATTACACTTCTAGGGAAAAGTGCCGACTCGCTAAGTGTTGTTGTCCTACGGGGTAGTCATGGATATTCAGATAATTGCACGCGATGGCGAGCCCGAATATGCGGTTCTGCCATGGGCTCAGTATCAGGCTCTACTGAAAGCAGCAGGCATCAATGAAGCACCGTCGCAACCGGCTCCAGCGCCGCTTGCGGCAACCCCGGACCCGATTCTTCCAGGTCTGGATCAGTTACGCAGTTTGCGCGAAGGGAAGGGCATCGCCATCGAGGCGCTGGCCCGCACGGTAGGCATCAGCCCGTCTTACCTGGCCATGATTGAAAGTGGCGAGCGTCTGCCCGACGCCGCGATTCGCCGCAGCCTGGCCTGGGAGTTGACGGTGCCAGGGTGGAGGGAACAATCGTGAGCGTACGCATCAGTCGTCAACATTGGGACGGATTGCTGGGGGAACTGGATCAGGCGCGCAGGCAGCGCCATCTTTTGACTTATCGAGCCTTGCTTGAACGTCTGCAACTGCCCACGCCGGCCATGCAGACATTGACTGCAGCACTGGAGCATCTCGCCGCACTGGACGCAAAAGCCGAACAACCGTTGCGCAGCTCGCTGGTGATCAGCCAGGGTGCAAGTCGCCTGCCACGCACCGGTTTCTTTGAGTGTGTCGAGCGTCTGGGACGTTTTTCCGGGCCGTCCGATGGTGTTGCCGCTGCCTCCTGGCATGCCTCGGAAGTGGTGCGGGTCTTTGAGTACGAGTACCCGGAATCGGCGGAGGCCTGAGTGTTTTTACGACTCAAGGCGCGGGCCAGTTACTGGCTGGCCCGTAGGCTGTTTCACTGGTCGTGGTTTGTCCGTCAGCCCCGGGGCTGGCGCTGGCTTGAAGGGCAGTTTGCGCGCATGGCCAATCTGGGCGATGTCGGCGCGCAAAGCTTTTACGGGCACATCCTGACGTTTCGCGGGGTTGGCCTGGGCGCACGTGAGGAAGGTGTTCGGTTGCTGCGACTGGCGGCGCTGGCCGGGGATGGCAAGGCGGCGTATCAAGTCGGTGTCATCAGTCTTGCAGGTACGCCGAGCAAAGCGCCGGATCCTTCGGAAGCCGCTCGCTGGTGGACCATGGCCGCCAGGGCCGGGCATCCGTTGGCGGAGCTCAAGTTGAAAGAGCTGGCCGGTCGAGACGCCTCTCAATAAGCAAATCATCTGTTCCGTGAACGGGGCGTGAGGGAAACCTCCCGCCCCGTTTTTGCGTCTGCAATTCGATAAAAATCAGTTACAGACTTCTCCTACATCCTTCGCCTACTCGCCTGACTTCTTTTCTGTTTGATCCCCCGCAAAGTCCCTCGCCTGATTTTTGCGCGAGGGAACGCATATGTTCGACCCGGTTTTTCGTTTCGCCATGCGCATGGGAATGCGCTGATGGATGCCGTCACCCGCATCGAGCAAGGACTCGACAGCTTTCCCCGCACCCTCGATCTCTATCGCGAACAGCTGAAGCACTGGCTCAGTCGCTCGGCAGACGGCGTCAGTCATGCGGCCGATCTGCCTTCGCTGATGGGGATGGAGCGGATCATCCGTTTCGGCGAGCACAGCACGGCAGTCGCGATTGACGACAACCGCTTCTCTTCTGCGGTCGTGCAATGCCCGAAATCCGGGCCGATGGAGATCGAAAGCAAGTTCGAGTCGGCGTACGACATTCCATTGGGCGACATCGTTGTCGATGTGGTGGCGGTGGAGGGCGGCGCAGTCAAGTCCGTCACCCTTGATGCTCAGGGCAAGGGAGTGTTCACCGGCGAGGCGGGCAAGTTCTACCGGGTGGTGGTGCACAGCGAGGCCAGCGAGCAGCAGGTTGATGCGCTATTCGAGTCCTACGATGGCCTGACTCGGCAGCTGGATGACTGGCTGCGCAGCGAATGGCAGGGCTTCAAGCCGCAATGGTCGCAGTCGGTGGCCACAGCAGCCGGGAATGGCATGCTGGCCGGGAGCTGGGCGGCGATCGAGGGGGTGTGGGACAGCATCGGGTTGCTGTCGGAGATTCTCAAGAATCCGCTCGAGTTTGGTGGTCGTCTGGGAGACAGCGCGACAGCGTTGGCCGAGTTCGCGGTATCGATGCCCGAAAAGATGGAGCAGCTCCAACTGCTCGTCAGTGACGAGGCGGCGCTGTGTCTGTTGCTGCGTACCGCCAGCCTCTGGCTGGAGATGCTGCCACCTAATGAAATTGCCGGGAAAACCGCCGAGGCCGTCTCGATGGTGGTGGTGCAACTGCTGATCGATGTGTTGATCGGCGTTGTGCTGACCTTTGTCGGTGCCGGGGCGGGGATTGCGTATCTGACCTTGCGTCTGGCGGAGCGTGGCGCTCAGTTGCTGTCGGCGGTGACGCGCCTGGTGAAGGCGATGTTCGGCATCGTCAGCACCTTCATCGGCTACGTGAACCAGTACAAAACCGTCGCCGCACGAGGCATCGCCGCCGGGGTGAAAAAGGGCCGCATGCAATTGCGCTGGGATGCCCGGCGTAATGCTTCCCTGAAAAAAGACGAGCACCACGACGACACGCCAGATCAGGCGAAGAACCCCAACGGTGACAGTGCCGATTGTGCACCGAGGACCTGCACCAATGGCTGTCCGGTTTCGATGGTCACCGGTGAAGAGCTGCTAACGCTGACCGATGGTGTGCTCGATGGGCTGCTTCCATTTGAGTTCAGCCGGTTGTACCGCAGCAGTGCGGCCGAGATCGATGTTGGGTTGGGGTTTGGCTGGAGTCATTCGCTGGCGCATCGGCTGGAGGTCGATGGCGCTTCGGTGGTCTGGGTGGATCACGAGAACCGGCGCACGCGGTTTCCGCTGCCGAATGTCGAGCGGCCGGCCATTCACAACAGCTTGTCGCGGGCGGCGATCTTTCTGGGAGATGAGCCGGAGGAGTTGATTGTTGCGCTGGCGGGGGACTCGGCGCGGTTTTATCACTTTCGGGCTGGGCGTCTGACTGCTGTCAGCGATGCCTACGGAAACCGGTTGCGTATTACGCGGGATCGTCTGGATCGCGTTGAGCGCCTCGACAACGGCGCTGGTCGCTCCTTGTTGCTGCGCTACGAGCGGGCGCATCTGGTCGCGGTCGATTATCAGGTTTTTCGGGAGTCTGCCTGGCGTACCGAGCAGACGCTGGTCAGCTACCGCTTTGATGCCCGCCATCGATTGATCGAGGCGTCCAACGCGGTCGGCGAGACTGAGCGTTACGACTACGACGACCAGCACGTCATCCTGCAACGGCAGCTGGCCGGCGGCGCGAGCTTCTTCTGGGAGTGGGAGCGTGCCGGCAAGGCAGCGCGTTGCGTGCGGCACTGGGCGTCGTTTTCGCAGATGGATACGCGTTACGTCTGGGATGACGCCGGCAGTGTCACGGTGCAGTACGTCGACGGCACTGAAGAAACCTACGTCCACGACGTTACGGCGCGGCTGGTGCGTCAGGTTGCCGCCGATGGTGGCGAACAGCTCAAGGCCTACGACGCGCAGGGCCGATTGGTCGCCGAGCAGGATGCGCTGGGGGCGGTCACCGAATACCGCTACGACGATGCCGGACGGCTGATCGCGCTGATTCCGCCGGACGATGCGCCGACGTCCTACGAGTACCGCAACGGTTTCCTGCACAGTCGTTCACGTGGCGATGCCGTGTGGACGTACCGGCGTAATGCCCAGGGTGATATCACCGAGGCGATCGACCCGGATGGCCACGTCACCCATTACCACTACGACCCGCAGGGGCGGTTGCTGTCGGTCCGTTATCCGGACAGTGGCCGGCACGTGTTCATGTGGAATGACCTGGGCCAGTTGGTCGAGGAGAGTCTGCCGGACGGCGGGGTTCGCAAGTTTTCCTACGATGCCTTGGGGCGGCGGACGACGGTTCAGGACGAACATGGCGCGGTCACCCGTCATGCGTGGGACGCCGTTGGCCGGCTGATCCAGACGACGCTGCCTAACGGTGCCACCCGCGCCTGGTCCTACAGTGCCTACGGCCAGATCACCGCCGAACGCGATGAACTGGGGCGCATCACCCGCTACGAATATGACGATGACCTGCATTTGGTCAGCCGGCGGATCAACCCCGACGGCACGCGGCTGCAGTACCGCTACGACCATGCGCAGCTGCTGCTGACGGAAATCGAGAATGAGTCGGGCGAAAAGTACCGGCTGGACTACACGCCAACCGGACTGATCCGACAGGAAACCGGCTTCGATGGCCGGCGTACGGCGTATGTCTACGACCGCAACGGCCACCTGCTGGAAAAGACCGAGTATGGCGACGACGGCTCGACGCTGGTCACCACTTACCAGCGTGACAGCGCCGGGCGATTGCTGCTCAAGACCCTGCCGGACGGGGTCGAGGTCAGCTACCGCTATGACCGCCTCGGTCGGCTGGTCGGCGTGGATGACGGCCAGGATCACCCGCTGGCTTTCGAATACGACCTGCAGGACCGGCTGGTGCGCGAGCATCAGGGCTGGGGCACGCTGCGTTACACCTACGACGCCTGCGGCCAACTGACTCGCATGCGTCTGCCGGACAACAGCAAGCTCGACTACCACTACGCCAAGGGCGGCGCGCTGACCGCGATCGACCTCAACGGCGCTTTGCTCACCCGTCACGTCTACCAGAACGGTCGTGAACAGCAACGTCAACAAGGCTTGCTGCTCAGCGAATATGCCTACGACGAACAGGGCCGCTTACGCGCCCACGCCGTAGGCCATCAGCGCAGTGCGCTGTACCGCCGCGACTTTGCCTACAGCACCAACGGCAACCTCGAACACATCGCCGACACCCGCCACGGCCAGCGCAGCTACACCTACGACGCCCTCGACCGGCTGATTCGCGTACGCCACACCCGCGACGACCTGCCGGAAAACTTTGCCCACGACCCGGCCGGCAACCTGCTGATGCAGGACCGTCCGGGCCCGACGCAGATCAAAGGCAATCGCCTGCAAATGCAGGGCGACCGGCACTACGACTACGACGCCTTCGGCAATCTGATCCGCGAACGCCGCGGCCGCGCGCAGATACTGATCACCGAATACCGCTACGACAGCCAGCACCGCCTGATCGGCCTCACGCGCCCCAACGGCACCAGCGCCACCTACCAGTACGACGCCTTTGGCCGGCGCATCCGCAAGACCGTCAACGGCCAGACCACCGAGTTCTTCTGGCAAGGCGACCACCTGATCGCCGAAAGCAGCCCGACCCAACACCGCAGCTTCATCTACGAACCCGGCACCTTCCGCCCGCTGGCGATGCTCGACGGCAAAGGCCCGAAACGCGCCTGCCCGTTCTACTACCAGCTCGACCACCTCGGCACCCCGCAGGAACTGACCGACTACAGCGGCGAGATCGTCTGGTCAGCCAAATACAGCGCCTACGGCAAGGTCACCTCGCTGGAGCTGGCAACCGAGGACTACCTGAATCAGCCGCTGCGGTTTCAGGGGCAGTACTTCGATGACGAAAGCGGGCTGCATTACAACCGGCACCGGTATTACGACCCTGACTTGGGACGGTACCTGACGCCGGATCCGGTGAAGCTGGCGGGTGGGCTGAATCAGTACCAGTACGTGCCGAATCCGACGGGGTGGGTGGATCCGTTGGGGTTGACGTCCAACTGTCCGCCCAAAAATGGAAAATCAGTTGCTTGTTCAGATTTTGGTGAGGTTGAGCTTCCGGATGTTTCCAGACGCGGCGCTTTTAGACAGGCAAAAGCTGATGCAGGGATTCCGAAAGGTCAACAGCCAGACGTACAGTTTGACGAAGTCAGTGGCAAACCAGGTCAGTTTATTTACATCAACATGACCGATATAAACGGCAAAAGCATCTTGAACGACTCCGGCATACCCATTAGAACTAGACAGTACATGTACACTCGACAGGATGGTTTCAAGCTAATATTGCAAGATCACTCTGCTGGACATAAATTCGGCGATGCTAGGAAAATTGGAGATCAAGGACCACACTTTAACATCCGTCCCGCAGCCAACCCAAGAACTGGAAAAGTCAAAAATACTGACGAGCACTATCCTTTTAGGAAATAGCCATGAAACACTGGAACGATATAGCAGAAAGCACTTTTTTCAACATGATTTTTAGCTCCCCAATAGCCATTGGAGAAATAAAACTTTTCATCTTAAATATCGACAACAATTACTCGACCGTCACATTAGGTTTCGATATACCTGAAATCCCGGACACTCCTCCGAAAAAATGGGAAAAAATGGGATTTAACGCTTGCCGCATAGGAATAACATGCAGCGAGATAGAGGATTTGGCATTACACAATCTACCTACAAACAAAAACCTGAGATTAACCATAAAAAATACTGGTTTACGATTTAGAGTTTCGGCCACTTCTGACGACTCATCAATACATTTCACGACAGCTTTTATATGCCTTCGCGAGCCTACGGTTTATCTGACCAGCACTCCATTCCATGAAACATGATTAAAACTTGATATTTTAACTTCCATCGCGATAGTTTTTTATTTGTAATAATTGCAATTTTTATCAAGAGATATGCGCAATTACTTTATTTTTTACAGATCAGAGTAGCCAAGTCGATTACCCAAATTTAAACGAACAACACACGAAAATTGCTGCAGGAAAATTGATGCGAGCACCCCATCACTCATCATCATCAAAATCCTCATACTCAAGCTCCTCCTCACCCTCCATAAGCGGAACCGTCGCATCATCCATCAACGACCCCGGATCTTCATTCCCCGGATCATTGATAAACGGCAATCCGCTCGGGCCTTTTTCTTCCTTGCCTTCGGTTTCGGGAGTCATGGCGCACCTCATTAATCTCAAATGTGTAAACGTTCGAAAAGTATGGTCGCTATTCGTTCCTGCGCATGACGCGCAGGCGCAAAAAACCCGGCATAAAGCCGGGTTTTCGTAGAACCGATCACTCAACGATGACGATTCTTGTGTTTGTACTTGTGCTTATGACCACCGCCGGAGTGCGACTTGCCGCCATCGTCACCCAGGTTGTTGCCGACCGCACCACCCGCTGCGCCGCCCAACCCTGCGCCGATGGTCGAACCGGTGGAGCCGCCGAGGCTGTTGCCGATCACTGAACCGCCTGCGGCGCCGAGGCCACCGCCAATGGCGGCTTCCGTGCGATTGCGTTTGTTCGCGCCGACAGCACTGCCGGCTGCACCACCAACACCAGCGCCCACCGCAGCACCGGTGCTGCCGCCGAGCTGGCCGCCGACCACGTTGCCCAGCGCGCCACCCAATCCGCCACCCACGGCGGCTGTGCCATCACCAGCGGCCATGGCGCCTTGGGCTACCAGTAATCCCAAAACCAATGCGGATAATGTCAAGCGCATACAGACCTCACAGGTCCCGAGTCGGGACGGTTCGCCCGCGGAGGGGGCTACGTAGCATTGGAGGCGAATTCGGGAAAAACGTTCAGCAACGAAAAGGCCCGGCATCAAACCGGGCCTTTTCAGATATGCGTTGGCAATCAGTGACGTTTGTGACCCTTGGACAGGTTGCTGCCCACCGCGCCACCGGCTGCACCACCCAGACCAGCACCGATAGTGGCGCCCGTTCTGCCACCCAGGCTGTTACCGATCACCGAACCGCCCGCCGCACCGACACCGCCACCGATGGCTGCTTTGGTACGGGCACCTTTCTTGGCAGCCAATGCGCTGCCGGCAGCACCGGCTACACCAGCACCAATCGCTGCACCGGTGCTGCCGCCCATTTTCTGGCCAACCACGTTACCCAGCGCGCCGCCGAGACCGCCACCCAGTGCGGCGGTACCGTCACCAGCCATTGCACCTTGAGCAACCAGAAGCCCCAGAACCAGAGCAGGCAGAGTTAAACGCATGACGAAAACCTCAACAAAAGGAATAAAAAAGGGCGCAGATTGAATGCTGTTGCCGCGGCAATGTCCAGCGTTGCAGCGCACTTGGCGCCGATTGGACAGTGAATACGGAAAAGGTTTTATGACGGACAAAAAAAAGCCCGCTGGGGAGACGGGCTGGAGACTTGCTTTCTAACGGATGGCTTCACCCTACTCAGGCGGGTGTGAAAAGTTTGTGAAAAAACCGGACAAAAGCTTCAATCAATGTAGGACGCTTCTTTACCAGGCAGGCATAAAAAACCCCGTTCAATGACGGGGCTCTGCGGGACAGGACTCACTTTCTGGAGCGGGTGGTGACCTTGGGCAGAAACTTCGCCTTCGGGCCCTTGGGTGCCGTGGACTTGATCTTGCCGGTCTGCACCGGATCCTCGCCAAATCCGGCCTGATACTCCGTCTGGCCGCAGCGCACGCAATTGTTGAATGAAAATTCAGCCCCGTCGTCTTCGATGTACGGATCAGTCATCTTTGCTCCCCTTCTCAAATGCGGGCCGACACTGGCAAACCCTTTTGCCTGAAAAAATATCGACCTCCAAGGCTTTTGAGACTAGCCGGTCATTCCTGGACTTGTGATTCGGATCACTCGAAGCCCGACGAATGGCCTACGGAAATTAAACACAATGATGAACCGTTGGTCTCACGCCGCTAAAGATTCCCGGCAACTGGCCGCTGCCCTTTTTCCTACGCAATGAATCTCAAGGAGAGAACATGGAAATCAAAGGATTCCCGACACTGCCTGTTGTAAAACTCACGGATGAACAGATCGCCGCCGGCAAGGCCGGGGCGGAGAAACTCAAGGAAAAGATCGCTTCGGGTGAAATCGTCATCAAGCAGCCAACCGGACCGAGTCCGTTGCAGCCTGGCGTGATCTACCACCCAGACCCGGTTCAGCCAGTTCAACCCGGCGATACGCCGCCTCTCGTCGCGATCGATACGCCGCTGACCTACGATTCGAAAGGCACCATCCTGCTCAAACCGCAGGGCTGATTATCAGCACAGAGCCCATTCCGTTGAATGGGCTCACAAGCTTCAACGCAACTTGACGGCCGTACCGGTCGCAAACACCACCACCATGCCACCCTTCCCTGCGGGCATGCTGATCTCGAAATCCACCCCGACCACCGCATCCGCCTGCAAGGCCCGCGCCCGCTCCCTGATCTCGTCAGTCGCCTGGATACGTGCCTCCTTCAATGCCCGCTCCAGCGTCTGCGAACGCCCGCCAAAAAAGTCCCGCATACCGGCGAACATATCGCGAATCACATTCACGCCCTGCACCGACTCGGCACTGACGATGTCCAGATACGCCGTAATCTGCCGGCCTTCGATGGAGTGGGTGGTGGAAATGATCATGGAGGTCGTCCTTTTACATGCCGGATAAAACCGCGATTGTAATGCCCTGGCAAAGGGATGCCGAACCGATCTCTGTGACCAAAAAAATCCGGACGCCAGAATGCACAAAACCCCTGGTTTCTTTCGAAACCAGGGGTTTTGTTTACATCGAATTTGGCGGTGAAGGAGAGATTCGAACTCTCGATACAGTTTCCTGTATACACACTTTCCAGGCGTGCTCCTTAAGCCACTCGGACACTTCACCGTATCTCTTCAAACATGTTCTGTCTGTCGAGGCGCGCTAATGTAGTCGAAAGCTTTTCTGATGGCAAACTTTTTTTCAGAATTTTCATGCGGTTAAGAGATAAAGTCGTTTCCGCCATCGCAGAGCCATGGCAATCCGGCCAATCTCGGGTGAGCACGGCCCTTCTATATAGGTGTGGAGGCGTTTGCCATGGGGCACGTTGCGGCGGATCAGCCGCACAAGGGTGACTGGCGGGTCAGTCACAGTGCTTTACCTGACCGGCGACCGTGGGTAACGTCTGCCCATCTTTCTTATAAGGAATTGCGCCATGAGCGACCTGATTGCCTACCACCTCGAAGACGGTATCGCGACCCTGACCCTGAGCAACGGCAAGGTCAACGCCATTTCCCCGGACGTGATCGCGGCCTTCAACGCGGCGCTGGATCAGGCGGTGGCGGATCGTGCCGTTGTGATCATCACCGGCCAGCCGGGCATTCTCTCTGGCGGCTACGACCTGAAAGTAATGACCGCCGGCCCTAAAGAGGCGGTGTCGCTGGTGACTGCCGGTTCGACTCTGGCCCGTCGTCTGCTGTCGCATCCGTTCCCGGTGATCGTCGCTTGCCCGGGTCACGCCGTGGCCAAAGGTGCATTCATTCTGTTGTCCGCCGACTACCGCATAGGTGTCGACGGCCCGTTCAGCATCGGTCTGAATGAAGTGCAGATCGGCATGACCATGCACCATGCCGGTATCGAGCTGGCCCGTGATCGTCTGCGTCGCTCGGCCTTCCATCGCTCGGTGATCAATGGCGAGATGTTTGATCCGCAAAGCGCAGTGGATGCCGGTTTCCTCGACAAGGTTGTCGCGGCCGAAGAGTTGCAAGGTGCCGCCCTCGCCGCCGCGCGTCAGTTGAAGAAGATCAACATGACCGCGCATAAGAACACCAAGCTGAAAGTGCGCAAGGCGCTGCTGGAAACCCTGGACAACGCGATCATTCAGGATCAGGAGCATCTGGGCTGACACCCGGCTCATACCGATTCTGAAAAGCCCGACCGTCGTGTCGGGCTTTTTCTTACACGCCCAGTTAAAAACTCTGCAGCAGCTCTAGGACGCCTCTGACCAACAAGTCGGAAACATGCGCTTAAACATCGCCCATCTCCGGACTCTATAGCGGCAATTGCCGAAAACAGTGCACATCCGTACACTGCGCCACCTTTTGTCCCGATGGGCCTGAAAATGCTGTTCGTGTTTCGTATGTTGTTGATGGGCCTGCACTTTATTCTGGCGGGAGTCCTCGGTGTGATCCTCGGGCTGTGCCGCCCATTCAATCCGGACAACAGTCGTCTGTGTGCCCGTCTCTATGCACTGCCGGCCATGTGCATTTTGCGTTTGCGAGTGAAAGCCGATGTCGGGCCGTTGATGAACAAGCCCGACAGCTGCGTGATCATCGCCAACCATCAGTCCAACTATGACCTGTTCGTGTTCGGCAACGTGGTGCCGCGCCGTACCGTGTGCATCGGCAAAAAGAGCCTGAAGTGGGTGCCACTGTTCGGGCAGCTGTTCTGGCTGGCGGGCAACGTGTTGATCGATCGCGGGAACGCGCACAAGGCGCGCCAGTCGATGCTGACCACCACCGACACTTTGCAGCACAAAGACACCTCGATTTGGGTCTTCCCGGAAGGCACCCGCAACCTGGGTGAAGAACTGCTGCCATTCAAAAAAGGCGCGTTCCAGATGGCCATCGCCGCCGGGGTGCCGATCGTTCCGGTGTGTGTCAGCAGCTACATCAAGCACATGCGTCTGAACCGCTGGCACAGCGGGAAAGTTCTCATACGCTCGCTGCCGGCAATTCCTACCGCTGGCCTGACCATGGATGACATGCCCATGCTCATTACCCAATGCCGCGAGCAGATGCGCGAATGTATCGATGCGATGGATCGGCAGCTGCAAGCCGCGTGAATAAAGAAGCCCGCCCAGTGCGGGTTTTCTTTTGCCCGGTGAACTGTGCAGATTTCACTGACTCTCAAGCAGCGACACGGCTAAGCTGAAGCCATGTCTCCCCTGCCATCTGCCAAGAAGAAGTGAATCAACACCATGGGTCGAGTTGTTGCTGCTGCGGTTTACAGCGCTGGTAAGAAAGTCACCAATATTTCCCTCGACGAAGGCGCGGCCTGGGCCGCCAAGACCGGCCACTTCGTCTGGATCGGCCTCGAAGAGCCGAGTGCCCAGGAACTCTCCAACCTGCAACGCCAGTTCAACCTGCACGAACTGGCCATCGAAGACGCTCTGGAAAAACACAGCCGGCCGAAGCTGGAAACCTTTGGCGACGCGCTGTTCATCGTCACCTACTCGCCGGTGCGCGAACACGGGATTCTGCAGTTCATCGAAACCCATATCTTCGCTGGTAACGGCTACATCATCACCGCGCGTAACGGTCATTCGGCGTCCTACGCCCACGTCCGCCAGCGCTGTGAGGCACGGCCGCTGCTGCTGGAACACGGGGAAGATTTCGTACTGTATGCGCTGCTGGATTTCGTGATCGAGAACTATCAGCCGGTGGGCGAAGCGATCCACGCCGAGATCGATGAGCTGGAACGCAACGTGCTGTGCAGTGCGCTCAATGAACACGACATCCAGAAACTCCATGGCCTGCGCCGAGACGTCTTGCGTTTGCGCCGTTACGCGGCGCCGATGGTGGAAATCGGCGAGGAGCTGCAGAAGCTGAGCTTCCCCTTCATCGACAAGAACATGCGCCCGTACTTCCGTGATGTGCAGATCCATGTGACGCGGCAGATGGAAGACCTGACCACCCTGGCCGACATTGCCAGCCAGACCATCGAAATCGGCGTGCTGCTGGAGGCGTCACGCCAGAGCGTGGTGCAGCGCAAATTCGCCGCGTGGGCGGCGATTCTGGCGTTCCCCACGGCAGTGGCGGGGATCTACGGGATGAACTTCCAGAACATGCCGGAGCTGAGCTGGCACTACGGCTATTTCGGCGTGCTGGGCTTTATTACGGTCGGCTGCGTGAGCCTGTGGGCAAGCTTCAAGAAATCGGGCTGGTTGTAAGTTAAAAAAACGCCCCCGTGCAAAGCACGAGGGCGTTCGAATTCAAGCGGCGGTCGGCTTGTGCGCCACGAAACGCATCATCCATTCCGCCACCGTGGTGCCGTGGTGCTGATGTTCCAGGCTGGCCACACCCTTGCTGTACACCTGCTCGCCCAGCGCATCCTGACGCAGATCCAGCAGCGCTCGCGAGTAGTCGTGGATAAATTCCGGATGCCCCTGGAAGCACAGCACCTGATCGTTGATGTGGTACGCGGCGAACGGGCAGAAATCGCTGGAAGCAATCACCGTGGCGTTCTCCGGCAACGCCGTGACCTGATCCTGGTGGCTGATCAACAGCGTCAGCTCTTCGCGCACCGGGCTCATCCACGGCGCCTTGGCCGCCAGTTTGTAGTTGTGAATGCCAACTCCCCAACCCTGCGTAGCGCGCTCGCTTTTGCCGCCCAGCAGCAGCGCCAGCAGTTGATGGCCGAAGCACACGCCGAGCAGTTTGTCGCCGCGCTCGTAGCGAGTCAGCAGGTATTGCTTGAGGGTCTGGATCCACGGGTCGGTGCCGAACGAATCGGCCTTGCTGCCGGTGACCAGATACGCATCGAAAGTCAGGTCATCACTCGGATAGTCGCCCTGCATCACGTTGTACACCGTGAACTCGGCGGCGATCGGCTGTTGCGAGAACAGGCGCTGGAACATCTGCCCGTAACCCTGATATTGATCGACCAGTTCCGGACGCAGGATGTCGGTTTCCAGAATGCAGATGCGTAGCGACATAAAAAATACCTGACACGTGATGGGAATAATGCACACCCCAGAGCCTGCCTTGAAACCACCCGGCAAGGCAAGCCCCGAAATGCCTCCCCTCCCCGTTAGAACAACTCGCCTTTCGCGGCTTTTTCCAGCAGCAACGCAGGCGGTGCGAAACGCTCGCCGTACTGTTCCGCCAGGTACTGCGCCCGCGCGACGAAGTCCTTCACGCCATATTGATTGATGAACTGCAACGCGCCGCCCGTCCATGCCGCAAAACCGATGCCGAAGATCGAGCCGACATTGGCGTCCGCCGTCGAGGTCAGCACGCCCTCTTCCACGCAACGCACGGTTTCGATGGCCTGCACGAACAGCAACCGATCACGTACATCCTTCGGCGAAATCTGCCCGTCGGCTTTCTCGAAACGGGCTTTCAGTTCGGGCCATAGATGTTTCTGCCCACCTGCCGGGTACTCATAAAAACCGCCTCCCCCTGCCTTGCCCGGCCGCTTGTATTCGTTGAGCAGCAAGTCAATCACGGCGAACGCCGGGTGCTCAATCAGCGGTTTCCCTTCTGCCTGCAGGTCTTTGGCCGTTTGCTGACGGATATGGCTCATCAGGCTGAGGGAAACTTCGTCGGATATCGCCAGCGGCCCGACAGGCATGCCGGCCTTGCGCGCTTCGGTCTCGATCATCGGCGCACTGACGCCCTCACCCAGCATGGCAATGCCTTCATTGGTAAAGGTGCCGAATACTCGAGAAGTAAAGAAACCGCGACTGTCGTTGACCACAATCGGGGTTTTCTTGATTTGCAGTACGAAATCGAACCCGCGTGCGAGGGTTTCGTCGCTGGTTTGCGCGCCTTTGATGATTTCCACCAGCGGCATCTTTTCCACCGGGCTGAAGAAGTGCAGGCCGATGAACTTGCTTTGATCCGGTACTGCGGTCGCCAACCCCGTGATGGGCAAGGTCGACGTGTTGGAAGCAATCACCGCGTCGGCGCCGACCACCTGCTGCGCTGCTGCCGAGACCTTGGCCTTGAGTTGACGATCCTCGAACACCGCCTCGATGATCAGATCGCAACCTGCCAGATCGGCGTCGCTTTCGGTCGGATGGATGCGCGCCAGCACCGCTTCACGCTGCTGCGCAGTCATCTGCCCGCGAGCGACTTTCTTGTCCAGCAATGCCGCCGAATGGGCTTTGCCCTTTTCCGCAGCCGCGAGGTTGATGTCTTTGAGCACCACGTCGATCCCGGCCGATGCGCTGACATAGGCGATCCCGGCGCCCATCATGCCCGCGCCGAGCACGCCCACGCGCTTCGTCACATAAGGCGCAAAACCCTGCGGCCGCGATCCGCCGGCGTTGATTTCATTGAGCTGGAACCAGAAGGTGCCAATCAGGTTTTTCGAGATCTGGCCGGTGGTCAGTTCGGTGAAATAACGGGTTTCGATCAGGTGCGCGGTGTCGAAATCCACCTGCGCGCCTTCCACCGCCGCACACAGAATCTTCTCCGGCGCCGGCAACGTGCCCTGGGTTTTGGTGCGCAGGATCGACGGCGCAATCGCCAGCATCTGCGCGACTTTCGGATTGGATGGCGTGCCGCCGGGAATCTGATAGCCCTTCACATCCCAACGCTGCACGGCCGCGGGATTGGCCAGAATCCAGGCCCGGGCCTTGGCCAGCAGCTCATCGCGATCCGCTGCCAGTTCATCAATCAGCCCCGCCTGCAACGCCTGCTGCGGACGGACTTTCTTGCCTTCAAGCAGATACGGCAAAGCCTTTTCGATGCCCAGCATGCGCACCATCCGCACCACGCCACCGCCGCCCGGCAACAGGCCGAGGGTCACTTCCGGCAAACCGAGCTGCACCGACGCATCGTCCAGTGCCACGCGGTGGTGGCAGGCCAGGCAGATTTCCCAGCCGCCGCCGAGCGCCGCGCCGTTGATCGCCGCGACCACCGGTTTGCCGAGGGTTTCCAGGGTGCGCAACTGGCCCTTGAGGGTCAGCACCATGTCATAGAAGGCCTTGGCTTCGGGCTTGCCGACCTTGATCAGTTCATTCAGGTCGCCACCGGCGAAGAAGGTTTTCTTGGCCGAGGTGATGATCACCCCGGCGACGTCCTCTTTTTCCGCCTGCAAACGGGCGACGCTTTCGGCCATGGCCTCGCGGTACACCGAGTTCATGGTGTTGGCGCTCTGGCCCGGCATGTCGATGGTCAGGAGGACGATGCCGTCCTGGCCTTTTTCGTAACGAATGGCTTGGGTCATGACAGGATTCCTTGGGGTCAGAGGCGTTCGATGATGGTCGCGATGCCCATGCCGCCGCCGACGCACAGTGTCGCGAGGCCGTAGCGCAGGCGCCGGGCTTCCAGTTCATCGAGCAAGGTGCCGAGGATCGCGCAACCGGTGGCGCCCAGCGGGTGGCCCATGGCGATCGAGCCGCCATTGACGTTGACCTTGTCCGGGTCGACAGCCATGTCCTTGATGAACTTCAGCACCACCGAGGCGAACGCCTCGTTGACTTCAAACAAGTCGATGTCTTCCACCCGCAGCCCGGCCTTGGCCAACGCCTTGCGAGTGGCCGGCGCCGGGCCGGTGAGCATGATGGTCGGATCGGTGCTGGTGACCGCCGTGGCGACGATCCGCGCCCGGGGTTGCAGGCCCAACGCGCGGCCCTTGGCCTCGGAGCCGATCAACATCAGCGCCGCGCCGTCGACGATCCCCGAGCTGTTGCCCGGCGTGTGCACATGGTTAATCCGCTCGACATGGCTGTAGACCCGCAACGCCGTGGCGTCGAAGCCCATCTGGCCAATCATTTCGAAACTCGGCTTGAGCTTGCCCAGACCTTCAAGAGTCGACTCGGCGCGAATGAACTCATCGTGATCGAGCAGGATGATGCCGTTCTGGTCCTGCACCGGCACCAACGACTTGTTGAACGAACCGTCGGCCCGGGCACGGGCGGCTTTCTGTTGCGAATGCAGCGCGTAGGCATCGACGTCCTGGCGGCTGAAGCCTTCAAGGGTGGCGATCAGGTCGGCGCCAACGCCTTGTGGCGTGAAGTGGCTGTGCAGGTTGGTCTGCGGGTCCAGCGCCCAGGCGCCACCGTCGCTGCCCATCGGCACGCGGGACATGGACTCCACACCACCGACCACTACCAGATCCTCGAACCCGGAGCGCACTTTCATCGCCCCCAGGTTCACCGCTTCCAGCCCCGAGGCGCAGAAGCGGTTGATCTGCACACCCGCGACGCTGACGTCCCAATCGGCCACCTGCACGGCGGTCTTGGCGATGTCGGAGCCCTGATCGCCAATCGGCGTGACGCAACCGAGCACCACGTCATCGACCTGGCTGGTGTCCAGCGCGGTGCGCGCCTGCAAAGCGGTCAGCAGCCCGGCCACCAGGTTCACCGGTTTGACGCTGTGCAGCGAACCATCGGCCTTGCCCTTGCCACGGGGCGTGCGTAACGCGTCGAAAATCAAAGCTTGGGTCATGACGTCCTCGAACCTGTGCGGTGAGTGAAATTCGTGCTGTCACTGTTGTCTTCGCAGGCGACGGATTCAATGACCACAGCGCTCAATGACGTTGACGCGCACGCTCAGACGGACGGTCATCCATGGCTTGGTTAACCGGTTCAGGTGTGCGAGCTGTCTAGCAAACGGGCGGCAAAGAAGCTGGCAATGGGCCTCATGCCTTTTTAATCGCAACCGGTAGCAAGTACATACGAAATGGATCTAAGCGAAGCGTGACGCGGGCCCTAAGGTGAAGATGTACGTTGTTGTCGTCGGGTTTTGCCGAGGCAGACGTTCTTCAACAGGAAGTGCAGCGCTTGCCATCATGGATATGCAGGCAGGCATCAGGAAATAACAAAAAAGGCGGTCAAGCCATGTTCAAACAACCGAAAGTACGGCAAGCAGGACTCATTCTTTTCGCCACGACGCTGTTGTTGATTCTGCCGAACCTGACCAAGGTCCTCGGCTGACTCAAGCGGCAGGTATTGTTTATCGCCACTGAAAATGTGACTGGCCCGCTATCCGGGCCAGCGTGGCTGTGCCAACCTTTGCGCACTTCCACGACACGGACGGCGATCACTTGAAAACGCTCATTCTGTTCGGGGCCATGCTGCTGAGCATGCCCCTGTCTGCCGCGCAGTTGAACCTGGAGCTGGGCGCGAACAGCCGCACCTGGCAGACCGAGGAGTTGCTCAAGCATCCTCAGGTACAAACCCTCACGATCAAGAATGATGTGTCCTACAAGAAGGACATGACTTATCGGGCCGTGCCGATTGCCGCGCTGCTGACCGGCATCAAACCGGACGATCACCTGCAAGCCGTAGCGCTGGACGGTTTTGCCGCTGAGCTGTCTGCGGCTCCATTACTAAAAACCCAAGGCTCACGCGCCTGGCTGGCCATCGAAGATCCGGCGCAGCCCTGGCCGCCGCTGTCGGAAGGCAAGCACAGCGCCGGGCCGTTTTATCTGGTGTGGACCGATCCGCAGGCCGGCAATATCAGCCCGGAACAATGGCCATTCGAAGTGGCGAGCATCAAGCGCATGGCACCGGTGGCCGAACGCTTCCCTGCCCTGTTGCCGGCCCCTGCGTTGAAGGCCGATGACCCGGTGAATCAGGGTTTCGCGCTGTTCCAGAAGAATTGTCTGGCGTGCCATCGCCTGAATGGCGCGGGCGATGCGCAGTTTGGGCCGGATCTGAATATCCCGTACAACCCGACCGAGTACTTCGGCGCGGACTTCCTCAAGCGCTACATCCGCGATCCGCAGAGTCTGCGTCAGTGGCCGCAGGCGAAGATGCCGGGGTTTAACGCCGAGGTGTTGCCGGATGCGGATCTGCAGAAACTGATCGGGTATTTGCAGCACATGGCCGGGCGCAAGGTTGCGCCCGCCAAGTAAACCGACCACATCGTTTACTGCTGCTGCACCGAGATGATTGGCGCTGGTGTCGGCGACACCAGCACTTTCGCGTGCATCTGCTCTGACCCGCCGCCCCGGCGCATGCCGCGCACCGGACAGGCATCCAGATAATCCAGACCCACCGCCAGTTTCAGGTGCCGCTCCGGCCGCGCCAGTTCATTGGTCACGTCAAAGCTGTACCAGGCGTCATCGATCCAGGCTTCGGCCCAGGCGTGACTGGCCAGATGCTCGCAATCCTCGCTGTACAGATAACCCGACACATAACGTGACGGCACGCCAAGGCTGCGCGCGCAGGCCAGAAACGCATGGGCGTGATCCTGGCAAACACCCGCTCGCCCGGCAAACGCTTCGGCGGCGCTGGTGTCGACTTCGGTGGAACCCGGCTTGTAAGTCATGTGCTGGTTCAAACCGTGCATCAGATCGATCAATGCGTTGCGGTCACGTCGTTGCTTGCAGGACTTCTCGGCAAACGCGCGCAATGCCTCGTCAGCCTCGGTCAGCCGGGTGAACCGCAGGA
>Ga0209675_1000736_pt1 | contig 22214 bp, 19 predicted proteins | sample AraplaCol_mLB_r2_2_FD_184280 | JGI IMG/M metagenome (GOLD analysis project Ga0209675, IMG submission 184280) | Arabidopsis root microbial communities from North Carolina, USA - plate scrape MF_Col_mLB_r2 (SPAdes) (version 3) | ecosystem: Host-associated > Plants > Roots > Endosphere | place...
GGCATCCTCGGCCTGCAGCCGTGGCCAGGTGATGCCGGTCAGCGAAGGCATCACGCCCGCCATCTCGGCATAGACCTCGCCCGGATCAGTGTAGCGCCAGTCGAGCCCGACGCGCTGCGCGATCGCCTGCACCAGCTCCCAGTCCTGCCGCGCCTCGCCGGGCGGATCGAGCGCGGCGCGGCCGAGCTGCACGCGCCGGTCGGTGTTGGTGAAGCTGCCGGTCTTCTCGGCGAAAGCCGAGGCCGGCAGGATCACATCGGCATGGAAGGCGGTCTCGGTCAGGAAGATATCCTGCACCACCAGGTGATCCAGTTTCGCCAGCGCGGCGCGCGCATGGGCCACATCGGGATCGGACATGGCCGGGTTCTCGCCCATGATATACATGCCGCGAATCTCGCCCTCGTGGATCGCATGCATGATCTCGACCACGGTGAGGCCGCGTTTGGGCGCGATATGCTCGTTGCGCACGCCGGGACCCCAGACCGCCTCGAAGGCCTGGCGCTTGGCCGCGTCTTCCACCGACTGGTAATCCGGCAGCACCATCGGGATGAGGCCGGCATCGGACGCACCCTGCACATTGTTCTGGCCGCGCAGCGGATGCAGGCCGGTGCCGGGCCGGCCGACCTGGCCGGTGATCAAGCCCAGCGCGATCAGGCAACGGGCATTGTCGGTGCCATGCACATGCTGCGACACGCCCATGCCCCAGAAGATGATCGAGGCTTTCGAGGTGGCATACATCCGCGCCACGTCGCGCAGCACATCCGGCGCGATGCCGCAGAGCGGGGACATGGCTTCCGGCGTGGCGTCCTTCACGGCCTGCTCCACATCGGGGAAGCCGTCGACGAAACGCTGGATATAGACCGGATCGGTCAGCCGTTCGGTGACGATCACGTTGAGCATGGCGTTCAGCATCGCCACATCGGCGCCCGGCTTGAAGCGCAGGTGATGCGTCGCGTAACGGCTGAGCGCCTGGCCGCGCGGGTCCATCACGATCAGCTTGGCGCCGTTCTGGCGCACGGCATTCTTGATGAAGGTCGCCGCCACCGGATGGTTCACGGTGGGGTTGGCGCCGATCACGATGATCACCTCGGCATCCAGCGCGGCGGCAAACGGCGCGGTGACGGCGGCCGAGCCGACGCCTTCCATCAGCGCGGCGACGGAAGAGGCATGGCAGAGCCGCGTGCAGTGATCGACATTGTTGGTGCCGAAGCCCATGCGTACCAGTTTCTGGAACAGATAGGCCTCTTCGTTCGAGCCTTTCGCCGAGCCGAACCCGGCCAGCGCCTGCGGGCCCACGCCATCGCGCAGTTTCACCAGGCCGGCGGCGGCACGATCCAGCGCTTCCTCCCAGCTTGCCTCGCGGAAATGCGTGTAAGGGTTGGCCGGATCGACAAAGTCGTCGCCGCGCTTGGGCACGCCATCCTTGCGGATCAGCGGCTTGGTCAGGCGATGCGGATGATGCACATAGTCGAAACCGAAACGGCCCTTCACGCAGAGCCGGCCACGGTTGGCCGGGCCATCGCGGCCGGTGACATACTGGATCCTGTCATCCTTCACATGGAAGGTGAGCTGGCAGCCGACGCCACAGAAGGGACAGAGGCTGTCGACCTGCTCGGTCGCCTTCTCGACGGCGTGATTATGCTCATCCACCAGCGTGGCCGGCAGCAGCGCGCCGGTCGGACAGGCCTGCACGCATTCGCCGCAGGCGACGCAGCTGCTGTTGCCCATCGGGTCGTGGAAATCGAACACGATCTCGGCGTGAGACCCGCGGAAGGCCATGCCGATCACGTCATTGCCCTGCGCCTCGCGGCAGGCGCGGACACAGAGGTTGCACTGGATGCAGGCATCCAGGTTGACCGCCATGGCGCCATGGCTGCGGTCAGGCATCGGCTGGTGGTCGCGCGCCGGGAACCGGCTTTCGGTGACGCCGAGATCGGCGGCCCAGTGCCAGAATTTCGAGTCCGGATCATGTGTCTCGGTACGCGCGGGCTGGTCGGCGACCAGCAGTTCCATCACCAGTTTCCGCGCCGTCCTGGCGCGTTCGCTGGCCGAGACGACCTTCATGCCATCGGTCGGCAGGCGCTTGCAGCTCGGCGCCAGCACGCGCTCGCCTTCGATCTCCACCATGCAGGCGCGGCAGTTGCCGTCGGCGCGATAGCCCGGCTGTGGCGTGTAGCACAGATGCGGAATATCCGTGCCGGTGCGTTTCGCGACCTGCCAGATCGTCTCGCCGGCCTGCGCCTCGACGGCTTTGCCATCCAGCTCGAAGCAGATCATGTAAACCGCTCCAGTACGCTGAGCAGCGGATTGGGCGCGGCCTGCCCCAGGCCGCAGATCGAGGCATCGCGCATCACCTGCGCCAGGTCGCGCAGCAGCGGCTCGTTCCATTTCGGCTGCGCCATCAGCGTCGCCGCCTTCTCGGTGCCGACGCGGCAGGGCGTGCACTGGCCGCAGCTTTCATGGCGGAAGAATTTCATCAGGTTGAGCGCAGCCTCGCGCACGTCATCCTGGTCGGACAGCACGATCACGGCGGCCGAGCCGATGAAGCAGCCGTATTTCTCCAGTTGGCCGAAATCGAGCGGAATATCCGAGAGGCTGGCCGGCAGGATGCCACCCGACGCGCCGCCGGGCAGATAGGCCATCAGCCGGTGACCCGGCAGCATGCCGCCGCAGTATTCCTCGATCAGCTCGGTGATGGTGACGCCGGCCGGCGCCAGCTTGACGCCCGGATTGCGCACCCGGCCCGAGACCGAATAGCTGCGCAGGCCGGAGCCGCCGTTGCGGCCGTGGCTTTTCCACCAAGCCGCGCCCTTGTCGGCGATCTGCGGCACCCAGTAGAGCGTCTCGACATTGTTGATCAGGGTCGGCTGGCCCCAGAGGCCGACCTGGAAGGGAAACGGCGGCTTCTGGCGCGGCAGGCCGCGCTTGCCCTCGATGCTTTCCAGCATCGCGGATTCCTCGCCGCAGATATACGCGCCGGCACCGCGCCGCAGTTCCACCGTCACGCCACCAAGCAGACCGGCGTCCTTCAAGGCATCCAGTTCGCACGCCACCACGGCATGCAGCGCCGGATATTCATCGCGCAGGTAGATGTAAGCCGTCTCGGCCTCGATCAAATGCGCGACGATCAGCACGCCTTCGAGGAAACCATGCGGATCGGTTTCCAGGAACCAGCGGTCCTTCAGCGTGCCGGGCTCCCCCTCATCGCCATTCACCGCCAGCAGACGCGGCTTGGGCTGGTCCAGCAGGGCGCGCCATTTGCGCGCCGTGGGGAAGCCCGCACCGCCCATGCCGCGCAGGCCGGCGGCTTCCACCTCGGCCACCAGCGCCTCGCGCGTCAAAGCACCGCTGCGCAGTTTCGCCAGCACGCCATAGCCGCCTTGGGCGCGATAGGCATCGAGTCCCCTGTAGGCCGGCAGCACCGGCGCGGTGGCCTTGGCACCGTGCGCCGCCTGCAGGCTTTCCAGCGCCGCCGGCGCGATCACATTCTTGCCATAGGTGACGCAGGGCGCGCGGTCGCATTGCCCCATGCAGGGAGCGCGTTCGATGCGGACATCATCGAGCGTTTCCAGCTCGGCCGCCAGCGCATCCGCCCCGGCCATGCAGCAGCTCAAAGAGTCGCAGACCCGCACCGTCACCGGCTGCGGCACATCGTCTTCCACCACGCGGAAATGCGCGTAGAAGGTCGCGGTTTCGTAAATCTCGGCCAGCGGCAGGCGCATGACTTCCGCCAGCGCGACCAGCAAAGGTGCGGGCAACGCGCCTTTCGCATCATTGATGGCATGCAGGTATTCGATCAACAGATCACGACGCGCCGGATCAGGCGTGACGATGATGCGCAAAGCGGCATGATCGGCGTCGGAGGCCTGGCGACCGCGCGGCAGGGCACGGCCGGATTTACCTGGGCCCCGTCGATGGTCGCGAGGCATGGGGGCAGCAATATTCATGACGATACGGAACTCTGGGCTGGTTCCGTATCATCCGCCGCCGGTTACCGCCCGATCAAGACGGCAGTTCCGTTACGCGATAGAACAAATCTATCGTGCGATCAGCCCCGTAAAGATCAGGCTGGCGACAGCTTCGCGCCCAGCCGCGTCATCAGCGCGGCGAAACCGGGGAAGCTGGTTTCCATCACGCGGGCGTCGTCGATGGTGACGCCGTCCGTCGCTGCCAGGCCCAGCACCAGGAAGGACATGGCGATGCGGTGGTCGAGTTCGGTGGCGATCACCTGACCGGCGGGCAGGCCCTGCGGCGGCTTACCCTTGCCACGGATGATGATGCCGTCCTCGAATTCCTCAAGATCGACGCCGCAGGCCTTCAGCCCGCGCGCCATCACGGCGAGGCGGTCGCTTTCCTTGACGCGCAGTTCCTTCGCGCCACGCACGATGGTATCGCCCTCGGCGCAGGCGGCCGCCACGAACAGGATGGGATATTCGTCGATCATGCTGGGGGCGCGTTCCGGCGGCACGGTGATGCCCTTCAGCTTGCCATGCTTCACCGTGATATCGGCGACCGGCTCGCCGCCCTCGTCGCGCGTGTTGGCGAAGGTGAGATCGGCGCCCATGTCCTGCAATGTGGCGAAAAGCCCGGTGCGCAGCGGATTGAGGCCGACATTGGTCAGCGTGATCTGCGATCCCGGCACGATCAGCGCCGCCACCATCGGGAAGGCGGCGGACGACGGATCGCCCGGCACGGAGATGGTCGCCGCCTTGAATTCCGGCTGGCCAGTCAGGCGGATCACCCGCCCCTTGCCGTCCTTGGTCTTCTCGACCTGCACGCCGGCTCCGAAATGGCGCAGCATGTTTTCGGTATGGTCGCGGGTGGCCTCGTGTTCGATCACCGTGGTGACGCCCGGCGCGTTCAGGCCGGCGAGCAGCACGGCGGTCTTCACCTGGGCCGAGGCCACCGGCAGTTCGTATTCGATCGGCAGCGGATGCGCGGTGCCCACCACGGTGAGCGGAAGCCGGCCCTGGCTGCGGCCAACGAAGCGCGCGCCGATGCGGCTGAGCGGCTCGACCACGCGGCCCATCGGGCGGCGGCGCAGCGAGGCATCGCCGGTGAAGGTGGCGGCGAAATCGTGGCTGGCGACCAGGCCCATGACCAGACGGGCGCCGGTGCCGGCATTGCCCATGTCCAGCACGTCGTCAGGTTCGGACAGGCCGCCTACACCCACGCCCCAGACCCGCCAGTCGCCGCCGCCGCGCTGGCTGTCGCCCAGCCGCTCGACCTCGGCGCCCATGGCGCGCATGGCAGTGGCCGTCCGAAGCACATCCTCACCTTCAAGCAGCCCGCTGACCCGGGTCTCGCCCACGCTGAGCGCCCCGAAGATCAGGGCCCGGTGGGAAATCGACTTGTCGCCCGGAATAGCGGCCGTGCCGGACAGGCCCCCGGTCCCCGGACGGGATTTCAGGGGCTGGGCTTTCTGTGTGGAATGGGCGGTCATCGGGGAAATGGTCCCAGGACGGGTCACACGGCCAGAAAAAAGCCGGGATTAACGGGTTGACAGGGCGCGCTTCTTTAACACAATCGCGCCGCTCCGGCCAGCCGGCCGGGGCGTCGTCGCCGGACCCGTTTTCATGCGTGTCCGGACGCCGATCTATATGGAGATTTGCTCGATGGCTAAAGCCGAATGGGGCGCCAAGCGCCGCTGCCTGTCCTGCGGTGCCGCTTTCTACGACCTGAACAAGTCGCCGATCCTGTGCCCGAAATGCGGTACGGAATTCAATCCGGAAGTGCTGGCCAAGTCGGCCCGCCGCCCGTCCAAGACCGAAGAGAAGAAGGTGCCGAAGCCGGTCGTCCAGCCGGATGCGGTCGAGGACGAGGTTGAGGATACCGAAATCGGCGACGAAATCCTGGAAGATGCCGACGAGTTCGAAGAGGACGCCGTCACCGAGGAGATCGACGTCGAAACCGAGACGGATTCGGACGAAGAGCGCTGAAAATCGGGGGTGTTTTCCCCGTAACGAAGCACTTGCAAAGCAGCGGAGGGCGGCTTATGGTCCGCCCCCGCCGACGGACCTCAGGCGCTCCGCAGGGAGTGTTTAAGTCCGTGATTTAATGGGGCCATAGCTCAGCTGGGAGAGCGCCTGCATGGCATGCAGGAGGTCAGCGGTTCGATCCCGCTTGGCTCCACCAAATCCCCAAGGCAAATCCTTCGGAAAAAGCCCGGTCTCATGGACCGGGCTTTTTCGTTTTCACGCCCCCGAATCAGGACCAGAGACAGAGGATGCCGTAGCAGGCATCCAGCCAGTCGCGGAACACGAAATACAGCGCGATGTCCAGCGCCAGCAGCACCAGCAGCGCCGGTGCCAGCACGAATTTCAGGAAATAGGCCAGCGCCCAACGGGTGAAACGCGGCGCCGGGATCACCAGGCCGTGGATGCGCTCCGGGCTGCGGAACAGGCGGGACATACCCCTGTCTTAGCGGAAAGCCGGCCGAGCCGAAAGCTGGGCCGCGGGAAGCAAGGTGGCTTTACGGCCGCCAGCCGGGACGCCAAGCTGTCGGCCATGGACTCGCCCGGCCGCTCCACCTTCTCCACCGCCAGTCACCTGCGGCGTGATTTCACGTCCGCCGACTGCCGCGAGCCGGCCATCGGGAAGCTTTACGACTACTGGCAGGCGCAGCGCGGCAGTCACCGCTTTCCCGCCCGCGGCGATCTCGATCCGCTGGAAATGAAGCCGGCGCTGGGCGGCATCACCATTTTCGAAGTGCACCGGAATATCCCCGTGCCCGGCCGCCTGCGCTTCCGCTATCGCCTGATCGGTTCGGATATCGTGGCGCGCGACGGTTTCGACCTGACCGGCAAATGGCTCGACGAACTGCCACTGCAGCAGTATCGCGCCCTGCTGACCGGGCGGCTGGAGATGCTCTGCGCCGATCCCGGTCCGCTGCTGGTGCGCAACAAGCAGTTCTACGACGAACGCTGGTTCGATTACGAAGCAATCTGGCTGCCGCTGGCCAGCGATCATCAGACACTCGACATGCTGATGGCCTGCCAGATTTTCGCCAGCACGCCGTCCAGCCATATGGGCCTGCCGGTCGCCTGATGCGGAACCGTGACATCCGTCTGGCGTCCTGTACCGACGCCGCCGTCTGGACGGCCACCCATGCCGCCATGCGCCACAGCGTGCTGGAACAGGGCTGGTGTTATGGCGAGGCCGTGCTGGCAGCATCAAACGGCAAAGTCTGGCCCGAACGCTGGCTCATCCGGCGCGCCAATAATACGGATGGGGACGAGACCATCGGCCTGGCGCAGGTTTTCGTGCGCCGTGTCGGCATTCTTGGACAATTCGTGCGTCTGGTGCGCGGACCGCTGTTCATCAGCGGCCTGCCGCGCGAGGACCGCGACGCGGCGCTGGCCCTGATCCGCGCGCAATATCCATGGCGGCAGCGCTGCCTGCTCTGGTGGCTGCCGGAACTGAACGGCGGCAGCGAGTCCGACGCCGCACTGGCGCGGATCGGCCTGCGACCGATGGTGACCGGCTATTCCTCGATCCGCTGCGACCTGACACCGCCGCTCGACCGGCTGCGCAAACAGCTCGATGGCAAATGGCGCAACATGCTCAAGGCCGCCGAGAAATCCGTGCTGCTGCTGGAGGTGAGCAGCGTCGCCGAAGGCAGCTGGAACGCGGAAGCCTTCACGGCCCTGATGGCCGAGCATGACGAGCACCGGCTGGAAAGCCGCTTCCTCGGTCCCGACGCCGCCTTCTATGCCGCCTTCGCCGAAGCCGTGAAGACGGCGCCGGCCGGCGAGGACGCCATCCTGCTCTGGGCCCATGCCGGGCCGCATCTGGGCAGGCTGCGGCCGATCGCCGGCATCCTGCTGTTGCGCCATGGCGACGGCGCGACCTATGCGATGGGCTGGAGCAACGAGGCCGGCCGGCTGGTGAAGGCGCATTACCGCCTGCTCTGGCGCGCGATGGCCGAATTGCAGCAGCGTGGCGTCACCGACTTCGATCTCGGCGGCGTCGATACCGAGCGCGGGGCGGGCGTGGCCCGCTTCAAGCTGGGCCTGGGCGGCGCGGTTTTCACGCTCGCCGGCAGCTATCTCTGACCCCCGGTTCCGACCCCGGGCCGAAGGCCCCGAATGTGACAGTTCGCCACGCGAATAAGTCGCGGATCGGCAGGGATTTCCCCCGCTTTTGACCCCCGGGTTGTGACCCCTGTACCACGGGGGGAAAAAACGGCCCCCGGGGGGTCGTTTTTGCTTGCATCAGGGGGGCTTTGGCCCCATACCCCCCTTCCTAGAGACTGTTTGGAAAGTTGCGAACTGGCCGTCGGCGGCTTAGCAGGTCTGCCGACCGGAACCACGGGGCTTTCCCAACAGTCTCTCTGCCAATCGGACACCCCCTTACCGTTACCGGGGGCGCACTTTTTCAAGGATTGTGGAAAAGCAATCCCCGTGGTGGAGAGACCAGTATGAGCAAGAATTCCCTCAAGCCCGCCCTGCATGCCGTGCCGACCGACGAGGTCGACGCCGCGGAAGAGCATTTCATCTGCAAGGATGGCATGCGCTATGCGGGCATGCACCTGATCATCGACCTGTGGGGCGGCAAGGGCCTGGATAACCTGGCGCTGGTCAAGCAGACGCTGACCGAGGCCGTGGCCGAGATCGGCGCGACTCTGCTGAACATCGACCTGCATCATTTCGAGCCCAATGGCGGCATCTCGGGCGTGGCCGTGCTGGCCGAAAGCCACATGTCGATCCACACCTGGCCGGAAAAGGGCTATGCGGCGCTCGACGTCTTCGTCTGCGGCGACTGCCAGCCGCAGAAGGCGATTCCGGTGCTGCGTCGCGCCTTCCTGCCCGACAACATCCAGTGCACCGAAATGAAGCGGGGCCTCGTCCTGTGACCACCTGGTTCAACGAAACCCTCTACAAGGGCTTCCGCCAGGCGCACGAGGTCAAGAAGGTCCTCTTCGAAGGCAAATCCAAGTACCAGAATGTCGGCGTGTTCGAGAGCGGCCGGTTCGGCCGCATCCTCGCGCTCGACGGCGTGGTCCAGTGCACCGAGGGCGACGAATTCGTCTACCACGAGATGCTGACGCATCTGCCGATCCTGGCCCATGGCAAGGTGCAGTCGGTGCTGATCATCGGCGGCGGCGACGGCGGCATCCTGGAAGAAGTGCTGAAGCACAAGGCGATCAAGCGCGTCACCATGGTCGAGATCGACGGCGACGTGATCGAGGTGGCCAAGAAGTACCTGCCCAAGATCTGCGGCAAGGCCTTCTCCGACAAGCGCACCAACCTGATCGTCGGCGACGGCGCGGCCTATGTGGCCGAAACGAAAGAGCGCTACGACATCGTGATCGTGGACCGCCCCGATCCGGTCGGCCCCGCGACGGTCCTGTTCAGCAAAGCCTTCTACGACAACTGCCGCCGGGTGATGAAGCCGGGCGCGATTCTCGTGGCCCAGAACGGCGTGCCCCACATGCAGGGCCCGGAACTGACCGACGCGATCAAGCTGTTCCAGAAGATCTGGGCGCAGTCCGGCACCTATCTCGCTGTCGTGCCGACCTATGTCTGCGGCTTCATGTCGATGACCTGGGCCAGCGACCGCGACATCACCGATGTCGATCCGCGCGCCATCTTCAGCCGCTTCGACGCCGCGAAGCTGGACAAGCTGAACTACTACAACCCCGAAATCCATTTCGGCTCGTTCGCCCTGCCGAATTTCGTCGCCCGCCTGCTGCCGGCCCTGCCCGCCAGGGCGAAGCCGGTGAAGAAGGCCGCGAAGGCGAAGAAAAAGGCTGTAAAGGCCAAGAAGGCTGCCGCGCCGAAAAAGAAGCCGGCACCGAAGAAAAAGAAGCGCTGAGCTTCGACCAACAAAAAGCCCGCTGGAAACAGCGGGCTTTTTCATGTCCGAGGGTGTGACCCTCAGACCTTCATCGGCAGGATCACCATCGTCACGCCACGGCTGTGCAGCTTGCGCTGCAGCGCCAGCGGCGTGGAATTGTGCAGCAGACGGGTGAAGAAGTTCTCGTTGGCGAAGAGCAGCTTGGACGCGAAAAAGATGGTGTTGGGGAAGGTCTCCAGCACCTCGCCCGACAGCCGGTCGAGCAGGTCCACCGTCTCGGTGCCATAGGCGCGGTAGGTGGCGGTGGCCAGACCGCGGCGCTCGCACCAGTTGGAGAAGCGCTCCAGCCGCGTGTCGATCTCGACCTGCATCCGCGCGACCTTTTCCTGGCCGTGGAACTGCTCGATATCGATCTCGCCCACGGTGAGGAAGACCACGTTCTTGAACTGGTTGGGGAACAGCGTCAGCGCCGCCAGCAGCGTATGCATGGCCACGCCGTCACGGCCGCCGAGGAACAGTGCAGCCGTGCGCGCCTTCGGGTCAGGCACCAGTTCGCGCGCCGGCGGCGCGCTCTGGGCGTTGCCAAACAGCATGTCGGCCTCGGCCAGCTGCTGGTTGACGCCCTCGTAATGGCGCTTGATCGAATAGCCCAGGAAGACCACGAAGCCGGTGGCGAGCACGGTGAACCAGGCGCCGTCGAGGAATTTCTCGACCAGGGTGACCAGCAGGATCGAGAAGGCAACGACAAAGCCGACTCCCGACTGCAGCATGCCCATCACGAAGCCCTTCTCGCGACGATGCATCATCCAGTAGCGGCACAGGCCGGCGAGGCAGAGCGAGAAGGTCAGGAAGACGTTGATCGAGTAGAGCACGACGAGGAAATGCACCTCGCCGCCGGTGACCCACAGCGCGCCGATGGCGGCCGCGCCCATGACGATCACGCCATTCTGGGTGACCAGGCGGTCGGAGAGCTGGCTGAACTGGTGCGGCATCCAGCGGTCGACCGCCATATTGGCCAGCACGGCCGGGCCGCCGAGGAAACCGGTATTGGCGGCGACGAACAGCAGCGCAGCCGCGAAGAACAGGGTGATGATCAGCCCCACATGCACCAGGACGCTCTGTTCGCCGAACAGCTCGGCCAGGATCGCCTCGAAGACGACGGCATTCAGCGTCTTGCCTTCTTCGTAAGTCACGTTCCAGAGCAGGTAGAGCACGATCAGGCCCGCCGCCATGAAGGCCAGCGACAGCGCCATGTACAGCATGGTCAGCTTGCCGGTCTGCACGCGCGGCTCGCGCAGCATGTTGACGTTGTTCGACACCGCCTCGATGCCGGTATAGGTGCCGCCGCCCATGGCAAAGGCCTTGAGCAACAGGGCGATGACGCCGACCATGCCGATGCTGCCGGCCAGGTCCTGCGTCTCGCTGACCGTGGCCGGAATCAGGGTCGGCAGCGCATCGGCATGGGCGCCGATGCCGATCAGGATCAGCAGAACATGGGTGACGACGAAGCCGAGGAACAGCGGCAGCAGCAGTGCGATCGGTTCCTTCATGCCGCGCATGTTCAGCGTGGTGAGCGCGATCACCACTAGGAATTCGATCGGCAGCTTCCAGGCCTGCCAGTGCGGCGGCAGCAGGCTGAACAGCGCATCCACGCCGGATGCCACCGAGATGGCGATGGTGAGCACATAGTCGATGATCAGCGCCGAGCCCGAGACCAGACCGGCATGCGGCCCGATCAGTTCGGTCGCGACCTTGTAGCCGCCGCCGCCATTGGGGAACAGCGCGACCACCTGGTTATAGGCAAAGGCGATGATGAAGACGGTGAGACCCGTGGCCAGCGCGAGATACAGCGCCAGGCTGGTATGGCCCTCCAGCGCCAGGAAGGCTTCGGCCGGGCCGTAGTTGGCCGAGGACAGGCCGTCGGCGCCGAGGCCGACCCAGGCAAGGAAGGCAGCCAGCGCGATATGCTGGCGCACTTTCGGCGAGAAGGGGTCGAGGGGAGCGCCGAGGAAGAGACGCTTGAGTCGTTCGAGACTCAGCCAGGAAGGTTTCATAGCGATGATAACGGAGAAAGGGAGAGGCAGTTGCCTGTCGCAGCACGCGTTTTCATGAAACGCGGCGCGATCCTCTGCCCGAACGGCAAAATCGTCAAGCGTCGGCTGTGAATTGGAATTTTAATAAATATTACCGTGCTTTGGCAGCCGCGGCATAAGCAGCGAAGGCAAAGCCGGCAGCCGACAGCACGGCGGCCGCCAGCACGGCAAACAGCACGACCGTATAGCCGCCGCTCAGTTCCCAGATCAGCGCCGCCAGCGACGGGCCTGCCGCAAGGGCAATGCTGGCCGGCAGGGTGAGTGCGCCGTTGATGGCGCCGACGCCCTCGCGCCCCAGGAAGTCGGGTGCCGCCGTGCCGCGCAGGATGGTCATCATGCCGTTGGCGCCGCCATAGAGCGCGGCGAAGACGAACAGCACCGGCACCAGGGCCGGAAACAGCGCCAGCAGCAGGATGGAGGCCACGAACACGGTCATCACGATCGCGCCGGTTCCGATCGTGCCGATACGACCGCCGAAAATCAGCAGGATGCGGGCCACCACCTGCGCCGGACCGATCACTGCCAGGATGCCGACGGCGACTGCCAGCGGAATGCCGTATTCGGTGAACATCGGCATGAAGTGGAAGGTCAGCATGGCATGCATCAGGCCATAGAAGGTGTAGCAGACCGCCAGGCCCCAGAAGACCGGATGGCGCAACGCGCGATGCAAGGGATCCTTGGGCGGTGAGCCGACTGCAGCCTGTACGTCTGCCTTGGGCAGGACAGGCCGCGCATGGTCGCGCAGCAGCAGCACATGCACCGGCAGGCAGAAGACCAGATTGCAGGCGGCCATCAGCAGCAGCGCGTCGCGCCAGCCCAGCACCTCGACGGCCCAGGCGATGATCGGGATGAACACCGTGCTGGCCAGGCCGCCGGCCAGCGTCAGCACCGTGATGCGCAGCTTGAAATCGGCGGGAAAGATGCGGGTCAGCACGGCGAAGACCGGCGTGTAGAGCGTGAGCGCCTGCGTCAGGCCCAGGCCGATCCAGATCGCGTAGAAGACCGGCAGGCTGTCGACCCGCGACCAGACGACACAGAGCAGGACAGCCATCAGCGAGCCGATGCTCATGATGGCGCGGCCGCCATGGCTGTCGATGCGGCGACCGACCGGCAGCGCGGCCAGGCCCGCCACCAGCAGGCCCAGCGACAGTGCGCCGTTCAGCTCGCCACGACTCCAGCCCAGTTCGGCCTCCATCGGCACGACGAAGAGCGGGAAGCCGTAGAAGATGGTGCCCCAGGAGACGAGCTGGGCAAAGGACAGCGCGGTGACCAGCGGCCAGCCGCGGTAGCGGGAATCGGCGAGAGACATTGACCGGGTTATAGCCCGGTTCGATCCCGCCCCGCATGAGTTTTTCTTATGCGGTGTGGAAGGTCAGGCCCCCATTCGCATTGCGGCTGCGATGGCGACCCGACCTTCCGCAGCAGTGATCTATTACTCCGCCGCGCTCTGGAAACTCGCCTGCGGCATGCCGGCGTAGATTTCGCCCTCGCCATGCTGCTTGAACAGCTCCAGAAGGCGCTTGCGCATGATCAGGCCGCCCTTATCGGACGGCATATGCGCCTCGATGCGGCGGGAGATATCGATGCAGGCATCGGCATCGGTCGCCTCCAGAATCTCTTTATCTTCCTTGGTGATCACCGCGTCCCAGTCGATCAGCTCCTGGGTGGTGCACTGCTCTTCCGAGTCGTTGCGGTAAAGCCACTGCACCAGCTGGATGCGGCCATCGTCCATCGGCGTGGCGCAGTTGTAGATGATGTGGCGCAACCCGCCGGGATACTCCATGTCGAGCCGGCGGCAGAACGGCATGTACCAGTGATTGCGCATATGCCGCGTGGTGGTCGGCGCCGTGGTGCCGGTGACCCTATGCGCAACAGGCGGATTGGCGATGGGCACGATCGATTCGGCATAGAAGCCGTAATCGGTCTCCTTCATCTCGTATTTCTCCGGCTTGGGCTGGTCGATCTGGCCGAAGGTGGATTTGTGCACGAAGGAGAAATGCGCGTTATCGAAAGAATTCTCCAGCATGCGCAGCGGCGCGCAGTTCCATTCCTCATAGAACTGGTCGATGCGGCGATAGGCGGGATCGGCGTCTTCCGGGATGTCGAACAGATCGGCCAGCGGTTCCTCCAGCGCCACCCAGGCATAGCCGTAGCGCGGCTGGCAGCGATAGGCCGTGGTCTTCAGATTGCCCGAGACGGCGGCATTGTCGGGATACTGGGGGATCTTGATGCACTGGCCACTGCGGTCGTAGGTCCAGCCATGATAGCCGCAGACGATGTTGCCGTTGTCGCACCAGCCCTTCGACAGCTTCGCCGTGCGATGGCAGCAGCGGTCGGCCAGCGCCGCCGGCTGGCCGTCCTTATCAAGGAAGAGGACGATGTCCTCGCCCATCAGGCGGAAAGGCTTCGGACCGTCGGCCAGGTCCTTCAGCTTCACGGTCGCATACCAGAATTTGCGCAGGGTCTTCTGCTTGGTCGTCAGCATGACGCTACCCTCGTTGCTTTGGCGTCTTCACGCCGCCAGCCGGCGCACCACAGTGGCCGCCTTCGCCGACAGATCCCGGAGGTCCAGTCCGGGGATCGTTCCGTTCTCGACCACGACGCGGCCGCCGACCAGCACATGGCGCAGGTCGGCCGCGCCGCCCGCCACCACGGGCCCGACCAGCGGATCGTGCAGGCCGGCATAGCGCGGGTGATGCAAATCAAAAATCGCCAGATCGGCGGTCTTGCCGATCTCAATGCTACCGATGGCGGGCAGGTCCAGCACATCGGCGCCGCCGGCGGTGGCCCAGCGCACGACCTCCTCGGCGCGCACCGCGCCGGCGCCATGCGCCGCACGATGCACCATCCAGGCGCAGTGCATTTCGCTGATCATGTCGGCGGCTTCATTCGAGGCCGCGCCGTCGACCGCCAGCGAGATGCGGCCGCCGGCCGCAACGAAGGCCGGGCCCGGCGCAATGCCGGAACCAAGCCGGCAGTTGCTCTGCGGGCAATGCGCCATGCCGGTGCGGGTCTGGCTCAGCAGCGCGATCTCGTCCGGGTCCATATGCACCAGATGGGCAAACCAGACATCCTCGCCCAGCCAGTCATGCTCGGCCACCCAGTGGACCGGCTTCATGTCATAGACCTCGCGGCAATACTTCACGTAATGCTGCGTCTCGGAGAGATGGCTGTGCAGTCGCAGCCCCATGGCACGCGCGGCCTGCGCGGCGGGCTTCAGCTCATCCACTTTCAGTGACCAGGGTGGCGTGGTCGGCGCGAACACGATGCGGCGCATCGCATCCGGCGCGGTGTCATTGAAGCGCTGCGCCAGGGTCTCGACCCGCTTCAGCATACCGTCCAGCGTTTCGGTCGGCATCGGCACGGTACGGTCGTCGTCAAACGTGCGCGTGGTGGTAGAGCCGCCGCGACACAGCACCAGCCGCAGGCCGAGCTTTTCGGCGACGTCGAACAGCACCTCGGCCGGCTCGAAGTCATAGCTCTTGGCAAACAGGTAATGATGGTCGGCCACCGTGGTGGTGCCAGAGAGCAGCAGTTCGACCATGCCAATGGTGGCCGAGACCTCCAGCGCGTCGCGGTCCAGCCTGTGCCAGTAGGTGTACGGCACGCTGCGCAGCCAGCCCTCCAGCGGCAGATCAATGCCCGGCGAGATACCTTTCAGCACCGACTGGAACAGATGATGATGCGTCGAGACGAGGCCTGGATAGATCACGCAGCCGGTGGCATCCAGCACGCGTTCGCCCGGCTCCGGCGTCAGGTCGCCCAGCGCGGCGATCCTGCCGTCCTTGATACGGATATCGCCTTTGCGGCGCTCGGCCGTACCGACCAGGCCCGTCAGCATGCCCTCGGCATGCCGGATCAGCAGACTCGCACTCACGCTTCACCCTCGATTTCGCTGTCATGCCAGTGGCCGAGCGCCAGCTTGGTCAGGCCGACCATCAAGCCGAACAGCACCACGCCGGTGATGGTGATCAGCAGCAACGCCGCAAACATGCGCGGGATGTCGAGCTGGAAGCCGGCCTGCAGAATCTCGTAAGCCAGACCCGCCGACCGCCCGCCGGTGCCGGCGACGAATTCCGCCACCACCGCGCCGATCAGCGCGAGCCCACTGGAAATGCGCAGGCCGGCGAGGAAGAAGGGCAACGCCGAGGGGATGCGCAGGCGCAACAGGGTCTGCAGCCGGCTTGCCTTGTTCATGCGGTAATAGGCAGCCAAACTTGGATCAACGCTGCGCAACCCGATGGTGGTGTTCGAGACGATGGGGAACAGCGCCACGACGGTGGCACAGATCACCAGCGCGATCTGGGTATGCTTGACCAGGATGATGATCAGCGGCGCGATGGCGACGATGGGCGTCACCTGCAGCAGCACGGCATAGGGGAACAGGCTGAGTTCCACCGCCTTGCTCTGCACGAAGACGAAGGCCATCAGCGTGCCGATCACGATGGCAAAGAAGAAGGCCTGGAAGGTCACCTTCAGGGTCATCATCAGGGCTTTCAGCAGCGTCGGCGCATCCTTGGCAAAGGTCTGCGCAATCGCGCTGGGCGCCGGGAAGAGATAGGCCGGGATGTTGCCGGCGCGGCAGAAGGCTTCCCAGCCTGCCAGCACCAGCAGGCCAACCAGCAGCGGCGCGACGATGCGCATGGCGATTTCCTTGCGCGCGATCATGCCGGCGCTCCCGCCAGAGACGCATCGGCCAGAATGCCGGAAAGCTCGCGGCAGAGTTCGGCAAAGCGGGTGGAATTGCGGAAGGCCTCGCCGCGCGGCTGCGGCTCGTCGATGATGAATTCGCGATAAATCCGGCCGGGGCGCGCCGCCATCACCACCACGCGGGTGGAGAGATAGACGGCCTCGTAAATCGAGTGGGTGACGAAGATCGAGGTCAGCTTGCGCTCCCACCAGAGCTCCAGCAGATCGGCATCCAGCTTGTTGCGGGTGAATTCGTCCAGAGCGCCGAAGGGCTCGTCCATCAGCAGCAGGTCGGGTTCGGTGACCAGCGCGCGCGCAATCGAGACGCGCATCTTCATGCCGCCAGAGAGCTGGCGCGGATAGGATTTCGCGAATGTCTCCAGCCCGACGCGCTGCAACGCCGCCATGCTGCGCGCCTCGGCCTCGGCTTTCGGCACACCGGCCAGATCGAGCGGCAGCCGCACATTGGTCAGCACCTTCGCCCAGGGCATCAGGGTGGCGTCCTGGAAGACGAAAGCCAGCCGCTTGCCCGCCTGACCCACGCCGGTAAAGTCGCCGCGCCACCAGCGCAGGCGGCCATCGCTGGGCTCGGAGAGATTCGCGATCAGCTTGAGCAGGGTGCTCTTGCCGCAGCCGCTCGGCCCCAGCAGGGTGACGAATTCGCCGGGCTGCACCGTGAGATCGAGCGGCGCCAGCGCGCGGGTGCCGTTCGGGAAGATTTTCTCCGCCGAACGAACTTCGATCACCGGGATGGCATCGGCCTTCATCGCAAGGGCCGAGGCCGGCAGCTCGAAGGGAACCGCGCTGTTCACGCCGTGGGCCCTCAGTTCATCATCACCTTCAGGTCTTTCACGTAATCCAGCGTGAAGGCCTTCTTCCACTCGGTCTCGGGCTTCAGCAGGCCGGCGGCAACCATGTAGTCGTAGGTGGCCTTCCAGCGCGCCTCGGTCATCACGCCGATGCCCTGCGTGGCGGCGTCGCCGCCATCCAGCACCTTCAGCTCCTTCATCTGCTGGACCGCGAAGGCCAGGCGATCATCGGCCATCTTCGGGTTGTCGGCCTTGATCAGCACATTGGCCTTGGCGGGATCGGCGATATAGCTCTTCCAGCCTTCCATCGAGGTTTTCACGAAGCGCTTCACGACATCCGGGTTCTTGGCGATGAAGGCGGTGGTGGTCACCATCGTGGTGCCGTAGGGCGGATAGCCTTCCCTGGCGAAGAGGAAGAACTTGTGCGGCACTTTCTGCTGCATCGCCTCGAAGGGTTCCGACGAGGGATAGGCCTGCTGCGCCGTGTTCTTGTCGACGAAGAAGGGTTGCAGGTTGAAGGTGTAGGGCTTGCTCTGCTCTTCGGTCAGGCCGAACTTGGCCTTCACCCAGGGCCACCAGGTGGCACGGCCCGAGGTGGCGACCAGGATGGACTTGCCCTTGAGGTCGTTGAGCGACGTCACGTCGTCATGGGTCAGCATGCCCTGCAGGTCATACTGGAAGCTGGCGCCCACCGTGGTGACCGGCAGGCCGTTCTGCACCGAGGTCAGCGTCTGGATGTCGTACCCCATGATCACATCGGCTTCGCCGGCCAGCAGCAGCTGCATGCCGTTCACCTGCGGGCCCCCCATCTTGATAGTCACGTCCAGCCCGGCCTTCTCGTAGAGGCCGGCCGCCTTGGCCTGGTAGAAGCCGCCATGTTCGCCCTGGGCGAACCACGAGGTCAGGAAGGTGACCTTGTCAGCGGACCAGGCGGGGGCGGTCGCCCCCAGGCCAATCAGGAGAGCGGTCAGGGCAAGGGGGCGGCTGGTCATGCGTCGGCTCCGGGGTTGAGCTGCCCTGTTTTCGGGCAGTGAATGGGGCTGCCCGATATTTGGCCGGAGTCGATACTGCTTGAAAAGCATCAAATAACGCCATTACCGTTGCATTTTACGCAACACAGGATTCGGCAGGAAAACCCATGCTGCATGCCCGGATGCTCACCTACCTGGACGAGGTCGTCCGCTGCGGCTCGATCCGGCAGGCGGCCGAACGGCTGCATGTCGCCCCCTCCTCGATCAACCGCCAGATCCTGGCGCTGGAGGAAGAGTACGGCGCGCCGCTGTTCGAGCGCATGCACCGCCGCCTGCGCCTCACCGCTGTGGGCGAGCTGGTGATCACCCATGTGCGCCAGACGCTGGCCGAGCATGGCAGGCTGCAGACGCGCATCAGCGAACTGCACGGACGCCGGCGCGGCGTGGTGCGCATCGCCACCATGGTGGGTCTGGCCACCGCCGTGCTGCCGCCGGTGATCGACGCGCTGCAGCGGCGCAATCCCTTCATCAAGCTGATCGTGCAGGCGCTGTCCCTGCCCGGCAACATCGACGCGCTGGAATCCGGCTCGGCCGATATCGGTTTTGCCTTCAACCTGCCCGACGATCCCAAGCTGCGTCTGGTCGCCAGCGCGCAGATGCAGATCGGCGCTGTCGTTGCGCCCACGCATCCGCTCGCCGCGAAACAGGCGGTGCATTTGAGCGAATGCGTCGGTTTCCCGCTGGTGCTGCCCGACCGCAGCCTCACCATCGGCCGCATCATCGCCGAAGCCTTCGAGAAGAGCTCGATCGCCACCGATCTCGCGATGGAGTCGAATTCCGTCGACCTGATCAAGCAGGTGGTGCTGCGCGGCGACTGGATCACCATCGTCAATCATGTCGATGCCGAACCCGAGCGGTCGCGCGGCGACCTGGTCTTCCTGCCTCTGCTGGATGACCATGTCGGTCGTCATGTGCTGAAGCTGGTACATCGCGCGCGCGGCACGCTGGATGCCGCCCAGAGCCTGGTGCTGGAGGAGCTGCGCGACCTCACCTTCGCCATCGGCCGCAGCGGACCGCAAAAAAGCCCCACCCCCGCGCTTGCCGGGCCGGCCAAAGATGATACATTATAACAGTCCTGAGCCTGTGAGGTCCGCCATGCGCCGCCGCCAGTTCCTGTCCGCCGCTGCTTTGTCCGCCGCCTCCGGTTTTGCCTGCCTCTCCGCCACCCCGGCCCGCGCCCTGTCGCTGGAGCCGCTGCCCGAGCATCTGCGCCTGACCGTGCCGCCGGTGGACGGCGCGCTGGACTGGGACCTGCTGGCCCAGGCCGGCGAGACCCGCTTCCAGGATGGCGCGCTCAGCCGCTTCCCGGCTGCCCTGCGTGGCCTGGATGGTCGCGATGTCAAACTCACCGGCTACATGATGCCGTTCCGCGATGGAGACCAGCATCGCGAATTCCTGCTCGGCGCCCTGCAGTTCCATTGCCCGACCTGCATGACCGCCGACCTGGCCCGTCTCGTGGCCGTGCGCGCCGACAAGCCCGTCACCTTCGTGCAGCGCCCGCTGCTGATGCGCGGCACGCTGCGGCTGCTGGAAGACGAGGCCTCGCCGCTTTATTACCGGCTGGATGCGGCGCAGGCGGCCTGACGCCTCATTCTCTTCTGCGGACGCAATCTGCTAGCATCGCGGACCATCTTCTCGCGTCCGATTCCATATATCACCATGACCATGACTGATTCCGCGCAGAGCAAACTACGCGCCACCCTGATCGGCACCATCGCCATCTGGCTCTGGGCCGCGCTTGCCCTCTTCACCACGCTGACCCCCAGCGTGCCGGCCCTGCAGCTCACCGCCATGACTTTCACGCTGTCGGCCCTGGCCGCCGTGCTGCTCTGGACCCTGCGCGGCGACGGTGTGCTACGTCACTTCAAACTCGGTCCCGCCGCCTGGGCCTTGGGCGTCGGCGGGCTGTTCGGCTATCACGCGCTGTATTTCCTGGCGCTGAAACTGGCACCGCCGCTGGAAGCCAGCCTGATCAACTATCTCTGGCCGCTTTTGATTGTTCTGTTTTCTGCATTACTGCCCGGCGAACGCCTGCGCTGGTTCCATCTTGCCGGCGCGGCACTTGGGCTTGCAGGAACCGTGATCCTGATTGCCGGCAAAGGCCAGCTCGGCTTCGACTGGCGCTATGCGGCCGGCTATGCCGCCGCCTTTGCCTGCGCCTTCACCTGGTCGACCTATTCAGTGCTGAGCCGGCGCTTCGCGGCTGTACCCACCGACGCTGTCGGCGCCTTCTGCGCCGCGACCGCGCTGCTGTCCTGGCTCGGGCATTTTGCCTTCGAGACGACGGGCTGGCCGGCGGGCTGGACCGAATGGACCGCCATTATTGCATTGGGCCTGGGCCCAGTCGGACTGGCCTTCTTCTGCTGGGATCACGGCATGAAGCGCGGCGACGTGCGCGCGCTCGGCACCATGGCTTACGCAGCCCCGTTGCTCTCGACACTCTTGCTGATCGTCTTCGGGCAGGGCGCCCTCACCCTGCCCGTCATTCTCGCCTGCGCGCTGATCATCGGCGGCGCCGTGCTAGGCACGGGCGACCTGCGGCGTCGCTGAGGCCTCGTCGTCGCGGGGAGCTTCGGTCGGCGATCCGCCGGGGAAGACCAGCGCCGAGAGGAAGATGCTGAAGCCCAGAGCGGCCAACACGCCGAACAGCGTGTCGAAGCCGCCGCCCCGCTCGTAGATCAGGGCGATCAGCGGCACGGCCGTGGCGCTGGCGCCGAAGGAGAGCAGGTAGCGCAGTGAAAACGCCCGCGCGCGCCATTCATCCGAGGTATAGCGCGCCACCATGGTGTCGTTGATCGTCACCTGGCCGAAGACGGCGAACATGACGCCGAGGCAGGGCAGCACCAGCCACCAGCTGCCGATGAAGCCGGCGAGCAGCAGGCAAGGCGCCTGCAGGAAAGACACCACCACGAAGATCTGCTTCAGCGTGTAGCGGTCGACCAGACGCCCGATGATCAGCTGCGCCAGCGCGCCGGCGAGATAAACGGCGAAGACCAGCAGGCTGACGCCGACCGGCGTGGCGATCAGGTCGCTCATGCGTTCGCTGAACAGCTTGGGCAGCGCAATGGTCGCGGCATTGAACACCACGCCGCCCGAGACGCCCACCACCGCCAGCACGGCGAAGGCGCGGATGGCTATGCTACGCGGCACCTTCACCTGCGGCTTGCCCCTGCGCGGCGGGCTGGCATGCTCGGGCACCATGAGCAGATAGGCGATCCCGAAGCAGATGGAGATCAGACCTGGAACAATGAAGGCGGCGCGCCAGCCGAAGAACTGCGCGATCGCGCCGGTTACCAAGGCGGCACAGGCGACGCCGACATTGCCCCAGACGCCATTGGTGCCGAGTTCGCGGCCGAGCTTTTCCGCGCTGCGCGATTCCGCATGCGCGGTCAGCATAGCGGTGCCGACCGGATGATAGATCGAGGCGAATAGCCCGATCAGGGTGAGCGCCAGCGCCAGCGTCCAGATCGACGTCGTGAGCCCGGCCAGGATGGCGGCGGCGCCGATGCCGAAGAAGAAGACGCCGAGCATGTGGCGGCGGCTCCATTTGTCGCCGAGCCAGCCCGACGGGATCGAACCGGCGCCGAAGGCGATGAAGCCGCCGATGGAGAGTGCCAGCAGCTCGCCGTAACTCCGTCCGAAATCCGCCTGCATCACCAGCACGGCGGTCGGGAAGATCAGCATGAACATATGGTCGATCAGATGGGCGATATTCACGAAGTTGATCACCCGGCGGGCCAGCATGGACGGTATTCCCCACAGAATTGAGACTTGATCCCGGCAGCATAGCCCTG
>Ga0209675_1000742_pt1 | contig 21990 bp, 21 predicted proteins | sample AraplaCol_mLB_r2_2_FD_184280 | JGI IMG/M metagenome (GOLD analysis project Ga0209675, IMG submission 184280) | Arabidopsis root microbial communities from North Carolina, USA - plate scrape MF_Col_mLB_r2 (SPAdes) (version 3) | ecosystem: Host-associated > Plants > Roots > Endosphere | place...
GACTGGGTGGCCGGCTACACCCTCAACCCCACCGGGGCGGTGCTGAAGATGTGCCTGCCCGAGCCGCGCGCCCTGGTCGAGGCGCCGCCGGTGCGCCAGGTGCTGCGGCCCGGCACCGTGCCGTCCGATCTGCGTGGCAGCGCGCAGCGCGACCGTGTCCTTGAGATTGCCGGCGAGCGACCGGGCCTGAGCGTCACCGAACTGGCGGAGGCCGCAGCCGTCTCGCAGGCCGTGGTGCGCAAGCTGCTGGAGCTTGGCGCGCTGCAGGCCGACAGCGTGCCGGCCTTCCGCCCGCCGCCGCTGCCTGACTGGAAAAAGCCCGGCCGGCCACTGAATGCCCTGCAGGCCGAAGCAGCCGCCGGCCTGCGTGCTGCCGTGGCGGCCAAGGATTTCTCGGTCACGCTGCTGGAAGGCGTCACCGGCGCGGGCAAGACCGAAGTCTATTATGAAGCCATCGCCGAGGCGCTGAAGGACGGGTGGCAGGTGCTGGTGCTGCTGCCGGAAATCGCGCTGACCCAGCAGTCGCTGGATCGCTTCGCGCAGCGCTTCAATGCGCCGGCCTGGGCCTGGCATTCGGAAATGGCGGAAGGGCGGCGCGCCGCCACGCTCCGCGCCATCAGCCGCGGCGAGGCCCGCGTGGTGATCGGCGCGCGCTCGGCGCTGTTCCTGCCTTACGCCGATCTGGCGCTGATCGTGGTCGATGAAGAGCACGACGCTTCCTACAAGCAGGAAGAAGGCGTGATCTACAATGCCCGCGACATGGCGGTGGTGCGCGCCAAGCTGGAAAATGCCGCCTGCATCCTGGCCTCGGCCACGCCGTCGCTGGAAAGCCTGCATAACGTGGCGCGGCGCCGCTATGCCCATGCGGTGCTGCCCGAACGCCATGGCGCGGCGACGCTGCCGAAGATCGACATTGTGGATTTGCGCAAGGAACGCCTGCCGGCGCAGCGGTTCATCAGCGCGCCGCTTCGTCATGCCATCGAAGAAACGGTCGGTAGTGGCGAGCAGGCGATGCTGTTCCTCAATCGCCGCGGCTATGCGCCGCTGACGCTCTGCGGCGCCTGCGGCCATCGCCTGAACTGCCCGAACTGCTCGGCCTGGCTGGTCGAGCACAAGCGCCACGGCCGCCTGCAATGCCATCATTGCGGCCACCAGGAGCGCCTGCCGCAGCATTGCCCGCAATGCAAAGCGGAAGACAAGTTCAAGGCCTGCGGTCCCGGCGTCGAGCGGCTGGTGGAAGAGGCGTCCAGCCTGTTTCCCGATGCCCGCATCGGCCTGATGGCATCCGACACGGCGAACACGCCGCAGCAGATTTCCGAGATGCTGCGGCGGATGGAGGATGGCGAGATCGACATCCTGATCGGCACCCAGATCGTGGCGAAGGGGCATCATTTCCCGATGCTGACCCTGGTGGGCGTGATCGATGCCGATCTCGGGCTTTCGGGTGGCGATCCGCGTGCCGCCGAACGCACGCACCAGCTGCTGATCCAGGTGGCCGGCCGCGCCGGCCGCGCCGCCCATCCCGGCCGTGTGCTGCTGCAGAGTTTCCTGCCCGAGCATCCGGTGATCGATGCGCTGAGTCGGCATGACAGCGCCGGCTTCCTGGCCGCCGAAATGGCCGAACGCCAGCGCGCCAGCATGCCGCCTTTTGGCCGTCTGGCGGCGCTGATCATCAGCGGCACCGATCAGTCCGAGGTGGAGACCGCCGCCCGGGCGCTGGCCCGTGCGGCGCCGCGCGGCGAGGGCCTGATGGTGCTCGGTCCGGCTCCGGCGCCGTTGCATTACCTGCGCGGCCGGTTCCGCGAGCGGCTGCTGCTCAAGGCGGCGCGGGACGTCGATGTGCCGGCCGTTCTGCGGGAATGGATTTCAAAAGTTAAACTACCCTCGGGTGTAAAGCGCGCCGTCGACGTCGATCCGTATAGCTTTCTGTAAGACTTGGGTTTTTAAAGTGGGCCGCAACGGCCACGCCCGGCAGGCGGCGGCCAGATTCTTTCGGGGGAAGTTCAAATGCGGTTCCATCGCCATCCGGGTCTGATCGCCCTGGCCGTCTCCATGGTCATGCTGACGGCCTGTTTCGAGGGCAAGGAAACCGCGCCGGAACAGCGCCATACCGCGCTCAGCAATTTCGTGCAGTTCATCCAGAAGACCGGCGGCCTGAAGAGCCTGAACACCTTCTTCAAGCGCCGCCCCGAGATCAATTCCGAGGAAAGCCTCGGCGTGATCTATGACGGCGCCCGCACCCAGGGCGAGGTGATGCGGTTCAAGGACAAGCAGCTGGCCAAGGAAATGCTGCCGGCCCTGCAGGCGGTGCGCAAGCGGCTCGGCGAGTCCGAGAACTGCGCGCTGCGCGGTTATTTCATCGCCTGCGGCGAAGACAAGTTCGTCGACATCTTCAAGAAGTGGGAGTGACCTGAAGACGTAAGTCTTCAGTATCCCCGCGCGTAATCCACCAGCCGCAGCAGCGGCTGGCCCTTCATCATGCGCTGGATGTTGTCGACGATTTGCGGCGCCACATGGGCGGCAATGCTGTCGGCGGCGTTATGCGGCGTCACCGTCACCTTCGGATGGGTCCAGAAGGGATGGTTGTCGCGCAAGGGTTCCTCGTCGAAGACATCCAGCGTCGCGCCCGACAGCCACTCGCTGTCCAGCGCATGCAGCAGGTCGGCTTCCACCACATGGCCGCCGCGCCCGGCATTGATGATATAGGCGCCCTTGGGCAGCAGCGAGAGCGTCCGCCGGCTGATGATGCCGCGCGTCTGCGGCGTCAGCGGCAGCAGGCAGACCAGCACGTTGCACAGGCGCAGGAAGCTGTCGAGATGGTCGTCGCCATGGAAACTGGCGACACCATCCACGGCCTTCAGGCCCCGGCTCCAGCTCACCAGCTGGAAGCCGAAGGGCCGCAGTTTTTCGGCCACCGCCGTGCCCAGCGTGCCCATGCCCATGATGCCGACCACGCGTTCGGCAGCATCCACCGGCGGCAGCCATTTCCAGGTCTTGTTGCGCTGGTTGGTCGCCATCGCCTCGACCTGGCGATGGAAGCGCAGCACATGCAGCAGCACGTATTCGGTCATCGCCACGGTCAGGCGGTCGTCGACCACGCGGGCCAGCGGTACGGATTTCGGCAGGGTCTTGTCGGTCAGGATGGCGTCGACGCCGGCGCCGAAGGCATGGATCAGCTTGAGGTTGGGAAAGCTCTGCAGCAGGCCCGGCGGCGGCTTGGCCACCACGGCGGCCTCGATCTCGTTCGGGTTGCCGGTCTGCGGATGCAGGCGGATGTCCAGCGTGGGATCGACCGCATGCATGGCGGCGGCCCAGGCGGCCGGATCATGCGCCTTGGTGTAGATCAGGATGGCCATGTCAGCTCCGTACTGCGGCTTCGTGGCGCACCGCGATCTCGAAAGCGGCGGCGATCAGCGCCTTGGTATAGTCGCTCTGCGGCGTCTCGAAGATCGCCTTCGCGGTGTTGGCTTCCACCACCTTGCCGTCCTTCATCACCATGACGCGGTCGGCCAGGGCGCGCACCACGCGCAGGTCGTGGCTGATGAACAGATAAGCGAGGCCATGCTTTTCCTGGAGGTCGCGCAAGAGGTCGACGATCTGCGCCTGCACGCTCATGTCCAGCGCCGAGGTCGGCTCGTCCAGCACGATGAATTTCGGCTTCAGCACCATGGCGCGGGCAATGGCGATGCGCTGGCGCTGGCCGCCGGAGAATTCATGCGGATAGCGGTCCATGGTGGCCGGGTCGAGGCCGACTTCGGTCAGCGTCGCCGCCACCATGGCGCGGCGCTCGGCGTCATTCGCCCCGATGCCGTGCACCTTCAGGCCTTCCGAGACGATATGGAAGATCGTCAGGCGTGGCGACAGGCTGTCGAACGGGTCCTGGAAGACGATCTGCATGTCCTTGCGCAGGGGCCGCATCCCGGCCCAGCTCTGGCCCTGCAGTTCCTGGCCCTGGAATTTGATGCTGCCGTCGCTTTTCTGCAGCCGCAGCAGCGCATAGGCCAGCGTGGACTTGCCCGAGCCGCTTTCGCCGACCACACCCAGCGTCTCGCCGGCGCGGATGCGGAGCGAGACGCCGTCCACGGCCTTGATATGGCCAACCGTGCGGCGGAACAGCCCGGCGGTGATCGGGAACCAGACTTTGCTGTCCTGTACCTCCATCACCACCGGCGCATCGGTGGCGGCGACAACGGCGATCCCTTTCGGTTCGGCGGCGAGCAGCTTTTTGGTATAGGCGTGGCTCGGCTGGTCGAAGACCCGGGCCACCGGACCGGCTTCGACGATCTCGCCCTGGGTCATGACGCAGACGCGGTCGGCCACGTTGCGCACGATATTGAGGTCGTGGGTGATCAGCAGCAGCGCCATGCCCAGCTTCTGCTGCAACTCGCGCAGCAGCTTGAGAATCTGTGCCTGGATGGTGACATCCAGCGCCGTGGTCGGCTCGTCGGCAATGAGAAGATCGGGCTCGTTGGCGAGCGCCATGGCGATCATGACGCGCTGGCGCTGGCCGCCCGAGAGCTGGTGCGGATAGGCGCCCAGCCGCTGCTCGGCCTGCGGCAGGCCGACCAACTTCAGCAGTTCCAGGGTGCGGGCGCGTGCCTGGCTGCGCGACAGCCCTTTGTGCAGGATGAGGATCTCGTTGATCTGCCGCTCGATCGAATGCAGCGGGTTCAGCGAGGTCATCGGCTCCTGGAAGACCATGGCGATGCGGTTGCCGCGGATGCGGCGCAGCACCGGTTCAGGTGCGTTGACCATCTCCTCGCCCTTGAACTTGATGCTGCCGGCCGGATGGCTCGCCAGCGGGTAGGGCAGCAGCTGCAGTACCGAGAGTGCCGTCACGGATTTGCCCGAGCCGCTTTCGCCCACCAGCGCCAGCGTCTCGCCGGCCGCGATGTCGAAGCTGACGCCGCGCACGGCCTCGGGGCTGTCGCCGAAGCGGACGCGCAGGTCTTTGACGGACAGCAGAGGCCCATTCATTTGATGATCTGGGCTCATTTGAAGATTTTCCGCGGATCGAAGGCGTCGCGCACCGCTTCACCGATGAAGATGAGCAGGCTGAGCATCACCGCCAGCACCATGAAGGCGGTGATGCCGAGCCAGGGTGCCTGGATATTGGTCTTGCCCTGGCTGAGCAGCTCGCCCAGCGAGGGCGAGCCGGGCGGCAGGCCGAAGCCGAGGAAGTCGAGCGCGGTCAGCGTGGTGATCGAGCCGTTCAGGATAAAGGGCAGCATGGTCAGCGTCGCCACCATGGCATTGGGCAGCAGGTGCCGCCACATGATGGCGACATCCGAGACGCCAAGCGCGCGGGCGGCACGCACATAGCCGAAATTACGGGCGCGCAGGAATTCCGCGCGCACCACGCCGACCAGCGCCATCCAGGAAAACAGCAGCATGATGCCGAGCAGCCACCAGAAATTCGGCTGCACGATCGAGGCCAGGATGATCAGCAGGTAAAGCGTGGGCAGGCCGGACCAGATTTCGATGAAGCGCTGGAAGATCAGGTCGGTCTTGCCGCCGAAATAGCCCTGCACCGCGCCGGCGGTGACGCCGACCACCGAACTGAGCGCGGTCAGCACCAGGCCGAACAGCACGGAAATGCGGAAGCCGTAGATCAGCCGGGCCATCACGTCGCGGCCCTGGTCATCGGTGCCGAGCAGGTTCTCGGCCGAGGGCGGCGAAGGGGCCGGGCGGCCGAGATCGTAGTTGATGGTGCGGTAGCTGTAGCGGATCGGCGGCCAGACCATCCAGCCGTCCTTTTCCTTGATCAGGTCGGCCACGAACTGGTCGCGGTATTTCGCTTCGGTCTCGAAATCGCCGCCGAAGGTGGTTTCCGGATAGGCCTTGAAGGCCGGGAAATAGAAGCCGCCGTCGTATTTGACCAGGAAGGGCGAGTCATTGGCGATCAGCTCGGCGCCCAGGCTGAGCGCGAACAGGGTGAGGAATATCCACAGCGACCAGAAGCCGCGCTTGTTGGCGCGGAAGTTGCGCCACCGCCGGACATTGATGGGCGAGAGCATCATGCCAAGACACTCATGCTTGTCTGCTCTCGAAATCGATGCGCGGGTCGATCAGCACATACATCAGGTCGGAAATCAGCCCGACGATCAGGCCCAGCAGGGTGAAGATGAACAGCGAGCCGAACATGATCGGATAGTCGCGCTTCAGCGCCGCCTCAAAGCCGAGCAGGCCCAGCCCGTCGAGCGAGAAGATCACCTCGATCAGCAGCGACGAGGTGAACAGGATGCCGATGAAGGCGCCGGGGAAGCCGGCGATCACGATCAGCATGGCGTTGCGGAAGACATGGCCGTAGAGCACGCGGCCCTCGCTCAGGCCCTTCGCCCGCGCGGTCAGCACGTAAAGCTTGTTGATCTCTTCCATGAAGGAATTCTTGGTCAGCATGGTGAGCCCGGCGAAGCCGCCGATCACCATGGCCAGCACCGGCAGGACGAGATGCCAGAAATAATCCGCCACTTTGCCTGCCAAGCTGAGCTGGGCCCAGTTGTCCGATGTGAGGCCGCGCAAGGGGAACCACTGCACGAAGCTGCCGCCGGCGAACAGCACCACCAGCAGCACGGCGAACAGGAAGCTGGGGATGGCGTCGCCGATCACGACGGCGGCGGACGACCACATGTCGAACTTGCTGCCGTCGCGCATCGCCTTGCCGATGCCGAGCGGGATCGAGATCAGGTAGACCAGCAGCGTGGTCCACAGCCCCAGCGAGATCGAGACCGGCAGCTTTTCCAGGATCAGGTCGATCACCGGCCGGTCCTTGAAATAGCTCACGCCGAAATCGAGCCTGGCATACTGGCCCAGCATCAGGAAGAAGCGCTCATGTGCCGGCTTGTCGAAGCCGAACTGTTTCTCGATCCGCTTGATGAATTCCGGGTCGAGGCCTTGCGCCCCGCGATACTTGCCGCCGATGGCGCCCGTCTCGGGCCCGGCCGCGCCCGAGATACGCGCGGTGGTGTCGGCCGCCGTGCCGGTCACCTGGGCGATCACCTGTTCCACGGGGCCGCCCGGCGCGAACTGCACCACGATGAAATTGATCAGGATGATGCCGAACAGGGTCGGCAAGATCAGGGCCAGGCGTCGGAGGATATAGGCGAGCATGTCAGGGCCAGTCTGTCATCTCTGCCGGGACAGATTCAATGCCCGGTCTTTCACCGGATCGATCCACCAGGTCTCGGTCACGCCGATGTCAACGGTATCAAAGAGCGGCGCGGTGGCCGGGCGGGCGAAACGGTCCCAGTAGCCCAGCTTGATGGTGCCGCTGTACCAGTGCGGGATGACATACCAGCCCCACATCAGCACCCGGTCCAGCGCCCGGGTGGCGGCACGCAGCTCATCGCGGCTTTTCGCGTTGACGATGGTCTCGATCAGGCCGTCCACCGCCGGGTCGCGGATGCCGGAATGATTGTAGCTGCCCACCGTGGCGGCGGAGCCGGACGACCACATGTTGCGCTGTTCGATGCCGGGGGTGAGCGGCTGGGAATAGCGCCGCGAGATGATGTCGAAATCGAAGCTGCGCATGCGGTTCTCGAAGGCGGCGACGTCGACGACGCGGATCGAAACCGTGATCCCGATCCGCTCCAGGCTGCGGGCGAAGGGATTGATGATGCGCTGGAAGCTCGGCTCATAGAGCAGGAATTCCAGCTCGAAGGGACGGCCTTTCGCATCGACCAGCTTGCCGTCTTCGACGCGCCAGCCGGCCTCTTTCAGCAGGGCCTGGGCCTTCATCAGGTTGGCGCGGTTGTTGCCCGAGCCATCGGTGCGCGGCGGCTGGAACTCTTCCGCAAACAGCTGCGGCGGCAGTTTGGCGCGGTAGGGCTCCAGCAGCTTGATCTCGGCTTCCGACGGCAGGCCGGAAGCGGCGAGGTCGGAATTCTCGAACATTGAGCGCGTGCGCTTGTACAGGCTGTAGAACAGCGTCTTGTTCGACCATTCATAGTCGTAGGCGAGGTTCAGCGCCTGGCGCACGCGCGGATCGTTCAGATGCGGCTTGCGGCTGTTGATGAACCAGGCCTGCACGCCCGACGGCGTATGGTCCTGGAAGACCTCGCGCTTGATGCGGCCCTGGTCGAAGGCGGGTTTGCCCTGGTATCCGGTGGCCCAGACGCGGGCAGTGATCTCGACGCGGTAGTCGTATTCGCCAGCGAAAAAGGCTTCCGCCGCGATGTCGCGGTCGCGGTAATATTCCGAGCGGATGGTGTCGAAATTGTATTGCCCGCGGTTGAGCCCCATGTCGCGGCCCCACCAGTTGGCCACGCGCTCCAGGATCAGGCTGCGGCCGGCATCGACGCGACTGATGCGATAGGGACCAGAGGCCAGCGGCGGCTCGATCACCGGTGCGGCGAAGTCGCGGCCCTTGAACCAGGCTTTCGACAGGATCGGCAGGCTGGCCACTTCGATCGGCAGGTCGCGCTTGCCTTCCACATCGGCGAAGCGGAACACCACGCGGCGCGGTCCTTCCGCCGTGATGGAAACAACGTCCTGCAGATTGAGCTGGTAGCGCGGATGGCCGCTCTGCTTCACGGATTCAAAGGTAAAGACCACGTCGTCCGCCGTGATCGGCGTACCGTCATGCCAGCGCGCGCGTGGATCGAGGTTGAAAGCGACCCAGCTATGGTCCTCGGGCAGTTCGGCAGTGGCGGCGATATCGCCATAGACAGCATCGGGCTCGTCATAGGCGCGGGACATCAGGCTGCGATAGACCAGCCGCACGTTCGATCCATCCGCGCCGCCGATGCCACGCGCCATCACGCCTTTCAGGATCAGCGGATTGAGATTGTCGAAGCTTTCCAGCTGCCAGGTGCGCAGCTCTCCGCCTTTAGGCGCGTCCGGATTGACGTAATCGAAATGCCGGAAGCCGGCCGGGTATTTCAGGTCGCCGAAGGCGGAAAGGCCGTGGCGCGGCGCCAGTTTTTCCTGCGCGATAGCCGGCGCGCAGAGCAGCAGGGAGGCAGCGAGAAGTGCTGCCAGCCTCACGCGTTCTGACCCTCGGCGAGATTGAGCCGGTGACGCAGATGGGTTTTCACGGCCGGCCATTCATTGGGCAGGATGCTGAACACCACGGTGTCGCGCATCGAGCCGTTGGCGCCGAGCTGGTGGTTGCGCAGGATGCCGTCCTGCTTGGCGCCCAGCCGTGCGATGGCCTCGCGGCTCTGGTGGTTGAAGAAATGTGTGCGGAATTCGACGGCGATACAGTCGAGCTGCTCGAAGGCATAGCTGAGCATCAGCAGCTTGCAGCGCGTGTTCAGCGCGGTGCGCTGCACGGCCTTGCGATACCAGGTCGAGCCGATCTCGACGCGGCGGTTGGCGGCGTCCACGTTCATATAGGTGGTCATGCCGACCGGCGTGTTCTGTGCCTTGTCGATCACGGTGAAGGGCAACATCGAGCCTTTTTCATGAAGGCCGAGCCGGCGGTCGATCTCGGCGGTCATCTTGTCGGGCGTCGGGATCAGCGTGTACCACAGGTTCCACAACTCGCCGTCCTTCACGGCCTCGACCAGCGCGTCGTGATGCTCATGCGACAGCGGCACCAGCGATACGGCGCTGTCCTGCAGGGTGACGGGTTTCAGCCAGCTCATGACGGTCCTTAACTGTTACTGTTTCGCGGCGGCCAGCTTGGCCGCCTTGGCGGGATCGATCCACCAGGACATGAAGTCGACGCCGTTCTTGGGGTATTTATCCGGCTTGCCGAACTTGTCCCAATAGGCGATGCGGTCGGCATTGAGGCCGAAGCTCGGCACCACGTAGTTGCCCCAGGTCAGCACGCGGTCAAGCGCGCGCACGGCGATCACCAGCTCGGCGCGGCTATGCGCCTGCACGACCTTCTCGACCAGCACGTCGACCGCCGGGTCCTTGATGCCCGGCCAGTTGCGGCCGCCCGGATTGTCGGCGGCCTGGCTGGAGAAATAGCTGCGCTGCTCGTTGCCCGGCGAATTCGACTGGCCCCAGCCGGAATAGATCACGTCGTAATCGAAGCTGCGCAGGCGCGCGACATACTGGGCGCTGTCGACCGTGCGGATGTTCAGCACGATGCCCAGCCGCTGCAGGCTCTGCGCCCAGGGCGCGGCCATGCGCTCATAGGTCGGTTCCTGGGTCAGCACCTCGATGGTGAAGGGCGCGCCCTTGGCGTCGACCAGCTTGTTGTCCTTGATCTCCCAGCCGGCTGCCTTCAGCAGCTGCGTCGCCTCGCGCAGGTTCTTGCGATCCTGGCCCGAGCCGTCGGACACCGGCGCCTGCCAGGCCGGACCGAACACTTCCTTCGGCAACTTGTCGCGCAGCGGCTCCAGCAGCTTCAGCTCCTCGGCCGAAGGTTCGCCCTTGGCGGCGAATTCGGAATTATCGAAATAGCTGCTCGGCCGGTAATAGGCGCTGTGGGCGAGATTCTTGTTCACCCATTCAAAATCCCAGGCCAGCATCAGGGCGCGGCGTACCCGCACGTCCTGGAACTTCTCGCGCCGGGTGTTGAAGATGAAGCCCAGCATGTTGCCTGGCCGCTCGTGCTTCACGGTCTCCTTCTTCACCAGGCCCTGATTGATGGCCGGGAAGTCGTAGAAGGTGGCCCATTCGCGCGCGCTGTTCTCGCTGCGGAAATCATACTGACCCGACTTGAAGGCCTCGCGCACCACGGTCTGGTCGCGATAGACGTCATAGCGGATGCGGTCGAAATTGTAGCGGCCCTTGCTGAGCGGCAAATCCTTGCCCCACCAGTCGGCGCGCCGCACATACGTAATGGTGCGGTTTGCCTCCAGGCTCTCGATGCGGTAGGGGCCCGAGCCTTCCCATTTCTCCAGCGTCACCTTGTCGAAGCCGCGCTTTTCCCAGTCAGCCTTCTGCAGCACCGGCAGCTGGCCCATGATCTGCGGCAGCTCGCGGTTCTTCGGACCGGAGAAATGGAACTTCACCTTGCGGGGCGACAGCACTTCCGCCTTCTGAACATTGGCGTAGTAGAGCTGCATCATCGGCTCGCCGCCGGCCTTGATCTGCTCGAAGCTCCAGGCGACGTCTTCGGCGGTGATCGGCTTGCCGTTGGCCCATTTCGCTTCCGCGCGCAGGTTGAAGACAATCCAGCTCAGGTCGTCGGGCACTTCCACCGTCTCGGCGATCAGGCCGTATTCCGACAGGTCGTCATCCGGCGGGGAGGCCATCAGCGTCTCGTAGACCATGGCCAGGCCCGGCGCCTCGTCGCCTTTCGGGATGAAGGGATTGAGGCTGTCGAAGCCGCCGGGCGTGGAGAGCCGCAGCTCGCCGCCCTTGGGCGCATTCACATTCACATAATCAAGCTGTTTGAAATCGGCCGGGTATTTCGGCACGTCGCCCAGCGTCAGCGCATGGCTGGTCTTGGTCTGGGCGAATGAGGGAGCGGTGAGGGAGAGCGCGAGAAGGGCAGACAGCAGCACGGTTCGCATTCGGATCGCTCCCAACAGTTTCACACTCCGGACAGATACTGCAGCGCAGCCTCGTGCAGCTTCGGATTGGCTGCGGCCACCACGCGCGACCGGCCGCGCATGTCCAGCGGCTTGCCTTCCCAGTCGGTGACCACGCCGCCGGCGCCGGCGACCACCGGACCGAGCGCGGCATAGTCGTAGGGCTGCATGCGGCCGTCCAGCGCCAGGTCGGCGAAGCCGGAGGCCACCATACCATAGGCGATGCAGTCGCCGCACATGCGATTGATGCGGGCGGCCTTTCGCAATGTCGTGAACGCCGCCATCTCGGTTTCGCTGAAACTGTCGATGTAGGTGGTGAACACCACGGCGTCTTTGAGGGCGCGGTCGGCATTGGTGCGCGCCGGCTGGCCGTTGAACACGGTGGGGCGGCCGGTGGCGCCGAGCCAGCGGTCGGCCATGATCGGCTGGTCGATCACGCCCAGCACGGGCGTGTTCTCATAGGTCAGCGCGATCAGCGTGCCGAAGATCGGCAGGCCGGCGACGAAGCTCTTGGTGCCGTCGACAGGATCGAGAATCCACTGCCAGGGCGCATCGGTGCGCACCGGGCCGTATTCCTCACCGAAGATGCCGTGGTCGGGATAGGCCGCCTCGATCGCCTTGCGCATCGCGGCTTCCGCGTTGCGGTCGGCCACCGTCACCGGCGAGGCATCGGCCTTGCTGACGACATCGATGGGCTGGCGGAAATGCGGCCGGATCTCGGCGCGGGCCAGGTCGGCCAGGTGATTGGCGAAGGCGACGAAATCGTCTGCCTTGGACAAGAAAAGGGCCGGGGTGTCAGACATGTCGACGCTCCCGGCCCTGGGTCTGGTGCAATGCTTTGATGCTTACGGCAGCGGCTTCGGGCTGTCCGACAGGCTGCGCAGATAGGCGATCAGGTCCGCGCGCTCCTTCGGGCTCTTCGAGCCGGCATAGGCCATCTTGGTGCCCGGGGCATAGGCCTTCGGGTTCTTCAGGAAGGTGTACAGGTTGTCGTAGGACCATTCGCCGGTGGTCTTCTTCAGGCCATCGGAATAGGCGAAGCCGGCCATATGGGCCTTCGGGCCACCGACGACGTCGAACAGGTTCGGGCCGACCTTGGCCGGGCCGCCCTTTTCGGTGCCGTGGCAGGAGGCGCACTTGCCGAAGGCCTTCTTGCCGGCATCGACATTGGCGGCGGCCAGCAGGGTGGCGACCGGCGGATCCTGTTCCTCGGCGGCGGCAGGCGCGCCACCGGCGGCCGGGGCATCCGGCACGTCGATCTTGTAGGCCGCTTCGGCCAGCTTCTTGGGATGGACGACCATATTGCCGACCTGGTTCACGCCCATGATGATCAGCAGGCAGAACAGCACGGCGCCGGCAATTTTGTTAATCTCAAAACTATCCATCGGGAAGCTCCTGGGGACGACGGAGGCGGGTTCCGGCCAAGTGTCCGAAACAGCCTGAAAATCGCCGGGAGATTAGCGGCTTCCCCGACCCGTTCGCAACCCGTATATATCCGCTCGGCACGGGCCTGCCGCCCGTCCGGCTGCGGCGAAGTGCCGCACCGGCTTCCACGGCCAATCTCTTGGCGATCCTGCTGCTTTTTCAAGGCTTAAGAAATGACCGCGGCCCTTCCGAAAAACCCGATCGTGCTGATCCCGTCGCGACTCGCCTCGACGCGGCTGCCCGACAAGCCGCTGGCCGATATCCATGGCCTGCCGATGATCGTGCATTGCCTGAAGCGGGCCCAGGAAGCCGGCTTCGCCCGGGTGGCGGTGGCCTGCGGCGATGCCGCCATCGCCGAGGCGATCCGCGCCCATGGCGGCGAGGCCGTGATGACCGATCCCGACCATCCGTCAGGGTCGGACCGCATCTTCGAGGCGCTGCGCAAGCTGGACCCGGACGGCCGGCATGACGCAGTGGTGAATTTCCAGGGCGACCTGCCGGCCATCGACCCGAAAGTGATCGCCGCGGTGCTGAGCCCGCTGGCCGACGCGAAGGTCGACATCGCCACGCTGACCACCCCGATCAAGGACGCCCACGAGATCGACGAGCCCAGCGTGGTGAAAGCCGTACTCAGCCTTGCACCCGGCCAGACCGTTGGCCGCGCGCTCTATTTCAGCCGCCGCCCGGTGCCGTCGGGCGAAGGGCCGCTGTGGCATCATATCGGCATCTACGCCTATCGCCGCGCGGCGCTGGAACGCTTCGTCTCGCTCAAGCCCTCGCCGCTGGAACTGCGCGAGAAGCTGGAGCAGCTGCGCGCGCTGGAAGACGGCATGACGATTGCGGCAGCCGTCGTTGACACGCTTCCGCTCGGTGTCGATACTCCCGCCGATCTCGCGCGCATCCGCGCGGTGATGGCTCCCAAATAATCCGAAAAGAAATCGAGTCCGCCATGTCGCCTGTCGCCCAGATCGCCACCGATGCCACCGATCCCGCCAAGGTCGTGGCGTTCCAGGGCGCGCCGGGCGCCTATTCGCATCTGGCCTGCCGCGAGGCCTTGCCCGACCTGGTGCCGTTGCCCTGTCCGAGCTTCGAGGATGCCTTCGCTGCCGTGCGCGAGGGCAGGGCGGCCTGCGGCCTGATCCCGATCGAGAATTCCACCGCCGGCCGCGTCGCCGACATCCACCAGCTGCTGCCCGAGGGCGGCCTGTTCATCACGGCCGAGCATTTCCTGCGCGTGCGGCACCAGCTGCTGGCGCCCAAGGCCGCTTCGCTCAAGACGGTGAAGCGCGTCTACAGCCATGTGCAGGGCCTGTCGCAGTGCCGCAAGGTGATCAAGGAACTGGGGCTGGAGGCCATCGTCGCCACCGATACCGCTGGTTCGGCCAAGGATGTGGCCGAGCGCAACAACGTGGAAGAAGCCGCCATCGCCTCGACGATTGCCGGCGACCTCTATGGCCTGCAGATCCTGCGCCCCGATATCGAGGATAACAGCACCAACACCACGCGCTTCATCAAGCTGGAGCGCCAGCGCCGCGATCCCGACGTGAAGGCAAAGGGCAGCGTCACGGCGCTGATGTTCAAGGTGCGCAGCGTGCCGGCCGCGCTGTACAAGGCGCTGGGCGGCTTCGCCACCAACGGCGTCAACGTGATCAAGCTGGAAAGCTATCTGTCCGACGGCTTCAAGGTCGCGGAATTCTATGCCGAGATCGAGGGCCATCCGGCGCAGCACAGCGTCGACCTGGCGCTGCAGGAGCTGGCCTATTTCAGCTCCTCGCTGAAGGTGATCGGCGTGTTCAGCGCGCATCCCTTCCGCTCGGAAGCGTAAAGCGCACAAACCTTCCAGACGGCGGCACCCGGCCCATGCTTCTCTGAGCCATGAGCCCGGAGCAGATCGCCGCCTTTTTCCTCTTCGCGCTGGTCGCGGCGATCACGCCGGGGCCGAGCAACGTGCTGCTGGTCGCCACCGGCGCGCAGGTCGGCATTTTGCGTGGGCTGGCCTGCCTGCTGGGCATTGGCGCCGGCATGGCATCGATGATGTTCCTCGCCGCCTATGGCCTCGGCAGCCTGCTGCTGGCGCATGCGCAAATCCTGATCGCGGCGCGGCTTATCGGCACGGCTTTCCTGCTCTGGCTCGCCTGGAAGATCGCCAGCGCCACCCCTGCGCCCATCGAGGCGGCGGCCAAGCCGACCGGCTTCGTCGGCGCGGCCCTGCTGCAATGGGTCAATCCGAAAGCCTGGATGGTCAGCGCCGGTGCGGTCGCGACCTATCTGCCGGCTGAAGAGGGGAATGCGCTGCTGTTCACCGCCATCTTTGCCGCCGCCGCCCTGCCCAGCAGTTTCGTCTGGCTCGCCTTCGGCGCGGCGGCGCAGCGGCTGCTGCATGACGCGCGGCGTCAGCGCATGTTCAATATCGCGATGGGGCTGGCGCTGGCGGCCTCGGTCGCGATGATGTGGCGCTGACTATTCCCTGCCGGCGCTGAAGGCGTTGAAATTGTCGCGCAGCTTCACCGCGTCGTCCTTCATGCGCATCAGCTCGTCCATGCTCTGGCCCGAGGCTTTCAGCACCGTGGTCGGGCAGGCCATCGCCTGCGCCTGCAGCGCGCGGCCGGCCTCGGTCAGGCGAATCTGCACCTGGCGCTCGTCCTCGGGATTGCGCTGGCGCGTGACGTAGCCGGCGCTCTCCAGTCTTTTCAGCAGCGGCGTCAGCGTGCTGGATTCCAGGAACAGCCGTTCGGCCAGTTCGCCGACCAGCTGCCCGTCCTGCTGCCACAGCGCCATCATGACCAGATACTGCGGATAGGTCAGGTTCATCGCATCCAGCAGCGGCTTGTACAGCCGGTTGAAGGCCAGCCCGGCCGAATAGATGGCGAAGCAGAGCTGGTTATCCAGCGCCAGGATCGGGTCGCCAGGGGCGGCGGGGACAGGGGGCTTGGCCATGGGGACCTCCAGGGGATCATTGCCAATATATATCGTGCGATAATATTTATCATGCGATTTATGCATGGCTCCCATGCGATCATAGCAATTATCAAACGATTACTTATCACGATAAATAACTCCTGTCCGGACGACGGACCTGCCCCCTCGAAGAAGTGGGCAGCCAACCAGATGAGGAGCCACCCCTATGTCGATCCTGAACACCACCCGCCGCATCCTGGCCAGCACTGCCCTGGTCGCCGGCCTCGCCCTTGCCGCCAGCCCGAGCCAGGCCCAGCAGGCCAACCTGGACGCCGTCACCCGGAATTTCGTCAATGCCGTCACCGCCGCCGGCGGTGCGCCGATCTATACGCTCTCGCCCCAAGCCGCCCGCGACGTGCTCTCCGGCGCCCAGGCCGGCCCGGTCGCCAAGCAGCCGGCCGATATCCAGGACATCAGCTTCCCGACCGGCCCGCTCGGCTCGGTCAGCGTCCGCATCGTCCGCCCGCAGGGCGTGAGCGAAGCCCTGCCGGTGGTGATGTATTTCCATGGCGGCGGCTGGATGCTGGGCGGCAAGGACACCCATGACCGCCTGATCCGCGAGATCGCCGTCGGTGCCCGCGCCGCCGTGGTCTTCGTCGACTACCGCCGCACGCCCGACGTGGTCTATCCGGTGCCGAATGAAGAGGCCTATGCCGCCACCAAATATGTGGTCGACAATGCGAAGGCGCTGAATGTCGACGCCGCGCGCCTCGCCGTGGCGGGTGACTCGGCCGGCGGCAACATGGCCGCGGCGATCACTCTGCTGGCCAAGGACCGCAACGGCCCGAAGATCAGCCACCAGGTGCTGTTCTATCCGGTGACCGACGACATCGCGCAGAACAGCTCCTATGCGGCTTACGGCAACGGCCCCTGGCTGACCGTCAATGCGATGCACTTCTTCCTGGATGCGCATTATCCCGCTTCCGTGCGCAAGGACGCGCTCGCCTTCCCGCTGAAGGCCTCGGTGCAGCAGCTCAAGGGTCTGCCCTCGGCGACCGTCATCGTGGCCGAGAACGACCTGCTGCGTGACGAAGGCGAAGCCTATGCCCGCAAGCTGGAAGAGGCCGGCGTCAGTGTCGCGTCCACCCGCTACAACGGCGCCATCCACGACTTCGTCATGCTGAACGGCCTGGCCGACAGCCCGGCGACGCGGGCGGCGATCGACCAGGCGAACACCGCCCTGCAGCGCGCTTTCCGCCGTTAAGCGAATAGCATCTCGCTTTACACCCAAGCCGGGCCGTCCAAACGGCCCGGCTTTTATTTCGTCTCGATGCCGGCCTGACATTTTTGTGTAGGCATACCGCGAAAAATCCATCCGCCACGCTTCGCTTCACGGCATAATACGGCCATGACGACGCTGACCCGACGCCAGGCCCTGATGACAGGTGGCGCAGCCTTGCTGCTGCCTGCTGGTCTGCGCGCGGCTACGTCGCCGCCAGCCGAAGTCGATGTCGCGGTGATCGGCGCGGGACTTGCGGGACTGAGCGCCGCGCGTCTGCTGGCCGAACGCAATCGCTCGGTCGCTATTCTGGAAGCGCGCGAGCGCGTCGGCGGCCGCATCCGCGCCGAGACGCTGGCGCCGGGCATCCATGCCGATCTCGGCGCCGCAATGCTGCGCTCGGCCGACATCAATCCCTTCGTGGCCGAACTGCGCCGCCGCGAGGTGCGCCTGCAGGCCGATGACGGCGACTACTGGCTGTTCGACGGCAGCCGCGACGCGGATACCGAGGACTACGACGCGCTCGGTTTCTGTTACGACAAGCTGGACGACGCCCTGCTCGATGCCCGCACGCTGCGCAGCGACGTCACGCTGGCCAGCCGGGTGAAGGTGGACGGCAAATGGGCCGATACCGCCCGCGCATTGGCCGGCCCGCTGCATGTCGGTATTGATTATAACGCCGTGTCTGCGCTTGATGCGCCGCGGCTCTCGGGTACCGGCAACGATGCCTGGATCAGCGGTGGTTTCGCCGCCTGGGTGGCACAATATGCAGCCGGCCTGCCGGTCTATCTCGGCCGCCCTGTCGTGCGCATCGACTGGAGCGGCGACCATGTCACCATCGCCACAGCCGAAGGCGAGCTGCGCGCCGAGGTCTGCATCGTCACCGTGCCGGTCGGGCTGCTGAATGCGCGCGAGGGCATCAACTTCCAGCCCGCGCTGCCGCAGCCGCAGCGCGAGGCGCTCGGCCGCATCAGCATGGGCGTACTTGACCGCGTGGCCCTGCATTACGAACCCGGCAGCTTCGAGGCGCCGGCCAATACCCAGGCGCTGCCGCGTATCAGCGGCACGCGCGGCATGAGCTTCCGCCTGAATGCGCAGGGCATGCCGCTCGCCGTCGCCACTCTGGGCGGCGAGCATGCGCGCGAGCTGGAGGCGCAGGGCGATGCGGCGATGGTGAATGCCGCGCGGCTGCAGCTGAAAGCCATGTTCGGCGACGCGCTGGACAAGCGCTTCATCAGGGGCGTCGCGTCCAACTGGGGCCGCGACCCCTGGAGCCGCGGGTCGGTCGCCACCGTGCGGCCCGGTTTCGCCACAGCCAGACGCAATGCCGGCCGCGCGCTCACCAGCCCCAGCGGCCGCGCCCGCGTGCTGTTCGCCGGCGAAGCCTTTGCGCCCACCGACTGGATCGGCTCGGCCACCGGCGCCTGGCTCTCGGGCAAGCAGGCGGCGGCCGAAGCGCTGCGCCTGTTCGGCTAGCATACAAACCGCAAAATTGGTTCGGATGATGGTCCGTCTTGCCGGGCGGCGGAGAGCGGGATGATACTGCCGGCCTCGCCACTCCTCTTGTCTTCCATAGAAAGACTTAGCCCGTGAAATTCCGCAATCTCGGTTCCTCCGGTCTCCTGGTTTCCGAAGTCGGCCTCGGCTGCAACAATTTCCAGATGCGTCTCGACCTCGAAGCCTCGCGCAAGGTCATCCACAAGGCGCTCGATCTCGGCATCACGCTGTTCGACACCGCCGATGTCTACGGCAACAAGGGCGGCTCCGAGACCTTCATGGGCGAAATCCTCGGCGCGCGCCGCAAGGACATCGTGCTGGCGACCAAATTCGCCATGCCCATGGATGACATCGGCGTCAAGGTCGGCGCCTCGCGCCGCTACATCATGCGCGCGGTGGAAGACAGCCTGACGCGCCTGAAGACCGATTACATCGACCTCTACCAGCAGCATCAGCCCGATGCGCGCACGCCGATCGAGGAAACCCTTCGCGCGCTGGACGACCTGATCCGCCAGGGCAAGGTGCGCTATATCGGCAATTCCAATTTCGCCTCCTGGCAGCTCGCCGATGCCGACTGGACGGCCAAGCAGCTTGGGCTCCATCGCTTCGTCTCGGCGCAGGACGAGCTCAGCCTGGTCTTCCGCAAGGCCGAAGCCGAGCAGCTGCCGGCCTGCAGCCGTTTCGGCCTCGGCTTCCTGCCCTTCTTCCCGTTGGCGAGCGGCCTGCTCACCGGCAAGCATGCCGGCGGCAATGCGGCCGAAGGCTCGCGCCTGCACAACACGCAGCGTCTGGCCGACCGTTATATGACGCCGGGCAACCTCGCCACGGTGGAACGCCTGCGCGGCTGGTGCGCCAAGCGCGGCATCGGCATGACCGAACTGGCCTTCGCCTGGCTGCTAGCCAAGCCACAGGTCTCCAGCGTGATCGCCGGCGCCACCAAGCCGGAACAGCTGGAGCAGAATGTGAAGGCCGGCGAGACCGTGCTCTCGGCCGATGACATCGCCGAGGTCAACGCGTTGCTCGACGCTTAAGGCGTCGTTACATCTCAAGAAAAAGGGCGGGTCCTTGCGGGCCCGCCCTTTGTGTTTCCGGCGCTGTGCGCGGCTATAGATGCCGCGCGTCAGGCGATGATGTCGGGAATGAGCAGGTTTTCGATCTTGGTGATCTGATCCTTCAGCGCCAGCTTGCGCTTCTTCATGCGCTGGATCTGGATCAGGTTCAGGCTCGGCTGTTCGGCCAGCGCACGGATCGCATCATCGAGATCGCGGTGTTCCGCGCGCAGGTCGCTTACCTTGCGTTCCAGCTCTTCGGTGTCGATCGGACCCGGGAAATTCATACCATCACTCGAGGCTCGGCTTCGGGCCTATCCTTGGGCCGCGAAAGGCCGGTACCATAGCACGGATGACCGAGCCCAACACAGAGACAAAAACCCTTTCCGCAGAAGGTGTTAAACCGCCTGGCCTGTGGGTCTTTTCGCTCGCGCTCTACGCCCGGCCGGGCGTGGCGCCGGCCTGTCTGGCCCTGCAGGACCGCTTCGGCGCCGACGTGAACCTGCTGCTGGCCGGCTTCTGGCGCGCGGCCAAAGGCTATGCCGGCTGGGAGGGCCAGGAGCTGGAGCATGCGGTGGCTGCGGTCGCCCCGGCCAATGCCGTGCTGCGGCCGTTTCGCGAGTCGCGCCGCGCGCTCAAACGTCTGCTGGAGGACGAGCCGGCGGCCGCGCCGCTCTATGACGAGGCCAAGGCGCTGGAGCTGAAGCTGGAGCAGGTGGCGCAGGCCTGGCTCGCCGCGGTCTGCCGCATCAGCCCGGCCGAGAAACGCCCGCTGCCGTTAAGCCGCGTCGACCATGTCGAAGCGGCGGCGGTGCATCTCTCGGCGTATATGCAGATGATCGCCCCCGACGATCCCCAGGCCTTGCAGGCCGCCGCCGACCTGCTCGGCGCGGCCTTAAGCGAAGACTAGACGCGCGGTTTGCCGGTCCAGCGCTTGACCAGGCCGCTGTCCAGCCCGATCAGGTCGAGCACGCGGCCGACCGTGTGGTCGATCACATCCTCCAGCGACTGTGGCATCGCATAGAAGCCCGGCATCGGCGGCGCGACGATGGCGCCCATCTCGGTCACCGCCGTCATGTTGCGCAGATGGCCCAGATGCAGCGGCGTCTCGCGCGGCACCAGCACCAGGCGGCGGCGCTCCTTCAGCGTCACGTCGGCGGCGCGGCTCAGCAGCGAGCCGGTCACGCCGGTGGCGATCTCGGCCAGCGACTTCATCGAACAGGGCATCACCACCATGCCCAGCGTCTGGAACGAGCCCGACGAAATCGCCGCGCCGATATCGCCGATGGCGTATACCTTGTCGGCCAGCGCCTTCACGTCCTTGATGTCGCGGTCCGTCTCATAGGCGATGGTCATCTCGGCGGCGCGGGTCAGCACCAGATGCGACTCGATGCCGCTGCTTTTTAACGCTTCCAGAAGCCGGATGCCGTAGATCACGCCCGACGCGCCGGTGATGCCGACCACCAGGCGACGCTGCGCCGGCGTACGCGCTGCCGATTTCGCAGGCGCAGCGATACTTTGCCGTCGCTTGCTGATCAAACGTGCCGCGCGCGTCGAGTCGCTCTCCGCACGTTTGGCGACAGGCTTGGCCTGCGATTTAGTGGTAGTTTTTTTGGTGCGGCGCATACAGATTTTTCGCTTGTGTGAGAATTTACGAAAACAGGGCTGACAAAGCGTGGGGCGAGTGCTTAGCTATATTACAGGCGCGCACCGATGCGGTCGCGCCGCTTCAGGGCGACCGCAGTCGAACTGGTGAACGCGCTCCGGACCGAAAGGAGGAGCTTGCGATGAACAATTTGGCGCATCTCGACACTCTCATCGAAAAACATCACAGCCTGCAAGCGGCGATCGATGACGAGATCCACCGCCCGATGCCCGATCAGTCCCGCCTCACCCAGCTCAAACGCGAAAAGCTGAAGCTGAAAGAGGAAATCACCCGATATACCCAGTAACAGCCGCGCAGTCCCGCCCCTTTTTAAAGGGCGCGGGCCTTCTCGCGCAGCTCGAACTTCTGGATCTTGCCGGTCGAGGTTTTCGGTAATTCGCCGAACACCACGGTCTTCGGCACCTTGAACCTTGCAAGGCGCTCCTTGCAGAAGGCGATGATCGCGTCCGACCCGCTCTGGTCGGCCGCGATCGACGCGCCGCTGCGCAGCGTCACGAAGGCGCAGGGCGTCTCGCCCCAGTGTTCGTCGGGCCTTGCCACCACGGCGGCTTCCACGATGTCGGGGTGCATGTAGAGCACGCCCTCGACCTCGATGGTGGAGATATTCTCGCCGCCCGAGATGATGATGTCCTTCGAGCGGTCCTTGATCTGCATGTAGCCGCCGGGATGCAGCACGGCCAGGTCGCCGGAATGGAACCAGCCGCCGGCAAAGGCCTCCTGCGTCGCTTTCGGGTTCTTCAGGTA
>Ga0209675_1000748_pt1 | contig 21959 bp, 20 predicted proteins | sample AraplaCol_mLB_r2_2_FD_184280 | JGI IMG/M metagenome (GOLD analysis project Ga0209675, IMG submission 184280) | Arabidopsis root microbial communities from North Carolina, USA - plate scrape MF_Col_mLB_r2 (SPAdes) (version 3) | ecosystem: Host-associated > Plants > Roots > Endosphere | place...
CTCGCCAAAATTGCGCGATCCGTCACGCTCCCCAGCCCCATCGTCTGATATCGCCGTTTGAACGAATATGGACACCTACAAGGAGGTGCTATGCAGTTCCAGCGGCGTTTCCACACGGCCTCGACCCTTAGCGGTCCGTCAAACCTACTGAAAGCGGGCGTTTGCGGACACCGACGCCTCAGTGGCTATTCGTAGCCACGGCCGGCGTATAAGAAGTCCGCAAAGATGCGCCAAAGATTTGCGGCCTTGGGTCCCGGTCGCTCACCGAATGAGCTATCTAGCGCCCACGCATGCGTAGCATCCAAGAACATTGCAATGGAGTGATTTGCCCAATCGCCTTGAAAGCCGTCCATAGTTGGTGCGAGAGCATCTACCTTGCGTCTCTCGGCCAGCAGTACTTCGACGAAGCGAAGAAAGGATGACTCGTCATGGACGGTCTCCAACACATCGAAAACGGCGACGTTAGTCATTGTCTAGATAGACGCAAGTTGGGGGACAAGTCTAAGTGCATCACGACGCCTATGGCGGCATGAGTAGCATCTCAAGATACAGATTTTATGCGTCATTGACCAATGACTGTTTCTGGCCGTGGATTCAACCGGTCGACGGAACAGTCTGATGGAATCGTTCAGCGGTCTCAGCAGTGATGAGCGGTATCGGTCCGCCAACCGCCGATTCGGGGTGAGAGCGCGAATGTCCTTCTCTGGCTGCGGATTCAACCGGTCGATGGATCCATCGGACGGTTGCCAAAATTTGCCTATCCCAGCCACTCCCACGCCATGGCACCTCCTGTTAGTGTGGCTGTCACTATGGCAGGCAGGCCCAACTCAACGGGTGAAGGATCGATGGGATCGAATAAGAACACGCCGTTCTGAGTGCGCTTGATCCGGCGCCAGTAGAAGCTGGCCATCAAGGACGCCGGCATTACAACGAAAGCGGAAGCAAGAGCAATGGTCCGCGGGTTGCTGAAGTCGATGCCATCCGCCGGAGCACGAAGCCATCCCCAAACGAACAGGCAAGATACAAGCCCCGCCAACAGGCTCACAAACTTCCCCCGGCGAGGCCATGGTAGCACCATCCTCCATAACGGAAAGGGTTGTCGTTGCTTGTCCAAAGAACAGAAGTACAGCATCGTATTGTGAGACAGGCCTAGAAACAACAAGCCAAATCCGAGCAGCAGAATCGATGCCATGGTGCGATAGATTTTATGAGTGTCAGTTGTCCGGGACCAATTGTTGCACGCTACCAATTGAAGATGGCGTCTTGTGGTCGGCGAAGGGGGGTATGTTGCGACAGTCCAACGGCAATTTGCCCCGATGAGACGGCCAGGTCCGAATGGCTGCTCCTGACGAGGAAGGGGAGCTCTGTAGGTCGTCGCTGACCGACCGTTTATGGCCGTTCTCAGCCGCTCCAAATACAACTCCCGCGTGGTGTCGCTTGTCCGCCGGGTGAAATTTAGGTATTCTTTGCGCACCTACCGCGTCCTAGACGCATCGACCCCGCACCTCCTGGTGCCAGCTTCTGCAGTACGGTGGCCCGCCAGCATCGCTTGGTAGTCCATCCTTCAATCCCATCGGGAACCACGTTCCCGGTGCGGCAACGGGTTCCCTATTTCCGCGAGAACCCAAAATGCAAAACCCCACTGTCGTTATTGGCAAGATCCGTCCTGGCTGCAACGCGCGCAAGTACTTTGACGCCGCGGAAATGGCTGAACTGACCGAGTCGATTCGCGTGGATGGCGTCATCCAGCCAATCCTCATTCGTCCCATCGAGGACGCAGAGCACGGCCATGAGTACGAGGTGGTAGCCGGTGAACGCCGCTACCGCGCTGCTCTTGCCGCCCACGGCGACGGGTACGACATGCCTGTCAATATCAAGGACCTGACGGACGCCGAAGCCCGCCGCTACGCGCTCATCGAGAACGTGCAGCGCGCCGACATGGCGCCGTCGGAGGAGGCGGCGTCGGCAGCTGAGATTGTCGGTCAACTGAAAGGCGACCGCGACGAGGCAGCCCGTCTTCTCGGCTGGTCGCGTTCCACGCTCGACAAGCGCCTGGCGCTGATGAACTGCAGCGAATCCGTTCTGGAAGCGCTCAACACCCGTACCATCCAGCTCGGTCACGCCGAACTGCTGGCCACGCTAGCCAAGGATAAGCAGGACAAGCTCCTGCCGGTCATCGTGAGCGAGAAGAAGCCCGTCGCTGAACTGAAGAAGACCATCGAGGCCGCCGCGTGCAGCCTCGAATCGGCCATCTTCGACAAGACGGAGTGCGCGGCATGCCCGCACAATTCTTCGTTGCAAACGGAAATGTTCGGCGAAGCCATTGCCAGCGGTAATTGCACAAACCGTGCATGCTACGACGAGAAACTCGGCAAGAAGCTCGAAGGCATTGCCTATGGACTGAAAGACGAGTATCCCATCGTGCGTATCATCCGCCCGGGCGACAATCACACCCGCATCCAGTTGAAGGTCGAAGGTCCGACTGGCGTCGGCGAGGAGCAGGCCAGGGCCTGCCACGCGTGCCAGAACTTCGGTGCCGCAGTCAGTGGCCTGCCCGACTCCACGGGCAAGGTCTACAGCGGCCAGTGCTTCGACACCGTTTGCAACTCGAATTGGCGCACAGGATGTCGATGTTCAACTCGAACAAGGCCCGCCCAAACTGCGTGTAACCGCGCTCCTCGAGCGATGGCTGCTGGCTCGAACGGAAGATGCAGGCCTTGTTGGAGTAGAACGTCTGTGGCTTGCCGTGCCGCTCGATATAGGCCCGCGTCGCCGTGAAGTACGCCAGCGTGGATTCCGTCGTGGCGAATAGCAACTGCATCAGCCGGTCCGTGGCATCGTCCACGTACACCAGCAGCGTGCAGGCCGGCGCCCGGTCCTCGAACCAGGCGTGGTCGCTGCCGTCGATCTGCACCAGCTCGCCCAGGCACGCTCGCGATTGCGCGGCTGGTGCACCTTGGGCGGCCGCAGCTTCCTGGGCACCCAGAAGCCGGCATCGATCATGATCCGGCGCACCGATTCCTTGGCCAAGTCGATGCCATGGCGCTCGCGCAGTTTCTCGGCCGCCAGCGTCGGCCCAAAGTCGGCGTAGGAATCGCGGATCAGGCCGCAAACACGGGATTCCAGGCCAGGTGGGAGCTGGCGATTGCTGTCTCGGCCACGCTTGCGCGAACCGAGCCCGCACGGGCCGTCCTCGTGATAGCGCAGCACCAGACGTTCCACCTGACGCCGCGACAAACCGAGTTTCTCGGCCGCGCGCCAGACCGTCAGGCCGTGGTCGACCACGGCCTGAATCACCTTGAGTCGATCGAGTTCTCGCATCGTCATCGTGATGGTCTCGGGCTTGCGCATCGCGGCCTCCGGTCTCGGATAGACGGAAAGCCGCCAGCATGCCAGTCCTAGCAAGGAGGTACGACATTTCTATTTGGCCTAAGTACGACAAGTCTAATTGGCCCTGACATCGTCGGCCAGAAGAATACATATTATGTTAAATGAAAGATGCCTCATGGCTGCTCGATGATCGCGGCTAAGGAAACGGACGATCTGAGCCGAAAAAAGAATGCGAACGCTTTGAATGGATGCGCCGGCGTTTCATCGCAAGTGATATGCGTCGCGAACTTCTTACAGATCATCAGTCAACGTTTGAACGCATGAAGACGAATCGTACATCCCTCAAAAAAAATATGCCATGCAACGTCGTTACGCAACCCGAACGACGTGGATTTGGAAATGTATCCGCTTGGGTTGCCGGCGTGTCCGCTCTTATTTTGATCCTGACAATCCTTGCTTATTACATTGGACTAACGCGTCAAGACGTCTATATGGGACTGCGAGGTATCGACTGGAAGTTGTTTCAATTGGAAAAGCAACATTATGTTTATCTGGATGCCATCTCGACGGTGGAGACTCTCCTTACCGCATTGTTAGCTTTAAGTAGAAACTGGCTACTTCTCATCGGAACTGCGACAATTGGTTTGGTCACTGGAATTTTCTTGTTAGCCAGCGACCGTTTGGAGCGCAAAAGTAAAAATAAGGAAAGAAAGCCGATCGATCCATGGAAAAAGGATTTTCTTTTTATCCTTGTCTCGACGTTTGGCATGCCAATGGTCAGGACTTGATCAGCAATAGCCATGTTTGCAACCGAGCCCCACGGCGACAACTAATGCCATGCAATGCGCTCCATGAGTTCTTCCCGGCTCATTAACGGATTTACGTACGGCTTACAGCGTGGCGTTATTTTTGGTATAGGATGGAGACTTTGGAGAAAGTCCCTAAGGAGAAAGTATGGCAACGTATAAGCAACTACTTGCAGAGAAAGAAGCTCTCGAAAAAAAGCTTGCTCAAATGCGTAGCGAAGAGATCGCAGGGGTGATTGAACAGATTCGAGGCCTCATGGAGACTTATGGCCTCACGGTGGAAGATATTGCGACGAAGCGTCGGCGCGGCCGGCCTGCGAAAAGCAACGGGAATGCAGTCGAGAAAGCAGGTCTGCCTCCTAAATACATGGACCCTAAAACTGGGAAGACTTGGTCCGGCAGAGGTCGCGCGCCGGCTTGGCTAGGCCGCAATCCGAAGCGTTTTCTCATCGAAGAGGAAGCAGCTTAAGGCGTAATGTGGCTGTAGTAACATGGATCGAAGGCTCTCCGGAAAGACAGTCATTGGGGCAGGATCCGCACAGCGCTCGACGAACGGGTGGAAAGCTGTTCAGCAGATAAACCACCCGAACGAAATATGACTTCCTGTCAGCAAACCGCACAAAAAAGCCCACGCTCAATCTGAGCGCGGGCATCGGGAATGTCATAGGGGATTAAAGTCGATCCGGATGCGATTGTCCGGCGGATTGCCTATGCCACAACTACCAAACCAATACGTCTTGCCGTTCTGCTAGCTGCGGCGGAGGCCCAGCCAATGCCTATAAAGCTCCGCACAATGGGTGAGCTTGCAGGTCCCAGACATCCGAGGAAGATCGGATTGTTCAGACATCCATCTGCAAGGCTCGCCGATCGTTTGTGGCGATAGGTCCTCGCTTTCAATGTTGCCAGACTCAGTGAGTCGGAGGAATAGCTGTCGCGCGCCGACGGCGACAAGCGCCACCAGAGCACAGAGGCTGGTTCCCCGAACAGTAAGCGACAGGATGGAGTTCATAGCGGAGGTCTGATCTGACAAAATAGAAGCTCAGCGCGGTCCCATGCGAGCACTATTCCTGGGCCGGTAAAGCATCCCGCATCGATACCCGGAAGTCCTGTTGCTGAAACCTTTACCCAGCCCCGCTGTCTCTTTAGCGAACCGTATGACCAAGAAGCAGATTGACGCATTGCCAGCCGGACGATACTGGGCGATTACTCACGCCCCCTTCCCTCTTGACGGCCCCAACGGTCACGACGAGGTCTTTCCTGGCGCAGAATGTATCAGCGACGGCAAGTGGGCTCGATTTATTCGAGATGGCAAAGAAGTGTGGGCGTGCAACGCGACATATGCAGCAGCGCATTTCGATTTTACGCCGGAGGTGCCTGATGAAGCGTCAACAAGTGCAAATCCCCGGCGGGAAGAACTCCCTTGAAGTCCGAACTTAAACGCTTGAACCGGACAGGTCGGGCCCGCCCCGCCCCGCACTCTATTAACATACCAAGGGTAGGAACATGGTATATGCCACCAAAGTTAGTTAGCTTCACTCCTCCAGCCGGTGCCGCCCACCTCCGTGCCAGGGCCGACGCGATTCTCTGGATCAAATCTGCCATTGCGCGCCATGGCATAACGCTGCAGCAACTCGAGTTCGCCGGATGCTTTGCATTTACTGATGGAGCGCCGCCTGCGCAGATTAAAAAGTATATGGATGCGAGCGGGCATGCTTGGGACGGAATTGGGTCTATACCCGATTGGTTGCAGCGGGCAATTAACTCGGGGCAAACCGTCGAGCACTTTCGAGTCGTATGAAACTTTAGCCGGCACAGCACCGCTTTCCGATTGGCGGACGCCGATATCCATAGCCCAATGGAAGGCCCTCACTTAGGTCTACGGGTCCATCTGCCTTTGTCCCGCCGCGGCGACACTGCCCTTGCTCGCGAAATTGACCCCACATAGTGTTTGCGGCTGAGAGTGGGCAGTTGGCAGGATCCAACTGAAACCCTTCGATGATGTTTCGGTCCGGCATGGTGGCGTACCCGCCCCTTCCGTTCGACAGGAAAGCAATGTCGCTGACGCTGTCGCCTGTAGAAAACAGGCATCCTGGCACGAGCGTGAGTGCGCCGGTCGTAGGATCCGCTCTGTAGACCGCAAGGGTCTTGTTAGCACTGTTCGCCACCATCACAACTGCGCTGAACGTAGGTGGTGGAGATGTTGGTCGCGTTGGCCACCGTACGGCGCCGCTGCCGTTGGCCACGGTGCAGGTCTGCCCAAGCCAGCTGGGCGGCCACGGTCACGGCGTAGGCAGGTGCGCCCGGCCGCAGCGGCATGGTGAATCCGCCTTTGCCGCTGATTACCTGGCGTGTCGCCATTGGTGTCGGCGAGCTGCACGCTCTTGCCGGTAGCGAGGCGCGAGACCGTACATCCCGCCGTATAGCCCCACGCGAAAGCGAAGCATTGCGCGACAGTGCCGTATTGGCACACAGCCGACCGCCCGCTGGGGCATCGGCGCAGGCTGTCAGCGTCGCCAGGAAAGTCGCGTCATCGCTCGTCCACGCCCATGGCCAAATCCGCTGCCCTGTCCACGCCGTCCAAACGGCGCACGGCAACCGTTACGGTCTGCGCGGCGCCGCCGGCTGTCACGGCGAGGGTCTCCGGTGTTAGCACCGGGGTGTACGACTTCGCTGGCGCCGCTTGCACCACCAGGTGCGTGACGCAGGGGATGCGGGTGCGGTCGGCAAGCGTGGCGGTGGCCGTGATGTCGGCCGCCCCGGCGGCTAAGGTCTGTGGCGGCGCAGGTCGAGGTGCCCCGCAACAATGAGGGCTATACATCACAATCATCCGTAAGCCGCATGATGGCGAGGGGCGCACTGTGGAGAGCCAGCTAGCTCTGCGATAAGCAACCGAGCAAATAGAAGTGCTTCTACTAACTCGTTGAAATTATTAGCATTTCTATCCTCAATGACGCGTAGCAACCCTCGATCGGAAGTAAGTCATCAAATAAAACTATGCCCAATACGGCACATATTTCATGAACTTACGGGGCGCCGCCTCGTCGTAAGGCCGGAGCATGCCTGCCTCAACGGCTTCCTTGATCAATCGAGAGGCTGTTGCGCTGTTCTGAATGCTGATTCCAAATCTCTCCCGCAGAGTGGCGTTCGTCATGTATTCACGCTGGACATATCGAAGGCATGCATGAAGGTAGCAGGCGCGCACTCGGGAAACTCCTTCAACTTCTTTTTCAGTGATCCAATTCGGATGAACTCGTTGTGCATGAACTGGACCGGGTGCCGGTAAGCCCGACCGACCTCAAGCACCACCACATGAAGCCCGTCGACTTCGACGGCATTGAACGAAAAATTGATCCTCGGGTGGAGCAATCTCAGTAGCCAGTTCTCCAGCTCCTCATTCCCCACCTTCGCCGCCGACGGATCAAAAGCGGTACCAACAATCTCGTGGGTAGCATCGTCAACTCCCCACAACAGGTAGCCATGCGCGCGATCGCACAGGGCTGCAGAGTTCGAGAGCGCGGAGATGTATTCCCCTATTTGTTCCTGATCGGCGCGGTTACGCTTGAACTCCAGCCACTCCGTCTCTGCAGGCAGCTTACAAAGTTCCCGGACTAGGCTCACAAGCTTTTCGGCAGAGGCAGGCGTGCTCATAGCGGCGGGTTTGAATTGCAATATTGCGAAGAGTCTGGATTTTACTTGACCCTGCGCCGCGATGCCCTGTCCGGCCGACCATACCTGCCTAGTGACGCCCATTCTCTAACCCCGCTAGTTGTTGGAACGAAGCGTGGAACGACTGTATCTCGTAACGAGCTCAACTCCGGTTACTGCGAACAGCTCACGACAGCCTGTCGATCCGATCCCCCGCACCTCTGCCACAGTACACACACACGCGTGCAACGAACGCAGCGTGTCAAGGTCGACGTCGAGATTACAAACTGGTGGGATGCCAGCCTGGGTCGGATCGCCCCACCCGGCCATTCGCGCAGCGTTTGACGCATATCCCAATTTCCCCCGAGGTGTCCGACGCGATTTATGTTAAATGCGGAGCGGAGTTCGGAATGATGTTTCGAAACGCGGACTACCTTTTACCTATCCTCCCCTTGATCGCCCCACCACACATGCGAATAGTAGTTCGCTCGGTTGAATCAACCTCCCGCTGACAACGGGGCGACAGGCTAACTGGCGAACTGGTCATCCGGTGTCCAGTTCAGACGCGCACCGTTCTGGACACCGAACGTCCACCTCGGGCCCAAAACTGGCTACATCACAACCAGCCAGACCGGGCCCCATGCCACACCTTGCGCGTAGTAGCGACAATGCCAGCGACCGTGACCATCGTACCGATCCGAGTATTGCCAACGATGTCGACATCGTGCCTGCGATCCGAGTGTCCCTCCAGCGCTGGGGTATCCCAGCCGACGCACTGCGCGCGATGGTGGCTACGTTGAATGCTGCCGACCAGCGTATCGTCTGGTCGGAACACGAGGATGGAGCGCCCGCCGACATAATCGTGCATATGGTCAACGTCGAGGGCCTTGCCGGACAGTCGTTCCAGGCCTCGTGGAATCTTATGGGCCCCGTCGATGCATTGCGCACCGCTCTCGAACAAGGCGTCCCGGCGATCGCACTGGCCACGGGCGAAGCTCGGCACTTACCAATGATCCGGGCGGGACATTGGATCACGTCGGGTTCGCGCAATCTCGTGACTGCGGCGCGCATCCTTGCAGGCGCTGCCATCCTGGATGCGAGCGAGACAGATCCAAAAGCCATATCGAAACGGCTTTCAGCGCTGGCGTCACAGAACGCTCTCGCATGTCTGCATCGCGTCGTTGCCGCATCTCCCGAAATTCTGGCGTCCAGTGTCCGCATGATGATGGACGACGCAGGGCGCGCTTATGCAGCCCCATCTATTGTCAGCATCGGCGTGGCGCCGGGTGTCGAGCTGGATCTTCCGCCAGGCAGTACGAGAGCGCGAATACTGCGTTCCCAGCCCGCTGAGACCGAAGCCGACGTGCTGCTCGCCTACCCTTGGCCAAATCTACTCAATTCGTGGGAACCGGACGTACTCGCGTCATCATAGGCGACCAGCGCACGTCGCAGCCGTCCAGCAATATCGGTACGCAGGGCGGCGGGCGAAATCACCTCGACGGCATCGGCGCGCTCAAGCAACAGATTGCTCAGTGCGACAGATGGCGCGACGGTGGCCGTCAGCATGAAGCCGCCGTCCGTATCCGTGATCGTCTGGTCTTCCGAGAACTTCAGCTCGCGAAACGGGCTATGAAAACCGCCGGTCTCGCGCACACGCAGCACCATTTGAACGGGAGGTTCAGAGAAAAACTCGAAAGTGCGTTCGTCACGCACATATGTGTCTAGCGAGAATGCCCCGTCGCGTGCCAGCACCGCATCGCACGTCGTGGCTGTGTGTATCCGATCCATGCGCAACAGGTGCCGTTTCGTCCCGCCGTCGGCACGCGGGCGATCGGCTACCAGGTACAGGACCGGACCTTTCTCTACCAAAGCAAGCGGCAATATCGTGAAGCGCCGCGGCTCCACCGTTGAGGTCCGACCATTCCGATATTGAATCTCGACGCAGGCATCCCGATACAGCGCGTCAAGCACCGCATCCAGTACCCCCTCGGGAATCCGTGGCGCGATCAGCGGATAGCGCCCGTCGAGCCGCGTCGTCTTACCCACCCACGCCCGAGCCGCTGCCAGTCGCGTGGCCGTCACGCTTTCTTCAAGGACGCGCATGGCACCGTCGAAGTAATCCGCCAGACCGTCGGTCACACTGGCCGGGATATGCGTATTGGCGAGTTGTCGCAATTTCAGCAAGGCAACCGCAAGGTCAACCGGCGGGCGCAGCGCATCCTTGTTGACAGCAACAGCAGACATGGCGCGCCATTCGCGATTGGCATCCTCGCCACGACGCTGCGCCAGTTGCTGGGCTTCCAGTTTCAGGAAAGATCGTGTGACCTTCTTCGGGTATGCAGCAGCATCTCGGGCAACAATCTCGCGAATCAGGTCGCCCGATCGCTGCCACCTTCCAGCATGCGCCCGAAGCACCTTCAGCACCAGATAGTCGAAATCGCCCAACGGCATGGGTATCGTAGAAAAAATGCAGTTCGGCCAAATCTAGGCGAACTTGCGGACCGCTGTCTATCCCTCTATGGCGGGTGCCGCAATCCGCCGCCTTCCCCTCAAGATCATCGACAACGTCGCCGATAAGCCCAGAGGGTACATGACGGCTCGCCGCTTGACAAAGTGACATCCCAGTCAGGAGTTCGCATTGAACAACGATCAAAAGAATGCAGTAACGGATTCGATCAGCGCATGTCAGATCTGGCCTGCTCAGGCCACGGAGAAGATCGGCCAGATGCTTGGTGAAATCAACCAGGCAAACTCAATCATGGGGAATATTTCCGGGACTGCGCAAAATAACGCCATCAAGGGCGGCTTTGCCGCCGAAACCTTCCACGCTGAATCCTTCAACCTTGACGCCATCCTGAAAGACAAGGACGTGCGCGCCTTCACTGACGGATTCTCCAACACCCCCATTCCTCGCAATGACCCCATGCACGATATCGTCGTCATGAAAGACGGCAAGCAGGTGCTGGGCGCGCAGTTGAAGTATTACAAGGATGCCGACGCCACACAGAAGGCGTTCCGGTCCAGCAAGGATGGCGTGCATCGCTATGAGCACAGCGATGTGTTTCTGGGGCCATCCGATCAGATCGACGGTATTCAGGCTTCCGCGCAGAAAGCCGTACTGAAAAACAAGGAGACACGTCCCCACGTCTCGCGGGCGGCCGAGAAAGTACGGGTCAAAACGGCGGGTCAGCTCGATGTGGACGGCGTTCAATCCACGTCCCTGAGCAAAAGCGAAGCCGAGCAAATTGGTGCGGGTACCAAATCAGGCAAGGCGTCGCACGAGAAAATGCAGACGGGCTACCTGAACAAGGCCACAGTGCAGCAAAGCCTGCGGGCAGCAGGTTCTGCAGCGGTTATCACGGCCGTGACCGCGGGCTGCATCAACGCCTTCCAGTGCATTCGGCAAGTAAAGAATGGGGAGGTCACTGCGGAGCAGGCCGCCACGCGCATCCTGCGCGATACGGCGATTGCCGCCGCAGACAGCGCACTGAAGGCAGGTACGGCAACGGCAAGCGTCAGCATGGTGGTGCGCTCCTTTCCCGAACTCTTCGCGGGCTCAGCATTCCAAAGCAGTCTTGTCGGTGGCACCGTTGCTGGCGCCGCGATCTGCGCGGTGGATCTCGTTCAATGCCTCGTCATGGTTGCTGCGGGCAAGATGACCGTCGCGGAACTAGAAACTCGTACGGGCAAAAATGTCTTCCAGACTGGTGCCGCTGTCGTCGGGTCCGCTGTCGGTGGATCGATCGGCGCGCTGGGGGGGCCGATAGGGGCAGTGATTGGAAGTGTGGTGGGCGGCATGATTACTTCGCTCGCCATGAGCATTGCACTGGACAACCACGTCGAGAAGAACTTCAGGCTCACACTTGCTGCCTCGGAACAGGTGGCCAGCAATGGCATTGCCGTGCACGACACTTTGAAGTACCTGCAGTTCTCCCAAGAATACTATGCGGACTTCCACAAGGGACTTTATCTGTCCGAGCGGCATTTCACACATCAAGTCAAGACTATGCAGGCGCAGAGCGCGCGCCTGAAGCAAAAGATCAACAATCTCTGAGACGGAACAATGAACGAAGCATCCATAGCTGAACAACAGCAGATCTTTGATGCACCGATGGAACAGGCGGAACGCGAGGCCGTCAACGCACTGGTCAGCAAGCACAAGGCGAATGCCGCTCTAACCCAGCAACTTGCACTTGATGCGTCGCGACTGGTGACGACGAGCCAGGAGCGGCTTGCCCGTCAGGCCGAAGCAGGGTTCTTCAAACGCTTGGCCAGTGCCATCAGCGGCAAGACCAACGAGAACCAGGCATTGAACCAGTTGGACATGTTGAAGATTCAACGGTTCGCATGGCACTACCTGCAGCAGCTTCAGCAGCAGAACCTGATCAACGCACAGGCCATCGCTGTCATTCGCAACAATCTCGGGACGATGAACGACTACATCATCGAAACCCGGGATTTCCTGGAACACGCCGTCGACAGACTCCATCACCGTCTGCAGCATGTTGAGAACAACACAGGCTTCAACACCTGGGCACTCAACGTCGAGGCCAACAAGCGCCGTTTCAAGTCGATTCCGAAAAACCTGTTGATCTTGCGGCTGACCTATGACTTCATGCGCCGGAATCCACAGGTCAATCTGACCGGGGACGATGTCGACAACTACCTTGTGACAACGCTCGAGAAGCTCGATGTTAATTGCGATGAGGAGATCAGGCTGCTCGATTTCGTCAGTGAACTGATCGACCAAATCGACGTCGTTGGCATTGCCCAGTATCGCGCCGCGATCGAGCTGTCATTCGATGACCACACTGTCGGTTCCGACTTCATCCAAAAGAACGTCTCCGGCATTGGATTCAACTCCCTGTACTTCCTGTCTGATCACTACGAAAAGATCGTCGATCTGATCGGCGATGAGTCACTGTGCAACAGCGACGAAGCGCGCGAGAAAATCATATCGAAGTTCTTTGGACGCGAGCTGTCCGGGCTTTCCACTGTCTATCGCATCCGCGCCCTGATTCATGAGATGTTCGGAGGTAGCCAGGTCGCCATTGATATCTATAAGGATGTGCATGGGCTGAACGTAGTGGAGGAAGTGGAGGAGGAAGTTTCTGCGTCTTCAGCGTCAGAGTCCGTGTCGCTTGTCTCATCGCTGCCGGATATCAAGGCACACACCGGGCTCGATAGCGGCAGCTCGGAGTGGAAGCGCCAGTACCTGGTACTACTGGCACTGTGCGTGGAGAATTCGGCGGCCTTGAATGCCACATCACGCGAGTTCATTTCGCTATTGACGGAATGGGCTGGCTTGCCGGATCTTCAGCAGGAAATGATTCAACTGGCGGATCAGCCCCGCAAGCATAGCGAGTATCAATCCACGCTGCTGGCGACGCTTGATACCGAGGACAAGAAATACACCTGGCTGATCGATGCGTTCTATCTCTTGACGCTCGCTGGAAAACCTGTCGAAAGCCCATCCGTCAAGGTGCTCCTAGGCGTTCTCAAGCCGGCTCAGCTAAAGGAATGTCTGCCGGCAATGCTGACCCTCGTCAACGGCGATGATGAATCAGAGGTGTTGGCTGCGGCGAAGACGCTGTCGGCCCTTACACGCGGCTGGCGAAACATACTCCAATATCGGATGCTGCGTTTCGATAGCTACTTTGCAGAACCAGTCAAGCGACTGGACTCAGTGAGTTGGCGCGTTACGCAACAGCTGCTGGAGATGAGCAGCGTGTATGCAAAAGGCATGGAACATTCCGTCTTCTTCAATTTCTCGGATGGTGGCTTCCTGAGCGACCTCACTGACAAGGCCTCGGCAAAGGTATGCAGTATGGGACGTAGCTCCGCGCTATCCGGCCTGAACGAACACCGCAAGAAGGCCCGGGCGTTAATCTCCGAGAATCACTCGGCACTATCTCAGGCCAACAGCGTGATTTCCCGATGGGGCATGCCCGATTTCGAGTACAAGGACGACATCGCTTACTCGGACTATGAACTCGACAATTCGGCCGAGAACGAAGACTGGGGTGATCAGTTCGGACGCTACTACCATGAGGTAGAGGGCGTGCTGGAAGCGTTCTCCCGAGCATGTAGCGATGCTTCCGATCAGATCGGATTCTTCATGGGAGGAGATTTCGATAAGTCCGTCGTCAAGATCCGGGAACAGAAGCAGGCGGATCGCTTGCGACGGGAGCAACTGGAAAAACTGGAGAAACAATCCGTAACCCTGACAAAAGATGGTCGAGAGCTCCTGTTCACGATCGAGTGGACGAAGGTCGAGAACCCCCCGTGCGATCCAGACAAGATCAACCACGTCAAGACGGATGGCAAGGTTTGGCTGATTGTCGCCAGCATCGACTCTAATGACGTGTTCTATCGCAGCGAAGATGGGGTCAATTGGCAGGAGGTGCTACTCGATACCCCCGACTTCAAGGTCTGGTTCGAGAGCATCTCCATCGTCAATGGTACTTGGATAATCAGAAACAGAGCAAGCTCACGCGGCACACGCAGCGAGGGCGTCTACTATTCCAGCGACGCCCTCGAATGGCGACATAGGTTGGGCCCAGTACCGGCCAATAACAGCAGTCTCTCGCTCAACGACGGCCACCTATCCACCAAGGAGATTGTTTATTTCAATGGCATGTGGCTGTGGATCTGTACGCAATATGAGCGATACAGCTACATCGAGAAAGGCTTTTTCTCCGACTCGACAAAGACCGGCTCCTACGCCAGGACGATCGTGTTCTGCGCCGAGACGCTTGATGGACCCTGGCAACGCTGGGACAAGTCACCGACACCTGACGAAGGCGTAAAGGTCGAGACGATCTCTGCCCTTCCAGGACGAAATGCGCTGCTGGCCTTCTGCGAATACGACTACTCGTACTTGCGCGACAAAAAGAAGCCCGAGATGCCGCCGTTTGTCATGTACTACGGTGCGGCAAAGGCATGGCAAAAGTGCAACTGGGGTGGCAGCACCAACTTCGGGCACTATCGGAGGCCACCGGCCTTCGCTGATGTGGGCGACGGTTTGGTGTACATCGGCTCAGAAATCCTCAGTTCCGAAAAAGGCTACGACTGGCAACTGCGGGATTCGAGCTTGTCGTTCAAGGGATATTTCCCGTTAGAGGACGTCAGTCTCTTCACACCGGACAACAGCGGCTCGGCCATTCACGTGAGTCAGGATCTCAGGGAATTCAAGGAGCTCATGCTGGACGAAGGCACGTGGAGCCACCTGACGGCCAATCAGGCAAACATCCTTGGTGTGTACTATGCCAACAGGCACGAGGAAACGATGCTCCGGATTGGGCATTACATCACCCAGGAAAAGTCGTGATCCTAGGATGCCCCTTTTCCGCTGCCCGCGAGAGGGGCATCCTCGTATGGGTTATCAGTACGTCGTACCTACAGCCGCCACCGTCGTTCAGCATGATTTAATCGCGACCGGAGCGTGCGTGCGCCTGGCCGCAGCCTAAACGCGGCCAAACGTCAGCGAACCTCGCCACAACCTGGAACTGTGCCCCTCTCAGGGAGGGGTGTCTTGGCATCGCCATATTTAGACGATATCCGTCAGAATGATGCGGCATTAAATGGCCGGCAGGCTTACGAGGGCACGATTGCACGGCATGCCGGCGGCCGCTGAAACGGAAGGCGCCGTTAGTGGTGGCGACGACCTGAAGACTGTCGGCGCATCAACCTGATCACATTATCACTCGCAGATTTGCGACCCACCATTTAAAGGCTTATGAGTCAGCCGACAAGATCGAAGCGCACGCGACGCGCCACCCCGCTTGAGCCCGTTTTGGGGTGGACCTACTTGTCCCGCGAGGCGCTAGCCCGCGCCAAGGCGCAAATGGACGAAGAATCCATGGGCGTGCGCGACGAAATTGGCTTCCTGACCATACACCAACGGTATGCGGATCACTTCTTCCCTGGAACATCTGTACTGCATACACGCGCGCGTTACGCGATCTTCGTGCCTTGGTTGTTTGAGGACCTCGCGGGACTGACAGGCCCATCAGCGGAGCGCGCTCTACGTGAACGCGAAAGGGTGCTTGCCGGGCGACTCCGGGACGCGGGGGAATCCCAAGTGATCGGTGGTCGCATCTTTCCCAAACCATCCAATCAGCCGCCATCGACCGTCTATTGGAATGCCCTCGCGGTATGGGGGATCCTTCGCCCACGACTTAACGGACGAGCGATTTCACGATCCCAAACGCACCGGCTACTCGCGAGCGTAGGCGACGCAACTGATGACGACGGACAACCACTGCACGGCTTCAACCCTCCGTTCGTCCCGTTGCCCGCCCGTCCGCAAAGCTGGCACGACGGGGTGCTAAGCCTTCGTCTGGCTGCCGCAGAGGCGACATTCCTTCGAGAGCATCTCTCGCATTTGCGTAGCAGCGGAGGCCGGGAGCTTTCCCTGCTCGCACGACTGGTTCGGACAGCGGCGGCTTCTCCGCCGGGGATGTGGTCTGACGAGACGCGCGCCGTCGCCGGTCCCGACCGCGCGCCGCTCGCGCGGGCGGAGCAGGCGGCGAGTCTCGCCGGAGTGGGGCGCGCCATTTATGACGCGCTCCTCGAACATATTGTCGAAGCGGACAAACAGGAGGCATCTACTCGACATCGCGATCACCTCGCTGCCATGGTTGGCAAGCACGGTTCCATCGCAGTGAACCTCGATGTCGACGCGCTTGAAGCGGATATAGGTCAGCTGCCGTGCAAGTTGCGCAATGTCGTGACCGCCACTAAGGACTGGATTGCCTCGAATGCGACAGATCCTCGCTTGCTTTTCGAAGTCTATGCGGCAGCTGAAGCACGAAAAGGGCCTCGTGCAAGGCTTGGTCAGACACCAAACGGACGCGAGAGAAGGCTCGAATGGTCCAACGACCAGCATGGCCTCGCCGACCCTCTCCACTATAGATGGGATCAAGTCAGTACCCTCCTGGACGATTTGGCAGAAGCCGCATGAATCGCGCCACTGACAACTGGCCGGCGCTTTCGTTTCTCGAAGGTCTTCGTCCCGGCCCCGACGAAAATGTCGAGTTGGCCCTGCTGGCATCGTATTCGGCGGATCTCGGATCAATTGGTGCGACATTGCTCGCCCTTGCTGGAAAGGACACCGACGCGGGCCGCGGCAGCCCATCCGATTTCGCCGAAGCGGTCGAGCGCCTTCGCGGAAAGGTGCGCATTGTCGTGCAGCGCGGCCGCATTGCGAGAATGCGCCGTACGCCGCGTATCGCGGCGGTTCTGGATCAATTCGTGCGCGAGGTCGATTTCGATGAAGCTACCCATAGCTGGCATCCAAAGGCTGCGCTCGTACGAACGCGCGGCGCAGGCGACGTGGCCGCATGGCGCCTTTGGATTGGGAGCCGGAATCTCACCGAGAATGTGAATCGAGACATCGGACTGCTGCTCGTTTCCGCAAAGACCAACGGCACTTCGATCCCTGGAGCAGATGACTTAGCGTTTGCGCTGGCCGAGCGAGCAGCAATCCAGGGATTGCCACCGGCGTCATTGAAGACAGCAGTGGCGAAAGTCGCTTGGCGAGCTCCGGCAGGTGTGCGTGTCGAGCGACTCCGCTGGTCGGGAGGCAGTGGCGATCAAACACCCCCGCGCCCACCGGCAGGAACAGATGAAGTCGTGGTGGTGAGCCCCTTCATCGACAAGACCTTCTTAGCTCTGCAGACGCCACAGGGGTCAAAAGGGGCGCGGCGGGCGCTGTTGACGACCATGCGCGAGATCGAGCGGATTGGTCCTTCCTTGGCGCAATTCGATGACCTGCTCGCGCTGGACGCGCCGGACTATCCCGTGGGCGACCCAGAGCCCGATGCGGAGATTACCGCGGGGGCTTCCGGGCACATTCCGGCTGCCGACGAGGAGGAGGAACTTGGTCACGGCCTTCACGCGAAACTGCTATTCATGCGATCAGGGAAAAAGCGGCGCCTTTGGCTCGGCAGCGCTAATGCGACAATGCGAGCCTGGACTGGCCGCAATGCCGAACTGACCGCCGAACTGCTTGTTACCAAATCCGTCGAGGAAGGACTCAGAGCATTGCTGGGCTCAGCCCGTTTGGTTAAGGCGCCGCGCGAGGAATATGTGCCCGACGCGGCGATATTAGAGGAAGAGGCACTTGAACGAGCACGGTCCCAGGTCGCGGCTCGATGGGCTGTGCAACTCCGCGTAAATGATGAGGGCATGAGCCTCATCCATCGTTCCGATCTATATCCTCGCGGCCCTCACCCCGACGAGCAAGACATCACGCTCGAAGTAGGCACACTCTACGGCGAACTGATCACTTGGCCTTGTGGAAAATCGACCATAGATCTCGGGCGGATCGCTTCCGCAGAGCGATGCGAGTTCGTGCGGGTCCGCGTCAGCCGTGCAGGAAAGGGGCTCTCTTGGCTGCAACGCGCCCCCGCAGATCCGCCCTTCGGCGAAGATCGCGACCGCGCGGCGTTCGTGCGCTTTCTGGGTGCTAGAGGATTTCTCCTATGGCTTGCCGGACTGTTGGCGGATGACGGGCGCGAGGGGGAAGGCGACTGGACGAATGACGAACCAAGAAGTCGGGCGGATCCGAGCACTAACCGCCCCCTCGAGTCTTCGCTGCCGACTCTGGAAGAAATGCTAGCTGCGTGGGCGCGCGATCCGCAGAAGTTCCGCGACATCGCGCGGCGGGTATCTCAATATCTGCCTGCCGTGCTTGAAGAAGCTAAGCTGGAAGATCCCCAAACCGCAGATATGCTGCGTCGCTTCGACGAGCTGTGGGGCAAGCTTCGCAGCGGCCTCGGCGTTACCGAAATCAAGGGCAAACAAGCATGAGAACACCCAAGCCGTTTCAGAGGGCGGCAGTCGATGCAGCGGCCGCAGCCTTCGCCGACCTCGCCGGGCGGCGGCGCTTCCTGGTCGCCGACGAGGTCGGGCTCGGGAAAACCGTCGTAGCTAAAGAACTTGCCCGCCGCATGTCAGATGATGGCCGCAAGGCCTTAACCATCTACTATATTGCCAACGGCCACGCGGTTTCCCACCAGAACAAAAGTCGGGTGATCAGCTTCCTCTCTGATTCCCAGCTTCAGAGCGCGATCAAGACGCCCGATCGACTTTCGCTAATCGCCATCGAACAGCGACCAGCTACACCGGTTCTGATCTATGCGCTCACTCCCGCGACCTCCTTTCCTGGCGCGAAGGCCCGGCTCACCGGAGGCCGCAAGGAAGAGCGAGCCTTCTTGCAGGTGCTACTAGAGCAGAGCTATCCGGCTTTCGCTCGTGGGCTCGACCCCGCCATGTTACGGCTCAGTGCCCGTGATTCCTGGGATTGGGTCATCAGGGAAGCCAAGAAGAAATTCACCGCATCACCGCCAGGTTTGGTACGCCGATTTCGTGAAGCTCTGGAGGTCGAGTTCGGCGGTCCCGCGCGCGGGATGCTTGATCTGGCATTGCATGGGGATACCGAACGGCGGATCAAGCCGCTCAAGCCAACAACCTTCGTTGGTCGCCTCAGGCGCGCCTTGGCGCTAGCGACGCTGCGCCATCAACCACCTGACCTCGTCGTTCTCGATGAGTTCCAGCGTTACCGGCATCTTCTCGATGAGAAAGATGCCGACCCGCTCTTGAAGGCGCTCCTAGAGCCTGAAGCTACGACGAGACCTCCGGCAATTCTGCTGCTAAGCGCGACGCCATATCAGTATCTGACGACGCGGTGGGAAGAAGCGCGCGGCGCGCTTGCTCACGCGGAGCTTCTGAAACTGATCGAATTCCTCGCGGGCCCCAATGCACGCGATCGTGCCAAGGAGTTGTTTGCGAACTTCGGCGACAAACTGCGTATCATCGCAGCAACCTCCGACGCGAGTTGCACGGAGCTGATGGGGGAAGTAGCGGATGCGCGCCGGTTCCGAGACGAGCTTCGGTGTCTTCTGACGCCGGTGATGTCGCGCACGGAGCGAGACAGCGTAGCCTTGTCTGATCCGCTCGCGGGCACAAAGTATCTGCACGCGGATCCGGCGACCGAGGACTTTAGAGTGTATCGACATTTGACGGAGAGCTTTCCGGAGCAACTGCGCTACCAGGCGCTACCGTACTGGTCGTCGGTACCACTGGCGGCTCAATCCCTTGGGCCACGCTATGCTGCATGGAAAAAGGCCAAGATAAAAGCTGCGCCGAAGCTCACGAAGATGACAAGCGAGCGCCGCAACAAACTCGACGCTCCGACCGATTGGCCCGATGCCAAGCTTCGAGCATTAAATAGCGTAGTCCCGCCAAAGTTGCTGTCATTGCCCTGGGTCGCCCCTTCGTTTGAATGGTGGCCGCTTCGCGGAGGGTGGGCGGAGGCAAAGACGGATCCCAGAGCCGGAGCTGATCCCAAGCTCCTTATGTTTAGCCGATTCCGCGCAACGCCTCCTAGTGTCGCTGCGCTTGTTAGTTTCGGCGTCGAGGCCCGCTGCCTTCCCGGAAAGCATGGGGGATATGAAAAGGCCTATAGGCGGCGGCGCTTCAAGCTGGCAGCGGTCCCGGGCCCCGTCCTGGTAGCCTTCCATCCTTCGCCATGGCTAATCCGCAATACCGACCCGCTCTCAAAAGCGGGGGCGCCGCTTAGCGCTGTTCGCAAGGAAGTCCGTCGACAGCTCCTTGCGGCTCTCCCCAAGGGCATTCTCAATCGAGATACGGACAGGGCCCGCCAACGCCACAGGTCGATCGCACGCATCTTGGCGTCCATCGAACGCATGGCGGGTGTTGCGGACCAGTCGACGGCAGGTTGGCTCAGCGCGATTGGCGATGACCGTGCCGCCCTATCCGCTGTCCGAAATTGGCGCCAAGCCCCTCCGCTCGAAAGCCTGTCGCCACTCGAACTCTCGGATCTCGTCGACTATGCCATTGGTGCGCCCGGCGTCGCCCTCGGCCGCGCCCTACTCCGACATGACTCGACGATCTTGGACGCCGAGCGATACTCCGAACTCGTCCAACTCAGTTGGCAGGGGTTGCGCGCCTATCTTGACAACCCGGTTATATTGTCATCGCTACCGGGAAGGAACGCCGTAGAACAGGTCATGGGAGCGGTGGTCGACGGGGGCTTCGAAAGCGTTCTCGACGAACATTTTTGGCTCCGCACCCAGAACCTCCCTGACGGCGCAGCGGATCTTGCTCAGGATTTGAAGTGTTCGCTAGGGCTTCGTGCCGGTAGCTTCAGTTTTCATGGAATCGGCGGGCAGCCGCACAAGATTCCCGTCCGCTGCCATGTCGCCGTTCCATTTGGCGACGCGGAGGCCGAGCCAGCAGTCAAGATCGATGGAAACGTCTCACAAGCCGCGCCGGCGCGTCCGGACGAAGTGCGCCGAAGCTTTAACACTCCCTTCTGGCCGCATGTCTTGGCAACTACATCGGTCGGGCAAGAGGGCCTGGATTTTCATCCCTGGTGTTCGCATGTCGTTCATTGGGATCTTTCTTCCAACCCGCTAGACCTAGAGCAACGTGAGGGTCGCATCCAGCGATATGCAGGTCTATCCGTCAGACGGAAGCTGTCGAAAGATCTCCGCGACGACGTGCTAAGCGATCCTAACTTGGCTCAAAGCTCGCCTTGGCACTGCATAGAGAGGCACGCGGAGCGCTTTGTCGATGCTAGCGGGCTTCGCCCGTGGTGGGTGCTCGATGGTGCTGAAATCCGCCGACACGTCTTCGCGCGCCCCTTCGGGCAGGACATGCTCCGTTTCGCTCAACTTCGAGAACAGCGCATGATCTATCGGCTAGCGCTCGGACAGCCCAACCAGGAAGATTTCATTGACGTGCTGTCGCGCGGAGGGGAGGCGACCCGCGCTCTACTCCAATCGCTCGTTCTGGACTTTTCAGCGATGGGGTTGCGACAAAAGCACCAGACTATGTTCGGCTCATCGAGCGATCGGTATGGGCAATCGCCAGCGGCGGCTATTTTGGCGCTCAACGACCATAACGGCGCAGTCGCGTCTATACCGGCATCCGACACTCCGATGACCGACCCTGAACCGTTCGTGCGTGCTGGTTAGTGCTACGCGTGGAGACGCATAACACACCCTATGACTATGGAACAGTGTAGTGGTCAAGTTTTTTCAGACAGGTGTTAGGGTGGTCTGTTGGAACTTGTCCTCGTAGTCTGTCGGCGACGCGTAGCCCAGTGTCGAATGCAGGCGCACCGGGTTGTAGAAGTCCACGATGTAC
>Ga0209675_1000755_pt1 | contig 21747 bp, 20 predicted proteins | sample AraplaCol_mLB_r2_2_FD_184280 | JGI IMG/M metagenome (GOLD analysis project Ga0209675, IMG submission 184280) | Arabidopsis root microbial communities from North Carolina, USA - plate scrape MF_Col_mLB_r2 (SPAdes) (version 3) | ecosystem: Host-associated > Plants > Roots > Endosphere | place...
AATGGAAGACAACGGTATTCATGGTAACGCACGACCCATTTACTGCGAGCTACTGTCAGCGCATCGTGTTCATTAAGGACGGTAGAATTTTCTCGGAAATTAGGCGCGGTACGAATCGCCAAGTTTTTTTCCAACAAATATTAGACGTATTAAGTGTGTTGGGAGGGAATTTCAATGACATTCCGATCACTCGCGCTTAGTAACATTCGCGGTAACTGGCGTTCATATAGCGCATTTTTTATGAGCAGTGTGTTCTCAGTGATGATCTTCTACATGTATGCCGCGTTCGTTGCTCATCCTGACCTGACGGGTAGTCCATTGAACGGAACCTCCAAAGTAAGGCAAGGGATGTTGTTCTGCCAATACATTATCGTCATCTTCTCGTTTCTGTTCGTGCTATACTCGAATGCCGCCTTTCTGAAATCGAGAAGGAAAGAATTCGGCTTGTTGTCGTTGTTCGGAATGACCCGCATGCAGCTCCAAAAGTTGATTATCTATGAGAATGCATTGATCGCGGTCACCTCGATCGGCGCTGGTATCGGTCTAGGCATGTTATTCAGCAAACCATTTTTCATGGCACTCGCGGTTCTGCTGAAGATGAAAGATCCCATTGCGGTTGTTGTGCCGCTTCAAGCGTTATGGCTAACGGCTGGCGGCTTCTTCATGTTATTCACACTCATTTCCATAGGCACGGCTGTGCGAGTAGGGCGCGCCGACATTGTCGAATTACTGAACGCAACAAGCAAGTCCAAGGAGCAGATTGTCTATTCTCCATTGCTTGCCTTGCTTGCCATTGTATGTTTAGCAGCTGCTTATTCCGTGGCCTTCACATTAAATGTCAAGAACTTCAGTATGCTCGCTGGATTCATCTTATTTACTGCGATAATGGGAACTTATCTGTTATTCACGCAATTTAGTGTCTTGCTGTTGCGTTACATGACAGGGAATACAAGACTGTACTACCATCGAACGAATATGATCGTCTTGGCTCAGCTTAGCCATAAACTGAAGGCAAATGCACGTATGTTATTTATGGTATCGATATTAAGCGCGGTGATTCTAACTGTATCCGGTACGATATACATGTTGGGACTCGCAGTGGAGCTGGATGATATCCAGACGCAATACGCAGACGCTCAAGGACTCATTTCACTTATTATGTTCATTGGGATTTTCATCAGTCTGCTATTCTTCATTGCATCCGGCAGCATGATCTATTTCAAGCTGTTTACGGAATTGCAAGAGGATCAAGTGCAGTATAAAGCGCTAACACGCATGGGGATGACACCATCCGAACTTCGTAGAATCGTCATTACACAGATCGGTATTCTGTTCTTCGCACCGTGTCTTGTCGGCATCGCACATGCGTTAGTTGCACTCAAAGCATTAAATAATCTGCTTATGGTATCCAACTGGATTTACTCGTTCGTCATCATTGGCATTTATCTGGCCATGCAGTCCATTTATTTCCTCGTGGCGTGTAACAGCTACATCAAGGGCATAAATTTAACCAAGGAGATTCGGATATGAAATCATCTGTCAAGCTAGGCATGATCATGATTACTATGATGCTAGCGTTTAGCGGTTTTTCGCCTGTCATTGCTAACGCTGACGCAAGTCATAATATAGAGAAAATTGAACGATTCATTGAGCAACAAAAAGAAATAAGCAACATCCCAGGCCTATCGGTCGTCATCGTTGAGAAAGGGAAAACAGTCTACCAAAAAGGCTTCGGTTATGCGGATATAAAGACGAAAAAGCCGGTGACCAACCAGACCTTATTCGAAATCGGATCAACATCGAAAGCATTTACGGGGCTCGCAATTTTGCAATTGGAAAAGGAGGGTTTATTACAACGAACAGATGATGTTCAGAAATATATCCCCTGGTTGAAGTTAACCTATAACGGAGCGCCCCTATCCATTACGATAGATCAGCTACTTCATCATACAAGCGGAATCCCTTCGAATACAATCACGCAAATTCCAGAGAGCAATGCAGAGAACGCCCTCGAGTTGACCGTAAGGACACTGCTGGACCAGTCTCTGAATCGGAAGCCGGGCAGCTCATTCGAATACGCGACGATCAACTACGATGTCCTGGGACTCGTTATCGAGACCGTCTCGAAGAAACCTTATGATGTATATATGAAAGAGCAGATTCTAGAACCGATTGGCATGAACAGCTCTTTCGCTGGTCGGCATCAAGTACAATCTGCTGAATTTGCATCTGGTCACAAGTACGGTTTTATGCAAGCGCAAGCCTACACAGCGCCTATTTATCGGGGAAATATACCAGCTGGATATTTGGTTAGTAACACGAATGACATCGCGAAATGGTTGAATCTACAACTAGGATATGATCCGCGTAATGCATTCGGCCAGGAACTTATTGAAGCATCACACATCCCGGATCAGACTGTAGCACCTTTTGACCAAGACACATACTACGCCAGCGGCTGGGGAGTGATGAAGAAGCATGATCAACGATATGTTTTTCATGCTGGAGAGAATCCGAATTTCACGTCATATTTCATTATACAGCCGGATGAACAAGTTGGTGTAGCGATCTTGTCCAATATGAATACGACCTTTACGAGAGCCATAGGTCAAGGTGTGATGGAGCTATGGGAAGGAAGGAGTGTAAACACGAACCATACCGACGGCTATCAAAAAATAGATAAAATCGTGTCGATCATGTGCATCGTCGGCGGCGGCTTTGGTGTATTGTTCATCCTATCAACGCTAATCCTAGTGAGAAAGCTGGTTTCGCGCCAACGCATTTGGACATCGCCAAGCGTCAAAAGAATTCTGTTATTGCTAATACACACGGTAATTGTTGCAGCGATCTTGATCGTCGCGATCAAGTTACCAGATATTTTATTTGGCGGCGTGCCATGGTCATTCATTCAAGTATGGGGACCTACTTCCATGACGGTATTCCTATATGGTGTCATCATAGTAAGCATCATTTATTATATGTTGGGATTATTGCTTGGTTTGACGAAGAAAGTGAAATAACACGATTGCGAAAAAATAGCAAAGGCTGCCGGACATTGATAATGACCTGGCAGCCTTTGTCGCATCAAGATCAATCGATCCTTAAGACGACTGACTTCTTTTTCGAAATATAGCAGCGCCTAACAAGAGCAACGGATAGAAAACCCCGATGGATATCGTATAAGGGATCCAAGTTCGTGTATCCCATGTTTGCTCATAAGCAGTACTTGGATACACAATGAGCGAATATAAAGCTAACAACATTCCCATGGGCAGGAGCAGTGGGCGATGCTCTTTCAGATTGAATACTTGGGCGATGCCGATAGCGATAGCATAACAATAAAGCGTCAGCCTGAAATACAGCGAAATGAACCACATGATAGCCATCACGGCTTCTATACGTTGAAGAAAATCTCCGACATCGATTTTTTTGACCAATGTATAACTTGGATATAAACTTCTAGCCGTAATCCCGGGACCGAGGATGAGTATACATAGCACTACGATGATGATTAAGACACCGCCGCCTAGGAGATATCCGGTATAGAAAGCCTTTGGTGCCTGAACGGAATTGCTAATACAGGACGGAAAAATCATTAATAGAATGATTAGGGGAAATGTACAGACGCTAAGTAAGGATACAGCCGGCAGCAATATCGGATGTATTCCCTTGTCCAAAATAGGTTGCACGGCATCCCATTTGATCTGGGGAGACACAAATATGACCATGATCATGAAAAGAAATATGAACCATGGGATCATGATCTCTGCAGATCGTCCTATCGTCTCCAGCCCTAAATATACGCCCATAATGATAACGATTGTAAACAGGATATGGATGGATGGTACTGGTGTGGACGGCATGATTTGCGATGTTATGAAATTTCCAACGAAAAACATCGCCGAAGCAGGACCCGTCAAGAATAAAAATAACAAGAACACAAGCGACAGGGATTTACCGACCCATTTGCCTAGGAGCTTCTCATTCAATTGCATCAAATTCATATGAGGATAGAGATTACCAATGCCGATATACAATCGGATAAAACATAAACCTCCCACGACCCCCAGAATCGTAGCGATCCACGCGTTTTGCTTCGCATAATGAGCTTGACCAGAAGGAATAAACAAGATTGCACTGCCAATGGTGAACAGCATCACTAAAATCATAAATTGATTGGACGATATTTTTGTATTTTGCTCCATGATTACATTCCCTTTCATCCAACATATCCTTACTCTAAAAATCCGAACAGAAAATCGCTAAACGGTTTATATACGGCTGTTAAAAAGTCAAAAGGATTCGGTAAGTTCACATTCAAGCTCTTAAGGATGCTTCCGACCGTACCTATGAGGAGTAAAATGGAAAACAACCAAAATTCTCGCTTAAGATTTTTTTTTAGTAGATTAGGGATTTCAATCATCGCAATCAGAAGGGCAGAGGCAAGTATTCCTATGATGGGTACCACTCGGATTTACTCCTTTGTGATGGATTCACTGTCTTGCGTAGCGATCTAAATAGTATTCACGAGCAAAAATGGAATTATACTCCTTTTGGGTATGTGCAGGAACGGAGTTTTGTATAATCTTGTGTGATTTGGTACGATAAATTTATCTTGAACGACGAAAGGAGTAATGGAGGTGAAAACTCTACATCATGACCCTGTCGTGACAGCAGAAATGCTAATCCGCAAGCCGGTTGACGAAGTGTATGAAGCGTTTGTCGATCCTGCCATAACGACGAAATTCTGGTTCACCAAAAGCAGTGGAAGACTAGAGAAAGGCAAGCAAGTTCGTTGGGAATGGGAGATGTACGGTGCTGCTGATGACGTGTATGTACAAGAAATGGAGCATAACGCGAAGATCCGTGTGGAATCATCGGACCGCACTCTAATCGAATGGAATTTTGTTCCTCGGACGGGTAACTCTACCTTTGTTACGATTACCACTTCCGGATTTCATGGGAATGGCGACGATGTCGTCAATCAAGCCATTGATGTCATGGGAGGATATACAATGGTGCTTTGTGGGTTAAAGGCGTGGCTTGAACATAATATCCGATTGAATCTCGTGGCGGATAAGGCGCCCGACGCCCATGTTACATAATCCTAGTGATGATTGAAAAAGATTTAATTTCGTATGGGAGAGGTGCTTTGAGATGTCGAAAATATTAAGCCGAGCTGAAGTTGATACGGAAACAACTTGGAATTTAGAGGATATCTTCACGACGAGAGAGGCATGGGAAGAGGAGTTCTACGCTGTTCAACAAGATATCTCCACGGTTACGAAATATGAGGGGAAATTAAGCGAGGGTGCAGACACGCTGATGGCATGTCTTCATGCACAGGAAGAGCTATTAGGCCGACTCAACCGTGTTGTGGCCTACGCTCACTTGCATCAATCTGGGGATAGCATTAATCCTGACAATCAGATGAATGCCGCGAAGGCACGAGACCTTGCTTCACGCATCAATTCGGCGCTTTCCTTCATCAAATCCGACATCATTGCTCTGCCAGATGGAACGATCGATCAATACCTTCAAGTACAGCCCGAGCTTCAAGTATTCGAGCGAGGACTTGGATTGCTCCTTCGTACCAAGCCGCATCGACTATCGGCGGAGACTGAGAAGGTACTTGCTTCCTTGGGTGAAGTACTCGGATCTCCTTACCGGATTTATGAGCGCAGCAAGCTTGCAGATATGACATTCCCATCTACTGTGAATGGGCGAGGGGAAGAAGTGCCTGTTTCCTTTGCCTTGTACGAGAATAAGTATGTCGAATCTCCAGATACAGTACTGCGTCGTCATGCATTCCAAACCTTTAGCGAGACACTCTACAAATACCGTAACACATTTGCTGAAGCCTACGGCACGGAAGTGAAGCGGCAGGTGATTGAATCGAGATTGCGGGGATACGACTCGGTTACGGAGATGCTCCTAGAGCCGCAGCAGGTCACAACGGAAATGTACCATAACATATTGAATATCCTGCAGGAAGAACTTGCACCTCATATGCGAAGATATGCCGCACTGAAGAAGCGTGTGCTCCAATTGGATGAGATGACGTTTGCAGATCTCAAGGCCCCGCTCGACCCTGATTTTAGTCCTGGCATTTCTTTTCAAGAAGCGGGGGACCTGATCAAGGAAGCCTTGAGCATCCTTGGGCCTGAATATGGAGCAATCGTATCGGATGCCTTTCAACATCGATGGGTAGATTACGCCGATAACGCGGGAAAGCGCACGGGAGCGTTCTGCATGTCGATTCCGGGCGTTCATTCCTACATTCTGATCAGTTGGGCGAATAGCATGAGAGGTGCTTTTACGCTGGCGCATGAAGTGGGTCATGCCGGCCATCTGATGCTAGCGAACAAATACCAGCGTCTGACGAATGCCAGACCTTCATTATATTTCATCGAAGCGCCATCTACCATGAACGAACTTCTCTTGGCGGATCATATGCTGGCTCGTTCGAACGATCCGAGAATGCGCCGCTGGGTGATAACACAGCTGCTCGGCACGTATTTCCATAACTTCGTCACCCACTTGCTCGAAGGAGAGCTGCAGCGCCAAGTATACGATCTCGCAATGAACAATGTACCGATCACCGCAGTGAAGTTATGTGAGCTCAAGGGGAACATTTTATCTACCTTCTGGGGCGAGGATGTCGTGATTGATGAGCATGCCAAGTTAACTTGGATGCGCCAACCGCATTACTATATGAGTTTGTATCCTTATACCTATGCTGCGGGTCTAACCGCATCCACTGCGGTAGCGAAGCTCATTCGAGAAGAGGGGCAGCCTGCCGTAGATCGTTGGCTCAAAGTATTGAAAGCCGGCGGATCGTTAAGTCCGCTTGACCTGATGGCATTAGCTGGTGTTGACATGTCGCAACCGGCTCCGATTCGCAGTGCTGCAGCTTATGTAGGATCACTGATCGATGAACTGGAGAAATTGTATTAAGACCGATATATGATGATCTAAATTGGAGACCCCCAAACCGAAATCCTTCAATGGACTTTGGTTTTGGGGGTTTCGTAATGTAATGATTCCGTGGAAAGCGCGAATTTTTTTTTACTACTTGGTGACCCCGATTTATGGGTTGAGTAGGCTCGAATTGGACATCATATGATTTGTATCCACAATCTACCGTTGGATCAGTAAAATAAATTGTTCATAAAATTTGACGGGGGTTCATCATGAAACAGAATAATGACCGTCTATGGATTACAGCATTGGGCGGAGTTAACGAAATTGGAAAGAATATGTACGTAGTGCAATATGGAGATGATATCGTCGTCATTGATTGCGGGTCTAAATTCCCTGACGAAAGCCTGCTTGGGATCGACCTGATCATCCCTGATATGAGTTACCTGCTATCCAATCAAGAGAAGGTCAGAGCGATCATTGTCACCCATGGACATGAAGATCATATTGGCGGCATCCCATATTTATTGAAGCAGTTGCAAATCCCAGTGTATGCGTCACGTTTGACCCTAGGACTGATCGAGATCAAGTTACGGGAACATGGCATTCTCCGCGAGACGAATATGATTCGGATCGACGCGAATTCTGAGCTTACATTTGGCGCTATACAATGTTCATTCTTTCCTACCAACCATAGCATACCAGACTGTCTCGGCATCGTCTTCGACACGCCTGAAGGATCCGTCGTGCATACCGGTGATTTCAAATTTGATATGACTCCCGTGAATAAGCAGTATCCCGATCTTCACCGCATGTCTGATATCGGGAAGAAAGGCGTTCTTATGCTGCTATCCGAGAGCACCAATGCCGAACGTCCTGGCTTCACGCCATCAGAACGACTTGTAGGTGCGCACATTGCGGAAGCGTTCAATAAGGCTGATCGAAGAGTATTTATCTCTACCTTTGCATCGAATGTCTACCGCCTTCAACAAGTCGTCGATGCTGCTGTTCAGACGAATCGCAAGCTTACACTGCTTGGGCGCAGTATGATCAATGTCGTATCTGTTGCGCAAGAGCTAGGGTATTTGAAGATCCCAGAAGGCATGCTCGTGGATACAGATGAAGCGCGCAAGCTGCCTCCAGATCAGATTGCCGTCCTATGCACAGGAAGTCAAGGAGAGCCCATGGCCGCTTTAGCTCGTCTAGCCAGTTCATCCCAAAGGCAAATGAAAGTCGATGTGGGAGATCTGGTTATCATTGCAGCGAATCCGATTCCTGGCAACGAACGCAATGTGGCTCGTATTGTAGACAATTTATATGCGCTTGGCGCCAAAATCATATATGGCTCACGCAGCGAACTGCATGTATCCGGTCACGGCAGCCAAGAGGAATTAAAGCTCATGCTCACGTTAATGAAACCGAAATACTTCATTCCGATTCATGGCGAGTTCCGTATGCTGCATCAACACCGTGAGTTGGCAGAGGCGGTAGGCGTAGCGCATGAGAATATTTTTATATTGAAAAACGGCGATGTCATTGAGACGGAAAATGGGGTTACCCGTCAGTCGGGTCACGTTCCCGCAGGGCAGACATTAGTAGATGGCCTTGGCATCGGTGATATAGGCAATATTGTCCTGCGTGATCGGCGTCAGTTGTCTGCTGATGGCATATTAATTGTCGTGATCACGTTGAGCAAAGGGGAGGGACAGCTGCTGTCCCGACCAGATACCATCTCTAGAGGATTCGTCTATGTCCGAGATTCCGAAGAGCTCATGAAGGACATTAACCAACTTGTCGTCGAGACCGTTGATAAGATGAAGGAGCAACAAATGAGTCAATGGAACGTCATGAAGAAGACACTCAAAGATTCATTAGGGCAATATTTATATGCTCGAACCAAAAGACGGCCCATTATTCTGCCGATCATTATCGAGGTGTAAAAGGCGTAGCTCCCAACGACTCACATGCTGCTGCGGATGAGATTATGGACAATTCTTAGGAATTGTCCATTTTTATATTCCATGGGTTTAAATCTATCCAATAAACACACTAAACACACCTAAATTATCGGGAATTAAATCGAAACCATTGGATAAAATAACGGAAGATGAAGGGTTCACTCACCTGCACAAGAAAGAGGACTTGTCTCATGTTTGCACTCAAAAAACACGATTTAATTGCGCTTGCGTCCATTCCATTAATTATGACCTTAGCCAATTCGATGCTTATTCCCGTTCTGCCGTTAATGCAACATAAATTAAGGATTACCCCCTTGCAATCCAGTCTGATCATCACCGTCTATGCCGCGATATCAATCGTTTGTATTCCGATCGCCGGGTATTTGTCCGATCGGTTCGGACGTAAACGTATTATTATCATCGGATTATCTTTAGCGACATTAGGTGGACTTGTATCAGCGATTTCCGCTTGGCAGCTCGAGCACTATGGGGCATATACCGGCATTCTAATTGGGCGAATTATCCAAGGTATAGGTGCTGCAGGGGCATTCCCGATTGTAATACCTTTCGTCGGGGATATGTTCGATAGCAAAGAAGAAGTGAGCAGCGCCCTAGGCGTCATTGAAACTTCGAATACGTTCGGCAAGGTCGTAAGCCCCATCTTAGGGTCTGCGCTGACATTAATCGTATGGTTTATGCCGCTGACTGCGATCCCTATCATTAGCATCATTTCTATTGGTGCGATAAGTATTTTTGTCGCAGGACCCAAGCAGCAACAGGAACAACAGCAGACCGTGACCTTTATGAAGTTCCTATCGCGTGTCCGGGATATTCTATCCGAGAAAGGGAGATGGTTATATGCCATCTTTGCTATCGGCGGGTTTACCATGTTTATCATGTTTGGGATACTTTATTTTCTCTCCTCAGTATTAGAAGAGGATTATCACATTGATGGGGTAAAAAAAGGATTTTTACTTGCCATTCCCTTAGGTGCGATTTGTCTTGCTTCCTATATGACAGGTAAATTCATTGGCACAGATAAACGAAGAATGAAGTGGATCAACTTTGTAGGGACGGTACTCCTGTCCGTGTGCATGGCTGTATGTTTGTTCATTGATACGAAAGGAATTGTGATTCTGTTCATCTTCTTAAGTATGTGCGGGATAGGAATCGGTTTCGTACTTCCATGCCTGGACGCCTTGATAACGGAGGGGATTGATAAGGAGCAAAGGGGAACGATCACATCGATTTACAGCAGTATGCGTTTTATCGGAGTTGCTGCGGGACCCTTGGTAGCATCCCTCTTGTTAAAAAATGATCGGATCATGTTCACCATGTATGCATGTGTGGGTCTAATATGTAGTGGTATCGCGTTATTTGCGATTAAACCAAGCAAAGACAAGAAGCAGTAAAGACCACGTGCTGTGGTTTCTTACTGCTTCTTGTCGTTATATAGGCTATTGACCTGTCGCTACAAATGTTTCGATACGTCGCTGTATTGCATCGCGAACATTTCTGAATTGTGCCATAATCTCCTCTTCAGTACCTGTTGCCTTGGCTGGGTCATCGAACCCCCAATGCCATTTCACGACATTCGAATTTGAAATGACTGGGCAATGTTCATCCGCATGCCCGCACAGAGTTATGACGTAGTCAGCACGATTCAGGATCACTGGATCAATCACATCGGAGGAATGATCCCGGATGTCAATGTCTGCTTCTGCCATCACTTGGATGGCTCTTGGATTTAATCCATGCGCCTCCAGACCTGCGCTTTTCACTTCATATAGATGTCCGCCAATCGACTTTAAGAACCCATCAGCTATTTGGCTGCGGCATGAGTTGCCTGTGCATAAAAAGTATACAAGTTTCTTTTCCATGTTTACACGACCCCTTTGGTGTTATAAATAAAGGATATGAAGCCATAAATAAAGACCGATCAACGTAATTAGGAGCACGGGCAAGGTCAGTACGATGCCAACTTTGAAGTAATAGCCCCAAGTGATTTTCATATTTTTCTTCGCGAGTACATGCAGCCATAAGAGTGTAGCAAGCGATCCGATCGGCGTAATTTTAGGTCCAAGATCTGAACCGATGACATTCGCATAGATGAGCGCCTCTCTTAGAACACCATGCGTAGCTGTATCTTGAATCGCTAAAGCATCAATCATGACTGTCGGCAAGTTGTTCATCATTGAAGAGAGTATGGCAGCGATAAAACCTGAACCAATCGTCGCGATAAATAGTCCTTGATTCGCCAGCCACTGCAGTAGACTACCAAGCTCACTCGTAAGACCAACGTTACGAAGGCCATAGACGACCACGTACATACCGATCGAGAAGATGACAATGGACCATGGTGCACCAATTATGATCTTCCGCGTGCTAATGGCAGGGCTTTTTCTAGCAAATCCTATAAATACAACAGCGGCAATGCCGGCAATAATGGATACCGGTACATGGATAAATTCACTGATGAGATAAGCAACGAGCAGGACGGCGAGAATAACCCATGACAATTGAAACATACGTATGTCTTTGATGGCATCCTTAGGCTGCTTCAATCCGGTAAGCTCCACCGTTCTGGGGATACGCTTATGGAATAAGACGAACAAGACGAGTAAGCTTGCTCCAATGGAAAACAATCCAGGGACAATCATTCGGCTGGCATATTCCGCAAACCCAATGCCGAAGAAATCAGATGAGACGATGTTCACCAGGTTACTGATGACAAGCGGTACGGACGCCGTGTCCGATATAAACCCACTCGCCATAATGAAGGGCAAGATCATTCGATCGTCCAGCTTCAATGCCCTGACCATCGCGAGGACGATCGGCGTTAGTATGAGAGCTGCGCCATCGTTCGCGAACAATACGGCAACGGCTGCTCCGAGCAGGACCACGTATACGAACATGCGATATCCGTTCCCATGTGCTAAGCGGGCCACATGCAAGGCAGACCATTCAAAAAATCCGATCTCATCCAGAATAAGAGAGATGATGATAATGGCCACAAAGGCTAAGGTCGCATTCCAGACGATTCCGGTTACATCCCATACGTCGCTGAAGTCGACAACCCCGCATAGAAGGGCTAGAATCGCACCACCCACAGCGGAATATGCAATGTTCAAGCCTTTTGGCTGCCATATGACGAAGATTAGCGTAAGAATAAAAATGATAGATGCAACAACTAACATAGATGCCTCCTAGAATTACTTGCAACAATTCGGGTTTAAGTTACTTACTGCCTCTTTCATGGAAGGGAGCTCCGCTATAATTCCATGTAAGTAAGGCTTATCCTCCACATGCAAGGCGTAATAAATCCACTGACTTTTTCTTGTTTCTATCACCAATCCACCTTTTTTAAGCTTTCTTAAATGCTGACTGATATTAGGCTGCGTCGTCTGAAGGATATCAACGATATCACAGACACACATTTCTTTCTCTTTGAGTAGAGCAAGAATCGTAAGCCGGGTTTGATCAGCTAGCAGCTTAAGCGTCTCAACAAGTGTATCCATGGATTGTGTCAATCAATGCACTTCCTTTCACTCTAGGATCTTGAATATCGATCGTTGATTTTAACAGTAAGCCTACATTGAATTATTATACATAGCATATCGCATAAGTAAACATTTATATAATCAATTGATTATGTTAATCGATTATGACATCGCAGGTGATCGAAGGAATGAACGAAAAAAATCCGCGAAGCTCGCGGATTCTCAAGTTATTCACTTACACGCTTACTGGCAGGTCGGCTTTGGAATAGAAAGGCACGTAAATTAGCCCAATTGACCATGATGATTCCAATAATAATCGTGACTCCGCCTACCACCGACATGGCCGAAACAGGTTCATCATAGATGACAGCGCCAAGACAAAGCGCGATCAGAGGCGAAATATAAAGCCATGTGGATGGGAACACCGGATTGGTTTTGGCGATGAGCCAATAGAAGATTGTATGGGCTATCATGGAACCGGCTACGATGAGATAGATGAGGGACCAGACGGCCTTTGGAGCGAATATCGCCTCCATGTGAATGTCTTCGGTGAATAAGGACAAGATTAGAAGCAATCCACCGCCATACATCATCTGAGCTGCGTTCAAGGCGATGGGAGACGTCTCTTGGAACCGCTGCACGACACGGCGCGAATAGACGGTACCAGCGGAGTAGAAAACCTGGCCCAATAACACGGCTGCGCATCCAAGCACCCAAACCTTGCTGATTGTGACGGTTATACCGGGCAAGAGCAATAAAATAACACCTACAGTCCCTGTGAGGCAGCCTACCAAAGCACTGAGCGAAAGTCGCTGTCTTGCGATAGCGGTTTGCAGCAGCAAGATCATGAGGGGAGCCGTTGCCGACAAGATCGCTGCAATCCCTGAGCTCAAATATTGTTCAGCCCAATATAATGTTGCGAACACGCCGAAGGATAGTGCTGTTCCCGTTATTATCATCTCTTTGCGCAGCAATAGAGACAGCTTCGCTTTTCCTCTGATAATCATGTATAACAGAATGATGCTTCCTGCTATAAGGAAACGGAGGCCCGCTGAGAAAAAAGGTGGCGCTCCAGCATCAATCCCTACTTTGATAGCCAAAAAAGTCGTCCCGAAAATCAAGCACATCATCAAATAATTCAACCCTATCATGTCCATTCCTCCTTGTATTTGTCTATCATAAGGGGAGTGGAACAGAACAGTTAGACTAGAGTAGAACAGAAGCGACATCATTGCGGTATACTAATAGGAGAAGGGAGGGGCACGATGAGAAGAAACGTCCTATCGCGTGTACAATCGGATAAGCTATTTGAACAAGTGTACGATTATCTGCTGGAACGGATCAGACGAGGAGAGTGGAAGGCGCATGAGAAGCTGCCTTCGATTCGTGTACTGGCGGCGGAATTCGAGGTTCACCGGCTAACCGTATTCAAAGCCTACCAATTGTTGAAGCAAAATCGTAAAGTCTATGTAAAAGATAAATCCGGGTATTATGTGCAGCCCGGAAGTATACTGCCTCCCACCGTTCAACAGGACCCGATTGTCAACGCCTATGTTCATGACAGCTTTCTTTCCGAAATCCATCAGGTGGAGGCCGAATATCAATTTTCTAAAGCTGTGCTTGACCCGAATCTGCTGCCGAACCGCTATCTATCCGAGCATGTGAAGAAAGTGTTCGATCTATATCCTAAGGTGCTCGGTACTTATTCGACAACGCAGGGAGATCAAGAGCTTCGGGAAGCACTGTCCCGTTATTGTACGGATCGATACCGATTTGATCTATCTAAGGAAGAAATTCTAATTACTTCCGGTTCGCAGGAAGCTATCGATCTTATCGCTAGAGTGTTCGTCAAATCTCGGGATACCGTGCTGATCGAGCGGCCGACATATAGCCCGGCGATTGACGTATTCCGTAGGCAGGGAGCCCACATTGTTCCTGTTGAGATCCACCCGCATGGCTACAATCTGGATCAAGTGGAGGAGCTTATGCAGACGCATAAGCCGCGTCTTTTCTATCTCAACCCGACTTTTCATAATCCAACGGGATATACTGTGCCTGCGGAACAACGGAAGAGGATTGTGGATCTAGCTTCCCAATACCAATGTCTATTGATCGAAGATGATCCCTGTCCAGATATTTATTTTGGACAAGAACCGCCGCCTCCATTTTTTGCATATGACACGACGGGCTACACGATATACATCCGAAGCTTCAGCAAGTACATTGCGCCAGGGCTCAGTATAGCCATGGTGGCCTGCCGACCCACTTTCATGAAATGGATGATCAAGGCCAAATCGTTATCGGACAGCGGGACACCTCTGCTGAACCAAAAAATCTTTTTGCATTATTTCTTCTCCGAACGCCTGCAGCAGCATTTGGTCAAACTTCGAACGGCTCTTGCGATCCGCAAGGAGATTATGGAAGCAGAGTTGTCCGCAACAGGCTGGCAATGGAATCCCCCTACAGGCGGATTTAATCTGTGGATCAAGCTGCCGGAATCTACTCCGATGGACCTTCTTCTAGGAAAGAGTATCGAGCAGTCCATTACCTTTGTGCCAGGATCCATCTGTGATCCGCTCAGGGAGATGAATGCATGGATTCGAATGAGCTATTCATATTTGAATGAACAACAGCTGCGGGAAGGCGTAGAAAGATTCATCAGTATATACCATCAAGTCGCAAGCTTATGAGTCTAGAATCGGAAAGGGCTGCAAAGTTGTTATCTATACAACCTTGTAGCCCTCATTGTATTACTCTTCAATAACGATGCGATTCAGCTTGAGGCTCACCGGAGCGGCAATCGTGTCCCCAACAGGGCATTTGCTCTCCAGAAATTGCACGAATTGTTCGACCTTCTCAGCGGACGAATTGGTCTTGATATAGAACGTGTATCGAATTTCGGAGTAACCAGGTCGAACTTCAGATCGGTTAAAGAAACCATCGAGATCAAGGTCGCCTTCAACATCTACCTTGAAGTCTTCAAGCACGACACCAAATTTAGGGGCGTAGACCCGAGCCACAATCGATTGGCATGCGCCCAAGGAGGCAAGCAAGGCTTCAACAGGATTCATCCCTGTGTCCGTTCCACCAAGGCTCTTCGGTTCGTCGATAACCAGTTCGAATTGTCTTACATTCGTAATGACTTTGACGCCTTCTTTTAATTGGGCAGTTGCTTTAAAGGTTTGTACATTTGGCATGTAGTTCCTCTCCCTTTTCTAATTAAATTAATATAAATACACTAGGTTTAGTATGAATTATAGTTGCGTGTCTATGTCCTGTCAATATTTTCCGACGTTTGTCGGCGTACCGATTGCTTTCGTGAGATGTTGGAAATATAATGAAAAAGATGCGGCCTAGGAAATCTTCACATCGAGGAGCATTCGGAATTGGTTTTTTACTTATAATAAGGGAGTGTTAAGGTCTATGATCAGTAAAGTCGGTCAAATTATGTTGTATGTAAATAACCAAGATGAAGCAGTGAATTTCTGGACAGAAAAACTAGGATTTCAAGTCATTTCTGAAGAAGATAACGGACAAGGCATGAGATGGATTGAAATCGCTCCAACAGCAGGCTCTGAAACCAGCATCATTCTGCACAATAAAGAATTCGTCGCTAAAATGTCACCTGGATTAAACCTCGGTACCCCTTCGTTAATGTTCTTCTCGGACAAGCTCGATCAATTATATAGCGACTTAGCAAATAAAAATGTTAAAGTCGGTGAACTTGTAGAAATGCCGTCTGGTAGAGTGTTTAACTTTGCAGATGGTGAAGATAATTATTTTGCCGTGATGGAGAAAAAGTAAATAACGGGTAAGTAGTGCAGTCGTTCGTATAAGAACTGACTGCTTTTTTGTATGCGAAGGAATAAATCACAATGTATAGGCTTTGTTGCCAAGTTGCATATTATTTAACAGGTGATCATGAATGTGGAATACGTTAGTCTCTTATCTTCCGGCTTGGACGGTTTATCTGCAAGCACTCATTGTAGTGGCTGTTCCCTATGTCCTGTCTCGAATCATGTCCATGACCAAAAATGCAACTGACAACAATATTGAACAAGACGATAATAATCCGGATTCACAACATGATATTACCGGGAAGCTGGATATTGATTTAGATCGGATAAGAACCGAATACGGAGATCAAGCCGATTTGAATATACGGACTTTCTGTTTAGGCAATACCAATCAACAAGCAGCTATATTATTTGTGAATGGCATATCCGATAGAGATTTGATCGATATGCATATCTTGAAATCACTTATGATTGATCTCACTCTCATGGGGGATGAGCAGGGGCGGGATATGTCCGCTCCTCCATTCACGCAGCAATTTCTCAAGAATAATGTTCTATCCATAGGCGTTGTCAAAGAAGTGACGCGACTGTCGGATTTATCATCCGAATTATTGCGTGGTCATACGGCTCTATTACTCGACAGAAGCAACGCAAGTGTCATTATTCTCGGTACAAGAAAAGAGATCACTCGCAGTGCAGGCGAGCCCTCTTCTGAGATTCTGGTTAGGGGTCCACGTCTTGGCTTTAATGAGAGCATCTGTGATAATACGACATTGTTACGTCAACATGGTGAAAAAGCAAACTTGACGATAACCGAGCTCCGAGTTGGGCAACGCGTCAAGAAGGAACTCGCGATAGCTTACATCAAGGATATTGCCGATGATCAATTAGTCCAAGAGGTTCGAGAGCGCATTGAGCGAATAAATCTCGATGATATCCAAGACGCAGGGTACATTGAGCAACTAATTGAGGATAACTATTTGTCTCCGTTCCCACAGGTTCAGAGTACAGAGCGGCTTGATCGTGTTATCAGCGCGTTGATGGAAGGGAGAGTTGCTATCCTGTTGGATGGAACACCCTTCGTTCTGATCGTCCCGACGACCTTTAACATGCTGCTGCAATCGCCAGAAGATTATTATGAACGGTGGATCCCGGGGACATTGGTCCGTATCTTGCGTTACTTCGCTGCATTTGTATCTACATTTGGCCCATCACTGTACATATCATTCATTTCGTTTCATCAGGGACTTATTCCGACCAAACTGGCACTCTCGATTGCAGACACTCGGGTAGGCGTGCCATTTCCTTCGCTCATTGAAGTGCTCATCATGGAGATTGCACTTGAAATTTTGCGTGAAGCGGGTTTAAGGCTCCCTAAGCCTATCGGTCAGACGATCGGGATCGTAGGCGGTTTGGTTATTGGCGAGGCAGCCGTGCAAGCGGGAATCGTCAGTCCGCTCATGGTTATTGTGGTTGCAGTAACAGCTATATCATCGTTTGCGATTCCACAATATAATGCAGGGATTTCTCTTCGAATCCTTCGCTTCATCGCGATGATATTCGCAGCCATATTCGGACTCTATGGGGTTGTGTTATTCTTCTTAATGCTGTGCAGCCATCTGTCGAAACTGATTAGCTTCGGAGTTCCGTATATCAGTCCGGCTGTGCCATACCATCTCCAAGATTGGAAGGACTTTCTCATACGAGCACCATTGAAATTGATGAAACACAGACCAAAGATGATGAACACGAAGAATCCGCAACGCAGGAAGTAAAAAGGGGGCGAGCAAACGGTGAGTATGAGCGAACAAGAGAGCCTAACAACCCATCAGGCCGTTGTCATCGTCTCGAATTACATTCTTGGCGTGGGCATTCTTACACTTCCCAGAGCCGCGGCTGAAAAGGTGAAAACGCCGGATATATGGCTATCGATCATTATCGGCGGATTAATCGCTATGCTGGCTGGCCTGATTATTGTCAAGTTAAGTCAGAAATTCCCGGGCATGACTTTCTACGAATACAGTCAGCGGATTGTCGGCAAGTGGATTGGTTGTATTCTCAATCTGATTGTCATCGGGTATTTCATTGCAATGTCGAGCGTCATGCTTCGGGCCATGGCGGAAGTAAATACGCTCTTCTTATTGGAAGGGACCCCGCGTTGGGCCATGATTATTGCTTTCATGTGGGTAGGGATCTATCTCGTGATTGGAGGATTGCCTGCCATTACCCGGATGTTTGAGATCATATTTCCTATTACCGTCATCATCTTCTTTATGATCGCGGTGATGAGTTTGAAGATTTTTGATATCAACAATTTACGACCGGTGTTAGGGCTAGGTATTATGCCTGTACTTCATGGCGTAAAGACGACGGCTCTATCCTTCAGCGGATTTGAAATCATGCTCTTAATTGTAGCATCGATGAAAAAGCCAGAAACGGCAAAAAAAGCGGTGCTGGTTGGGATCGCCATTCCGGTACTCTTTTACGTAACAACAGCAGTCATGGTTATAGGGGCATTGACGGTCGAGGGCGTGATCAGCCTTTCTTGGCCTACGATTACGCTGATTAAGAGCTTTGAATTTCCCGGTATTTTCTTTGAACGATATGAATCACTGTTGCTTGTCATTTGGATGATGCAGATTTTTACAACATTTGTGATTACGCATTATGCAGCAGCTAAAGGGTTGGCGCAGAGTATGAAGAAGGATATGCATCCGTTTCTGTATGTGCTCATGCCAATTATTTATATCGTAGCCATGCTCCCTAAAAATATTAATGATCTATTTCATTTCAGTGATAGCGTCGGAAATTTGGCATTCGTCATGTTCGTGATCCTGCCGATTGCACTGCTTGGCATTGCAAAATTAAGAGGTGCGCAGGTATGAATCGGCAATGGGTGACATGGAGATTGCCATTAATATGCGGGATGCTCGCTATCATGATCCTGTTCACAGGCTGCTGGAGTCGTAGGGAGATCGAAGATCTAGGCTTTACGATAGGCGCAGCCGTAGATATCGGCGAAGAGACACAGGTTGAGCAAGAATTTGATCAACAAGGCGGCGATTACAGCAGACAAAAAGCACTGACTTTGACTTACCAGATGGTCCAACCCGGTCAAAGCAGCAGTATTTCGGGGAAAGGTGGGGGCGGAGAAAAGAAATACCACAACATCTCTGTGACAGGTGATTCCTTATATGAGGATACGCGGGAAATTGCATTGATGCAGGGTCATCCTATTTTTGGGCAGCACTATAAAGTCATTGTCATAAGCGATAAAGTCGCGAGTAAGTTCAATATGCGCCTACTTTTCGATTTTTTTATCCGAGAGCAGGAATTCCGTCCAAGCTGCCTTGTCTTAATATGTAAAGGTGAAGCCCGGGCCGCACTTGACCAAAAGGATAAGAGCCAATTTCCTTCTATGAGATTGCTCTCCATTACCAACAACCGGTATAGGAGTAGCCGCATACTGCCGCCCATGACTTTATCGAAGTTGCTGCCGGAAATCAATTCTTCGTCCAGTTTCTTGCTACAGAACGTTATTACGGCCGAAGATGAAGTGAAGTTTGCCGGAGCTGCTTTGATCTATGGAAAAACGGGAAAACTAATCGGGTTCCTCAATGAGGAGGATCTTGAATCCATCAATTGGATGTCGTCGAAAGTGAAGGGCGGCGTTCTGAAATCATATGATTCCCGCTCGGGGAAGCCGCTCTTGTACGAGATTACGTCGATGAAGAGTAATATCCGCCCTCATATCAATGGAAACCGGATTTCCTTCGACATCCAGATTGAATCGGATGGACGACTTGGAGAGCAATGGGAGAATGGTAATGGCTTCGATAACCGCTTTATCAGGCAAGTAGAGGAGGAAACGGTTAAGCAGGCGAGGCAGCGGATAGACAAAATGCTGCACAAAGTACAAAAAGTATATCGGGCAGATGTCATCGGACTAGATCAATATGTGAGAATTTACTACCCGCGAATCTGGGAGAAAATAAAAAAAGATTGGGATGACATGTTCGCCAATGCAACAATACGGTATAGCGTAAAAGTGAATATCAAAGAATTCGGCACAACAAGTATCAAAGTTCATTAAGAAGTGTCGCAAAATTCAACCGGTGTTAAGAGCACTGGTTTTATTGCGTGTGTACAGTTTTAAGTTTAAGTTAGGTACGTGGGTAGTTGTCTAACACATTTATAGGTTTGTCATAATAAAATGTTGTGGTATCCCCCTACTATAAAGGAGGCATAACACGATGAAGAAAAAGAAATCGGCAGTAAAAAAGAAATCTACATCGATTAGACAGGCGCAGAGACACGTTCATGAATTCGAAGGCAGTACCAAGCTTGCTGAAGAAGGCGCTGACCGACATAACCATCGTTTTGCAGGTGTTACAGGGCAAGCGATTCGTTCAGGAAATAGCCATGTACACGAAATTGACCTCACAAAAACTGATTTCGTGAATCATTTTCATAATCTTAAAAGAATTAGAACAGGACCAGCGATTCCAGTCGGAAATGGTAAACATGTTCATTTTGTTACGGGACAAACAACATTAAATGATGGTCATGTCCACCAATTTAACTTTGCGACCTTGATTCAATCACCGCTTGTATAAAGTGTACATGACTTTACATCCTTTCAATTAGATTGCATAATGATCTATTGGTATGTATACACATTTAGATCATGTACTTTACTTGAAGGAGAGTGAACTTGTGCGCGAAACCTGTGTTCCAACTGGCGTGTTACTTAAAGACACTGGCTTTGGATATACGTTGTCCTTAATAGGCGGTAAATATAAAATGATCATTATGTATTGGCTATCTGAGAATAAAATCATGCGGCATAATGAATTGAAACGAAGCATAGGGACCATTTCCTTCAAGACGCTTAGCATTATGTTAAAAGAGCTCGAGGCGGATGGCCTTATCGTACGTGAAGAATTTCCCCAAGTACCTCCAAAAGTTGAATATTCCTTGTCTGAACGCGGTCTTTCTCTCATTCCTTTGTTACATATGATGTGCGAGTGGGGAGAGAAGAACAGTTTGCCTGCTTTGGAGGCTGCACAACAGTAGACAGGTTAAAATCAAAAGAAGTATCTCCTCAACAAGGAAATACTTCTTTTTTTATGGCTCGGATCTTACTACTAACTATAGGCTGTCGATAAAACTCAAGTAATCATGCGCACTTTTTTCCAATTCGCTTGCAGGCGTTTCATGTTCTGTACCATAGAAAGCAAAGAATGAACGATAATCCGCTCTGCAGTATAAGAAAGTCGTTTCAAAAGGCGACAATAGTTGCTCAAGGGTATAATGATATTTTCCGTCTTCACGATAATCTTCTTGTTTGATCCCTGCAGACACGGCTAGAGCCGCTTTGCGATTTTTCAATTTATCGCCTCCATTTGAACCATAAGCCCAGCCGTATGCAAAAACATCGTCAAGCCATTGTTTAAGGAGAGGTGGACAATTGAACCAGTAAATAGGGAACTGTAATACAAGATTCTGATGTGATTCAATAAGTTGTTGTTCTTTTTCAACATCAATCTTCCCATCCGGGTACACCTTATA
>Ga0209675_1000760_pt1 | contig 21641 bp, 25 predicted proteins | sample AraplaCol_mLB_r2_2_FD_184280 | JGI IMG/M metagenome (GOLD analysis project Ga0209675, IMG submission 184280) | Arabidopsis root microbial communities from North Carolina, USA - plate scrape MF_Col_mLB_r2 (SPAdes) (version 3) | ecosystem: Host-associated > Plants > Roots > Endosphere | place...
AGAGTGCGGCCATTCTGTCCGCGGCGGGTGATTAAGTTGGGGATTTATCTTCGCTTTCTTTGATGCGGTGATGCCGCTGATATTTATCCTTAGGGACGATCCGGATGGCGTCGAGGGAAGGCTTTTTGCTGTTTCCTATGAAAACGCCGTATCCAACAGACGATTCACATACTGTATTCACGTCTGTTTTCTTGAATGCATAGTAGCTAGGGCTGATGAGAATTAAGCAGCCATAGAATGTGTTGTCCTTGTTCTCTTCTGACACCAAGGTCACAGGTATATTTCCGCCAGCATCGAGAATACTCAGGCCATACTCAACAAAACGAGCTGCACCCGGAATCCAAAGTAGAAGTATCAGTGAAACAAAAGCACCAGCACCTGCGATTGCTCGCCAAGCAATCGGAATAAAAGAAAGTATGGAATGTGCGCAGAGCAACAGCAAAATACCTGCGTAAAACACAGTATATGCAATGACAGTCTCCTGCGTAGTAAGGGCACCAAACAGCCATGCGGGAGTTACATTGGATGCGGCTTTATCAATGATCCATTGGCCGAGCGGTTCTAAGAACCTGAGGATCAATACAAACCAACCAACGATCCAGCCAATGCTCAGAGCATTGGCCAAGAAATGAGATGTTGATATCTGCACGATGTTCGACGCATCGAGCGGTAAAGCCAGTTTCTTTTTTGCATGCCACAATGTGAATCCGAGAGAGATCGATATACTTGCCGCGGCAAGAATCTGCCAAGGGATTATTGCTTCCATTCCGAAAGCTATTGGAGAAGATATGGTTGCGATTATGAGCCCTGCATAATGCAAGAAGTATATGCGAAGCTTATAATCAGGCTTATATCCTTTGATCGAAAAGATCATCATCTTCGAATATACCGGCGCTCCAATATAAAAGACCGTAATTACGGTCAAAAGTATTGAGATCACCGACACCGCAACGATGAAGTTCAGAGAGCTCACGCAATCCAAAAGAACGCCCGTGGCCCCCTCGCTCTGGAGATAGAGTCCCAATGCCGGAAATCCGATGATCGGCCCGACCAATGCGCTAAATTTAAAAACAGTTGCCGTGATTTTTGTAATTTCGGCGATTGTGTCGGCGATGATGACTGCTTCGGGATTTAGGCGGGATATGCGTGGGTAGTCATCAATTTTGATATTCGCGCTTGGATAAAATGAATCGGGCATGGTTTTCTCTTGCTTTGAATATTCGTTTTGAATGATGGGAAGAGGCATTGGAAAAAGTAAAGGCCGGCATTTCTGCCGGCCTTTTGCATTCGATGGTATGTCGTAGCGAATGACTCAGTCAGCCTTGGCGCCGCTGGCCTTCACCACCTTTTCCCACTTGGCCAGCTCGACCTTGATATAGGCGCTGAACTCGTCGGGCGTGTTGCCGACAGCGACCGCGCCCTGCTGGGCCATCTTCTCGGTGAGATCCGTGGTCTTCATCGCCTTGACGACGTCGGCCTGGATCTTGGCGACGATCTCCTTCGGCGTGCCGGCCGGGGCGAGCAGGCCGAACCACGAGGCGGCCTCGAAGCCGGGCACGCCGGCCTCGGCCACGGTCGGCAGGTCGGGCATGGCCGACGAGCGCGTCGCGGTGGTCACCGCCAGGGCCTTCAGCTTGCCGGCCTTCACATGGTTGATGGCCGACGGCATGTTGTCGAACATCACCTGCACCTGGCCGCCCATCATGTCGGTCAGGGCCGGGGCCGAGCCCTTGTAGGGGATATGCTCCATCTGCACGCCGGTCATCACCTTGAACAGCTCGCCGGCGAGATGGATGGACGTGCCGTTGCCGCTGGAGGCCATGTTCAGCTTGCCGGGGTTTTTCTTGCCATACTCGATCAGCTCCTTGACCGAGTTGACCGGTAGCGCCGGGTTGATCACCAGCATGTTCGGCACGGCGGCGACATTGGTGATCGGCGCGAAGTCCTTCACCACGTCATAGGGCATCTTCTCGTAAAGGCTCGCGTTGATCGCGTGCGTACCCACGGTGCCCATCAGGATGGTGTAGCCATCGGGCGCGGCTTTCGCGACCATGGCCGAACCGATATTGCCGCCGGCGCCGGCGCGGTTGTCGACCACGACCGGCTGGCCCCAGGCCTCACTCAGCTTCTGCGCGGTCAGGCGCGCGACAATGTCGGTGGTGCCGCCGGCCGGGAAGGGCACGATCATGGTGACCGGCTTGGACGGATAGGCCTGGGCGAAGGCGGCGCCGCTCAGGGTGAGGGTGGCGGTGAAGGCGAGGGCGAAACGGCGGAGACGCTGCATGGGCGCCATGGTTATTCCTCCTTGGAAATCCGGGTCGGGGGGCTTCCGCCTAGCATGAACCGGGCGGGTCTGAAAACCACCCTTCCGTATACTGTCATTTAAGGCAAGGCTTTGGCCCGGTAGGCCTTTAAGCGGGGAGAGGCAATCGCTACATTGCATCCGCGTAAAAACGCCCCTGATTTCTTTTGAAGGATGACCGCGTCCATGGACACGATCCGTTCCGTTCTGGTGCCGATCCACCGCGAAGGCTGGAAATTCATCGCGCTCTTCGCGATCGCCACGCTGGTGCTGTTCTGGATTGCCACGCCGCTGGGTTGGGTGGGCGTCATCCTCACCTGCTGGTGCGCCTATTTCTTCCGCGACCCGGCCCGCGTCACGCCCGACCGCGAGGGTCTGCTGATTTCGCCGGCCGATGGCGTGGTGCAGATGATCGAACGCGCCGTGCCGCCGGAAGAGCTGGGCATGGGCACCGATGCCCGCATGCGCATCTCGGTCTTCATGAATGTCTTCGACGTGCATGTGAACCGCGCCCCCATCGAGGGCGTCGTCACGGCTCTCGCATACCGCCCGGGCAAGTTCCTCAATGCGGCCCTCGACAAGGCCAGCATCGACAACGAGCGCCAGTCGATGCGGCTCAAGCTGAAGAACGACAAGGAAATCGCGGTTGTTCAGATCGCCGGCCTGGTCGCCCGCCGCATCCTGTGCGAGGCCCGCGAGGGTGAGACCTACAAGGCTGGCGAGCGCTTCGGCCTGATCCGTTTCGGCAGCCGCGTCGACGTCTATCTGGATGACGGCATGGTGCCGCTGGTGGTGACCGGCCAGCGCTGCATCGCCGGCGAGACCGTGATCGCCGAGGATGGCGCCACCGAACAGCCCCGCACGGGCACCGTCCGTTAAGGCACCGTTCGTTAAGGACGGCGTTAATATCACTGTAAGCCGGGCGGTGTAGGCTGCCCGGCACAGGAGACTGGCCATGCCGATGAAGCCGATCAAGCTGCGCAACCTGCCGCTCAACACGCTGGCGCCGAATATCCTCACCATCATCGCGCTCTGCGCCGGGCTCACCGCGATCCGCTTCGCGCTGATGGGCCAGTTCAAGTTCGCCGTCTTCGCCATCGCCACCGCGGCGCTGTTCGACATGCTGGACGGCCGCGTGGCGCGCCTGCTGAAGGGCGCGTCGAAATTCGGCGCCGAACTGGATTCACTTTCGGATTTCCTCAGCTTCGGCGTCGCGCCGGGCATGGTGCTGTATTTCTGGACCCTGCAGGAGTTGGGCAGCGGCAATACCGGCTGGGTCGTCGTGCTGGCCTTCGCTGTCTGCGCCGCCTTGCGGCTCGCGCGTTTCAATACCGCGCTGGATGACACCGAGAAGCCGGTCTGGACCGGCAGCTTCTTCACCGGCATTCCGGCTCCGGCCGGCGCGGGCCTCAGCCTGCTGTTCCTGATCATCAGCCTCGAACTGGAAAGCGACTTCTTCCGCTCGGCCGGGCTGAACGCGATCTGGATGCTGGCCATCGGTGGCATGATGGTCAGCCGCGTGCCGACCTATTCCTTCAAGCGCGTGCGCGTGCCGCGCGAATATATCGGCCTGGTGCTGCTGGCTGTCGGCCTGCTGGTCGCCGGGCTGCTCAATCAGCCCTGGTACACGCTGGCCGCCATCGAGATCGCCTATATCGTCTCGATCCCCTTCTCGCTCAAGGCGCATGAGAAGCTGAAGCGCGGCGATGCCCGCGACAAGACCGCCGCCAGCATGACGGCCGAGAATGTGCCCATGAGCGAGTCTGGCGATGCGTCGGCCACCGACAGCGACCAGCCGCGCCTGCATTAAGCGCCTCTAGCTTTTCCGTACTGGCCGCGTCATCTTCGCGGCATGGATCGCCTGCGCGAAATGGAAGTCTTCGCCGCCGTTGCCGCCAGCGGCAGCCTGTCGGCGGCGGCGCGCCGGCTCAATCTCTCCATCCCGGTGGTCAGCAAGCAGCTCGCGGCGCTGGAACGCCGGCTCGGCGTGCGGCTGATCAACCGCACGACGCGTAAACTGGCGCTCACCGATGACGGCCTGGCCTTCTATGACCGCTGCAAGGGCATCCTGGCCGAGGTGGCCGATGCCGAACAGGCGGTGGCCGGCGCAGACGGCAAGCTGACCGGCACCATCCGCATCACAGCACCCGTGGCCTTCGGCCGCGCCTGGATCACGCCGCTGATCGCCAAATTCGCGCTGCTGCATCCCGATCTCACTTTCCACCTGCAGCTCACCGATACCATCGTCGACCTGCTGGACGACAATATCGATCTGGCCTTGCGCATGGGCGATCTGGCGGATTCTTCGCTGCGGTCGCGCCGGCTGGTGAAGAACCAGCGGCTGATCTGCGGCTCGCCGGCCTATCTCAAACGCCGCGGCATGCCGCAGACGCTGGCCGATCTCGACACGCATGACTGCATCGCCATCTGCGGCAGCGGCGGGCCGGGACAGGTCTGGCGTTTCACCGGCCGCAATGACGATACGGCGCTCCGCATCACCGGGCGGTTGTCTGCCAACAACGGCGAGGTCGCCTATGCCTGGGTGCTGGCCGGCCTGGGCCTGGCGCAGAAATCGATCTGGGATGTGGCCGACGATCTGCAGGCCGGTCGGCTGACCGCCGTGCTGGGCGGCTATCGTCGCGAGGAAGACGTGCATGCCGTCTTCCCGCCGGGCCGCCAGGTGCCGCATCGCGTGCTCTGCTTCGTCGATTTCCTGGTGAAGGAACTGCAGGCCGCCGAACGCAAGGTGTTCGCCGCGATAGACGCAGCGCCAAAGAAAAAACGCGCCAGTAGAAGCTGACGCGTTTTCTTAGTTCCGGATTTTCTTTTTTTGTCACCCCCGGGTCAAGCCCGGGGGTGACGGGCTATGGTGATCACTCCGCCGGTGCGAGCGCGCGCTTCGGCGCATCGCCCCAATGCCCGAGCGCCGTGGCGCCCAAGCCGATCAGCGCCAGCCCCGCGCCGCCCAGGGCCGTCGCGGCAATGCCGAAGCCCTGGTCGATCACCAGGCCGCCGACCCAGGCGCCGATGGCATTGCCCAGATTGAACGCGCCGATGTTGAGCGTGGCGGCGAGGGCGGCCGCATCGGCGGCCTTGTCCAGCACACGGGTCTGCAGGCCCGGCACGGTGGCGAAGCCGAACAGGCCGACCAGCGTCACCAGCACCAGCGTGGGGATCAGCATGGCGGCGAACAGGTACTGCGCCACCAGCACGACGATCAGCAGCGTCAGGATGCCCATCAGGCCCGGCATCAGGCTGCGGTCGGCCACCTTGCCGCCCAGCGTGTTGCCGATGGTGACGCCGATGCCGAACAGCACCAGCGCCACCGTCACCATGGTCTGGGACGTGTGGGTGACATCGAGCAGCAGCGGCGCGACGTAGGTAAAGGCGGCAAACACGCCGGCAAAGCCGAAGACGGTGGTGGCCAGCGCCAGCAGCACGCTCGGCTTCATGGCGACCTTGAGTTCGCGGAAGAAGTTGCTGTCTTCCACTTTGGCGATCGTCGGCACCAGCAGGCTGATCGCGATCATGGCGGCGACGCCCAGCGCGCTGACGGCCCAGAAGGTCGAACGCCAGCCATAGATGTCGCCGAGGAACTTGCCGAACGGCACGCCGAGGATATTGGCGATGGTAAGCCCGGTGAACATCAGAGCCACGGCGCCCGCGCGCTTGTCAGGGGCGACGAGGCCCGCGGCGACCACCGAGCCGACGCCGAAGAACGTCCCGTGGGTAAAGCTGGTGACCACGCGGGCCGCCATCATCAGGCCGTAGCTCGGCGCGATGGCGCAGAGGATATTGCCGATGGTGAACAGTGCCATCAGCGCGATCAGCAGCGTCTTGCGCGGGACCTTGCCGGTGAAGGCGGCCAGCAAAGGCGCGCCGACGGCGACGCCGAGCGCATAGCCGGTGACGAGAAGCCCGGCGCTGGGCACCGAGACGGCGAAATCAGCCGCCAACTGGGGCAGCAGCCCCATGATGACGAATTCGGTGGTGCCGATCGCAAAAGCGCTGACGGACAGCGCCGCAATGGCGATGGAAGGATTGCGGGTCATGGGGGGAGGTCCTTTTCTTTTTACGGTATCACCCTGCGCTGCCGCAGGTCATCGAAAAGAGTCATAAACATTTGCCGGGTCTCGACATGCTCGGTGAAGCCGAAGCGGCGGGCCTTGCTGCCATCGGCGAACATGTCGTAGTGCCATGAGAAAACAAAATCGGCGAATGCCCAGGCCGAGACGTCTTTATAGGAATGCGGTGCGAGGCCGTATTTCGCCTGCATCTGCCGCCACAGCGGCTCCTTGTCGGCCATGACGACAGACAGCTGCATGGGCAAAGGCGGCGCGACTTCCAGGCCGAAGTAAGCCGCAATCGCCGGCCACATCTCGCTCCAGCGGAAGAGATCGCCATTGTTGATGTTGAAGGCCTGGTTGGCAGCTTTGGGCTCGGTCGCGGCCCAGGTGGTGGCGCGGGCGAGCAGCCCGGCATCGGTCATTTCTATTAAAGACTCATAGGCTCCAGGACGGCCCGGGAAGCGCAGCGGAATGCCCAGCTCCTTCGACATCGCCGCATAGACGGCAATGGCAACCGCGAGGTTCATTGGATTGCCCAACGCGAAACCGCCGACGACCGACGGCCGGATGCCCGACCAGCTCCAGGTCTTGCCCTTTTGCCGTTGTTCGAGGAAGCGCTGCTGGTCGACATTGAATTCCGGCGGCATGTGGCGGCCGGCATCGTCTTCGCGCGCCGGGGTCTTGAAGGGCCCGAGATGCGCGCCATAGACCTTGTAGCCCTGCATCAGGCTGATATGCCGCAGCCCCGGCGCCACCGGTTCGATGGCATCGACCATGTTGGTCAGCATCGCCATGTTGGGCGGCACCAGTTCGGCCCATGTCGGGCGATCCTGGTAGGCGGCATAGAAGACATGCGTGATGTCGTTCAGGCCGGCGAGCTTCGCGCGCGTATCGGCTGCATCCAGCAGGTCGACGCTCAGATGGCGCAGGCGGTCGGTGCTTTCGCCGCCGCGACGCGACAGGCCGGTCACGCGCCAGTCGGGCCGGGCGGAAAGATGGTCGATCAGGTTGCGGCCGATCACGCCCTGCGCACCGACGACGAGCGCAGTCTTCACAGAGGATGTCATTGTTTCAGCCGGGGAGGCGGTGAAGTTACGCCCCGGAAGGTAAGCGGCTTTCCATTGGCGACTAGCCGCGCCGGCGAACAATCAGTTTTTCTGTTTTGGAAAAAATCGGCAGAAAAGCGAGCCTAGTGACTCTTGCGCTTCTGGTTGGCCAGCTTCTCTTTCAGCTTGGTGGCGAAATCGCCGCCATCCTTCTTCTGCGCCAGGAACAGCTCGATCGCCAGCATGGCGCGCTCCTGGTCGGTCACCGCCGGGCCCTTCTTGGCCACCTTCTCGGCCAGCTTGAGCAGGGTGGGCGGCAGCTTGGCGCGCAGCTCGCGGATCTGCGCCGCCAGCTGGGTGCGCAGTTTCTGGCTCTCGGCCTCGTCCTTGGCCGGACCCTTGTAGACCTGTTTGGCGGCTGGCTTGGCCGGCTCGGCCCCGAACAGCCGGGCCAGAAGGCCCGGTTTGTCGGGCAGCTTGTTCGCCCCCGGTTTGCTCGACTTGGGTTTGGACAGAACCGGGCTCCTTTCGCCCTGTGGTTATTAATAATTGTATCAGCGACTTATGCTGAAACTTTAAGTTCTTGCTAAGCTTCGGGGTGCATCATACATCTGTCTCATGAGCATATTCATCCCTCCGGTGTCATCCCTGCCGGCGGCGCAGCCTGCAACCCAGGCGCCGACCCCCCAGCAGGCCCCGACCGCAGCCCAGGCCGCCGCGGCGGTGACGGCCGTGCCGGTGGGCACCACCACGCGCCAGGCCGCCTCGGCCGCTGGCAACAACAGCGGCGCGGCGGCGGGCAAGCGGGAAAAAGGCTCGAAATCCGACAACGCCGCCAATGCCACCGAGGCCCGCACCAACGGCCCGCGTCCGCGCGGCATGGGTCGCAAGGCCGACCTGAGCGTCTGATCCTTTCCGTATTGTGAAGATTCCACGCGTCGGGTGAACCACATCCGCGTTGCGACGTTTGGCTGCCACGACCAGCGCATCATGCCGGTCAGAGGAGCGCAGCCCATGGCCAAGTCTGTGGTCAACCCGATGCAGTATCCCCGCTATGCCCGCGTCGAGGTCGTCGGCATCGACCAGACCAAGGCCGGGCTCAGCGTGATCGAGCGCGGCAGCAAGCTGTATTTCAGCAACGACGTGCAGCCGCTGGTGCTGCAGGCCTGCCGCGCCCATGGCATCAGCTTCGACCTCTTCGCCACGCGTTTCTCGATGCCGCGCGGCGCGCTGGTGCTGATGCTGAAAGGCCATGATCCGGTGCCGCGTCCGGTGAAGCGCGCGATCGAGGATTTCGTGCTGCGGGGCCTGAGCCGCAATGCCGGCGTCACCGCCTGGCAGGCCGCAGCCGCCACGGCCCAGGATCGGCTGTAAAGCGCGGCTCCATCACGCATTTGTCCTGTGGTGATCACATGGCCGGGGGAATTTCCCGGCCATTGTGCTGTTTGGATCACAGCGGCGGCGCCCGCCTGCCGACGGAGATGCTGGATGAGTTTTCTCACCGACCTGAACCCGGACGACGACTTCCTGCTGGATGACGCGCTGCCCTGCCTGCGCAAGGAGGGCAAGCTCTACTATCTCAGCGACGTGCAGCCGCGCGTGCTCGACGCCTGCCGCTGCTTCGGCCTCAGCTTCGAGCAGCTGGCCGACAAGCTGGGCATGATGCGGCCGGCGCTGGTGCTGATCCTCAAAGGCTACGATCCGGTGCCGCCGAACCTGAAGGCGATGCTCGACCGGCTGGTGCTGCAGGCGGCCACCATGCAGGGCGACATTCCGGCGAGCGAATCGGCCACGCAAAGCGATGCACCGGTCGATGTGACGGCCGAACCGGTGCCGGCTGCGGCCTCTGCCGCAGTCGACACGCCGGCGCAAAAAGTGACGATCATGTCGATCCCGGTGCCTGAACCGGCAGCGGCGGCGGAGGCACCGGAGGAAGTCGTGATACCCGATGTTGTGTCACTCGATCGGCCAGCCACACCGCATGTCGTGATCCCGACGCCGCCGGCCTTCGAGGAAGGTCTGCCCGGCGTGACGACCGGTCTGCGGCGTGCGCCGCGCGGCGCGCTGCGCCGGAGCAGTGGCGGAAAACCGGGTCAGTTTTTGTTAACCTAAACTGCCCACTCTCCCTCGCGTGACAAGTGATTCGACACGCGATTCGCCCGAGGGGGATAAAGACATGCCGGCCCGTATACGGCACCTGCGCACCATTCTTGCGTCCATCAACGAACAGCTGCAGCAGGACGGTCTGCGTCCCGAAGCCCGCGCCTATCTCGAACGCACCGCCGATGCCTGCCGCACGGCGATCCGCGATCTGGCCATCAAGTTGTAAGTCGATTTAAGCCGGCTTGGCCTGCGGCAGGAGCCGCTTCCAGATGCCGGCATTCACCATCAGACCGAACAGGATCAGCGCGGCGCCGCCGAGCTTGATCTCGGACGGCGTCTCGTCCAGCACGAGGCCGGCGCTGATCAGGCCGAAGACCGGCACCAGCAGGGTGAACGGCGCGACGATGCTGGCCTTGTACTGCCGCAGCAGGAAGCTCCAGGCGGCGAAGCAGGCCGTGGTGGACAGCAGCCCGATATAGAGCGTGGTCAACACGCCTTTCATGCCGAGGCCGCCAAGGGCGGCGGCGATGGCATCCTGACCCTCGAAGATCCATGACAGGCCGAACATCGGCAGCGGCGGCACCGCGCTGACCCAGACCATGAAGGCGAGCGGCTGCGGCGCGGCCGCCTTGCGCGTGAGGATATTGGCAAAGCCCCAGCAGGCCGCGGCCAGGATCACCAGGCCGAAGGCGACGAGCGACGCGCCGACTCCCATGTCGACGCCGATCACGGCAAGGCCGACAGCTGCAATCGACAGCCCGAGCCATTGCGCACCGCCCGGCCGTTCGCCCAGCAGCACGGCTGCGAAGATCACGCTGAACAGCGCCTGCGCCTGCATCACCACGGACGCCATGCCGGCCGGCATGCCATGCGCCATGGCGACGAACAGCAGGCTGAATTTCATGATGCCAAGGACAAGCCCGGTGCTTAAGACCCAGCGCCAGGGCACGCCGGGCTTTGGCAGGAACAGCAGGAAGGGCAGGCTGGCGACGGCGAAGCGCAGCCCGTTGAACAGCAACGGCGGAAACGCGTCGAGGCCGAGCCGGATGACGACGAAGTTGAAGCCCCAGATCGCGGCGATCAGGACGGCAAGCGCAATATGCGGAACGGACATGACGGGTCTGGGGGTGGTTTGTTTGGCGGCAATCTGCGCCTGGGCCGGCGTCGATGCCAGCGGAATATTGTCGGGGTGCATTCGCGCGCCCGATATTTTCCAGCTGCTTAGACGGCTGCGCTATTGTCGGGGCGCAATTTGTCGCTCGACAGCATCCGGCCGGGCTGGTTAGGAGGCTGGACGCACAACGGAAGATGCATGCGATGACCGACCAGACTCCCCTGCAGACCCTGCTGCCCAACCAGCGCGCGCTGTTCGACATCCCTGCCGACATCGCCTATCTCAACGCGGCCTATATGGGGCCGATGCCGAAAGTGGCGGCCGAGGCTGGCACGGTGGGCATGCGCGCCAAGCTCAAGCCCTGGACCATCGCGCCGGTGGATTTCTTCACCGAGTCCGAAGCGGTGCGCGGGCTGTTCGGCAAGCTGGTCAACGCCACGGCGAATGACATCGCGCTGGTGCCGAGCGTGTCCTATGGCATGGCGGTGGCCGCCAATATCCTGCCGCTGAAATCAGGCCAGAGCATCGTGACGCTGGCCGAGCAGTTTCCTTCCAATGTCTATCCCTGGATGGAAATGGCGAAAGCCTGCGGCGCGCGCTTCATCAACATTCCGCGCCCGAGCGACGACGACTGGACGTCGCTAGTGCTGGAACAGATCGATGCCAGCACCGGGATTGTCGCTTTGCCGCATTGCCACTGGACCGATGGCGGCCTGCTCGATCTCGTCGCCGTCGGCGCCGCCTGCCGCAAGGTTGGCGCCGCGCTCTGCATCGATGCCACCCAGTCGATGGGCGTGATGCCGTTTGACGTGAAAACCATCCAGCCCGATTTCCTGGTTGTCGGCGGCTACAAGTGGATGCTGGGGCCGTATTCGTTCGGCTATATGTACGTGGCGCCGCGCTGGCAGTCGGCCGCGCCGCTGGAGCATAACTGGATCGCGCGCAAGGATTCGGAGAACTTCGCCGGCCTGGTCGATTACAAGGCCGAGTTCCAGCCCGGCGCGCGCCGCTTCGATGTCGGCGAGCGCAGCAACTTCGCCCTCACGCCGGCGGCGAAAGCCTCGCTCGACCTGCTGCTCGACTGGGGCACCGCGCGCATCTATGCGACGCTGAAAACCCGCAACGACAAGGTGGCCGAGCGCGCCCGTGCCGAACTGGGCCTCGACAGCGCGCGCGCCGACCGCCGCGCCGGGCATTACATCGGCCTGCGCTTCCCCGATGGCGTGCCGGGCGATCTTCCAACGAAGTTGGCGGCTGGCAAGGTCTATGTCAGCGTGCGCGGAAAATCGATGCGCGTCACGCCGCATGTCTACACCACCGATGACGACATCGAGCGGCTGTTCACCGTGCTGAAGGCGGCGCTGTAACGCGGCGCCGTCAGACGATCGGATACCAGTATTCGATTTCCGGCGCCGGGTCGCCGGCTTCGCGGTTGAAGATCGAATTGCCCAGGATATGCGCGACGCGTTCGCCGCTCTTGTCGCGCAGCGGCAGGGTCAGGCGCTCGAACGAGCGCGGCATATGGATGTCCGGCACGTTGGTATGCACGCGCTGGAATCCGGCGCAGGGCCGTTCCAGCACGCGGCGCGACTGCAGTTCCAGGATCGGCACGACGGCGGCCGGGAACAGGTCCTGGTAGCTCAGCCCCTTGGTGTTGCGGCCATACCAGGCCTGCAGCGTCTCGCCCATCAGGCGGAACCGGAATTTGCCATCGTCATCGGCGTCGACGATCCAGGCATCGGACAGCGCGCGCGGAAAATTCAGCGGATCGATCTCGGCCAGCGTCGGGATCGCGCCGGTGCTGCGATACAGCGCAAGCCAATGCTCGGCCACGGCGCGATGGCCGGGCAGGTCGAGATCGTCGAGCAGGGAGGCGAGGGGGCGGTCCATAATTATTATTTGCAAAATCAATAAAAATACCCGGACAGCATAACCGTCCGGGTATGACGAATACAATCGCGCCCGCCTGCGCGAAATCGGCGCAGGCGGTTACGTGATGGAGAGTCGGTTCTACATGCTCCGGCTTACGTGCCCCGGCCCCAGAGGCCGCAATAGCGGCGCGCGACGAAAGGCAGGTTGTTGGCATAGCCCGGCCAGCTTTCATACTGCGGCAGCTTGAAGTCCTTCTCCGCCGTGTCCCAGCATTTGCCGTCCTGCGCGAGAATCTTCATCGCCGCCGAGGCATCTTCGAGGAATTTGAGCTGCGCGCGCACGTCGTCCTTGGTGCCGAGCCGGTCATTCGGGCCGGGATGGCCGGGGATCAGGCGATCCCAGTCCATCTTCAGAACCGTTTTCATGAAGGCTTCGCTTTCCAGCGGATGGAAGTCGATCATGCCGCGGCCGGGCACCTGGCCAACCGGGATGGTGTCGACGATGAAGATGATCTTTTCCTTCGGCAGGCGCATCACCAGCGTCGAATCCGAATGGTTCAGGCCGTGATAGCTCAGTTCCAGCACGGTGCCGCCCAGCGTGATGGTGCGGCCTTTATCGCTCACGACCTCATCCGGTATGACCGTATGCGGGTCCATCAGCTTGGCCAGCCGCTCCTTCGCCTTGCGATGGGCGATGAAGGTGGCGCCGGCTTCCTTGAAGGCGCGGCCGCCGGCGACATGGTCATAGTGATGATGGCTGTAGATGACGTATTTGACCGGCTTGTCGGTGACCTTGCGGATCTCGTCGAGATACTGCTGGCCGCCGAAGGGTTTGCCATAGGCGACCGGGTCGGTGGCGATCACGCCGTCCTTCGTCACCACGAACATGGCCTGGTGGCCGACATTGCGGAAGACATAGACGTTGTCGGTGCCCTCCACCTTGGTGGTGGCGATGGCCGGACGCTGGGCTTGCTGTGCCAGCGCGAGCGATGGCGCGGCGAGCAGGAAGACGGCGGCAAGAGCGGCGAGCAGGCGATGCATGTGTTTCTCCCCCTTTATCATGCAGAGCGGGGAGCATAGGCCGATTTGCCAATACCGGCCGGGCAACTTTTGGTGATCAGGCGGCTTTGGACACCTTTTCCTGCGCGACGGCGCGCTGCACCGCCGGGCGCTCGGCCATGCGCTTGCGATGGTCGGCCACACGCGGCAGCCGGGCCGGATCGACGCCATCACCCTCCAGCCACTGCGCCAGGGTGAAGAGATAGGCGTCGCAGATCGTATACTGCTCACCCATCACCCAGGGCCCGGCCAGCATGCCGGTCTCGATCAGGTTGAAGCCCTCGAACACGCTGTGCGGCACCTTGCGCTTCATCGCCTCGATGGAATGGGTGTCATCGGCCTCGACCCAGCGGTAGCCGCGCATGCGATGGGCATGGGAGACATGCACCGAGGAACACAGGTAGCTGTTGAAGGCCTGCACCTGGCCGAAGGCGAAAGGATCATTGAGCGGCGCGAGATTTGCGGCCGGAAACAGCTGCGCGATATAGGCCAGCATGGCCGGCGTCTCGGTCAACACGCCACGCTCGGTCACCAGCGCCGGCACGCGGCCCTTGGGGTTGATCGCGAGATACTCGGCCGAGCGCTGCTGCGCCGTGGCGAAATCGATTCGGGTCAGCGTGTAGTCGGCGCCGGCCTCTTCGAGGGCGATATGCGAGGCGAGCGCGCAGGTCTGGGGCGTGAAATAGAGATGGAGCATGAGACGGCTTCTTTTTTTCAGAGAGGCGGCGGCGTTATCCGGCCGAGCGCTGGGCGGCCACGTCCTCACCGGGAAGCGGGATGCGATAGCGGTGCTGGAAATCCGCCGTGACCATGGCATGGCTGTTGTCGCGGTCGTAGCGGAAGACGGTGGCGCTGATGATATGGCGCGCCACGCCCTCGCGATCGGCCAGCGGCAGGCTGATGCGGGTCAGCGCCACGGAATAGTTCCATTGCGGCAGCATGCTGCTCAGGCCGTGCATCACCGCGGTGGGTGGCTTGAGAATGGCATGGGCCATGTCGAGCAGGCGTTCGCGCGTCGGCGAGTCCATCAGGTCGGCCATGCTGCGGCCCTTGACCGGCTGGCCGTAGAAGTCGTCGACATTGCCGCCGGCCAGGCGATAGACGAAACGGTCGCCGCCCTCGTGGTCGAGAATGCAGATGTCGGGCAGGTAACGGCCGAAGGCGATGGCGTCGATCTGGTGCAGGCCGGGCAGCTGCTGCCGGCCATTGACCTCGAAGAGGGCCAGCCAGTGCTGCACCAGCGCCCGGTGCATGGGCTGGACCATGTTGTCCAGCAGGGCATTGAAGTCATGCGACATGATCGAATCCCCACCCGTGGGGGCATCATGCGGCCAGCTTACGCGTCCGGCAACGAAAAACGGCGCCGCCCATCATCTGGGCGGCGCCGTTTTGAGGTCGATCACAGGATCGTGCGAAGGCTCAGCCTTCGCTGCCGTTCACATCGGCCGGGTTGGGAATGCCGATCGTATGGAAGCCGGAATCCACATGGATGATCTCGCCGGTGACGCCGGCGCCCAGGTCGCTGAGCAGGAACAGCGCCGTGCCGCCCACTTCTTCCAGGCTGGCATTGCGGCGCAGCGGGCTGTGCTGGGCGGTGAACTTGAAGGTGGCGCGGGCCGAGCCGATGGCCGAGCCAGCCAGCGTGCGCATCGGGCCGGGCGAGACCGCGTTGACGCGGATATTCTGCGGGCCGAGATCGACGGCGAGGTAGCGCACGGAGGCTTCCAGCGCGGCCTTGGCGACGCCCATCACGTTGTAGTTCGGCATCACGCGGGTGCTGCCTTCATAGGTCAGCGTGATCAGCGAGCCGCCCTTGGCCATGTAGGGCTGCGCCAGGCGCGCCACTTCGGTGAAGGAATAGCAGCTGATCAGCATCGAGCGGCTGAAGTTGCTGCGCGTGGTGTTGAAGTAGCGGCCTTTCAGCTCTTCCTTGTCGGAATAGGCGATGGCATGCACCACGAAATCGATCTGGCCGCCAAACGCCTTGGCCACCGTGTCGAAGGTCGCCTTCATAGAGGCTTCGTCCTCGACGTCGCAGGGCACCACGGTCTTGGCGCCGACGCTTTCGGCCAACGGACGCACGCGGCGCTCGAAAGCCTCGCCCTGATAGGTGAAGGCGAGTTCGGCGCCATGCTGGTGCAGAGTCGAGGCAATACCCCAGGCGATCGAGTGGTCGTTGGCCACTCCCATGATGAGGCCGCGCTTGCCGCTCATCAATGCACGCGTATCGGTCATGTCTGGTCGTTCTTTTTTTATAGTGTGAAGTGAGGCAGGTGAGGGGTCGTGTGGATCAGGCGGCGTAACGCTGGAAGATCAGCGACGCGTTGGTGCCGCCGAAGCCGAAGGAATTCGACATCACGCGGTTCAGCGTGACGTTGTCGCGGCGCTGGCGCACGATGTCGAAGCCTTCCGCGCCGGGATCGAGATTCTCGATATTGGCCGAGGCCGCGATGAAGTTGTCGCGCATCATCAGGATCGAATAGATCGATTCCTGCACGCCGGCAGCGCCGAGCGAGTGGCCGGTCAGCGACTTGGTCGAGCTGATCGCCGGCACCTTGTCGCCGAAGACTTCCTTGATCGCCTTCAGCTCGGTGATGTCGCCGGCCGGAGTAGATGTGCCGTGGGTGTTGATGTAATCGATCGGCGCGTTGTGGCCGTGGCCGCCGGCCTCGGTGAGAGCCAGCTGCATGCAACGCACGGCGCCTTCGCCTGAGGGGGCGACCATGTCGGCGCCGTCCGAGGTCGCGCCATAGCCGACCAGCTCGGCATAGATCTTGGCGCCGCGCGCCTTGGCATGCTCCAGCTCTTCCATGACCAGGATGCCACCGCCGCCGGCGATGACGAAGCCGTCGCGGTCCTTGTCATAGGCGCGGCTGGCCCTGTCGGGCGTGGCGTTGAAGGACGAGGACATCGCCGGCATGGCGTCGAACAGGCAGCTCAGCGTCCAGTCGAGTTCCTCGCCGCCGCCGGCGAAGATGACGTCCTGCTTGCCAAGCTGGATCAGCTCGGCCGCGTTGCCGATGCAATGCGCCGAGGTCGAGCAGGCCGACGAGATCGAGTAGTTCACGCCCTTGATCTTGAAGGCGGTGGAGAGCACAGCCGAGCAGGTGCTCGACATCGCGCGCGGCACCATGAAGGGACCGATCTTCTTGGGGCCGCCCTTTTCACGGGTGATATCGGCGGCAGCGACCAGGTTGCGCGTGGACGCGCCGCCCGAACCCACGATCAGGCCGGTGCGCACGTTGACGATGTCGTTGGCTTCCAGGCCGCTATCGGCGATCGCCTGTTCCATGGCGAGATAGGCATAGGCCGCGCCGTCGCCCATGAAGCGCTTCTGGCGGCGGTCGACCGCGGCTTCCAGGTCGATCTTCACGGTGCCGTGCACCTGGCTGCGGAAGCCGAGCTTGGCGTAGTCCTCGGCGAAGACGATGCCCGAACGGCCAGCCTTCAGGCTGTCGGCGACTTCATCGGCGTTGTTGCCGATGGAGGAGGTGATGCCGAGACCGGTGACGACGACGCGACGCATGGCGATAGGCTCCTGTTATGCGGCCAGGCTGTTGGGGTGGGCCGCAAGAACGATGGTCATAAGAATTCGGCCGTCATGGTGACGGCTGTGACGGCCGGATATGCGGCTGCGGTCAGGCAGCGGCCGGGGCCATACCGTCCGGGAACACGCCGACGCGCATGTCCTTGCACTCATAGGCCGGCTTGCCGTCGATATACATGGTGCCGTCGGCGATCGCGATGCCGAACTTGCGCAGCAGCAGCCGCTTGATATCGATCTTGTAGGTGATCTTCTTGGCCGCCGGCGTGACCATGTCGGAGAATTTCACTTCGCCGACGCTGAGCGCGCGGCCGCGGCCCGGCGCCTTGGTCCAGCCGAGGAAGAAGCCGATCAGCTGCCACATGCCGTCGAGACCGAGGCAACCCGGCATGATCGGATCGTTTTCGAAATGGCAGGGGAAGAACCAGAGGTCCGGCTTGACGTCGAGTTCGGCTTCGATCTCGCCCTTGCCGTACTTGCCGCCGTCGCTGACGATTTTCACGATGCGGTCGATCATCAGCATCGGAGGCAGCGGCAGCCGGGCATTGCCCTCGCCGAACAGCTTGCCATGTGCGCAAGCCAGCAGATCCTCGTAGCTGTAACTGTTCTTCTGTTCCACGATCGTGAAGTCCTCAACCCGTCTCTGGCGCCACCGCAAAACTGCCGGCCGGCGCATCCCTCCGTGGCGAAATTCCGCGTAAGTCGCGGGTCTGCCATCGCCTTCCGGGCACAATGTAGTGATCCGCAGGCCAGCCGCAACAGTTTCGTTGCAACTTGTTACAATAGCTTGATCGGTCCGCCCGCAAGCCGGGCCGGCATGGAGATTCCGTCCGACAGCGCCAGATTCCCCCAGCGGGATCAATAGTTTGTAATAAATTACAACGATTCCGACAAATCGATGGCCTAAGACCAACTCCTGTTATATATGCAGACTTATGAGCAAGGTGATCGAACCCCGCTTCAAGGCGGCCGCGGCGCGGTTGCATGCCGCCGGTCTGCGCACCACGCGGCAGCGCCTGGTGCTGGCCGAAATCCTGTTCGATCGCGGCCATTGCCATGTGACGGCGGAAAGCCTGTTCACCGAGGCGGCCGAGCGCGGCGCGCGGCTGTCGCTGGCCACCGTCTATAACTGCCTGCACCAGTTCACGGCCGCCGGCCTGCTGCGCATGGTCACGGTCGATACCGGCCGCGCCTATTTCGACACCAACCTGGCGCCGCATCATCACTTCTATTACGAGCGCACCGGCGAACTGCGCGACATTCCGGAATCCGACATCGCGGTGGCCCGCCTGCCCGATGCCCCCGAAGGCGCGACGATTGCCCGCGTCGACGTGATCGTGCGGCTGGATCACTGAGCCCTCCTGCGCGGCTCAGTCTGCGATCCATTCGCAACTTTTAGAACCATTCCAAAAAACCTTGACGGCCTCCGGTTGCGGTCCATAATCGCAGCCGTTCGAATCTGTCCCGCTGCCCCCCGCCCAACTTCATTGGGATTGGCATCGCGGGGGCCAGGCGCGGACGACCGCCGGGCCCGTCCCGGCGTGGGGATTCCCCCGGCGTGGGGACAACAAGGAGGACCAGCACATGGCCGCACTCAAAGGCACCAAGACTCACGGCAATCTGAAGGAAGCGTTCGCCGGCGAAAGCCAGGCCAACCGCCGCTATCTCTATTTCGCCCAGAAGGCCGACGTTGAAGGCTACAACGACGTCGCCGCCGTCTTCCGCTCGACCGCCGAAGGCGAGACCGGCCATGCCCATGGCCATCTCGAATTCATGGCCGAAGTGGGCGACCCGGCCACCGATCTGCCGATCGGCCCGACCGCGTCCAACCTGAAGGCTGCCGTCGCGGGCGAGACCCACGAATACACCGACATGTATCCCGGCATGGCGAAGACCGCCCGCGAGGAAGGCTTCGACGAGATCGCCGAATGGTTCGAGACGCTGGCCAAGGCTGAGAAGAGCCATGCCGGCCGTTTCCAGAAGGCCCTCGACACCCTGGGCTGAGTTCCCTGTCACGGTGACGTAAACGATCTGCGGAGCGCGCGGCCCCAAGCCTGAAGCGCGCTCCGCAGATGACCAGCACGTTTCAGCATCCGCCGGGGGACGATCATGCGCGAAGGCAGCCTGGAGGCGCCGGTCCGGCATCCGCTCGACTGGACCAATCCTGATTTCTACGACCTCGAAAAGCTCGACGCCGAGATGCGACGCGTGCTCGACATCTGCCACGGCTGTCGCCGCTGCTTCAATCTCTGCGACAGTTTCCCGCGCCTGTTCGATCTGGTCGATGCCTCGCCAACCGGCGAGCTCGATGAAGTCGATTCAAAAGATTTCAAGCCGATCGTGGATGCCTGCACGCTCTGCGATCTGTGCTACATGACCAAGTGCCCCTATGTGCCGCCGCACGAGTTCCAGCTCGATTTCCCGCATCTGATGCTGCGTTACCGCGCGGCCGAGCGGCATCACGGCCACAAGGACGCGATCGGCGACCAGCTGTCGCAGACCGACCGCAACGGCAAGCTCGCCGGTCTCGTCGCCCCCATCGCCAACTGGGCATCGGAGCGCGGCAATGCGCTGACGCGCCCGGTGATGGAAGCCGTCACCGACATCCATCGCGATGCCGAACTGCCGAAATTCAATTCCAAGACGCTGGTGTCGCGCGCGAAGTCCGAGCCGGCCACCGTCAATGCGCAAGCGCCGGGCTTCGGCAAGCGCAAGGCGGCGATCTACGCCACCTGCTTCGGCAACTACAACAATCCCGATATCGGCGTCGCCGCGCAGAAGATCCTTGCCCATAACGGCGTCGACCTGCGGGTCGACTATCCTGGCTGCTGCGGCATGCCGCGGCTGGAGCAGGGCGATATCGAGGATGTCGCCAAGAAGGCGCGCGTGGTGGCGGAATTCTACGCGCCGCTGATCGACCAGGGTTACGACATCGTCGCCTTGGTGCCGTCCTGCGCGCTGATGCTGAAGTTTGAATGGCCGCTCATTCTTCCCAACGATCCGCTGGTGAAGAAACTCTCCCAGGCGACCTTCGACATTTCCGAATACATCGTCGACATCGCCAAGAAGGAAGGCCTCGCGCCGGGGCTCAAACCCATCGCGGGCGGCGTCACGCTGCATCTGGCCTGCCATGCGCGCGCGCAGAATATGGGCGCCAAGGCGACCGAGCTGATGAAGCTGATCCCGGAGATGAAGCAGGGTGAGTCGCTCGCCGTGATCGAGCGCTGCGCCGGCCATGGCGGCAGCTGGGGCGTACGGAAAGAGTTCTTCGAGATCGGCATGAAAGTCGGCAAGCCGGTGGCGCGCACGGCCGTGAAAGAGGCCAAGGCGCATATCGCGTCCGAATGTCCGCTCGCCGCCATCCATATCCGCCAGGGCATGGAGCGCGAAGGCAAGGATAAAGAAGGCTTCACCCTGCCGGCCAAGGCCGATCATCCGGTGGAACTCTTCGCCAGGGCCTATGGTTTGATTTAAATACTTCCCGGTGACGGAGGGGCTTCCGGCACACAGGAGACAGTCATGAGTCTGAAGACCACGATCACCCGCGCCGACATTCTTTCGATGGACGACTTCGTCAAGGTGCGCAAGGACAAGCGCGCCGAGATCGTCGGCATCAAGAAAAACCGCCGCGTCGGCGTCGGCCCCTTCTGCACCTTCTATTTCGAGAACTTTGCCACCATGTGGTGGCAGATCCACGAGATGCTGTTCATCGAGAAGGGCGGCGAGGAGCAGATCAAGGACGAGCTGCATGCCTATGCGCCGCTGATCCCGAAGGGCTCAGAACTTGTCTGCACCTTCATGATCGAAGTCGACGATCCGGTGCGCCGCCCCGCCGTGCTGGGCCAGCTCACCAATGTCGACCAGATGGTGGTGCTGGAATTCGGCAGCCACAAGGTGAAGGCGGTGCCGGAAGACGATGCCGAGCGCAACCGCGAGGACGGCAAGACCTCGTCGGTGCATTTCCTGCGCTTCCCCTTCACGGCCGAACAGGTCGCCGACTTCCGCAAGCCGGGCACCCGGGTGCTGCTGGCGATCGAACATCCCAATTACGGCCATATCGCCGTGATGCCGGATGCCGTGCGCGAGAGCCTTTCGGGCGATTTCAAGTAAACCAGACTCTCAGAATTCATGCCGGTTAGGGAGTAGCGCTTTTCTCTCCGGATCAAATGGCAGCGTCGCGGGTTAAACGCGGCGAGGCTTCATGATCCGGAGGACACAGCATGCAGTTCCATCGCGGCCGGCTGATCGACCATGTGCAGCTTGTGGTGAAAGACCTCGCGGCGTCGCGGCGCTTTTACGATGCCGCCTTCGGCGCGCTCGGGCTGAAGGTCGAAGTCGAGGGCCCGGGCTTTTTCGGCTGTGACGAGCTGTATGTCAGCACGGCCGAGGCGCATGCCGATTTCCATCTCACCGGCCGCGCCCATATCGCCTTCCAGGCGCTCGACCAGGCGATGGTGCAGCGCTTCCATGCCGCCGTGCTGGCGGCCGGGGCCAAGGATAACGGCGCGCCGGGGATGCGCGAGAAATACCATCCG
>Ga0209675_1000768_pt1 | contig 21517 bp, 16 predicted proteins | sample AraplaCol_mLB_r2_2_FD_184280 | JGI IMG/M metagenome (GOLD analysis project Ga0209675, IMG submission 184280) | Arabidopsis root microbial communities from North Carolina, USA - plate scrape MF_Col_mLB_r2 (SPAdes) (version 3) | ecosystem: Host-associated > Plants > Roots > Endosphere | place...
GGTCGCCTCGATCAAGCAGCTGCATGACACCACTGGCCTGCCCAAGCCGACCATCGTGCGCCTGCTCAAGACGCTGACCGCGCGCGGCTATGTCGCCAACGATCCGCGGCAGGGCGGCTATTCCGTCACCTCACTGGTGCGCGCGCTCAGCTGCGGCTTCCATGGCGATCCGCTGGTGGTGGAGGCGGGGCGGGCCTGGGCCATCGACCTGACCCGCCGCCTGAAATGGCCCGCCGCCATCGCGGTGCTGGATGAAACCGCGATGACCGTCCGCTTCAGCACCATCCCGGAAAGCCCGATCTCGCCCTTCCACGGCACGGTGGGGCTGCGGCTCAGTCTGGTGTCGCGTAGCCTCGGCCGCGCTTATCTCGCTTTCTGCCCGCAGGCGGAACGCAATATCCTGCTGCAGATGCTGTCAGCATCGAAGGACCCCGAGGATGCCGCGGCGCGCCGGCCGGCGGCACTGCTGCGCAGCCTGCAGGCGATCCGCAGCCAGGGTTTCGCCGAACGCGATCCCGGCGTCGAGCCGAAATCCTCTTCCACGTTGGGCGTGCCGATCATGGATGGCGACCGTGTGCTGGCGACGCTGGGTCTGACCTATTTTACCTCGGCGATGAAACGCGCCCAGGCCGTCGACCTGTATGTGCCGCATCTGCGCGCGGCGGCCGACAACATCGCGCGCAGCATCAGCCGTTTGGGCAGCTGATACGTTTCGTATCGCGAAACGGCACGGGAAACTTCGTCACGCTGCGGCCTGCCTTCCCTATGATCCGGTCCAATCGACCGGCGAATGATTTAGGGAGGATGCCGTGTATAACCCCAGCGATCCGCGCGCGAGCCTGGCGGCCAAGCCGGCCGGCGCGCCGGCGGCGCCTGTCACCGCCTATGGCGCCTGCGACTATGTGCGCTTCTACGAGGAACAGCCTGAAAGCGGCCCCGAGGGCAAGACCTGGTATGCGCGCGGCCAGAATTTCCTGGTCGTCCTCACCGATCCGGTCGCCGGCGCCGTGTTGGCGCGCGAGGCGCAGCCGGATGAATACGCGCTGATCCTGGATGATCCGAAAATCGAGGTGGAGATCACCACCAAGGACGGCACGCAGACGGTGAAGGGCGGGTCGCTGGCCTTCATTCCGCCGGGCGCATCCAGCGTGAAGGTGCTGAAACCCGGCCGCATCGTGCGCATGTTCACCACGCAGTCGGCCGATCTGGCGGCGAAATGCAGCAATGCAGCCTCCTACCAGGAACCCAAGCCGCGCGTGGCGCCGGTACAGCCATGGCCGACACCGAAAGACGGCCTGAAGCTACGGGTCTATTCGCTCGACGTGCCGCCGGAACCGGGGCGCTTCGGCCGCATCTGGCGCTGTACGACGCTGATGGTCAACTACATCGATCCGCGTCAGGGCCCGCGCGACCCGACCACGCTGTCGCCGCATCACCATGATGATTTTGAACAGGGCTCACTCGCGCTTGAAGGCGAGTTCGTGCACCACATCCGCTGGCCGTGGACGCCGAACCGGCATATCTGGCGCGACGACCAGCATGAACTCTGCGGCAGCCCCTCCATCGCCGTGATCCCGCCGCCCTCGGTGCATACCACCGAGGCGGTCGGCAAGGGGCTCAACCAGCTGGTCGACCTGTTCTGCCCGCCGCGCATGGACTTTTCGCTGAAACCCGGCTGGGTACTGAATGCCGCCGATTATCCGATGCCTGAGTGAGCGTAATGACTGACACGCGTCCTTTCCGGCAGCGCATGCTGGCCGGCGACAGGCTGGTGGGCACTTTCCTCAAGACCCCGACCAGCCATGCCACCGAGATCGTCGCGGCCTTGGGCTTCGATTTCGTGGTGATCGACCAGGAACATTCGCCCTTCGACCGCACTACCACCGACATCGCGCTGATGGCGGCGCGCGGCAGCAACATCCCGGCGCTGGTGCGCGTTTCCGGCCCCGAGGTCGTGCTGTCCGTGCTGGATTGCGGCGCCAGCGGCATCCTGATGCCACATGTGGCCAGCGTGGACTATGCTCGCGAGGTGGCGGCGCTCTGCCGCTATCGCAAGGGGCGTCGCGGCTACGCCACCAGCACGCGGGCGGGCGGCTATACCGCCGTGCCGATGTGGAAGCATATCGCTGCAGCAGACGAAAGCGTCGCCGTCGTGGCGCAGATCGAGGATCCGGAGGCGCTGGACCAGATCGACGCCATCGCGGGGGTGGAGGGCATCGACTCCCTCTTCATCGGTCGCGGCGACCTGACGGCCGCCTTCGGCGACGAGACACCCAATCCGCCGGTGGTGCGCAAGGCGGTCGAGACCATCGCGGCGGCAGCGCGCCGGGCCAACAAGCCGGTCAGCGTCTATGTCGGCGCCCGGCCCGAGGCCGAATGGCTGCGCGACCAGGGCGCGACGACTTTCATCCATAATTCGGACCAGGGCTTCCTGCGCCAGGCGGCCATGAAGGGCCTGGCCGAAATGCGCGAGACGCTGGGCTGATCTCATGCAGGAAATCCGTCCCGCCGATCTTACCGGCGATGCCGCCTACAAGCTGCTCTGCGGCCTGGTCGTGCCGCGCCCGATCGCCTGGGTCAGCACGCAGTCGGGCGATGGTGTCTCGAATCTGGCGCCGTTCAGCTGTTTCACCTTCGTGTCGCACCGGCCGCCGATGCTGGGCGTCAGCATCGGCCGGCGGCCGCAGGGGTTGAAGGATACCGCGCGCAACATCCATGAGACGCGGGAGTTTGTCGTGCATATCGGCGACGAGGCCCTGCTCGATCCGCTGCATCGCAGCGGCGCGGATTTTCCACCCGAGGTCAGCGAGGCCGACCTGCTCGGCTTGGAGCTGGCGCCGAGCAGGCTGGTGATGCCGCTGCGCGTGGTCCGGGCGCCGGTCGCCATGGAATGCTGCCTGCACACGGTGATCGATCTCGGCAGCAACCAGTTCTTTGTCGGCGAAATTCAGTTGTTCCACATCCGCGAGGGGCTCGCGGTCGACAACAAGGTCGATTCCGCGCGGCTGCGGCCGCTGTCCCGGTTGGGTGGGCCCAATTACGCCACGTTAGGCCAGATCATCGGCATGACGCCGCAGGCGGAAAATCCCGACACGCAGAAAAGCGCCGTCGGTTGGGGCTAGGTGCGTTTGACACATCATCAGGAGGCACGGCGATGACTGATCCGATCCTTATGTTTTCCAAGACCGTCGAGACCTATTCCGACGCGCCCGACTCGGTGATTGCCGATCTGCTGCGCGGCGCGGTCGACCTGCATTGCCATAGTGGCCCGTCGGTGATGCCGCGCTCGCTGAACCATCTGCAGGCCATCCTCGAGGCCCAGGATGCCGGCATGCATGCCGTGCTGTTCAAGGATCACTATTACTCGGTGACGCCGGTGGCGAAGTACATCGAGGAAACGATGCCCGATCTGCGGCTCACCCTGCTGACCGGCGTCGCGCTCAACAACACGGTCGGTGGGCTCAATGTCTATGCCGTTGACCATATGCTCAAGCTCGGCGGGCATATCGTCTGGATGCCGACCTTCAGCGCCGCGAACCACCTGCGTCACGGTCATCGCCATGTCATCCTGCCCACGAAGGAGCAGATGCTGAAGCCCACCGGCCTCTCGGTGGTGGATGACAAGGGCGACCTGAAGGACGAGGTGAAACCGATCCTCGACATCATCGCCGAAACCGACACCGTGCTTTCGGCTGGCCATCTGCATATCAGCGAGATCTGGCCCCTGTTCGACGAAGCGAAGAAGCGTGGTGTGAAACGCCTGCTGGTCAATCATCCGACCTTCGTGATCGACGCGACGCTCCGCGACATCACCGAGCTGGTCGGCATGGGTGCCTATATCGAACATTCCTTCTGCATGTTCATCAACGAGACCTACAACAAGAAATTCACCGGCGAACAGCTCAGGCAGCTGATCGAGGCGGCCGGCGTCGACCGCACCATCCTGGGTTCCGATCTTGGCCAGGCCAAGAATCCGCATCCGGTGGCGGGCTTCCGCGCGGTGATCCGGCTCTGCCTCGGCCTCGGCTACACGGAGGCGGATATCCGCAAGATGATCGGCGGCAATGCCTGCAAGCTGATGGGGCTGCCCGAGCCACAACTGGCCGCCTCGGCTGCTGCCGGAGACTGAATCGGCGGTTGAGCCGGGGTTTTTACGGCGATTTTCCCTGCGGCCTGTCTTGGGGTCGCCTCACGAATTGGTTAAAGTCCCCGGGCCCGCCCTCAACACCGGCGGGTGGGGGAGTTGCGGGCGTGAGCAGTAGACAGGCGGACAGCGGAGTGACGGAGCCGGCGGTCTTCGACCGTCTGCGCGACAATCTTGATCACCTGCGCGAGACCCTGCGGGTGGCGGTGATCTACAACGGCGACCGCACCGTCGAGGGCGCGGTGCTGCATAAGACTCACAATCCGCGCTCCGAGAAATCCTACCGCCCGGTGGCGGAAGACATCGCCGAAGGCCTGAAGCGCAACGGCTTCCGCCATGTCCTGCTGCTTCCTGATGATCTGACGCTGGCGCAGCGCCTGCGCGACGAGGCCGTCGACCTCGCCTGGCTGAACACCGCCGGCGTGCAGGGCTACGATGCCGTGGCGCATACACCCTCGCTGCTGGAGATGGCGGGCATCCCTTATGTCGGCCATCGCCCGCTGCTGGCGGTGACGCTGGACAACAAGCAGGTGTTCAAGCGCGAATGCGCCGGCCTCGGCCTGCCGACGCCGGAATTCATGGTCTGGGACGGCACCTGGGGCACGCTCGACGTCCGCCGCCTGGAACAGTTCGACCGTATTTTCGGCGATTATGACGGGCCTTTCGTGGTCAAGCCGGTCACCGGCCGCGCCTCGCAGCATGTGCATCTGGTGCCCAGCCGGTCCGGACTGGTCGAGACGGTGGCCGAGGTCTATCGCCAGACGCTGAATCAGGTTCTGGTCGAGCGTTTCGTCGGTGGCGCGGAATACTGCGTGGCGGTCAGCGGCCGCACGATCGCGCCCGGCGGCCGGCTGGAACAACTGGATCAGCCCTTCGTCTTCTCGGTGCTGGAGCGCCTGCTCGAGCCCGACGAGAAGATTTTCACATCTATGGACGTGCGGCCGATCACTCAGGACCGCACCCGCCTGCTCGGTCCCGCCGACGGGGCGGTCTATGACGAGCTGGTACGGCTGGCGCGCCGGGTACATGCAGATTTCCAGCTGCGTGCGCTGGTGCGCCTCGACATCCGTGCCGATGACCGGGGCCGCCTGTTCATCCTGGAGGCCAATCCCAAGCCTGACCTGAAACGGCCGGACAGCAGGCAGACCAGCCTGGTCTGCGTCGGCCTCGGCGTGCATGGTATGAGTTACGAGGATCTGCTGCTATCGCAGCTGATCGACCGGCTGGAGCATTACATGCGCAATCGCCCGGCCGCCGTGCGCCATATCGCGGACCAGCTGTCGTGACGCTGCAGGACCGCGTCCGCGACGGCCTGATCATGCTGGCCGTGGCCGCGCTGTCCTTCGGCCTGCTGGTCTATGTCGGCTGGGGCGAGGGCAAGCGTACTTATCCGCATTTCCAGGTCGAGAAGATGGCCGCCCAGGGTGAACTGGTGCAGGCCGCGATGGAAACCTATCTGCGCGCCGGCCTGCCGCTACGCCAGTTTCCCGGCTTCCGATCCATCGCCGAACCGATCCGTAGTTCCGATCCGACGATTGCCGCCATCGCCGTGCAGGATCGCATGGGGCAGGCAATCTTTGCCGCTGGCGACGCCACCGTGCCGCATCTTCCGGGCGGCACCGAGACGCCGCGCTTCACCGTGCGCGATGACGGTGTCTGGCTGCAGGTGGCGGTGCCGCTGCGCAACCGCTTCGAGACGGTTGGCGAGCTAAGCGTCACCATGCCGCGCGCGGCGATTGCCGCTGTCACCGATGCGCAGCTTCCGGTTCTGGCGACCGCGGAGGCGATGCTGGCGCTGCTGTTCGGCCTGTTCGCCCTGTGGATCGCGCCGAAGAGCCGCAGCAGCCGCTTTCCCTGGATCGGCAGCGGTTATGTGGTCTGCTTCGGTCTCGCTGCCGCCGCCGTGATCGCCAGTCTAGTTCTGCTCTATGCCGAGGGAGCGCAGTCCAAGGCGCGCGCGCTGGCGGATTCGCTCGGCCATCGCATCCGGCCGGTGATCGCCTATGGCCTGGTGCTGGAGGATGTCGACGGGCTTGATCGCACGCTGGTGCATTACCGCCAGCTCAATCCCGATATCGAAGCGGTCGGCATCACCCATGGCGGCCGCGTGATCGTGCACAGCGATCCGGCGCAGGTCGGCAAGCCATGGCGCAGCGACCCGTCCGCCTTTGAATATGTCGTGCCGGTCGCCGCGACCGCTGCCGCGCCGGCCGCCAGTGATGTGCGCGTTGCCGTGGCCCTGCCGGCCGGCGTGGTCTGGCATGCGGTGGCGCAGAGCGTGAAGAATTTCGCCGCGCTCTTTGTCGCCACGGCGCTGATCGCGGCGTTGTTCCTGGGCGTGGCGCGTGCGCTCGAAGGCGGTCGCACTGGCCGCAAGCCCGAGCAGCTGATCCTGATCAAGCCGATCTTCTTCATCGCCGTCTTCTGTGAGAATCTTTCGGCCGGCTTCTTGCCGCAGCTGCTGCGCGGCGCGGCGCTGGAGGCTGGTCTGGGCAACAAGGCGACCTCGCTGGCCTTTACCGCCTATTTCGTTGCTTTCCTGCTGGCGCTGCTGCCGGCCAGCGCCTGGGCCGAGCGCGTCGGCCCGCGCCGCGTCGTGATCACCGGCGCGCTGGTGGCGGCGCTGGCTAGCTGGCTGCCGGTGCTGACGCTGGACTTCGACGTGCTGGTGGCGGCGCGGGCTTTGGCGGGCATCGGCCAGGGCCTGTTGTTCACCGGCATGCAGGCGGCCGTGCTGCTCTATGCGCCGGCCGGGCAACGCACCCAGGCCGCGGCCGTCATCGTCTTCGGTTTCAACGGCGGCATGATCGCCGGCGCCGCCATCGGCTCGCTGCTGGTACAGGACGTGGCGGCATTAGGCGTCTTCGCCATCGGCGCGGTCTCGGCCATGCTGGTCGCAGTCTATGCCGCGTTTGCCATTCCCGCCGGCTCGACGCATGCAGCGGCGGCGGTACGCTTCACCCAGCTGCTGCGCGACATTCCGCGCGCCTGCGCCAGCCTGGATTTCCTGCGCGGCCTGCTGCTGATCGGCGCGCCGGCCAAGGCGGTGCTGACCGGCGCGGTCGGTTTCGCCATGCCGCTGCTGCTTGCCGGCATGGGCTGGCCGCCGGAGGATATCGGCCAGATCATCATGGTCTACGCCACCGGCGTGCTGCTCTCGGGCGGTTTCGCGGCCAGGCTGGTCGACCGCACCGGCCGCAGCGCGCCGGTCCTGATGCTCGGCGGCCTTGGCGCGGCCGTGGCGCTGGGCTGTATCGGGCTGATCGGCCTGTGGCCGGCGGCGGGTATCGTGCAGGCGGCGCTGGTGGTCGGCGGAACCTTGTTGCTCGGCCTGTCGCATGGCTGCATCAACGCGCCTGTGATCACCTATATTGCCGGCACCAGCGCGGCCGACCGGCTCGGCCCTAATGGCGCGACCGCGCTGTATCGCGTGGTGGAGCGTGCCGGTCATGTGCTGGGGCCGATGCTGGCTGCACAGCTTCTGCTGCTCAGCGGCGGCGGCGCCCAGGCCTTCCTCTGGCTCTCCGGTGGTCTGCTGGTGCTGCTGCTGTTGTTCCTGCTGCCGGTCGGCCGGAGGGTCGCATGACGCGGATCATGCTCGGCCTGTTGCTTCTTTTGGTCAGCCTGCCGGCGCAGGCCGTCGACTGGTTCGCGCTGGACGACCGCGCCCTGCAGCACTGGACGCTGTCGCAGCCTGATCCGGGCGACGGCCAGCGCCTGCTGATGCAGCGGAAAACCTCGGTCGCAGGACCGCTGCGCCGGGTGATGGTGATCTATCCGCGCAAGTCGTCAGCCTATGATGCGGCGATGAGTGCGATGCTGACCGATTTCGCCGAACGGCCGCTCAGCCTGGAAGTCCTAGCGGTCAATTTCGGCGGCGATCCGCAGCGCGGCGCGGCGCTGGTGCAGGAAGCGCGGCGCGACGGCTATGCGCTGATCTACGCCATGGGATCGGAGACGGTTGACTGGCTGCACCAGGAGTATCGCGATATCGACATCCCGGTGGTGACGGTCTGCGCGAAAGACCCGGTGCAGCTTGGCCAGATACCGGATTACGAGCAGGGCAGCGGCTCGAGCTTCGCCTTCACCTCGCTGAACCTGCTGCTCGACGTGCAGGTGGAATACCTGCACGAACTGAAGCCGCAGCTCAAGACCATCGCCATCCTGGTCGATGCCCGCAATGCCAGCGCGGTGGAAACCCAGGCGCGGCCGATTGCCGAAGCCTTGCAGAAGCAGGGCGTCACCGTGCTGGAGGTCGCCGTCACCGATCCGATGCGGGCGCGGGAACAACTGGCCGATCTGGTGCCGCAGGCGGTGTCGCGGATGCGCGACAGCGATCCGGAGCTGGCGCAGAGCGTGTTCTGGATCACGGGTTCGACTAGCGTGTTTGCCGAGATCGCCACGATCAATGCCCATAGCGGCCGCGTGCCGGTGCTGTCGGTGGTGCCGGAAGTGGTGCAGGCGGGTCGAGACAGCGCGGTGCTGTCGATCGGCGTCAGTTTTGAGTCGAATGCGCGGCTCGCTGCCGTCTATGGCGCCGATATTCTCGCTGGCCGGCGCAAGCCGGGGGAGATGAAGGTGGGCGTGGTGTCGCCGCCCGATATCGCCGTGAATTTCCGCCGCGCCCGCGAGATCGGCCTGAAAATCCCCTTCGCCTTCTTCGAGGCGGCCAGTTTCGTCTACGACGCCGAGGGTCGTCCGGTCCGGCTGGACGGACAGGACATGCAGACGCGCTGAGTTCAGGCCGTCTGGTCTGGTCGCGTGGTCGCCAGCACCGGATGCTTCGGCTCGGCGGCGATCTTCGCCTCTGCTTTCGCCAGGAAGATGGACGAGGGCGCGTCGGTGCCGCGCATCTGGATCACCAGCTGGAACTGCTGCGCGGCTTCGTGCCAGCGGCCGGCGGTATAGAAATCCAGCCCCTGCTCGAACAGCGCGATCCATTCAAACCCTGGCGGCACCGCGCCGGTCTCGTCGCGCATGGCCAGCAGTTCATAGACGCCGACGGCCTGTTCGCGGCCCTTCACCTTCACGGAATCGAGGCGGCGGACGACGATGTCGTAGCGCGCGGCCTCCCAGGTATGCTGGCTGATCAGGATGGCGCTGCCGAATTCCTTGTTCATGCCTTCCAGCCGCGAGGCCAGGTTCACCGGGTCGCCGATCACCGTGTAGTTCAGGCGGTCGGGGCTGCCGATATTGCCCACCACCATGCGGCCGGTATTGACGCCGATCCGCACGTTCATCTCGGGCAGGCCACGGCGCGCCCATTCAGCGCGCAGCTCCACCATGGCGGCGGCGCAGTCGAGCGCCGCGCGGCAGACATGGGTGGGATGATCTTCGTTGTAATAGGGCGCGCCCCAGAAGGCCATCACGGCGTCGCCGATGAACTTGTCGATGGTGCCGCTGTTGTTCTGGATCGCCCGGCTCATGGCGCCGAAATAGTCGCCCAGCAGCGGCACGATGCGATGGCCGACGCGCTCGGACGTCGTAGTGAAGCCTTCCAGGTCCATGAACATCACCGACATGGTGCGGCGCTCGCCGCCCAGTTCGGCCACCACGCCCTGGTCCATCAGGGTCTTGACCAGATCGGCCGAGAGATAGCGGCGGAAGGAGCCAAGGCCGCGGCTCATCTGTTCGATCGAGCCCGACAGCGCATCCAATTCGATCACCGGGCTGGAGACATGCTGCACCTGGTCGAGATCGAAATGGGCGATCTTGCGGGTTTCGCCCACCAGCTTGTTGAGCGGCAGGACGAAGAGATAGCGCGAGGCCAGGATGGCCATCAGGCTGACGGCCAGCACGGCGCCCAGCAGGGCCAGCGCCAGGCGATAGTAATTCGCCTGGATCGGCGCCATGAAATCGGCTTCCGGGATCACCGTGCCGATCAGCCAGCCGCTGCGGTCCGCCGGGGCTAGGGTGAGGAAATAGCGGCCGCCGTTTGCGTCGTGGGTTAAAAACTGGCGCGGCGCATCCAGCGCTTCGAGCCGCGCGCCGGATTCGACGATGCCGGCCTGGGCGACCTGCAGCATCGGATGATAGCTTTCGGAGAGCGGCTTCAGTTCGGGCAGGCCGCCGTTTACCGAGGGCCGCGTCACTTCACGTGAATCGCGGAAGGCGACCAGGTCGCCGGTGCGGTCGATGATGAAGGCGGTGCCTGAACGCAGCGACGTCAGGTTTGCCAGATAGGTCGAGATGCGGTCGAGCTCGATGGCGATCGAGATCACGCCGGTCAGCTCGCCGGTATTGCGGTCGGCGAGCGTGACTGCGGTGTTTAGGCCAGGCTTGCGGCTGACATCGAAGACATAGATGTCGGTCCAGATATTCTTGCCGGCGTTAGCCACCGCCTTGCGGTACCAGGAGCGCTCGGGCGAGAAATAATCGGAGACGCGGGTCTTCGACCCCGTATAGCTGATCTGGTCGCCGGCATTGACGAAGGAATCCTCCACGCGGATGGCCTCTTTACGCTCGGCCGACCATTTGCTCTCGGCGATCCGCAGATGCACCTCGTCCAGCCGCTGGGCGCCGTAGAAATCGCCGTTGGGTGCGCCGAAGCTGACCCAGGAGAAATGCGGATTGGCGTTTAGCAGGGCGAAGAACAGGCGGTCGCGGCTGCGCTTGTCATCCAGGTTGATCACGCCGTCATAAAGGCTGTCGCGCAAAGCGGTCTGCGCGGCGATGGCGGAATCGAAAATGCTGGTGACTTCGCGGTTCACGCCGCTGACGATCTCGGCGTTCAGCTGCCGCGACATCTCGGCCACGTTATCGCGGCTGACCAGATACCAGGGGAAATGCACGGCGGCAGCCGTGCAGGCCACGGTGAGCAGCGAAATGGCGACCAGGCTGACCTTGAGCGAGACGCGGGCGCGCCAGCCGCGGTGCTCCGCCGGCTTGACGTTCTGGTCAGCCGCTGCCGGCCGTCCTGTCTGCACAGGGACCATCTTCCCCTCCTGATCTACTGGCGCCAGATGATGCTAGCGCTATTCGCGCGCCAGACTACCGGATGAATATTGACGGCTGGTGAAGATCGCGTGATTGATCTATTGTTTGGGAAAATCAGAGAGTTAGGAAGAAACACCGTGACCGTCCGCTTTGCCGACCTGCCCCCCGAAATCCGCGATGCCTCGGCCTGGTATGGCCCGGACATGCTGAAAGACCCCTCCTGGCTCAGTCATTTCAGCCCGGCTGAGGTCGCCGAAGTCGAGGCGGCGACCCGGCCGCTGGCCGCGAATGCGGGCTTCAACGCCGCCCGCATGACGGAAGCCGATTTCCCCCTGCCGACGCTGGGTCCGCGGCTCAAGATGCTCGGGCGCGAAGTGATGCAGGGCCGCGGCTTCGCCCTGCTGCGCGGCCTGCCGGTGCGGCGCTGGAGCCTGCGCGAGGCAGCCATCGCCTTCCTCGGGCTCGGCAGCCATATCGGCAGTGCGCGGTCGCAGAATGCGCGTGGCCATGTGCTGGGCCATGTGAAGGATATGGGCTTGAGCAGCGCCGACCCCAATGTGCGCATCTATCAGACCCACGAGCGCCAGACCTTCCATACCGATTCCTGCGACATCGTCGGGCTGCTCTGCCTGCAGGAGGCGAAATCCGGCGGCGATTCCGCGCTGGTCAGCTCGGTCACGATCTTCAACGAGATGCGCAAACGCCGGCCTGATCTCGCCGCCCTGCTGTTCGAGCCGATCGAAACTGACCGGCGCGGCGAAGTGCCGGTGGGCGAGAAGCCGTATTTCACTATTCCCACCTACAACTGGCATGCCGGCCATCTCTCGGCCATTTACCAGCGCCAGTATATCGAGAGTGCCCGCCGCTTCGACGACGTGACGCCGCTGACGCCGCAACAGGTCGAGGCCTATGACCTGTTCGATGCGCTGGCCAACGATCCGGCGCTGAACTTCCACATGCGGCTCGAACCCGGCGACGTGCAGCTGGTCAACAACCACACGCTGCTGCATGACCGCACGACCTTCGAGGACTGGGCCGAGCCGGAAAAGCGCCGCCATCTGCTGCGGCTCTGGCTGGCGCCCCGGGATGCCCGCCCGCTGCCGCCGGCCTATGCTCAGCGTTTCGGCAGCGTCACGCCGGGCGACCGCGGCGGCATCATCGTGCCGGGCACGCAGCTCACGGTGCCTTACGAGGCGGTGTGAACGACCTGCGCTGAAATCCAGTCGCGGAAGACGGCGATGGCCGGTTCGTCGCGGCGTGTTTCCGCCGCCACCAGCCAGTAGGCGGTCTCGCTCGGAACTGTCTGCTGCCAGGCCTGAACCAGCCGACCGGCCTGCAGATCCTCATCGATCAGCGGTCGCCGTCCGATAGCGATCCCCAGACCCTGACAGGCGGCGTCGCTGGCCATCTGGATCGTGTCGAAACGCAGGCCCTGCATCGGATCGGGCGCCGGCCGGCCGGCCACGGCGGCCCAGCAGGCCCAGTCCTCGCTGACCGTGGTGACGTGGATCAGCGGCGCGGTGTCGCGTTTGCCCAGCAGTTCCGGCGCGCAGACCGGCACCAGGGTCTCGCCGAACAGTCTGACGGCCGCCAGCCCCTGCCAACCGCCGCGCCCCATGCGGATGGCGAGATCGGCGCCGGCCTCGTTCAGGTCGCTGCGCACCTGCGCGGTATCGATCAGCACCGCGATCTCGGGATGCCGTACGCGGAAATCCGGCAGGCGCGCCAGCAGCCAGCGCGACGCGAAGGTCGGCGCCACGCTGATCGCGAGCTGGCTGCTGGCGCCATGCCGCGCCGACAGCCGCGTGCTGCCGGCGCTGAGCTGCTCCAGCGCGTCGCGCACCAGCGGGTAATAGCTTTGGCCGGCCTCGGTCAGCGTCAGGCCACGGCTACCACGCTGGAACAGCGCCGTGCCGAGCCAGTCTTCCAGCGCCTGGATGCCATGGCTGACCGCGCTCGGCGTCAGGAGCAGTTCCTCGGCGGCATTCTTGAAGCTGAGCAGGCGGGCGGCGGCCTCGAACAGGCGCAGCGCATTCAGTGGCGGCAGGCGGTAACGCATGCGCTCATCATGCCGCAGGTGGTGCAGTGAAGTCAGGTGAAGAATATTCACTTCGCGCCGAAAATTCGGCGTTTGCACGCGCAATGGCAGTTGCGTCAACCTGGCGTCGATCCACCAAGGAGATTGCCATGTTCACCGATCCCATGCCGCTGCTCACCGTCAGCGACGGTACCGCCATCATCCAGCTCAACCGGCCCGATCAGCTCAATGCGCTGGACTACGCCACCATCGACATGCTGATGCGCTATCTCGACCTGCTGGAAACCGACGAGACCGTGCGCGCCGTGATCCTGACCGGCAGTGGTCGCGCCTTCAGCGCTGGCGCCGATATCAAGGGCTTCGCCGCCAGTATCGCCGCCGGTCCCGAGGTGGCGCTGCGCGATCTGGTCCGCCGCGGCCAGGGTCTGACGCGACGGATCGAGAGCTATCCGAAACCGATCATAGCCGCAGTGAATGGCCTCGCCTTCGGCGGTGGCTGCGAGGTCGTGGAAGCCTGTCCGCTGGCGATCGCCGCGGATACCGCGCGCTTCGCCAAGCCCGAGATCAACCTCGGCTTCCCGCCACCTTTTGGCGGCACCCAGCGCTTGCCGCGTCTGATCGGCCGCAAGCGCGCGCTGCAGATGATCCTGACCGGCGACAGCATCGATGCTGCCGAGGCGCAGCGCATCGGCCTGGTCAACATGGTGGTTTCCGAAGAGCAACTGATGATCGCGGCCCGGGCGCTGGTGGCGAAGATCGCCGCCAAGCCGGCGGTGGCGGTCAGCGCGTGTCTTGCCAGCGTGACGCGGGGCATTAATTCGGCCATTGACGAAGCGTTGGCGGTTGAAGCCAGTCAGTTTGCCCGTACAGTCGTCACCCAGGATATCCATGAAGGCATCCGGGCTTTCATGGAGCGGCGACCGGCCAGTTTCACCGGTCGCTGAAGCAACCGGCCAGGAGACCGCTTCATGCCCGTCAGTGTGTCCGAGAAACGTGCCACCTTCCGCCGCCTGCATGACAGCGGCTGCTTCATCATCCCCAATCCTTTCGACGCCGGCAGCGCAGTGCTGCTGCAGAGCCTGGGCTTCAAGGCGCTGGCCTCTAGCAGCGCCGGCATGGCCTGGTCGAAGGCGCGGTCCGACAACAAGGTGGAGCGCGCCGATGTGTTGGCACATCTGGCCGATCTGGTGTCGGCAACCGACATTCCGGTCAATGCCGATTACGAGAACGGCTTCGCCGATGCGCCCGACGGTGTGGCTGAAAGCGTGACGCTGGCGGTCGGGACCGGCGTTGCCGGCGTGTCCATCGAGGACTCCACCGGCGACAAAGCCAACCCGCTCTACGATTTCGATCTTGCCGTGGCGCGGATCAAGGCCGCGCGTACCGCGCTCGATAAAACACAAAGCGACGTGCTGCTGACGGCGCGGTCGGAGGGCTTTTTTGTCGGACGGCCGGATATCGACGAGACCGTGAAGCGCATCAAAGCCTATGCGGCAGCTGGGGCCGATGTGCTTTACGCGCCCGGCATCAAGGACGAGGCGCAGATCACTGCCATCGTGCAGGCGGCCGGTGGAAAACCGGTCAACCTGCTGACCATGGGGCATACGCTGGAACAGGCGGCGAGGTTGGGCGTGCGGCGCGTCAGCATAGGTGGCCATCTGGCGCGCGCGGCCTATGGCGAGGTGATGCGGGTAGCCAAGGAAATGGCGGAAGCCGGGACCTTCACCGGCTTCGCCCGCGGCATGCCGGGCGCCGAGCTCAATGGTCTGTTTGCGGGGAAGAAGTGATGAGCTGGCCCACCCAGTCCGGTCGCTTCGCGCTCGGTGATTACAAGGCCCAGTCCGGCGAGACCATCAAGGATGCTTTCATCAGCTGGAAAGCGCATGGCACACTGTCGCCCGACCGCGACAATGTCGTGCTTTATCCGACCAGCTATTCGGCGCGCCATCCCGATCTCGAATGGCTGATCGGGCCGGACAGCGTGCTCGATCCGGCCCGCTGGTTCATCGTCATCCCCGACATGTTCGGCAACGGTCTGTCCTCCAGCCCGTCGAATACGCCGGATTACCCGCATCTGGTGCGGCCTTACGACAATGTGCATGCCCAGCGGCGTTTCCTGCAGGCGCAATTCGGGATCGAAAAGCTGAAAGCCGTCTATGGCTGGTCGATGGGCGCGCAGCAGGCCTATCACTGGGCGGCGTGTTTCCCGGATGCGGTCGAGGCCATCGTCGTGAACTGCGGCAGTGCGCGCACGGCCGAGCATAACAAGATCTTCCTGCTCAGCCTGATGGCGACGCTGGAAGCCGCGCCCGAGCATGTCGGCCATGGCCGCTTCTCGGCCGAGCCGATGGCGGCGATCCGCGCCTTTGGCCGCATCTATGCCGGTTGGGCGCTGAGTCAGGATTTCTACCGTGCGGGGCTGCATTACACGGCGCTGGGCGCGCCGGACCTGGACGCCTACTTGCGCACCGGCTGGGAGGAGCGTTATGCCCAGCGCCCCGCCGCCGACCTCTATGCGCAGCTGCGCACCTGGTTCTCCGGGGATATCAGCGATAATCCGCGTTACAACCGCGACCTGCAAAAAGCGCTGGGTGCGATCAGGGCGCGCGTGCTGTTGATGCCGGGCGAGACCGATCTGTATTTCCGCGTTGCCGACAATGCCGCCGAACTGCCGCATCTGAAGCAAGCGGACTTGAGTCCCATCCCCAGCATCTGGGGCCACCGCGCCGGCAATCCGGTACAGAATCCCGAGGATATCGCCTTCATAAAGACGCAGGTGCGCCGCTGGCTGGGCTAGCCGGGAGTCATGCCCTTTGCTATCCAAGATGGGAGATAGCGAATCGGCATGACATCCTCATCTTCTCTGGCAGTCGCGGAAGAGACCCTGCACAAGGTCTTCGGCTTCGAGCGCTTCCGCGCCGGGCAGGCCGAGATCGTGCAGGCGCTGCTGGATGGCGAGGATGTGCTGGCGGTGATGCCGACCGGTTCGGGCAAGTCGCTCTGCTATCAGCTGCCTGCCATCCTGACGGATGGCCTGACCGTGGTGGTCTCGCCGTTGATCGCGCTAATGCGCGACCAGGTGCGGCAGCTGCAAGGTTTCGGCATCAACGCCGCTGCCCTGAATTCCTCCATTGACGAGGCGGAATACCGCCGCATCCACCGCGACCTGCATGACGGTCAGCTGCGGCTGCTCTATGTCGCGCCCGAGCGGTTGGTGCGGCCGGATACCGTCGCCCTGCTGCAGCGGAGCAATGCAAAACTGCTGGCCATCGACGAGGCGCATTGCGTGTCGCAATGGGGCCACGACTTCCGTCCGGAATACTTGAGCCTCGGCAGCATCCGCGCCGAGCTGGGCAATATCACCACCATTGCGCTCACCGCCACGGCCGATGCGCCGACGCGGGCCGACATCATTGCCAAGCTGTTCGCCAGCCCGCCGCGCCAGTTCATCCGCAGCTTCGACCGACCAAACCTGCATCTGATGATGCAGGCCAAGGCCAGCGCGCGCACGCAGATCGGCGATTTCATCGCCGCGCGCCGGGGTTTGAGCGGCATCGTCTATTGCTCGTCGCGCAAGCGCACCGAGGAGATGGCGGCGGCGCTGAATGCCATGGGCCATACCGCGCTCGCCTATCATGCCGGCATGGAGCAGCGGCAGCGCGACCATAACCAGGATACCTTCCTGCGCGAGGATGGCGTGGTGATGGTGGCCACCGTTGCCTTCGGCATGGGTATCGACAAGCCCGATGTGCGCTATGTCTGCCATGCCGACCTGCCGCGCAACGTGGAAGCCTATTATCAGGAGATCGGCCGTGCCGGTCGCGACGGCCTGCCGGCCGAGACGTTGACGCTCTACGGCCTCGACGACATGCGCTTCCGCCGCATGCAGATCGAGGAAGGAGAGATATCGGATGAGCGCAAGCGCATCGAGCGCCAGCGCTTCAATGCGTTGATCGCGCTCTGCGAGTCGCCGCGCTGTCGCCGCCAGACGCTTCTCGCGTATTTCGGCGAACAGTCCGAACCCTGCGGTCATTGCGATCTCTGCCAGGATGGTGTGGCGCGGTTTGACGGCACAATCGAGGCGCAGAAGGCCATGTCAGCGATGATGCGCACCGGCCAGCGCTATGGCACTGAACATCTGGTGCAGATCCTGCTGGGCAATACCAACGACGCTATCCTGCGCAACGAGCATGACCGCCTGCCCACCTTCGGCATCGGCAAGGATCGCGACGCCAATGCTTGGCGCTCGATCTTCCGCCAGCTTTACGGCGCCGGGCTGATCGACCTGGATATCGCCGGCCATGGTTCGTGGTTCCTCACCGATGCGGGCCGCGCCGTGCTGAAGGGGCAGACCCGCATCGAACTGCGCGTGGAAGCGATCAGCGGCCGCAAGGCGAAAGGCCAGCGCGGACGCTCGTCGTCCGCCGCCGAGGTGGCGCTGGCGCCGGACGACCAGATCCTGCTGGCGGCCCTGAAAGACCTGCGCCGCCAGCTCGCCACCGAACTGCAGCAGCCGGCCTATGTGATCTTTTCCGACCGCACGCTGCTGGAACTGGCGGTCAAACGCCCGATGAGTCTCTATCGTCTCACCGATATCCACGGCATCGGCCAGGCCAAGCTGGAACGCTTCGGCCAGGCTTTTCTCGATGTCGTGCTGGCGCATGACAAAAAAGGCGAAGCGGCATGAAAAATGTGGGCCTGATCGGGTTCGGCGGCATCGGCCGCTCCATCCTCGATGCCTGGGCGAAGCTGCCGTCGCAGGATTATCGCCTGGCCGCCCTGCTGGTGCGGCCGCGGCAGCTTGAGGATGCGCGCAGCCTTCTGCCCGGCGTCGTGGTGACGGATGATTTCGCGGCCTTCCTGAACGCGAAACCCGACATCGTGGTCGAAGCCGCCGGTCAGCCGGCCGTACGCGAGGCTGCGCAGGCCGTGCTGCATGCCGGTTGCGACTTCTTTGTCATCTCGACCGGCGCGCTGGCCGACGAGGCCTTTCGCGAGGCGGCGTTGACGGCGGCAAAAGCCGGTGGTGGCCACCTCATCATTCCGGTCGGCGCGACGACGGGCCTCGATGGCTTGCTGGCGATGCGGCAGGATGGGCTCATCAGCGTGACCTATACCTCGACCAAGCCGCCGAAAGCCTGGATCGGTACGCCGGCCGAGAAGACTTTCGATCTTGCCGCGATCAGGACGCCGACCGTGATCTTCCGCGGCAGTGCGCGCGAGGCGGCGCTCAACTATCCCAAGAACGCCAACCTGGCCGCCACCGTGGCGCTGGCCAGCCTGGGGCTTGATAAGACCGAGGTTCAGTTGGTCGCTGATCCGGCAGCCACCGGCAATACCGGCAAGATCGAGGCGCAGAGCGAAAGTTCGACGCTCACCGTGATCGTCGCTGGCCGCAGCAGCGCCGCCAATCCCAAGACCTCGGCGATCACCGGGATGAGCGTGCTGTCGGCGCTGGCCAACCGTGCGGCGCTGCTGACCTTCGCTTAAATCAGGCCGGCTTCGAGCGCGTCAGCGGCGCCGCGGTGAACGGCGAGGCACCGCCGCCCAGCAGTACGCCCTGCTTGCTCTTGCGCGCAAACGGCAGTTCCACCAGCGGCGGGATCGGGCACTGGTAGGGCTGGCTGTTGGTGCGCTTTTCCCACTCCGCGCGGGCATTCGTGAGCAGGCTTTCATCGGTCAGCGCATCGATGGCGGTGGCGGCCATCGCCTTGGCGGCGGCTACCATGGCCTTGTGCGCGGCGGGTTGCTTGCCCTGCGCCACGAGCTGCCAGGAATGGCCCGGCGTGCCGACGGCAAAGCACGGCCCCCAGCACTGAACGGTCGGCGTCAGCCAGCTGACATCGCCCACATCGGTGGAACCGTAAAGCTGCCGCGGCGTGCCATTGAAAGGCAGGATGTCGTCATGCAGCGGCTTGTCGTAAGAGATCGGTTCGCCCACGGCGCGCAACGACGAGAAGACATCTTCCGGCGTCAGCGCATTCTTGCGCATCTGTTCGGCGAAAGCGCGGTCAGTGTCGTCAAATTTCACCGGGCCGAGCTGCTCGATATTGCGGTGCATGGCCCATTCCAGCGCGGTGTTGGGCAGCACTTCCGAACAGGCCTTGTCAAAGTCAACAAAAGCCTGGGTCTCGGTCATCAGCGCGGCGCCTTCGGCGATCTTCTTCACCCGCTCGAACAGCTTCGAGGCCTCGGCAACCGACGGCGCGCGCACCAGATACAGCACTTCCGCCTTGGCCTGCACCACGTTGGGCGAGACGCCGCCGGTATCGGTGACGGCGTAATGCACCCGCGTGTTGGAGGGCATGTGTTCGCGCATGTAGTTGACGCCGACATTCATCAGCTCGACGGCATCCAGCGCGCTGCGCCCCAGATGCGGCGCGCTGGCGGCATGGGCGGCGCGGCCGGTGAAGCGGAAATAGGCCTGGATATTGGCCAGGCTGTTGACTGACATCACGCCCCAGAAATTGCCCGGATGCCAGCAGATCGCAGCGTCCAGGTCTTTGAAAAGCCCCTCGCGCGCCATGAAGGTCTTGCCCGAGCCGCCTTCTTCCGCCGGGCAGCCGTAATAGCGCACGCGCCCCGGAAGCTTGTTCTGGCTGAGATAATCCTTCACGGCAATCGCAGCGAGAACCGCGCCGGCGCCCAGCAGGTTGTGTCCGCAGCCCTGACCGTTCGCCTGGCCCGTGGGCTTGCGCTCGGTCACGCCGGCGGCCTGGCCCAGGCCCGAAAGCGCGTCGTATTCGCCCAGCAAACCAATTAGCGGACCATTGCCGCCGCCGGTATCATGGCCTGCCTCCGCCATGAAAGCGGTTGGAATGCCAGCGATATCGCGGGTGATGCGGAAGCCTTCCTGTTCCAGCAGGGCGATCTGCGCCGCCACGGCGCCGTGTTCCTGATAGCGCAGTTCCGCCAGATCCCAGACGTCGTCACTCAGCTTGAGGCTTGCCGCGGCCTTGGCGTCGATCAGTGCGGCGATGCGAGAAATATCCTGCATGATGAAGTCCGTGTTTTTTGCGCTTTTCAGGGTTGGCGGGTTTCTTCTACTCTAAATGCGGACGGCTCGTAAGAAGCACGATACCGAACATCTGCAAATGCTATGGGGATTTAAGGGGATGATGAAGAAACACAGCCTGATGGCCGGCCTGGCCGTTGCAGCCCTGATGCTGGCGCAGCCGGCATGGGCGCAGGACCTGAAGATCGGTCTGAAGACCGAACCGAGTTCGCTCGATCCGCAGTATCACGCGCTGACGCCGAACCTGCAGATCGCCTTCCATATCCATGATGCGCTGACCATGGCAGACAAGGACGGCAAGATTCAGCCGGGTCTCGCCACCTCGTGGAAGCCGGTCGACGAAACCACCTGGGAATTCAAGCTGCGCGAAGGCGTGAAGTTCTCCGATGGCTCGCCCTTCACCGCCGAGGATCTGGTCTATACCTACCAGCGCGCGGCCAAGGTGCCGAACAGCCCGTCGCCCTACACGGTCTATACCCGGCAGATCGCCGGCTTCGAGATCGTTGATCCGCTGACCCTGCGCATCAAGACCGATGGCCCGGCGCCGGCACTGCCGCTCGATCTGTCGAACATGCCGGTGATGCCGAAGAAGGTGGCCAAGGCCGACGTGGCCGAGGGCGTCACCTCGGAAGCGCTGAACCAGGGCCAGGGCCTGATCGGCACCGGCCCGTTCAAGTTCGTCGAGTGGAAGCGTGGCACCCAGATCGTTCTGGAGCGCAACGACGCCTACTGGGGCCCGAAGCCGCACTGGAAGACCGTGACCTTCCGCCCGATGTCGAATGGCGCGGCGCGCAGTGCATCGATCCTGGCCGGCGACGTCGACCTGATCGAAGACCCGTCGACCGACGATATCGAGAAACTGAAGAAGGATCCGAAGCTGAATGTCAGCCAGGCGGTGTCGAACCGTCTGATCTATATCCATCTCGATCATGTCGGCGAGCCCAGCATCGGCATCGAGGGCACGACCAAGAACCCGCTGAAGGACAAGCGCGTACGCCAGGCCCTGTCGCTGGCGATCGACCGCGATGCGATTTCAGCGCGCATCATGGAAGGCCTCGCCATCCCGGCGGCGGATTTCCTGCCCTATCCGATGTTCGGCACCCGCCAGGATGCCAAGCCGGACAAGTACGACCTGAACAAGGCCAAGGCGCTGCTTGCCGAGGCCGGCTATCCGGATGGCTTCACCATCTCGCTCGGCACGCCGAACGGCCGCTACATCAACGACATCAAGGTGGCGCAGGCCATCGCCGCGATGTGGACCCGCGCCGGCGTGAAGACCAAGGTGGATTCAGCCGTGCCGCCGGTGTTCTTCAAAAACCGCGACGACCTGAAATACAGCGCCTACATGGCCGGCTGGTCGGCGCAGGAGATGAGCAACGCGCTG
>Ga0209675_1000773_pt1 | contig 21404 bp, 21 predicted proteins | sample AraplaCol_mLB_r2_2_FD_184280 | JGI IMG/M metagenome (GOLD analysis project Ga0209675, IMG submission 184280) | Arabidopsis root microbial communities from North Carolina, USA - plate scrape MF_Col_mLB_r2 (SPAdes) (version 3) | ecosystem: Host-associated > Plants > Roots > Endosphere | place...
CGACGTCATCGCTGCTGGCTGCGGCCGTGGCGCGGATTTTACCAGTTCTGCAGTCGAAACCAGGTGCCAAAGAAAATATAGGCCGAGAATACCAAGCACCGCATACCGCCATCGCAGCGACAAGACATGCTTCAATAAAGAAGAAACCGGCGACTTCGAAGTTTCGTGCGTCGGACTGTAGCTTGAGCCATAAGTCGGACTGTGTGTCGGAGACGGCGTGATTTCCCATGATGGCTGCGCAGGTGCTGCCGTCACATCGGACCAGCTGCCACTCTTGATCACCATGCTGTTCAGGGCGACGATCATGGTGCCAATCTTGTCCGGGTGGACATAAGCCCTGGTTTTCAAACTCGTGGCCTGCCGCAGACGATACGGCAGCATCACAATGTCTTCTGCGAATGCGTAGTGGAATGCGCCGCGTTCAAGGTCGGCACCGCCCGTCACATCGCGCGGTGTATGCGGAAAGATATAGTAGTGATGTTCCAGAAATCCCAGTTCGCGCGGCGTCGCGCCGATCATCTTTCGGATCGTGGCGGTCAGCGCTGCTTTGGCATTCAAGAGCTGCTGGGGATCAACACGCTTCTCGATGGCCTCTCCTGAGCGCTTGAAATGCTTCCAGGTAACGCCAGGGCCAAACCGCTGGTCCACCTGCACGATGCCGCCCTTCACCTCGCAATAGAATATCTGATTGAGGCGAATGAGGACGAAGTCGACCTCGCGGTCATAGCCGCTGTCGCTGTTGGCGCGCGCTGAATAGAAGACATGCCAGCTGTTATCCAGCTGCCTGAAGCTTTCCCAGACTTCGCTTTCGGCATCGCGCAGTCTTTCGGAAAGAAGGTCCGGACGAACCGGAGGATGAAATTGCGCCACGCCCTGCCCCACATGCCGCTGTCTGCGGGGATTTTAATACGGAAGCGGGTCGGTGCAGCAAGCCGCACCTTCTGGTATGCCGCCTACCCCAGATCGAGCACGAAGTCGTAGCGCGCGATCTGCGCCGTCTCGTCGCCGGCGACCGTCATCAGCAGGCGCTTGTCGAAGATCGGGTCGCGCGCATTGCCTGGTTCCCTGGGGAAATAGAGCTGCGTGGTGAGGATGTCGCCGCGCGGCGGCTGCAGCTTCACATGCACATGGCGGGTGCGGCCCGGATACAGCCCGGGCACCACGGTCTCGACCTGCCAGCGGCCTTCTGAATCCGTGAACTGGTGGCCGCGCAGGCGGAAGCCGGCATTGTCGTACTGCCCACCGCCGTCCGCCTGCCACAGATCGACCAGCACGCCGGGCAGCGGCCGGCAGCCGCGGTCGGTGATCAGGCCGCCCAGCCGCAGGCGCGTGCCCTCCAGGCCCGGCTCCAGCAGGCTGGCCCGCAGCGGCGAGCTCGGCTTGAAATACGGCCCCTCGGTCTGCTCGGGGGTGAGGCCGGATTTCTGTTCGCCGCAGGAGGGCGTCGGCGCCTGCGGTCCACGCCGCGACTGCGCCAGCGCCGAGACGGCGATGGCACTGGGAAGGCCGGAAAACAGGGCAGCCTGCAGCAGCAGGGCGCGACGGGTGGTCATGGCGAGGCTCCGTTGGGGGGGTATGGCCGCCTTCACGACCAGTTTTCCCTCACCCTGCGGCCGGAACATGGCCGTCGGGCCGGTTTGTGCGCCCGGTCACAGCCCGCCCGGCAGATCGGTTTTGACTTTACGAACGACCGTTCGTATAGTCACCCCATGAGCAAAGGCCAGCAAACCCGTGCGACCATCCTGAACGAAGCCCTCCGCCGCGAGCGTCGATGGTTTCCAGGGCATTTCCATCGGCATGCTGGCCGACCGGCTCAACATGTCGAAGTCCGGGCTGTTCGCCCATTTCGGCTCCAAGGAGGAGCTGGAAAAGGCGATGCTGGATGAGGCGGCCCAGCGTTTCATGCAGCAGATCTGGCAGCCGGCGATGAAAGCCCCGCGCGGCCGTCCGCGGGTGGAAGTGCTGTTCCGCGAATGGCTCGACTGGAGCCTGCATAACGACGACATGCCCGGCGGCTGCCTGTTCGTGACGCTGTCGGCCGAGTACGACGACAAGCCCGGTCCGGTGCGTGATCACTTGGCCGAGATGCAGTCGCAGTGGCAGGCGACACTGGCGCGCAGCGCAAAGATCGCCATGGAGGAAGGCCATTTCCGCAAGGATATGGACCCCAAGCAGTTCGCCTATGAACTGCAGGGCATCTTCCTCAGCCTGACCTATTTCCGTCGCCTGTTGCGCGACACTGCCGCCGTCGAACGGGCGGAAACGGCCTTCAAGAGCCTGCTCGACCGTTCGGCCGCCACGCACTGAGATTTTCAGTTCAGTACCCCAGACCCTAAAAAAGAAAAGAGCCACCCCATGACCCAGATCGCACAGCAGTCTCCCCAGACCGTCTCAAAAAAGCACGACCGTACTGGTGCGGTGCAAAATCAGCTGCGCCAGCTCAAGCCGACCGGCGAGCGGCCCGACTGGCTCGGCCCCAAGCTGGTGCTGCAGCCGACCAAGGCCGATCTGCGCTGGCTGGATGGCGTGACCAATCCCGCCGTCTTCGACCAGCTCGACCAGCCGTGGTGGAAACTTGCCCTGCCGGTGCTGAAGCAGACGGTCGCCACCTGGAAAGCGCGGTCGGATGCACGCGACGCACTGGCCAAGGTGGATGCGGCCACGCTTCGTGACGCCGGCATCTCGCCGGGCGCCGCGGCGTTTGAAGCCTCGCAGCCCTTCTGGCAGGCGCCGGTGCAACTGCGCGACTATCCGGAAGCCAAGTAAGTAAAAGCAGCGTCACGCCAACTTTGCTTGCGTGACTTTGTATTCGGTGAGTTGATCCTCCGGTGATCGCTGCCTAAGCTGTCGGTCCGACAATCGGACCGACAGCTATAAGGTCGGCCACAGGGAGGGGACATCACCATGTCGCAGGACAACGGCGCACAGTCGCGCGCCGATCAGACGAAGCATGCCCTGCCCCCGGCGCCGGATGTTTCCGCCGCCGAGAAGATGACCGAGGAGCTGGCCTATCGCGACATCACCGGCGCGCCGCGCCTGGTGCTGATCGCACTGACGATCCTCTCCCTTCTCTTAGTCCTGTATGTGCAGTTCAACGTGAAGCTCTTCGGCATCACGCTGATCGAGAACCGCTATCTCTTCCTGCTGGCGCTGGTCACCCTGCCGGTGGTTTTCCTGGTCTATCCCTTCAATCCGAAAAAGGCCGCGCCCGGCACGCCCTGGTATGACTGGCTGATCGCCGCGGCCGCAATGGCGATGATCGCCTGGTTCAGCGTCAAGGCCGATGCGATCCTGAGCGAGGGCTGGGAATTCGCGGCGCCGACGACGGCCAAGATTCTAGGCGCCTTGCTCTGCCTGATCATCCTGGAAGCCACCCGCCGCACCGGCGGCCTGACGCTCACCATCATCATCCTCGTCATGGCGCTCTATCCCATCGTCGCCGACGACATGCCGGGTGTGTTCCGCGGCATCGGACAGACCTTTGGCGACACCGCCGCCTATCACATCGTCTCGTCCGAAAGCGCCTTCGGCATCCCGATGCGCGCCTTTGGCGAGATCGTGGTCGGCTTCATCGTCTTCGGCGTGGCGCTGAACCATACCGGCGGCGGCAAGTTCTTCAACGACATCGCCTTCGCGCTGGTCGGCCGCTGGCGCGGCGGCGCGGCGCAGGTCGGCGTGATTTCATCCGCCTTGCAGGGGTCCATTTCCGGCAGCGTCATTTCCAACGTGATCTCGTCGGGCGTCGTCACCATCCCGGCGATGAAGCGCACGGGCTTTCGCGCCGACTATGCCGGCGGCGTCGAAGCCGTCGCCTCCACCGGCGCGGTGCTGATGCCGCCGGTGATGGGCTCGACGGCGTTTGTGATGGCCAGCTTCCTCGGCATCCCATATGCAGAAATTGCCCTCGCGGCTGCAGTACCAGGCGTGCTGTTCTATTTCGCCCTGATGGTGCAGATCGATGCCTATGCCGCGCGGCTCGGCCTCAAGGGCATGAAGAAGGAGGAGCTGCCGTCGGTGCGCGCCACCATGAAGGATGGCTGGCTCTATATCCTGGTCTTCGCCGTGCTGATCTACCTGATGCTGGAAGAGCAGCGCGAAGCCAGCGCGCCTTTCTATGCGACCGCCCTGCTGCTGGTGATCAACCAGATCCTGCCGGCCAATCGTTTATCCCTGAAAGGCTGGCTGGAACTGGGCACCGCCGTCGGCCGCGCCCTCGCCGAACTGGTCGCCATCCTGCTCGGCTCCGGCCTGATCATCGGCGCGTTTTCGGTCACGGGGCTCGCCGGCACGCTGGCGACCGACCTTGTGTATCTGGCCGGCGACAAGCCGATCATCCTGCTGATCATGGGCGCGATCACCAGCTTCATCTTCGGTCTGGGGATGACGGTGACGGCCTGCTACATCTTCCTCGCCATCGTGCTAGCGCCGCCGCTGGTGAAGGCCGGGCTCGATCCGCTCGGCGTGCATCTCTTCATCATGTACTGGGGCATGATCTCCTACATCACGCCGCCGGTGGCGCTGGCGGCTTTTGCCGCGGCACCCATCGCGCGCGTCAACCAGATGGCGATCGGCATGCAGGCGATGCGGCTCGGCGCCGTCGTCTACATCGTGCCGTTCTTCTTCGCGCTCAATCCGGCGCTGATCCTGAAGGGCGATCCATGGGAAGTGACGGTCGTGATCCTCACGGCTTTCCCCGGCGTGGCGCTGGTTGCCTCCGCATTGCAAGGCTATCTGGTCGGCGCCGGCCGGCTGGACGGATCGCCGCAGCGGCATCTTGCGCGGCTGCTGCTGCTGCTCGGCGGCATCGCGCTGGCCTCGCCCGGCGGCAGCCTGATCGCCATGAGCAACACAACGCTGGAGATCACGGGCGCGTGTCTCGCACTCGTTGCTTTCCTGTTGATCAAGTTCGACAGGCGCGACACACTGGCCGCATAAACAAAGCATAAAACAGGAGAGGGAACGACCAATGCGTCACTACACTTATGCCCTGCTCGGCGCCGTCGCCGGTATCGCGCTGTCAGCCTCGGCTTTCGCGCAGAAACTGCCCGACCAGCTGACCTGGACCGCCTATGACGTCGGCTCGGGCGGCTACAACCAGGCCGTCGCGGTCGGCAATGCGCTGAAGAACAAGCAGAACATCACGCTGCGCGTGCTGCCCGGCAAGAATGACGTGTCGCGCACCGTGCCGTTGCGCGAAGGGAAAGTCCCCTTCTCGGCCAATGGCGTCGGCGGCACCTATATGGCGCAGGAAGCGGTCTATGAATTCGGCGCCAAGGACTGGGGCCCGCAGCCGGTGCGCTCGCTGCTGCTGAACAATTCCGACGCGCTGCTCACCATCATGACGGCCAAGGACGCCAATATCAAAACCATGGCCGACCTGAAGGGCAAGCGGGTCGCCTGGGTGATCGGCGCGCCGTCGCTGAACCAGAACATCACCGCGCTGCTGGCCTTTGCGAATCTTGAATGGAAGGATGTGCAGCGCGTCGAGTTCGGCGGCTTCGGCCAGGCCATGCAGGGCATGATCAACGGCCAGGTGGATGCCGCCTTCGGCTCGTCGATCTCGGGGCCTGCCTACCAGCTCGCCTCCAGCCCGCGCGGCATCCAGTATCCGACCGTGCCGCATGGCGACAAGGCCGGCTGGGCGCGCCTGAAGGCCAAAGCCCCGTTCTTCGTGCCCTTCATGGGCGCGGAAGGTCCGGAACTGGCGCCCGGCAAGACGGTGGAAGCCGCCACCTATCCCTATCCGGTGCTGATGACCTACGAGAATATCGATGCCGGCATGGTCTATGCGATGACCAAGGCGATGGTCGAACTCTTCCCCGACTACAAGGACGCGGCACCCGGCAATGGCGGCTGGGACATCAAGCGCCAGGTCTTCGACTGGGTGGTGCCGGTGCATGAAGGCGCGATCAAGTACTTCAAGGAGATCGGCGTCTGGAAGCCGGACTTCGACAAGAGCAACGCCGCGCTGGTGCAGCGCCAGAAGGTGCTGAGTGACGCCTGGGCCGCGCATAACAAGGGCAGCCATGCCAGCGAGGAAGCCTTCGGCAAGGCCTGGATGAAGGCCCGCGCCGATGCGCTGACCGCGGCGAAGATGGAGCCGGTTCTGACCGAGTGGTAATCGATGGCTTCACGCCTTAAGTAACGACGGCCCGCCGGCAGCGAAAAACGGCGGGCCGTTTCCTTTGGAGAGCATTGCATGCCCGCCATCGCCATCCTGCCTTCAGCCAATCTCGACCGCACGGCGGCCTTCTATCACCGCCTGGGCTTCGACCGGCAGAACCGCTATCCGGACTATCTGGTGGTGGTGCGCGACGATCTCGAACTGCATTTCACCGATTGCAGCAGCGCCGCGCCGATCCTGCTCGACCCGAAGAACAGCATGTCGGCGGCCTACTTCCGCTGCACCGATGCCGACCCGTATCATGCAAAATGGCAATCGCTCGGCCTGCCGCGCTTCAGCGCCATCGAGGATAAGCCCTGGGGCTTACGTGAATTCCACTTTGTCGATCCGGACGGCAACCTGATCCGGGTCGGTCATGTGCTGAGTTGAATTTCCTGCGATTGCAGCGGGACAATTCCGCGCTTCGGACCGGCGCGGCGCCGGCTTAGAGTGGCGCATCGTTCCCTCGCATGGATGCCCCACCATGTCTGACGCCAGCACACTCCTGCTCGCCCATGTCCACACCATGGCGCACTACAACCGCTGGGCCAATGCCCGGCTCTATGCCGCCTGCGGCGCGCTGCCGCCCGGCGATTTCGACCGGCCGCGCCCGAGTTTCTTCGGCAGCATCATGGCGACGCTGAACCATATCCTGGTCGGCGACAGCATCTGGTTCGGCCGCTTCACCGGCAACCTGCCGGCCGGCGTGACGCAACTGAACCAGATCCTGCACAGCGATTTCGCCGCGCTCAAAGCCGCGCGCGAGGCCAAAGATGCCGAGATCGTCGCCTTTGCCGAAGCCATGACGCTGGAACGGCTGAACGGAACCTTCAGCTACACCAACACGCGCAACCAGAGCTTCACCGATCCGCTGTTTCCGCCGCTGATGCATTTCTTCAATCACCAGGCGCATCATCGCGGCCAGGTGCATGGCCTGCTGAGCCATGCCGGCGCCAATCCGCCGGAACTCGACATGATCTTCTATATGCGGGAAGCGGCCTAAGCCGGATCGCGCGCGAAAAGCTGCGCGACGAACAGGGCGTCGACGCTGTCGCCGCCAGGACTGGCCGTGAGCGGCAGGACGAGGAATTCCATCACATAGGCCGCACCATCGACCTGCCGGCGCGAGCGGGCATGGATCGGACGCTTCGTCTCGACCACGAGATCCATCGCGCGGCCGGCATGCTCGGCGAAATAGGCTTCTTCATGCTCGTCGACGCACAGGCCGGTCATGTCGCGCCGGCTGTAGACCAGGATCTGCGGATCGATATGGCGGTAACGATAGCGGCAGTGCCCGAACTCATCGCCCGGCTCGACATCGAAGATCAGCTTGGCGCCGGTGAGATAATCGAAGGCCTGCGACCCGAGGAAACCGGCATCGGGCAATCCGGAACCTGCCGCCTTGCGCCAGTCGCGGTAGAAGCGATCCAGCCGCATGGTTTCCAGCCGTTCGTCGGCTACCAGGATGATGAAATCGGCGTCGCTGCTGTCGGTCTGCGGCATGGTGCCGCCGAGTTTAGGCCGGCGTGTAAATCTGCGCTACCAGCAGGCTGACCACCGAACCGACCGAGTTGGCCACCGGCAGGATCAGGAATTCGACGCTGAAGGGCCGGCCATCCACGCTGCGGCGGATGCGGGCATGGATCGGCCGCCGGGTCTCGACCACCAGATTGCAGGCCCGCGTCGCCAGCTCGGCGAAGGCCGGTTCGGGATGCTGGTCCATATAGGTGCCGGACGGATCGACCTTGGTATGCTGGATGAAATGGCTGCCGGCGCTGCGATAGCGGAAGCGCTGGCGCTCGGCATCCTTCACCACATCGATCACCACCAGCATGCTCGCGACATAGTCGTGCCGCGCCGGATCGAGGAAGCCGGCATCCGGCGGCCGGTCATTGCTGGAGCCGTCGCGCCAGGCGCGATAGAGCCGGTCGAGGCGCAGCGTCTCAAGCCGCTCCTCCGCGACCAGCATGGTGAAATCGCCGTCTCCGCTGACCAGGTCCATCAGACCCCCATACAGGTCTCAGGCTCTTTTTACAGACTGGCGTAGTCGATGCTGCCGTGCCGGTCGAGCGGCTGACCGCCATCCGGCATCGGATATTTCAGTCCGGCCGCGCAGTTCCACAATACCACACGGTCAGTTTTCTTCACGCGGCCACCAGCCAGCGCCTGCTTGTATGCAGCATAGGTCGCCGCGCCCTCGGGGCACATCAGGAAGCCTTCCTGCTTTGCCACGTCGTCAAGCGCCGCGGTGATGGCGGCGTCCTCGACCGCCATGGCGAAGCCGTTGGAGTTGCGCACGGCATCAAGGATCAGGAAGTCGCCGATCGCCGCCGGCACGCGGATGCCCGCCGCCACGGTATGGGCGTTCTCCCAAAGTTTCGCATGGCGCTCGTTGCCTTCAAAAGCCCGCACGATGGGGGCGCAGCCGGCCGCCTGCACGGCGATCATCTTGGGGCGCTTGGCTCCAATGAAGCCGATGGCCTCCAGTTCCTCGAAGGCCTTCCACATGCCGATCAGTCCGGTGCCGCCGCCGGTGGGATAGAAGATCGCGTCGGGCAGTTCCCAGCCGAGCTGTTCGGCCAGCTCCAGGCCCATCGTTTTCTTGCCCTCGATGCGATAGGGCTCTTTCAGCGTGGAGGTATCGAACCAGAATTCCTTGCCGGCGCCGACCAGCTTGCCGCAGTCGTTGATCAGGCCGTTGACCTTGTAGAGCCGCGCGCCCTGCAGCACGATCTCGTTCATGTTCACCTGCGGCGTGTCGTCGGGGCAGAACACCACCGTCTCGATGCCGGCGCGCGACGCGTAAGCCGCCAGAGCCGCGCCCGCATTGCCGTTGGTCGGCATCGCCATCTTCTTGACGCCAAGTTCCTTGGCCATGCAGACAGCCAAGGCCAGGCCGCGCGCCTTGAAGCTGCCGGTCGGCAGACGGCCTTCGTCCTTCACGATGATCTCGCCATCGCCGCTCAGGCCCAATGTCTTTGCAAGGCGCGGCAATGAAAGAACGGGCGTCATCACCTCGCCGAGCGAGACGACGTTTTCGGTTTTGCGTACCGGCAGCAATTCGCGATAGCGCCACCAGTTGGGCGCGCGACCCGCGATCTTCTCCTTGGTCAGCGTTGCCTTCACCCCGGCGAGGTCGTAGCGCACCAGGATCGGATAGCCCTTGGGCGAGAGATTGTGCAGCTGGTCGGCCGGCAGCTTTTCGCCGGTCATGCCGCATTCCAGATGGGTGACGAAGGTGGGGGTCTCGGGGATCAGACGCTGTTCGATCGACATCGGAGGGGGTCCTGGCCACGCAATGGATAAGCTCTGCCGTATCCTGACCCCGGTCCGGACCCGGTTCAAGGTGTCTAACCCCTTGAACGATCTGATCCAATTCGCCCTGCAGGTGTGCGACAGACGGCCGGGACGGGGCAAAAATCACGGACCCCTTTCCGGATATAACCGTTATACTGGTTATACAGAGGAGGTGCAGCCATGACCGACCCGGACCGCAAGACCCTGACCCCCACCATTGCCCGCATCTGGCGCGGCCGCACGCCGCGCGACCGGGCCGACGAGTATGCCGTCTATCTCTATGAAGAAGGCATCCGCCCGCTGGAGCAGAAGGCGCTGGGCGTGCAGATGCTGCGCGAGGACCGCGAAACCGAGAGCGAGTTCGTGACCATTTCCTATTGGGAATCGGTGGAAGCCATGTCGCGCTTCGCCGGGCCGGATCCGACGAAAATCCACCATCTGAAACGCGACGCGGAATTCCTGGTCGAGCTGCCGCAGGGCGTGCAGGTCTTGCAATTCGTTCACAGCTTCGGCAGGACTGGGCGCAACGCATCCTGAGCCCCGAGCGAGCCATGTCCGACCTGAAAGCCACCCCAAAAGCATCTGGGGAAAAGAAGACCTATAACGGCAGCTGCCATTGCGGCACGGTGCGCTATTCCGTCGTCACCGGCCACAATCCGCCGGTGATCAGCTGCAACTGTTCGATCTGCTCCAAGAAGGGCTCACTGCTCAGCTTCGTGCCGGCCGACGACTTCAAGCTGATGGGCGGCAAGGACCATGTGATCGACTACCAGTTCAATACGATGAACATCCATCACCTGTTCTGCAAAACCTGCGGCGTGGAATCCTTCGCCACCGGCACGGCGCCGAATGGCGAGAAGATGGTGGCGATCAACGTTCGCTGCCTCGACGGCTTCGATCTCGAGACGCTGGAACCGATGAAATACGACGGCAAAAGCGCGTAATGCCGGACTACGGCTTCCGGCGCATGACCGAAGCCGATCTGCCGCTGCTGCGGCAGTGGCTGGCGACGCCGGATGCCGCCGCCTGGTGGGGCGACCTGGACGACGAGATGGAAAATCTCGCCGCCGACCTGCACGAACCCGGCATGCGGCTGTGGATCGTCAGCCTGGACGGACAGCCTTTCGCCTTCCTGCAGGATTACACGCCCGGCCTCTGGCCGGATCATCCCTTCCACGACATGCCGGCCGGCACATACGGTATCGACCAGACCATTGGCATGTCATCGCTGATCGGGATGGGCCATGGCAGCGCCTTCATTCGCCAGCATGTGCAGAGCCTGTTCGCCGCCGGCGCGCCCTGCGTGGTCACCGATCCGGATCCGGGGAATGCGCGCGCCATCCGCGCCTACGAGAAGGCCGGCTTCACGGCCGTCGAAGAACGCGAGACCCCGTGGGGCCGCTGCCTGCTGATGCTGGCGCGGCCGGAAAAATAGCGGGTGGGTCAGAAACCGAAATGCGCCCGCGCGATCAGGCAGGCCTCGTCGCCGGGCTGGCAGGCGCGGCAGACATCGGGACGCACGTCATAGACAAGGCAGGCGGTCTTGCTGCCAACGCTGCCCAGCAGGGCCGTGCAGCGATTGCCCTCGCAGCGCATCCCGCCCGCCTCGTCATCGACGAAACGGGACGGGATGCGCGCGAGCGCGGCATCGTCTTCGAGCGAAAAGCGAGGCCAATCGCGCGAATACGCGCAACAAGCCCCGCAGCTCTGACAGTCGAAGACTGCCACGCTCTTGTCTGTCTGAAGACTCAAGCGGCCTTGATGGCGCGCACGGCAACCTTGCCGGAGCGCGCGTCATTCTCGGTGTCGAACGACACCTTCTGGCCTTCCGAGAGCTGGCTCATGCCGGCGCGCTCAAGGGCGCTGGCATGGACGAACACGTCCTTGCTGCCGTCTTCCGGCTGGATGAAGCCGAAGCCTTTGGTCGCGTTGTAGAACTTGACGATACCTGTCTGCATGGGATGTCCTTTGGTCATGGATGAGCGATGTGCACAGGACACAGCGATGCCGCAGCCCGCACATGGCTTTCGATTTTTGGAGAGAGAGTCAGGAGACGCCGGGCAAAGCCGCGGCGGATAGCCAGAAGGTCCGGCCAAAAAGATCGATGGCGCGACCCTAGGCTTTAAATGCGGCGAATACAAGTCGGGTATTTATGCGGGATTCGCGCCATATACTGACGATACAGGGATGAAGACAGCGCAATATATCATCGCCGATCTGCTCAGCGAAGATCTCAGACTGGTCTTCTGCGGTTCGGCGCTGGGCGCAGCATCCGCAAAAGCCAAAGCCTATTACGCCAAGCCGAGCAACAAATTCTGGCCGACGCTGCATGCTGTGGGCCTGACCCCGCGCCTGTTCAAGCCTGCGGAATACCCGGAGCTTCTGAAGCTCGGCATCGGTCTCACCGACATCAACAAGACGCAAGTGGGCAATGACGACGCGCTGGACGAGGCGCATGACGATGTCGCCGGCTTGGCCGCCAAGATCGCACAGTATCAGCCCGCCATCCTGGCCTTCACGGCCAAACGCCCGGCACAGGTTTTCCTGAAAGAGAGTTTCGGCCTGAAAGCTCCGCCTGCTTACGGATTACAGCCGCAACGCATCGGCAGGACGCATCTCTTCGTTTTGCCCTCCACCTCGGGCAGTGGCGTGCGCTACTGGGATATCGGCCCGTGGCGGGAGCTGAAGCGCCTATACGACGCCCTTACTTGATCAGCGCCTTGAGCTGATAGAGCAGGTCGAGCGCCTGCTTGGGCGACAGCGCGTCGATATCGGCCTTACTGAGGGCGCTTTCGACTTCCGACGGCGCGGCAACAGCGACAGCCTTGGCCGGCGCAGTCATGCTGAACAGCGGCAGGTCATCGACGATCTTGGCTGACTTGCCGGTATGATCGGATTTTTCCAGCGTATGCAGCACATCGGCGGCGCGCGTCAGCACGGCCTCGGGCAGGCCCGCCAGCTTGGCTACCTGCACGCCGTAACTGCGATCCGCCGCACCCGGGCCGACCTCGTGCAGGAAGACCAGGTCGCCGTCCCATTCCTTCACTTTCAGCGTGTGATTGCTGAGCTGCGGCAGCTTTTCGGCCAGCGCGGTGAGTTCGTGGTAATGCGTGGCGAACAGCCCGCGGCAGCGGTTCTTCTCGTGCAGGTATTCCACCACGGCCCAGGCAATCGAGAGACCGTCAAACGTCGCCGTGCCACGACCGATCTCGTCCAGGATCACCAGCGCGCGCGGGCCGGACTGGTGCAGGATCGCGGCGGTTTCCACCATCTCGACCATGAAGGTTGAACGGCCACGCGCCAGATCGTCAGCAGCGCCGACGCGGCTGAACAGGCGATCCACCACGCCGAGCTGTGCAGCCGTGGCCGGCACGAAACTGCCCATCTGGGCCAGCACGGCGATCAGCGCATTCTGGCGCAGGAAAGTCGATTTACCGGCCATGTTCGGGCCGGTGAGCAGCCAGAGCCGCTGGCCATCGGAAAGATCGCTGTCATTGGCGACAAAGCGCTCGCCCTGGCCAGCACGTTCCAGCGCGGCCTCAACGACAGGGTGGCGGCCGCCGGTGATGCGAAAATCCAGGCTGTCGTCGATCTGCGGCCGCACCCAGCGGCGCTGCACGCTGAGCTGCGCGAGGCTGGACGCAACATCCAGCGCGGCCAGCGCCTGCGCAGCTTTGGTGACCGGTTGCGCATTGCCGAGTACGGCCGAGCAGAGGCGGTCGAAAATCTCCAGCTCGATCTTGATCGCGCGGTCGCCGGCCTGGGCGATCTTGGCTTCCAGCTCGCCGAGTTCAGGCGTGGCGTAGCGCACCGCATTCGCCATGGTCTGGCGATGGATATACTGCTGGCCCATCTTCGACATATGCGTGGGCGTGACTTCGATATAATAGCCCAGCACGTTGTTATGGCGGATCTTCAATCCGCTGATACCGGTATCCTGCGCATACTTGTCCTGTAGCGCCGCGATGTGCCGGCGGCTTTCATCGCGCAGCACACGCAACTCATCCAGCGCCGCGTCATAGCCGCCCCTGACGAAATTGCCGTCGCGCTGCAGCAGCGGCAGTTCCTCGGCCAGCGCTTCGGCCAGCGCCTGCACCAGCACGGTGTGATCGCCAAGATCGTCGCGCAAACCGCTGAGCTCCGCCGGCAGGTTGCCTTCAGTCGTCAGCCGCTGTTTCAGGTCGCCGGCCTGGACAAGGCCGTCGCGTAAAGACGCCAGGTCGCGCGGACCGCCACGGCCGAGCGACAGGCGCGACAGCGCGCGGGCAAGGTCGGGTGCTTTCCCGAGCGAGGCGCGAATATCATCACGAAGACGCGTGTTCGTGCCGAGCAGCGTCACGCTGTCATGCCGCGCGGCAATCGCCGCCACATCGGTGAGCGGCGCCTGCAGCCTTTGCGCAAGCAGCCGCGCGCCCGCACCGGTCAGCGTCTCGTCGATGGTGCTAAGCAGCGCGCCGTCGCGGCTGCCGGATGTGGTTTCCACCAGCTCCAGATTGCGCCGGGTCGCCGGGTCGATCGCCATCACGCTCAAGGGCGGCTGCTTCACCGGCGGATCGAGGCGCGGGATTTTGCCGCATTGGGTGATCTCAACGTAATCGAGCAGCGCGCCGGCGGCACAGAATTCGGCCCGGCTGAAATCGCCAAAAGCATCCAGTGCCGAGACGCCGAGTGCGGTCTTCAGCCGACGTTCGCCGGCCTGGCTGTCGAAACGGGCAGACGGCAGCGGCGACAGCGCTGCATCCGATTGTTCGAGTACCGCACGTAAGTCCGGTTTGGCGAGCATGCCTTCCGGCAGCACCAGTTCGCGTGGGCTGACGCGAGCGAGATCGGCCGCCAAACCTGCCTGAGTAGTTTCGGTCAGGCCGAATTCGCCGGTGGAGAGGTCAAGCCAGGCCAGCGCCAGCGCGCCATCCGAACCGCCCGACTGAGCAAGTGCAGCAAGATAGTTGTTGCGTCGCGCATCCAGCAGGCTGTCTTCGGTGATGGTGCCGGGCGTCACCACGCGGACGACGTCGCGTTTCACGATCGATTTGGAGCCGCGCTTCTTCGCTTCTGCGGGATCCTCGACCTGTTCGCAGACCGCGACCTTGATGCCCTGGCGGATCAGACGGGAGAGATAGGCCTCGGCGGCATGCACGGGTACGCCGCACATCGGGATCGGCTGGCCGTCATGTTCGCCGCGCTTGGTGAGCGCAATGTCCAGCGCCCGCGCCGCCTGGACGGCGTCGTCGAAGAACAGTTCGTAAAAATCCCCCATCCGGTAGAACAGCAGGCAATCGGGATATGCCGCCTTGATGGTCAAATATTGAGCCATCAGGGGTGAGGTGCCGGGCGGGAGGCTGGGTGTGGCGGTGTTCATGGCTGTGAAATTATCTTCCGAACGCAGACATACCACAGGCGACGGGGCTTTTAACCCCTTAGGGCTTGGCCTTATGATGCCGCACGGGAGCGAATACAGCCCGCGTTGATAACAGAAAACCGCAGAGAAAAATGAGCGAATCGAAAAGCCCGTCTCTTTATGACGACGCCCTCGAATTCCACAAGATGGGCCAGCCCGGCAAGCTGGAAGTGGTGCCGACCAAGCCGATGGCGACGACTCGCGATCTGAGCCTGGCCTACAGCCCCGGCGTCGCCGCCCCCTGTCTGGCCATCGCCGAAAATCCGGACACCGCCTACGACTATACCTCGCGCGGCAACATGGTGGCGGTGATCTCGAACGGCACCGCCGTTCTGGGCCTCGGCAATCTCGGCGCGCTCGCCGGCAAGCCGGTGATGGAAGGCAAGGCGGTTCTGTTCAAACGCTTCGCCGACGTCGATTCCATCGACCTGGAAGTCGACACCGAAGAGGTCGAGGAATTCATCAACGCGGTGCGCTATCTGGGTCCGTCGTTTGGCGGCATCAACCTGGAAGACATCAAGGCGCCGGAATGCTTCGTGATCGAGCAGCGCCTGCGCGAGCTGATGGACATTCCGATCTTCCATGACGACCAGCATGGCACCGCGATCATCGCCGCCGCCGGCATGATCAACGCGCTGCATCTCACCGGCCGCGACTTCAAGAACGCCAAGATGGTCGTGAACGGCGCCGGCGCCGCCGGCATCGCCTGCACCGAGCTGGTCAAGGCGATGGGGATGAAGAACGAGAACGTCATCCTCTGCGACACCAAGGGCGTGGTCTACCAGGGCCGCACCGAGGGCATGAACCAGTGGAAGTCCGCCCATGCCGTGAAGACGGATGCGCGCACGCTGGCAGAAGCCCTGAAGGGCGCCGACATCTTCTTCGGCCTTTCCGTGAAGGGCGCGCTGACGCCCGAGATGCTGCGCTCGATGGGGCCCAATCCCATCGTCTTCGCCATGGCCAATCCCGATCCGGAAATCACCCCGGAAGAGGCGCTGGCCACCCGCGGCGACGTGATCATGGCAACGGGTCGTTCCGACTACCCGAACCAGGTCAACAACGTGCTGGGCTTCCCCTACATCTTCCGCGGCGCGCTGGACGTGCGCGCCAGCACGATCAACGACGACATGAAGATCGCGGCCGCCGAGGCGATTGCCATGCTGGCGCGCGAGGACGTGCCGGATGAAGTCGCCGCCGCCTACAAGGGTGACCGGCCGAAATACGGTCCGGGCTATATCATCCCCTCGCCCTTTGATCCGCGACTGATCGTGGAAATCCCGCTGGCCGTTGCAAAAGCGGCGGTGAAGTCGGGCGTGGCGCGTAAACCCATCACTGACTGGGCGGCCTACGCGGCCAAGCTGCGCGCGCGCCTGAACCCGACGGTCGGAAGCTTGCAGATCTTCTTCGACCAGGTGGTGCAGAATCCGAAAAAGGTCGTCTTCGCCGAGGGCGAGGAAGAGACCGTGATCCGCGCCGCCCTGGAATTCCGCCATGCCGGCTATGGCACGCCGATCCTGATCGGCCGCAGTGAGCGGATCGAGGCGACCATGAAGGCGATCGGGCTGAAAAGCCTGGACGGCTGCGAGATTCACAATGCCCGCCTGAGCGAGCATAACGCCGAATATGCCGACTTCCTCTACAAGCGGCACCAGCGGCGCGGCCTGCTGCTGCGCGACGCCCAGCGGTTCGTCAATCTCGACCGCAATGTCTTCGGCGCCTGCATGGTGGCGAACGGCCATGCCGATGCGATGATCACCGGCGTGACCCGTACCTACTCCGTGTCCTACGACGGCGTGCGCATGGCGGTGGATGCCCAGCGCGGCCAGCGCGTGATGGGCCTCAGCATCATCGTCGCCAAGGGCCGCACGGTGTTCGTGGCCGATACCACGGTGACCGAGACGCCGACCGCCAGCGATCTCTGCCAGATCGCCATCCAGGCTGCGAAAGCTGCGCGTCAGATGGGCCAGGAGCCGCGCGTGGCGCTGTTGTCGCATTCCAACTTCGGCAATGCCCCGGGCGGCGTGGTGGAAGTGGTGCGCAAGGCCGTCATGGAGCTGGATGCGCTGGAAGCCGGCGGCCACAAGGTCGATTTCGAATATGACGGCGAGCTGAACGCCCGCGTCGCGCTCGATGCCGACCTGATGAAGCTCTATCCCTTCTGCCGCCTGTCGGGTCCGGCCAACGTGCTGATCATGCCGGGCCTGCACTCCGCGCTGCTCTCCACGCAGCTGATGCAGGACCTGGGCGGCGGCACCGTGATCGGTCCGCTTCTCATTGGCCTGGAAAAGCCGGTGCAGATCGCCCAGATGGGCGCGAGCGTCAGCGATATCGTGAATCTCGCTGCGCTGGCGGCGTACAACTCGCGGTAATCATCCGCACACAAGCGTTTTATTTCAGCCGCCGCGACTTGTTTCGCGGCGGCTTTTTCTTACCTTCCGCCCAGCCTCGTACCGCTGGGGGATCCATGCGTATTCTTGCCGTTCTTGCTGTTGTTTTCTGTGCCGTGACGGCGCGCGCCGAAACCGTGCGCATCGCTTTCATCGATCCGCTGTCGGGGCCGATGGTGGCCGTCACCGAGAATGCGCTCAACCACCTGAAGGTCATGGCCGAGCGGCTGTCGGACAAACAGGCGCAGTATGAGGTCACCGGCTTCGACAACAAGCTGAACCCGCAGGAAAGCATCATCCAGGCACAGAAGGCGATCGACGCCGGCATCCGGATTATCGTCGCCGGCAACAGCTCGGCCGCCGCCGGCGCGCTGAACGAGTTCATCGCCAAGCATAACGAGCGCAATCCCGACAAGGCCGCGCTGTTCCTCAACATCTCGGCCATCGATCCGGCACTGACGAACGAGAAATGCGCGCCGTCGCATTTCCGCTTCGACGCCCATGCCGACATGAAGATGCTGGCGCTGGTCAAGGTGATGGCGACACAGCCGCAGATCCGCAAGGTCTACCTGATCAACCAGGATTATTCCTTCGGCCAGGCCGTGCGCGCCGCAGCATTGGCCATGCTGAAATCCGTGCGACCCGATGTCGAGATCGTCGGCGACGAACTGCATCCGCTGGCCAAGATCACCGACTTCGCGCCCTACATCGCCAAGATCAAGGCAAGCGGTGCCGACAGCGTGATCACCGGTAACTGGGGCAATGATCTCGCGCTGCTGCTGAAATCCGCCGCCGATGCCAGCCTGCAGGCCGGCTGGTACACCTATTACGCCAGCGGCATCGGCAGCCCCACCGCCATCCGCCAGACCGGTCTGGCACACCGCGTTTACGGCGTGCTGGAAGGCCACTCCAACATGGCGATGAGCGACAGCCTCGATGCCGATTACCGCGCCCGCTATGGCGGCAGCTTCAACGTGCCGCGCGCGCGCCTCCTGATGGAAATGCTGGATGATGCCGTGCGCAGCACCAAAAGCGCCGAGCCGAAGCTGCTGGCCAAGGCGCTGGGCGGCGCGCGGCGCAGCACCATGTATGGTGGCACCGCGATGATGCGCGCCAGCGATCACCAGGTGCTGCAGGACCTTTACGTCGCCTCCTTCGGACCGATCGAAGGCGACATGAAATATGATGAAGAGAAAACCGGCTGGGGCTGGAAGACCGCGGGCCGCGTCGCCGCGGCCGATACCGCGCTGCCGACGACGTGCAAGATGCCGGCGTTTTAACGCCGCTCCGTCAGGTATTCGGAATCGCCGTGACGAGATCGACCGGCTGGTCGAGATCCATGCCGGCCTTCTCGAAGCCTTTGCGCCAGTCGTTGAGATGGCGGCGCGTCCACAGCTTGGCCATCTCCTTGTCGCGTGATTTAAGCGACTCGACCAGCATGCGATGCGCCTCGATCAGGCGGCGCGCGCCCTGTTCGGTGCCATGCAGCGCCACATGCGTGGTGGGATAGATCAGCATGTTGGACGGCTCACGCGCCAGTTCCAGCACGCGGTTGCGGCCGGTCTTTTCCAGCAGCAGGTGGAATTCGCTGTCATAGGCTGCGACCGCGGCATGGTCGTCCTGGTCGCGTTCGGTGGCGGCGATATTGACTTCCAGCGCCGCGATCTCTTCGGGCGTCGCGCGCTCGACCGCCAGTTCGATGCTGGCGAGACTGAGCGCCATCGTCGCTTCCCATAATTCACGGAAGCTGACCTGGTGCAGGATCAGCGCGCGGCTGGCGCGGCTGGCGAGCCGGTCGTAATGCGGCAGGCCGACGGCGAGCCGGCGGCTGGAATCGCGATGCACCAGCCCGCCATGTTCCAGCAGGCGGATGCCTTCGCGCACGGTGGAACGGTTCACACCGAATTGACGCACCAGATCGGCCTCGGTACCGATCGGGTCGCCCGGGCGCAGCCGGCCGGACAGAATCTCGCGCTCGATCGCCTCGGCCACCATCTGGTAGGCCGGCACCGGCGTCAAACGCGTGAATTTCTCTGCCGCCTCGGACATTTACCCCCCGGTTGACTGACGTGACAGCGAATCGCCGTCCTGTTGCATCTGATGATCGGCATTTCTGCCGCCGCGGTCCAGCCGGAGCGCCGGACCCCTAAAGGTCGAAGGCTCGCCCCTGAACTGTCTGTTTGACTTGCGTCGGATTGTCCGACAATCATGGTGACCAAGCAAAACAAAAATAGGCCTAGGGAGGCCGTCCGATGACCGCGCTACTGCCCAGGCTGGCTCTGCTGGCCAGCTTTGCCTTCGTCGTACTAGCATCACCTTACGGAAAGGCAGCCGAACAGCTGCTGCCCAAGGGTGATGCCGCAGCCCTGGGCTTCGCGTCCGACCGGCTGGCCCGGCTCGATGCCCGGCTGAAAGCCGATTCAGCGGCCAAAACCATCCCCGGCGCCGTGCTGCTGATCGCCCGTAACGGCAAGATCGCGCATTTCGAGGCCTATGGCGAAGCCGACCCGCAGACCAAGACGCCGATGACGCGGGACTCGATCTTCCGCATCTATTCGATGACCAAGCCGATCGTCACGCTGGCCGCGATGATGCAGGTCGAGGAAGGCCGCTATCACATCAGCGACCCGGTGGCGAAATTCATCCCGTCCTTCGCCAAGGTGCAGGTCGGCGTGGAAAAGCCGGGCGTCGATGGAGCAAAACCCACTTTAGAGCTTGTGCCGCCACGCCGCGCCATGTCGGTGCAGGATCTGATGCGCCATACGTCTGGTATTACCTACGGTTTCTTCGGCGTCGGCGCCGTGAAGGCGATGTATCAGGAGGTGCTGAACGGCGATTTCGACAATGCTGAATTCGCCGACCGTATCGCCACCTTGCCGCTCGCCTACCAGCCCGGCAGCACCTGGGATTACAGCCATTCCACCGACATTCTGGGCCGCGTGGTCGAGGTCATCGACAAGAAGCCCTTGAGCGCCGCGCTGAAAGACCGCCTGCTCGGTCCGCTCGGCATGACCGACACGGCATTCTTCGTCACCGATGCGAAAAAGCAGCCGCGCGTGGCAGAGCCCTTCCCCGATGACCGCAGCCTGGGCGGCGGCGTCGAGTTCTTCGATCCGCGCAAAGCCAGCCGCTATGAATCCGGCGGCGGCGGCCTGACCGGTACGGCGATGGATTACGCCAAGTTCCTGCAGATGCTGATGGATGGCGGCACGCAGAACGGCAAGCGTTATATCAGCCCGAAAATCCTGGCCTATATGACCTCGGATCATATGGGCAGCGCCGTGCCTGGCCCCTACTACCTGCCCGGCCCCGGCTATGGCTTCGGCCTCGGTTTTGGCGTGCGCACCACCCCGGGCGTCTCGCCCGATCCGGGCTCGACCGGCGACTATTACTGGGGTGGCGCCGGCGGCACGTATTTCTGGGTCGATCCGAAAGAGAAGATGTTCGTCGTCTTCATGATGCAGTCGCCCAAGCAGCGCCTGACCTACCGCGCGTTGATGCGCGACATGGTTTACGCAGCTCTTGTTAAGTGACGCATGCGAACTGAATTGCCAAAGGAATTGATCGTACCGAAACGAGTTGCCGAAGGTGACGGTGTTGTGCGCTTGACTTGACCACACCCCTTCGGCACCGTTTTGGACGATAAAAAGAATTCGCCGCAATGACGGCGGATCGGCGGACCGGAAGCCGCCGCAACAGAACAGGATGGAGGAAAACGATGCCCACTCGTTACGGGACAGGTCTGGCCACGGCTGCCTTGGCAGCTGCAGTCGGCCTCATGTCGACCACTGCACTCGCCCAGGTGAAGGTCGCCTTCATCGATCCGCTGTCGGGCGCGATGGCGCCGATCGGCGAGCATGGCGTGAAGCATTTCCAGTACATGATCGACAAGATCAATGCTGCCGGCGGCGTCAACGGCCAGAAGATGGAACTGCTGACCTATGACAACAAGCTGAGCCCGCAGGAAACCGTGATCGCGGCGCAGAAGGCGATCGATGCCGGCGCGCGCATCCTGACGCTGGGCAACGGCTCGGGCGCGGCCGCGGCGATGATCGACTTCGTCAACAAGCACAATGACCGCAATCCCGGCAAGGAAGTGGTCTACCTGAACTATGCCGCGGTCGATCCGGCCTTCACCAACGACAAGTGCAGCTACTGG
>Ga0209675_1000775_pt1 | contig 21362 bp, 28 predicted proteins | sample AraplaCol_mLB_r2_2_FD_184280 | JGI IMG/M metagenome (GOLD analysis project Ga0209675, IMG submission 184280) | Arabidopsis root microbial communities from North Carolina, USA - plate scrape MF_Col_mLB_r2 (SPAdes) (version 3) | ecosystem: Host-associated > Plants > Roots > Endosphere | place...
ATTTCTCCGCCCATCGCCTGCGCACTGGCGTGCGTTGGCTTGGTCGGAGTTTGCGAACGGCGGACACAAACAGAAAGCCCTACAGGGGTGACCGACTAGTGCGAGCGGCGCTCACGGGATGTTGTCCTCCGTGCGCGGCGTCTCAATTCCGCGTTGCCCGGTCGGTGCCTCTGCCGGTACCGGTGGATATGCAGGGCTCGTGTTCTCGCCCACCGGCGGCGCATCGCCAGCATCGGCAGCGGCGGCCTGGGTGGCCACCGGGAAATCGGGATCGTCGCCTGCCGGATCGGGCCGCTGGTACCCGGCGCCCTGCATCACGGCATCGGCAATCGGCGCAATCATCGGCATCTGCGCGATCTGCGCGCCCGCCTGCATCGCGCTGAATGCCGCCTGGACTCCGATCTGCACAGACTGGGCGTCAATCTGCTTGATCTCGCTGTGGGCCTTGCGCTCTTTCAGGTCGAGCTCGCGCATTTTGATGTCGTTCCCGGCCTTGGCCAGGGCGTCGGCCACGGCGTTCTTGATGGCCTCGGCCTGCTGCTCGGGCGTGGCCTGCGTCTGCACGCCGCGGATGGCCTCCACCACCTCGCGCTTGAATGGCACGTCCATGAGGCTGACCAGGAACGGCAGCACGGCTGCCTGGTACTCCGGCGGCATGCTCTTGACCGCCTCGGACATGGCGTTGAGCTGCTGGCCACGGTAGCTGTTGGTGCTCGGGACGTCGTCCACGGCCACCTTCAGGCGGGTGCGCTGTAGATCGTTCGACAGGTACGCCAGGCCCGTGTCCGGGTCGACCTCTGGTCCGTTGATGACTACCATGCGATCCGCAGTAACCGCGTCGCCCTCGATGATGATCTCGTGGCGTCTCGTACCCATGTCGGCAATGACCAGTGACATCAGCAGTTCGCCTACCATCGTGCGTCCGGTACGGAAGTTGTCCATGGGGATCGACAAGCTCTGGTTCGACTGCTCGACCTGGGTCTGCTCCTGCACGCCAGACTTGGCCGTGCCCTTCCTCCCCATGAAGCCGCTGGTAATGCTCGACACCCGCTCGATGGTCTGGCGATTGTCCTCGAGCATCTGGAAATGCTGCTGCGTGAGTTCGTAGTCGCGCTTCACCTCGAACTTGGCGCCCTGCTGTGCCATATGCGCTGCGTCCAGCACGATATCGGCGTCGGGGCGCGCTACCTGGCGGCGCAGCTGGGCGTCGGTCATGGCCACCGCGCCCTTGGTGCGCTCGATGCGGGTCACGCTCATGCCCCAGCGCAGCTTGCTGTTGCCGCTGTTCGGGCTGTCCTGAGCGTACTTCATGCCGCGGACGAACCCGTACGGCACGCCGGTGTTGTCCTCCCGGAACCCGAAGAACGGCACGTAGGGAAATTGGCGATGGCTGTATGGCGACGGGCCGTCATGCAGCTGATGCGGACCCAGCCAGTACGCGCGCCGCACCCTGGTGACGGTCGCATGCTCTACCTGCGCCATCCCGCGCGCCACCGCGATGTTGTGCGACAGGTTCTCCGCATCGAACTCCACTACACGACCATCCGGTGTCTTGATGATGGGCACGCGCGCCCAGCGCCGGTACCAGATCTCCGACACACACAGTTCCTTGCTGGTCGGGTTGAACCAGCGGTCTTCCTGCATCGTCCACGCGCGGCCCTCGTTCCACGCGTTGGCCAGGCCGGTGCTGCCGCCTCCGTCCATGCTCACGGAATGATCTGCCCACCACAGTGGCCCGTGGGTGCCGCATGCCATGATCATCTCGGCGTGCTCCGGAAACACCAGCGCAATGCGCTCCTTGGTCAGCCAGCGCTGCCGGCGCAGCCACCTGGCTGCCTCCCAGTCGTCGCCGCACTTCATGTCCCAGTGGATCTCGTTCCGGTGAATCGGGGTGCAGCGGTACGGGTACTTGAACGGGTCCGATTCCTTCGCCACCTCCACCCAGCCGATTCCGCAACCGATCTGGGTCCGGAAAGCCTTGCTGCACGCGCGATCTGCCTTTGACTGGCGCTCGGCCTGGTTCAACTGGAAATTCAGGGCGTCGGCCACGTCCTGCCCGCCCGGCTGACCGTTGGGCGTCACGCGCCAGTCGCTGCGGATGGTCGCCTCGTAGCCTTGGATGGACAACAGCGCCGGCCCGATCAGATCCTCGACCGCAGGAGGAATGCCGAGTTCCGCCATCTTGCGCAACAGCTCGCCGTCCAGCTGGTTGCCGTCCGCGTAGTCCATCTCCTTGTCGGCGGTGCTGCGCCAGCGGGGCTGTTCTTCGATCTCGCGGAAGATTTCCTGGTACTCGAGCTGCGACAGAGGCTCGGCGCCAGCCGGGATGCTGTTGGTGTCTTGCATGATGGATGTCATAGTCGCCAGTCAGGCGTCTCCGCCTCAACATAGGTGTTGGATTTCGTGGTGGATTCGAGCAGGCCCAGTTCCTTGGCCTGTGCCCATTGACGGAGCGCGTCGGCGCCCTCGCTACATCCGTTGCTCTTGTCCGGCTGGTCGATGAAGCGGTTGTCCGCGCGGCTGAACTTCTTCCGGTAGCCCTCAATGCGCGTGATGCCCTTGGCGCAGGCGGTCTCGTCGAAGTACGCGCTCTTCAGGTGCTTGCGGGTCTGCTGCACGCCGGTGATCAGTTCGGTGATCCGCGGCACGACGATGAAGATCTCGCCGGGCAGCAGGTCTTCCAGCATCTCCTTCGTCGTGCGGTTGTAGTCGCTCAGGCGCTGGTGATTGGCGTCGTGTGGCAGGAAATGGCGGCCGAACACGTAGCCGCGATCGCGCAGCTCCTTGACGTAGTGCCGCAGATCCTCGTTGTGCGCCTCGTAGTAGTCGATGAACCGGTCTTCGCTGTGCATCTCCTGGTGAAACCAGACCGCGCAGCCGTCGCTGCGACCGATGTCCCAGAACGTATTGACGGGCAGGTCCAGCCGCGGCACACGCGTGATGCCGCCGCGCTTGCGCAGCGCGATCATGTCCTTGGCGTAGTAGTTGCCCTCTGTACTGATCTGGAACGCCTCAGCCGGGAAGCTGGGGTATTCCTGCCACATCCGCTCTTCCTTGCCCTTGAAGTCGGCGCGCTTCGTGGCCACGTACCAGGCCCGCTGGTCTGGATCGATGGTGATGGCCTGGCCCATGTCGGCCAGCACCTTGGCCTCGACCAGGTCGAAGTACTCATGCTCTTCGCGGGTGATCGCGACAGTCCGGGAGTCCAGACGGTACTTCGGCTCCTGCCACCAGGCGTAGAAATGGAAACGGTAGTCCTTCGGTGTCAGCGGCTTGCGGCTTGCGTGGTTCCTCTCAGCCGTCTCGACCATCTCGAAGAACTCGCCTTCGCGGCCCTCGGCGGTCGACTCGATCACCAGAATGCCGTTCGTGGGCACGGCAGGGATTGAGCCGGTCACCACCTCCTGCGCCTTGTCCGGATACTTGGCGCAGATCTTCCCGAACTCGGAAACATGCAGCCGGTGGATCGTGCCGGAGCGCATGGACGTAGCCACGCGGATGCTGCTGTTGTTGTGGGCGAACAGCAGCTCCGACTGCGAGTCGCGCGCCAGAGGGAACCGCTCGCGGATTTCGTCGGGCAGGTTCCGGTACGCGAACTGCACCTTGTCGCGAAAGATCGCCGTTGCGGCCTGCAGATCCTGCGCGATGATGCCGCAACGCTGGTCGGCGTTGAACAGTGCGTGGTCGAGCCACAGGATGCAGATCAGGGTGGTGAAGCCAAGCTGCCGCGCCTTCAGGATCAGATTGCGGTACCACAGACGCCGGATGAAGCGCCGCTGCGCACGGTTGGGCTTGAACGGCAGGACGAACGACTCGCCCTCGACCACCTGCCCGTCCTGGCCGACCTGATCGTCGCCCTTCACCATAATTTTGTAGAGTGCCCCGCTAAATAGCCTCCATTCCGGGTCCGCGAGGCAACGCGCCAGCTCGGCCGCATCGGTGGGGAGCGGAAGGAGCGGCGTGTCGTGCTTCACGTTGCCGGACACCGATCAATCCTCGCCGTCGGCAGGCGGATTGGCCACCGGCCCGAATGCGCTCGGCGGGGTGCCGGCGTGCTCCGGATCGTTGGCCACCGGCAAGATGGCGTTCCCATTGCCCTTGGCGATCGTGTGCAGCAGCGACGTAAGCGGGTCGGTCTTCTGCTCGTTGTCCTTCTCGTACAGCCCAAGATGCTTGAACAGCTTCTCCATGGCCGCATCCTTGGAGTGCATCTGGATCTCGATGCCGAACTTGGTCTGCTTGACGCCGGCAAACAGGGATAGCGCGCTCGGGGAGAGGTTCCGAGTGTCCATCAGCACGACGCGGGCAATGCCGCGGCCAGCGCATTCCGGGCAGTCCGGGTGCGGCTGATTGTTCGGGCTGAAGCCGACGCCGCCGGACTCGTCGAAGCACTCCGGCTTGTCGCGTCCCTCCGATACCTCCCATTCCTCATAGTCACGGTCACGTTCGGCGGAGGTGCGCTGGTACTGGTGTCCCTCGCCATGGCAGTAGCGGCAGCAGCCAACGTGGAGCTGGGTCAGTTCCCGGGCGTCCGCCGTTACCTGATTCCAGGCTTCACGCAGCACGCGGTCAGCGGTGATCTCCGTCCGCTCCTGCTGACGACGTCGTGCTTCAGCGATTTCCGCCTGGATGACAGGTTTTGCCACGTTCTCGGCACCCTGCTGTCTGGCAGCCCTGGCGCTGTAGCCAGCACGGATGGCGGCCTGGGTGGCGTTGTTGTCCACCAGGTATTCGGCGACGAATCGCTGCTGCTTCGGGGTCAGGGACTCGACTCCCTCGTGCGCGTGGCCAGCGGCCGGACGAGCGGACGCCTTGGCAGCGCGTGGCTTGGCTGCCTTGGGCTTCTTCGGTGTTGGTGCGCCGCTTGTTGGCGCCTTGGGTGCTCTGGCCATAGGCGGCCAGTCTTGAGATATAGGGCTGGAGGGTCCAGCCCTATAGGGGTATGGGAAGCGCCGGACTAGGGTTAGGGGATCTTCGGAGGCCCGACCAGAGTACGCCGTTCTCGACGCTTTCGCGTACGGCGTCCTCGGACTCCTTCCTCCATATGGTGGGTTGCATTTGTGCGCTTGCCTACTACCATTACCTCCGCCCACTGAAATGCCCGTGGGTAAGGAAGGCAGAAATTCACTACAAGAGTTGGAGGACGAGAAAATGGGAGCAATTCCAACAAGCGTTTCTGAGCTTCAGGAGCATGCCAGAATGTTTTTTTCCAGTCGAGGTGACGAACGCCTTAACGCCGAGATTGATGTATTTTGTGAATCAGCATTATTTGAACAAGGCCGCCTCGCTCATTTTAGGTTTGCAGCACTTATCGATATTTTCGGTGAAGAGCGCTTCAATGCGTTCCTACCGACGATCGGCATTACGCAAGCCAGCTTTCTCGCATGGAAGGACTATTCCTGCAGCCGGGACTCGGGAGCAGCGGCTCGATGTATCAGGGACCCAGGCGGTTACTGCGACCCAACAATCTGCCGCGGCTGGTAATCCAGTATGGTGGCGTAGGCTCCATATCGGCCCAAGACTCATCCGATGCGAGGATTCAAACCGGAAGTCGCATGCTCTCTTGGAGCAACCGCGTCAACAAGTTGTCGAGCCAAGCCCGCGAGCGCAGTTCACGGGTTGTCGTTAGCCCCTGTCTTCAGGCCAGACAGACCAATCTGCGTCAGATGCTGGCTGGGCGAGTTGCCGATTATCCCGAATACGCGGCTCAGTTGCCGACGCATCTCCCGCGTCAGAAGGAATTGGCATAGGCGGCAACTTTCCCCTTTGGGATACTGGGCGGGAGCTTCAGCCTATAGGGGTATGGGAAAAGCCAGCCTCCAGCGTAGGCTTTTTCGCCGGGCGGTCATCAGGGATCGCACACTTCACGTATGCGATCCCTCAAGCCACGGCTACCACCCTAATTGGACCGAAGTTCTTAGGTTGGTGGGGGTCCGAGGTCATCGTAGGGACCGTGCACAATAGTGCAAACTCGGAATATGCCTATCGCTCCGGCTACCTCTGTTTCCACGAGCGCAGCACGCCCTAGCTTTCCACGCTCCATCGCACTTCGAACGCTAAAGTCACCCACCGAGACAATTCCCAAAATGGTCCATCCGCAAGCTCGCGCTTGTGACCACGGATAAGCATCGAGAACCGATACCGGAGTTCGAGAATCCGTATATAGCACCCCCATGCTGTAAGGGCTGCAACCGCTAACTAAAAGGGTCCCAACAAGCGTTAGCGGGGCAATCCATCGATCCGCCGAGCATTGCCTAAACATGAGGAGGCATCTCTTGAGTTTGCACAGCGATCAAGACAGGTTTTCCGGAATTGTCCGAAATAGAAACACTGTTGACGTTATCGTGCCACGTTATTGTCAACTCTTCTCGTCTACCTCCTCCCCCTCCGAGAGGGATTCCCAAAAAGGAAACATTTCCACCCAGATCGAAGACTTTTTTGCAGTATGAATAGTCGTGAGTTTCTAGAGAAACCACAAGCTTGCTTTGTAGCCCCACATACGCGACCATATTCTGGAGCGGCAATAGTCCGTTCCTTCCAAAAACAGGCTTACCTTGGGAAATCCAGCGATCCACGAAAGAATCTTTTACCCACGGACCATTCTCCACAAGTCGAAGGACCGCCGCTGAGTACCATCCACCCGGCTCGAAAGTAAATTTCTGAAACCCTGCAAAGGTGAGCTTTACCGCAAAATTCGAAGAAGAAGTATTAATGGTTCGCTCCTCCCACTTCCCTCCGACGTTTAGCATGACACCACCGCCCAAGCTGAAGCCGCCGTTCGCGCCAAAGGAGGTATTTGTCTCCGCGTATCGACCACTAACGGACGAAAATGAAATTTCGAAACCGATGTGATCTGGATTCTGACGGATTTGTTGCTTCGTAGCATCAATGAATCCCGCTAAAGACGGCGAGACATTATAAATTGGATAAGAGAACTCAGTCTTGTCTGGCGCTTTGGCCTGCAGAAAATGAGCACGATTATTAACCTCGGAAATTGCTTTTGCCAATTCCGCCGCACCCAATCCCATTTTGCTGTAGACAGATTGCAATTCTCCCAGCGCGATCGTGACCCGAGATTCAAGCGGCAAAATTCTGTTTCTGCCGATTTCGGCATACCACTTATCATAGCTCCACAGCCTGTGCTCAGGAATATGGCTTTTCCGCTGTATTCTGTCGAACTCCACCCAATCACGCCCAATCTTCGCCCACCCATCGGACAAGTCCCGAGAAGCTCGACCAAGTTTGGCGGATTTTTCACGCGCAAGCGCCTGAAGCGTCTTATCCGCGGAGAATTCTATCGCGTAGGATAAAACGATGAAGCGATATGCATCAAAAAAACTAATTGGACTAGGGACGTATCTCCCTTGGTATAGTGGCATCGAATCCGAAAACTTGTATTGGAAGAAAGCTCCAAACTCTGCGTCATGCCAATCCAGATAATCTTGGGTAACGGAAATATGGAGAAAGCTCCAGTCTTCTTTCCCATTTAATTCGCTCTGTAGCTTAGTTGCGTAATATTCCCAAGGTTTCTGAATATCTGGATCCGCTTGAAACAGAGATACTAGCGGGCTTATTGAAGCAATCCCAAAATCTCGAAACAAAAATTGATAATCGATGTCAAGTTCTTCAGTTACATAGTTTTCGTTACTTTCTCCGAAATTCATCACATGCTCCCTAAATCGCCATAAACGCAATCATCACTGAGATTATCGATGCCTTGCTATTTTTAGATGCCCCAGTGCTTCAAACAAGCGACTTTGGTACGGTAGCGCACAGAAGATGGCCGATATGTGGAGTTGGAAGCAGAAATCACGGCGCCTCACCACGCCTTTTGAGTCTCGGCTGGTCGGTCAATCTGGCACGTCATTTCTTTACGGAGTCAGCCGCGTGGCGGCTTAGAGCTCGTCTCCATCCGAGGAGCGGCAAACTGGTGCGAGCCTGTACGGAGCCAGGCATTTCGCTTACAGGGCACAGACCACTAGGCACGTACATGTGTGGACTGGCGTTTGCGGAGGATGGTCAGCACACTCATGCAGACATTTGCCAACGATCGCCTCCCTCGCCATCGATGCAATTCACTGCGTACCGGTGGCTACAGTATCAAGGCAAGAGGAACTCGGTTGCGCTGACCGACGAGCAGATGCCTTACCGAGCAGATCATCCACGCGGCTTAACTGCCGGCGCATCTCCCGCATCTGCATGGACATCCCGTGGTTAGCGTACGCTGCTTCGTGCCCCTGCTGGATGGCAACAAATTGCTGGGCAGATCCAGCCATGGCCTGGCCCACCATGCGCGCCTCCCGGGGCGACAAAACCAGCTTCTGCTCTCCTACCTCCAGCACGGTCGTTCCGTCAGGCAGGATGGATGTGTAGACGTTCCGTGCCGGCCGGTGCTGCTCCGCTGGGACATAAACCCCGCGCTGGACTCGGACGATGCGGCCATTGTTCTCAAGGTAGGCCAGCCGGTCGTCGATCTGCGTCTTCGTCAGAGTGGTAAGCCCCTTTTGGGAGCACAGCGTCTCCCGGGTAACGATCTGCTCCTGCGCGTGCATGTCCTGGATGACCTCTAGCAGGATTTCAGCGCTGGATTTCTCCGTAGCGTTGAGCTTCTTCATGATTTCCCTCAGTCTCCCGGACCCGTCATTCAAAAACTACCCCGTAGGTCATGGCGGCATAGGCCTCGACCTCATTGATGTAGTGCGCCATCGCGCCGACCGTGATTTCCCCTCGGGCTATGGACGGCTCAGCGAGGGTCACGCTGCCATCGGCCAGACGCATCTCCTTCGGCGGTAGGAACTGAGTTTTCAGGTGGTGGTGCCAGGCGCGCGGCGTGAAGCGCTTCCCATCGATGACAGCCTGGGCCGCTATCGGCTCGATGACCGCCTTCCAGTAGAACTTGACCTGCTCGTCTAGCCGGTCTCCACCGTCATCGGCAAGAATGACCCGGAGGGGCCGTCCGGCGCGCGCCATGAATGGAGCTGCCGCGCGCACGGTGGCCACGACCTCAGCCCAGTCCGGCCTCCCGCGCAACACGATTTCCCTGTGGTGCCAGCTCCCAGTGCAACCCGTCGCGGCCATGGTCAGAATTCCTCCACGTTCCAGCCGCCACCAGCCTTCTTCGTCTTCGCTGTCACGGCGATGAAACGAAACGGGTAAATGTCGGCTGCGATCTTCGTCTTCGCGCGCGCGTCGTCCTGCCAGTGCCCCTTCACTTCGTGCATCTCCATCTCGCCCGTGACCAGCATCACTGCGAAGTCCGGTGTGAGGAACGTGTTGTCGGCAAGGCGCAGCTTCACCCCCTCGAACTTGAACCACGCCACCTCCCCTGCCCGCCTTCGCTGCTCGAGGTGCTCGGCATAGCGGGTCTCGGTCTTGTTGAGCTGGCCGGTCTTCAGCCGCCCCAGTGCTTGGGTGCGTTTCACCGCCGCAGCGGCGCGGTCGACAGGCTGCGGCTGGCGCGCACGATGGGCGGCAAGCTGCTCGGGCGACCATCGAAGCATCTTGGTCATGCTGGGGCCACCCCTGCAGCGGCATCGATCACCGCCTCAGCGTCGCGGAAATCGTTGAAGGAATGCTGCATGCGCCGTACGATGGCGCGCAGCTCCTGCACGGTGCTGTCCGCCTGGGCGAGCTTGATCATGTCGCGCAGCCGGCTGCCCATTTCGTAGACCTGCGCCGCATCCGCCTCCATCCCCACCACAGCGGCCAGATCGGCGAGCAGCTTGGAACAGTGGTCGTCAACGTGCTTGCGCGCCACGCGCCGCTTTTCTTCGATGCGCTCCAGATCGCGCTGCAGGGCTTCCTCTTCGCCCTTGATGCGGTAACGGAGGTTCGTCAGATGATGCGTGGTCTGCTGGCGGTGGTCGGAGATCGCCGCCGCCACTACTTCGCCGAACTCGGCACGCAGCTTCTGGATGGCGCGATGCTCGTTCAGGGAGCGCAGGGAACGCTCGTTCTCGACCTCCCGCCGTTGGATGTCGCGGCGGGAACCGTCGATAAGCAGCTTCATCCAGGTGGTGCGCGGCAGACTCTCGCAGATCGTGAGCGTCGGCTTTTTAAGTGAGCGCCATCCTTCCGGCCCACGAACGATCAGCCCTGCCCCAACAGGAATGTCCTCTTTCCGCAAAAGTCCCACCGGGCACGCGAACATTACACCTGCAGCAAACTTTAGGTAGTCGGTGTACTTGCCCTTTGTCACGTCTGCGCGAAAGTCGGATTTCGTCACCTTGCATTCGTAGGCAATGGGCTGGAAGCGGCTATAGGAGGTCGGGATTGCGAAAACGTCCGGACGACTGCTGCCTGCAGGGCCGAGCTGCATATCAGTCCACACCATGCGGTCGGTGGAACCACGCAGATGCGACGCGAGGTCTTCCGCCAGATCGTCGTGCCGCCAATCACGAGCCATGGCAGTCCGCCCCCTCTCGCAGTTCGCGCTTGAGCGCTGAAGTAACAATGGCGTCGATCTCCGCGGCCGGCTTGCTCGAGCCGATGGCGCGATACGCTTCGCACCATGGGCCGTTGCCGGTGTCATCTTGACCTCCATCGCGCAGGAACCGATACAGATCCGCCTCGCTTCCCGACTCTGCCGGGGCGACGTATCGCCGGCGGGCAGCCCGTGCGTAGTTCCTCATCTGGCTGGTGCTAAAGTAGTCCATTGAACCGCGGGGCATTTCCGGCCAAGGTAACGGCGGAAGGTTCGGCTCAGCACCCTGCCCGGCGCTCGCTGATGTCGTTCCTGGCCCAAACCACTCGCGAATAGCATCGGCCACCCCCTGCGGGTCGCAGATCGATCCACCGGGAACGCAATCCGCAAGCATCGCCTCGACGTCGAAGAGCGCACTGCCGGCGAAGCGAGCCAGAATCGCGCGCGCGAAGCGTTGTCGAAGCACCGCCTGAAATCCACCATGCAGCGGCGAGAGGTCTCGCCACTCCAGCCCCTGCCACACATCTTCGATGTCCGCATTAGTCGGCCATGCCACCGGCCAGGTCGTTGCACGCGTCTCTTGATTGATTTCGGATTTGGTCATTTTTGTATTAGAAATAAATGGGAGGAAATCGCCCTCAAAGCCTTGCTGTTCTTGGGATTACCCTCGGGCAATCCATAGGGAACGATGCTCACGGATTGCCCTCCTGCCACCACGGCCGACCTTCGACCGGCCTTGGCTCCGGCAACGGCCGCGACGGCGCTGTGCTTCGCGGTGATGCGCCACGCCGCCATCGCGCCTCTCCGCGCTCGTACTGGAGCCTCTGGACGGCCTCGGCGGTTGATGGATCGCGCAGCCCGTTGCAGGCCATGGAGATCGCGCAGACAGGAATGTCCTCGCCAGCAATAAAGCGGTTCAGGATCCTTACTGCCCATTGCCGGTGGTCGGGGTACAGAGTTGTGTCGATTGGCTGCATGGTCATTGCCTCCCAACGGATTCGCCTGCTGGCGCGAAGCCCGAGAGCGTCACGCCATCACGCGATTTCCAGATCCACGGGCCATCGCCTGCTGCCTCGAAGACCCGGGCCTTGAAGTAGGGAAACGCTTCTTGCGGCCCCTGCTTGATCTCAAGTTCGGCACCGCGGGCTGAAATGCCCGATGCGGTCTCCCACCACTCCGTACCCGACTTGGTTTGGCCACCTGTCGCTGAGCCACCGGCATTGGTTCGCTCCCGCAATACCCACGATGCCTTGAACCCTGCCCAGTTCGAATCGACGGAATGCTTGACGGCCTCCGCAGGTGTCATCCCCACCTTCGCTGCCTCAACCTTGACCGTGTCCCATGCGGTTGGCGTCAGCGGCAGGCGCTTGGCCTTGCGCAGCGTCAGCCAGTCGCGCGCCACTTTCCCCTCAACGCCATCGGCAGAGAGGTGCTTGGCAGTCAATGAAGTCGGTTCGACACCGTCGCCCATGGGCGACCCATTACGGTTCTGTGATGGTTCAAATGGAGGTTCTTTACGGTTTGGGTGCACCTCCTGCGGGGGTTGGTGCACCTCCTGCGGGGGTGGGGGTGCACCTCCTGCGGGGGGCTGCGCATCTCCTGCGGGGTGCATTTCCTGCGGGGTGCATTTGCTGCGGGGTGCATCTGCTGCGGGAGGGGGTGCATCTCCTGCGGGGGTGCTCTCGGCCTTGGAGACATATTTGCCGGGAGTGAGGACATAGTTTGTGCTGCGTCCGTTTGCACGCTCGGCGCGCAGCAATCCGTTCTGCTCCAGCCACTTGATGGCGTTCTGCACTGCGCGCTCCGAAAAGCACGTACGCATTGAAATTGTCTCGATCGACGGCCAGCAGACTCCTTGATCGTTCGCATTGTCTGCAAGGGATATGAGAACCGCCTTTGGAGTTGGCGGCATCTGGAGAGTCCAGCATTGGGACATGATGAGCGTGCTCAAACGCCCTCCCCCCTCTCGCTTTGACCGGCCAGTTTCAGGGCACGAACCGGTAGCCATCGCGCATAGGCGTCATCCCAATAGGCTCGACGCTCATCCTTGGTGAGCCAGTTGCCTTGGTCGATCGCGTGGTGGCACCAGGCGCAGCCCGGCACTGTCTTCTCGTCGTCCGCTTTGATGGCCATGCCCTTGCCGTGAGCCAGCTGGTTAGAGTGGCAAGGCGACACAGTCCGGCGATCGTGCGTCGGTGCACCGGGGATCTGAAGGTAGCAACGCTCGCCCCTACAGGCCAGCGCGTAACGTCGCTGCGACATCGGCCGCCGCTTTGGCGACCGGCGCTTCAGCGGCGTGCGAGCAAGCTGGGACGTTCCAGGCTGCAGTCCGCATGTCCTCTGCATCGGAGACTTTTGACGTAGTGGAGTGCTACTCCTAATCGGCGTTCTTCGTGTCAGCACCGAGCACCTCATCAGTCGGTCGAGCGCTGATCGGGTTCGAATCTCGCACCATTCCCTCGCGCGACACTCCGCCGTTGCTCAGCTATCTTGTCCATCAAGTCGGGAACGGCCCAGTAGCAAGCAATCTCGCGCATGAGCTCCGCGCGGGTCATGCCCGCTTCGCGCGCCCTTTGGGTAATGACCTCGCCGACGATTTCAGGGAGATCCGTCTTAATGGCGTCGGTCAGCTTTCCCAGTGGGTGGCTGCTCGGGCTGCGGGAGAAGAACGGGGTGTCCTCTTGGCTCATGGCATTTCAGTCCGCGATTGGAGGAAAGCGAGAGAATGAAAAACAGCAAAGCGGCAACCCACGCGGCGAGACCGCTCACCGAACAGGATCTGGAGCGGCGAAACTACCGGCTGCAGCTTTTTGTCCTCCGTCAGCTTGTGCTTCGGCTCTACGTCGATATGTACGGCGAAGCGGCCTGCTCTATCGTGCGGAACAACCTCGCGCTGATCCGAGACGCGAGCGGAGACGCCACGCGCCACCCCGCGGAGCAGTCTCTTCTCTTCGAAGAGACGGTTGACGTTCTGGCCGAGTATGAAGAACACGCGGATCTCATCCACGCTGGCGCTCTCTAATCACGCTGTCAGTGCGCTCTGCGCTGATCTCCATCGCTTCTGACGTCGTTGGCCCAGACCTCACCCCTTTTGCCAATTCCGGCCAGAGGAGATGCCACCGTTCCGGTAGAAGATCGGACAGCGAACTCGGCGCTCTGCCGGTCGCAAGTGCCAACTCACCGATGCGGCTGCGGGGAATTCCCGTCCTTCGCCATTCGCTTACTGACGGGGCCTTGATACCGAGCAGTTTCGCTACGGAACTGGTTCCACCCAAAAAATCGATGAGTTCGGTTGCTGTAGTCATTCCGGAATCTTAGGAATTCCTTATTTTTTAGTCAAGGCATTCCTTGTTAAAAAATTGTTAGGATTTCCTAATGAGTACACTAGCCGACCGTTTGAAAGAGGCCATGGACGACAGCCCCCACGTAAAGGCTGTCGATATCGCGCGTGCATGCGGCATCAAGAGTTCCTCAATCGTCGACTGGCAGTCCGGCAGAACGAAGAAGATGGAAGGCAGCAACTTGTTGGCTGCAGCGGAGATACTTCACGTCAATCCGTGGTGGCTTGCAGCAGGGAAAGGCCACAAGCACGCGCCCTATCAGTTAGACCCGAAGAGAGGCTTTGTCGCTGGCACGCCTGCGGATCTAAGCAGAGAGTGGCCATTCTCGTGGTCGCTCTCGGACATCGAGCAGCTTGACTCAGCAGACAAGAAGGTCATCGATCGAGTCGTAACTCAATTTATCGCGGCATCCAACAAAACGGGAGTCGAGTTCGGTCACTCGGCGAGCGACGCCGCCCTGGAGCAGAGAGCCAAGGAACGGCTGAAGGCACAAAGTAAGCGCTCTTAGAAGGCGCTGCTCAGCTAATAAGACGGGTTGCAGCCCCGAACCGTATCACTTTTGACGGATGACAAATCTAAGCATCATCGAAGTTCTGGGTCGGGCTGAACAAGGCGTAACTGAGCCGTTCAAATGCCGCGCCGACGATGGAAACCTCTACTACGTCAAGGGCAAACATGCGTCTAGGCGAAGCCAGCTTTGCGAATGGATCGCCGGCCATCTGGCCCGAGCCTTGGGTCTTCCGATACCCGCATTCTGCGTGCTCGAGGTATCTGAGGAGATCATCGAGTTGCTCCCGGCTGGCTGGCAAGAGTTGGGGACGGGCCCAGTATTCGGCTCACTCGCGCACCTGCATTCAATCGAGATGACGTGGCCCCTCATCAAATCGGTCCCGGCAAATATACGTTCAGATATACTGGTGTTCGATGGCTGGATCCGCAATGGCGACCGTATTCTTACCGAACTGGGTGGCAATCCCAATCTTCTTTGGGATCCCGCTTCTAAGAACGTCGTGGTGATAGACCAGAACCAGGCGTTCGACCGCGAATTCGACCACCAAATATTCCTTGAAAGTCACATTTTTCGTGGCGATTGGCCAGCGATCGTTGGCGACTGTGTAACTCGTGCTGAGTATGAGCATCGGCTCGAAGCTATTGCGCCGGCTTTTCTTGACGCATGCGAGAGTGCTCCTCCGGAATGGTGGTGGCTGGATGAAGGGGTGCCCACGCCCTTCGATCGGGCAGCTGTATACAATCAACTACTGGAGCGCCTGGGAGGCAACGGACTATGGGGAGTGGCGAAGTGAAACACGCATGTCAGTACGCGATCGTTCGCTTCATGCCCTTTGTCGAAACTGGGGAATTTGCGAACGTTGGTGTGGTTCTCTCGTGCCCAAAGACTGGCTTCTTCGACTTCAAGCTCCTTAGCCGAGTGCGCCGTATCACCGCGTTCTTTGAAGAACTTGATGCGACCGTCTATCGCACCGCTCGTGATGCACTTCGTGCAGAACTGAATCGTATCAAACAGCTTTTTGAACAGGTAGATGGGGCCGCCACACTTGGACCTCGCCTCTTCGAGGAACTCGTGCGTCCTCGAGAGTCCATGATTCGATTTGCTGACGTCCGTGTAATTCTCACTGATAACCCTACTGATGAACTAGGAAGACTCTTCGATCATGTCGTCGGAAGATCCTTTGCGACGAAGGTCTACCAAGAGCAAATCCTAGAGAAACACATTCATGGGATGTTGAGAGCTGCAGATCTATCGCGATTGTTCAAGGCCAGAAGGGTTGGGAATGATGCGTATCACGCAACGTTTCCCTTCGTACGCGTAGCCGGCGATGATCACCCAGTGCAAGCTATTAAGCCCCTGCACTTGGCTCACGACGATGCCACTGCCATGTTTGACCATGGCTGGGAATGGCTTGGCAAGATCAAACGCTTGCACACAGAAGGTGTGTTGCCTGATCAGGTCATGTTTGCTGTAAACGCGCCGATGGACGACGATAATCAACTGAAGAAGACCTATGATGATGTCGTCTCTCAACTGAGAGATGCTCCTAATACTTTGGTGGCCTCTTATGAGGACGCTGAGGCTATTCTCGAGTTCGCTGCTCGATGAACGCTGGCAGCCTGCCACACTGAGAAGCCCGTCACACGACGGGCTTTTTTTTCACGCCGGGCCGGAACAGCAACATCAATTTGGGACGCTCTCTCCTCTCGATGATGTGGGTCCAAGTGCGGCATCCATATTTAGTCCAATCTAGCTGCCGAGTTCTCACAGAACAAACGCCAAGTTCAATGGGGCATTGCAGCATGTGCAGGGTCATTGATTTCAAGAAATATCGAGAGCGCAGGCGATCAAATCCGCATCGCCCGCCCAAGACGGAGCAATCAGACACCGGCTCGATCCAAATACATAGGCGACACGACGGCTCCCGGGTTGCCACTATGAGCGGCATCTACGCCGATGACTATCCATACGTGATCGAGGCTCTGGCCGACTTGGCGGCAAAGCTTGCCATTGCCCTACGGTTGAGCACGCAGCGAAATTCTTAGGAATTCCTATTGACATAAAATTACGGAATTCCTAACATCACATCTACCGACAGCCTATTGGAGATGTGAGATGGATGATCACGCAGGAAACCGCAGTCAAGCTGAAGAGGTAGCAAGCACAATCCGCGAAAGTTATCGCCCCCGCGGCACGGGCGGCGTACACACCTTGCGCTCGAAGGACTTGGCAGCGCTGCAGCAGCGCGCGGCGGCCCTGATCGGCGGTATCGACACCCATCGGAGCCCAGCGGCTGGCCGGCCGCGCTTGAACCCAGCCACGGGCGAGCATGTGATCGAAGTCCGCTATCACGGGGTGTGAATCGCCATGGCCAAGCAACTTTCTCTCAAAGAAATCCTGGCGCTGCCTCTGCACAAGCAGGCATTGGTCTTGGAAGAGCGCCGGAGCATTGCCCGCCTGCGGGAAATCAAACAGATGGCAGCTTCGCTGGCATTACTCGAACCACTGCAGGAACAGATTAAGGCGGCCGGACACACGATCAACGCGGATTCAACTGCGCCGGTCTTTGGCAAGCGACAGACGATCCAAATCCTCCCTCACTTCATATATGCAGAGGTGGCGCTTGCCAAGGCGTTGCTGACTGTCGGCTTTGAGATCATCGATCGCAACTCAGGCCCGTTCCGGACCGTCGTGTTCAAGAAGGGACGTCTGACCATTCAGGTGCTGATGTCGGAAAAGCACCTGGAGAAAGTGGAGCATGCCGTTGCCGCTGAGGCGCCACAGGAACCCGCCGGAGCGACGGTATGAAATGGGAGTTCATCTACGAGTTCGAACGTCGCCACCCGTGGACGTTTGGCACGCTGCTCGCGCTCGCCGTGGTCTTGCTGTACGCGATGGTCGATGACAGCGACGCGCTCTTTATCCGCCTGGAGAGCACCGAGTGACCGCGGAAATCACCCTCATCGCGTGGGACGAGTTCCTGCGCAAGATCGGCATCCGCCGATCCGGCCGCTGCCGGGCTAACGGCAGCTTCGAATTGATCCTGATCCGCTGAGAAAGAGCATGGAATCCACCGATACCGAAGTTTTGGACGCTGTCCCGGAAACGTCCGTTGCGGTCTTGAAGTACGACGCCATCGAAGCCGGCCTAGCCGAACTGCGCAATGCTGGCAAAGAAGCGTTCGACGTCACCACAAAAGAAGGCAACAAGGCAGCGCGCGATTTTGTGCGCCGCTGCGTGAGCACCCGCACTGCCGCCGGCGACGCTTACACCAACTGGAACCGTCCGATCATGGACATCCAGAAGCAGGCACGCGAGAAACGCGACTATATCGTCAGCGAAGTAGAGAAGGTCGAAGCACCGGTCAAGGCGCAGATCGACGCTGAGGCGCAGAAGAAGGAGGAAGAGCGCATCGCCAAGGCCAAGGCCGAAGCAGAGCGCATCGATGCACACCAGGCTGCGCTGAAGGCCATCGGAGAACTGCCGCGCCACGGCCTGACCGCGACTGTGGCCGAGATCAACGAAACGCTCGCACGGCTGCGGTCTCCGGATTTCCTCGCCCAGCGCGACTGGGAAGAATACGGCGACCAGGCCATCGAAGCAGTAGTCACCGCTGCCGAAACGCTTCGTGCTCACTTAGACAACGCCACAGCGCGCGAGCAGTTGGCCGCAATGAAGGCCCAGCAGGAAGCGGCAGCGGCCGAGCGGAACCGCCTTGAGACAATCAAGGATCGCATCCGCGCTATCGAGACCGCCCCCACCACGTGCATCGGCTTGGGTGTGAAGCAGATCCAACAACGCATTGATGCTCTCGCGCAGGAGGCCACCGCGGATTTTGGTGAGCTCCAGGCTGATGCCGGCGCAGCTATCGAAGCGGCGCTGCGCAATCTCAACACCATGCTGGGCGCGGCCCGCGATGCCGAAGATTTGGTGCAGTTCCGTGCCGACAAGGCCCGACGCGAACAGGAAGAAGCCGAAGCTGTCGCCCGCAAGGCTCGCGAAGAACAGGAACCCCGCGACGCCGCGGCTCGCGCCGAGCGTGAGGCCGAAGAACAGCGCCAGCGCGATGCTGCTGAAGCCCACCTCCGTGAGCAGGCCGCAGCTGAAGCCGCCACCGCCCGCGTTCGCGAACAAGCCGGCACCCTGCTCGCCCTGCTCACAGAAGCCCGCGCCCACGTGCCGGCAGGAGATCTCGCCGACCGCATCGATGCCGCTATCGCAACCGCTCTCGGGGAATAACTAGCATGGAAATCACTCAGGAGGCCCTCGCCACCGTCCGCGCCGCCGCAGGCGCGATGGACACGAATCTGCATCCCGGCCCACTTGAGCACATGGGCGTCTTCTTCGGGGCATTGGCAAAGGCTCAAGCCGCCTTCGAGCCGGTCGTCACCGACAAGACTGCGCACGTCCGGAGCGAGAAAGGCAACTACCAATTCGGTTACGCAAGCCTGGCCGAGATTCTCTCGAAGACCAAGGCTCATCTGTGCGCGAACGGCTTGTGCCTGACCCAACTCGTCACCGAGGCAGACAATGTGACCGGAATCCGAACGATCCTCGGCCACGAGTCTGGTTCGATGATGGAGGGCACGCTGCGTATCCACCGCGCCGACTTCAAAAACGTGAAGGACTTTGGCGCAGCGATCACATACCTCCGCCGATACGTGGTCGGACCAATGCTGGGCGTCGCTGCTGAAGAAGACATTGAGAACGATGAGAGCCCGGACGATCGCCCGGGCCCCATCAGCGCCGACGTACATGCGGGCATGCGCGACGCTACCAGCATCGGCGCCCTCAGCAAGATCATGTCTGGACTGAGCAAGGAAGAGAAGCAGCGCTATGGCGACTACTTCAACCAGCGATCGGCGGAACTGCGGGAGGCGGTATGAGGATCATTGCCTGCAGCCAGGGAGATGCCGCGTGGCACGCCCATCGTGCCGGAGTAATCACGGCCAGCATGTTCCGCGTCGCTCGCTCCCGCAAGAAGACCACTCATGAACGCACTGAAGAAGCGCTGGACTATGCCTTCCGCCTCGCCGTCGAGCGGCTGACGGGCCAGCCGTTGGACGGGGGTCACGAGACATGGCAGATGCGCCGCGGTCACGAATTGGAATCAGAGGCGCGGATAGCGCATCAGGCGGACATCGGAGTGTATGTGGAGCCCGTGGGCATGGTGCTGACCGACGACGGCAGATTCGGCGCCAGCGCTGACGGTTTGATCGGCGAGGACGGCGGCGCCGAATACAAATGCCTGATATCGCCAGAAGAACTGCGCACCACTATCGTCGGCCATGACCTCAAGAAATTCGAGGACCAGGTGCAGGGAAACCTCTGGCTTTCGGGCCGCCTATGGTGGGACTTCTGCATCTACTGCCCGCCGCTCAAGCCAGTGAAGGACATTTTCCGTTGGCGGGTCAGGCGGGACGACGAATACATCGAGGCAATGGAACTGGACCTAATTGAATTCGACCTGCTTGTGGAGGAAAACGTAGATGCGCTGCGGAAGCTGGCGGCCTGACGTAACCACGCATCCACAGCGACCAGACGAGAAACCGGAATTCGATTAACGGGCAGAGGACGGCGACCGCCGAGGCATTTATAACAGCGTGCGACACATTCTCCGCCTCAGGTCAGCAGCCGACCTACCCGCCATAAATTGCATGCCTTGGATGCATAAAGCCCGCATAAATCACCTGACGTGCCTACTGGTTGACAGCATCTCTTCGTCGCTGCGTCCATCTCATGCACGCCCTAACTGGACGTCGCATGATCGGCTCAATCTTGCCCAGCCCCAGCGGCCATCGAATGAGCTCGCGTTGAAGCATTCCCTCATCCAGCCACGCACCAACTGTTTCACTAAACTCGGAAACCAGCGCGATGCGCTCTTCCATCAATCTAAGTTCATCTTCGCTGAGCGGCAACTTCTCAAGGTCTTCCACAAAAACCATGCGCGCACCATTCAATGCGCCTCTCGCACGAAAAAGCATTGCAATCTTGATGGGGTCGTCTTCCCGAGATTCAAGCGCCGCGATTCTACTCAGCAGATCGTCAACTGCTACTGGATCATTGAGCAATTTCCGGGGCATCTTGCGGCGCTGCTTAAACCCCTCCAGAAATATCCCCACATCGCGCAGCAAATAGAAAAGACCCTGAACCAGTGCAAGGTTTCGTCGTGCCTCTGCAATCTGCGCACTGCGGCGCTCCGAGTAACGTTGCAACGCCGGTACGAGGATGGCAATACCGATAGCTAGAAGAGCACCAACAGCCTGAGCCCATCCCGAAAGCTTTTCGTTATGCATCATCCAAGCCTTTGCGGACGGCCACCACGCCGCATCCATCAACCAGTCCATAGAACCCTCCCATTTTTTGGAGGCATCCTAGCATGAGCTTCGGTCACTTCGCTTCCATCTCCAGCTGTAGGGACAGAGTGGAGCAATGCCGTTCACGGGGCTCGACAATTCAGCCGTCTGGATCAACTGGACGAGTCAACTGCTGGCTAGCCGGGTCATGGGCTGTGCGAATGAAAAACTCATATTCGCTCGACTTCATCCAGATTGGTAGGATCCGCCGCACTAGAACCTATCCCCTCGACCTCGGATGGATGATAGACCCCGACACGTGCGAACGGCCCCAACACTCGGCCACCAGCTATGGTCCATACAAACTGCACTGTGTCACCGGCACGGACCCGGCTGACAACGCTTATCGCTGCCTGGATTATTTGGCCACGCGCTTCGGCCCTTGCGTTGGTTTTCGCATTTACCAACCCCCATCGGACATGAGTAACCCGTTGAGTCCGTCGATCAATACGGACACCGTCGATGACATAAGTTGCCATGTACGCCTTCAGAATGTTGCTTCGAGACTCCTAGCATGACGAACGAACCCGACCTGATCAACCGTATTGCCGCTGCATTGGCCAGCCATGTTCGCCCAGCACTCCCTATAGCAATAACGCTTTGGAACATCGATATGATCGCCCAATACCTGGTGCGGTCTTCCAAGGTCGTGCGGGAGCGCATCGTCACTCTGCCGGATTTCCCCCAGCCGATCCGGCTTCCGTCGGTGCAGTCGGACGAGCGTCGTGGCG
>Ga0209675_1000784_pt1 | contig 21152 bp, 15 predicted proteins | sample AraplaCol_mLB_r2_2_FD_184280 | JGI IMG/M metagenome (GOLD analysis project Ga0209675, IMG submission 184280) | Arabidopsis root microbial communities from North Carolina, USA - plate scrape MF_Col_mLB_r2 (SPAdes) (version 3) | ecosystem: Host-associated > Plants > Roots > Endosphere | place...
ACGCTGCAGAACTTCGGCCACGATCCGTTCCTGCGCATTTCAAACGCGATTGCCGAATGCCCGGAGCCCGTCGGACCCCGTATTTCCGAAGCGCAATGGAAACGCGACGCCCATCACCGCATCGAGGCAGGCAATCACTGCTATATGGAAGGGCGCTGCCGGCTGGCCAACGCCTATCAATATGACCAGGACATTGCCGAGGCGCTGCAGCGGCGTCTGGGCGACCTGCGTCGCACCCTGCCCGCCTGGCAGAACAGCTCGCTGTGGATCATGGTGCGGGGCCGCTGGCTGACCGTGCAGGGCTGCGTGGCGCCGGGCTTCGAGACCGCAGCGTTCCTGGCCGCGCTCCGGCAGGTGCCCGATGTGGAGAAGGTGGTAGACCAGACCACGGCGCACCCAAAAAGTGATCTGCCCTACGCACCATATGCCGCCCCCGGCACAAATCCGTCGAATCGGTGAAGTTGCTATAATCGCCCGACCCTGAAAACCCATCATCCAGGCCGCTTTGCTGTGGAGCGGCCTGATATCAAGCGTGCCGAGGAAACCTGTGGCCGGTACTGAAATCGCAACGCCCGGCGCTCCGCCCGCCGGACCCGCCGTATCCTCCGGAAGCTCGTTCCATACGGCCATGCGCATCCTGCCCGCCTCGCAGCGGCAGGCCATGTTCGAGATCTACGCGTTCTGCCGCGCCGTGGACGACATCGCCGACGGCGACACCCAGCATGCGGACCGCCTGGCGGCACTCGAAGACTGGCGCAAGGACATTGCCGCCTGCTATGCGGGCCAGGCGCCCGCCGCGCTGCGCGGGCTCGACGAGCAGATCAAGGCGTTCAACCTGCAGCAGCAGGACTTTTGCGACGTGATCGACGGCATGATCATGGACGTCGTGTCGACGATCGTGGCACCCGATGCCGCCACGCTCGACCTCTATTGCGACCGCGTGGCCAGCGCCGTCGGCCGCCTGGCGGTACGCGTGTTCGGCGTGGCGGAACAGCCCGGCATCGAACTGGCCCACCACCTGGGCCGGGCGCTGCAACTGACCAATATCCTGCGCGACCTCGACGAGGATGCCGACATCGGCCGGCTCTACCTGCCGTCCGAGGCACTGACCGCCGCCGGCATTCCGATCTCCACGCCGCATGCGGTGATCGGCAACCCGGCGATTGAAACGGTCTGCCGCGGCATCGCCCGCGACGCGCAGGCGCACTACGACGCCTCGGCGGCCATCATGGCGCGCTGCCCGTCGCGCGTGGTGCGCTCGCCGCGCATCATGTACGAGGTCTACCACGAGATCCTGACGCGCCTGCTGGCCCGTGGCTGGCAAGCGCCGCGCGCCCGCGTGCGCGTGCCCAAGGCCAGGCTTGCGTGGATCGTGCTGCGGCATGCCATTGCCTGACCCCTGTTTTCGCGAGTCGGGCGCGGCCACCGCCGCCCCGGCCGCCACTAGAGAAGTGCCCCCGGAATAGATGAACCAGGCTGCAACGATTACCCGCTCACAGGACGACGCGCAGCTCACGCGCGCGCTCCATCCCGCCCTGCCCGATCCGCTCGATGCCGGCATCGCGCATGCCGTGGACACGCTGCTGGCCCAGCAACAGGACGACGGCCACTGGGTCTACGAACTCGAAGCCGATGCCACCATTCCGGCCGAGTACATCCTGATGGTGCACTACCTGGGCGAGACGCCCGACCTGGTGCTCGAGGGCAAGATCGCCAACTACCTGCGCCGCATCCAGAATGCCGATGGCGGCTGGCCGCTGTTCCACGCCGGCGCCTCGGACGTGAGCGCCAGCGTGAAGGCCTATTTCGCGCTGAAGATGGCCGGCGACGATGCCGACGCCGCGCACATGCAGCGCGCTCGGGCCGCCATCCACGCGATGGGCGGCGCCGAGGAAAGCAATGTCTTCACGCGCACGCTGCTGGCGCTGTACGGCGTGATGCCGTGGCAGGCCGTGCCGATGATGCCCGTGGAAATCATGCTGCTGCCCGAGTGGTTTCCGTTCCATCTGTCGAAGGTCTCGTACTGGGCGCGCACGGTCATCGTGCCGCTGCTGGTGCTGAACAGCCTGCGTCCGCAGGCGCGCAACCCGCGCGGCGTGGGCATTGACGAGCTGTTCCTGCGCCCGTGCCAGTCCATCGGCCTGCCGCGCCGCGCGCCGCACCAGAGCCCGCTGTGGGTGAGCGTGTTCCGGGCGCTCGACGCCGTGGTGCGCGTGGCCGAGCCGCTGTTCCCGCGCAGCATGCGCGAGCGCGCCATCGCGCGTGCCCGCGCCTTCACCGTGGAACGGCTCAATGGCGAGGACGGTCTCGGCGCGATTTTCCCGGCCATGGTCAACTCGGTGTTGATGTTCGACGTGCTGGGCGTGCCGCCGGACGACCCCGACCGCGCCATCGCGCGCCGCTCCATCGACAAGCTGCTGGTGGTGCGCGACGACGAGGCCTATTGCCAGCCCTGCCTGTCGCCGGTGTGGGACACCTCGCTGGCGGCCCACGCGCTGCTGGAAGTGGGCGAACCGCGCGCCATTGCCGCGGCGTCGCGCGGGCTGGACTGGCTGGTGCCGCTGCAGGAGCTGGAGCTGCGTGGCGACTGGACCGTGCGCCGGCCCAATGTGCGCCCCGGCGGCTGGGCATTCCAGTACAACAACGCCCACTATCCCGACGTGGACGATACGGCCGTGGTGGCCGCGGCCATGGATCGGGCCGACCGGGGCGATTGTTCGAACCGCTACACGCCCGCCATTGCCCGCGCCTGCGAATGGGTCATCGGCATGCAGAGCGCCAACGGCGGCTGGGGCGCCTTCGAGCCCGAGAACACCCACCTGTACCTGAACAACATCCCGTTTGCCGATCACGGCGCGCTGCTGGACCCGCCCACGGCCGACGTCTCGGCGCGCTGCCTGGCAATGCTTTGCCAGCTGGGCCAGATGCCGGCCAACAGCGAACCCGCCGCGCGCGCCCTGCGCTACCTGCTGGACGAGCAGGAAGCCGACGGCAGCTGGTTCGGCCGCTGGGGCACCAACTATATCTATGGCACGTGGAGCGCGCTGTGCGGGCTCAATGCCGCCGGCATCGGCACCGATGCGCCCGAGATGCAGCGCGCCGCCCAATGGCTGGCCTCGATCCAGAACGCCGACGGCGGCTGGGGCGAGTCTGGCGACAGCTACAAGCTCGACTATCGCGGCTATGAGAAGGCACCGAGCACGGCGTCGCAGACGGCCTGGGCCATGCTGGGCATGATGGCGGCCGGCGCCGGCCATCACCCGGCCGTGGCGCGCGGCGTGGAATACCTGCTGCGCCACCAGGCCGACCATGGTTTCTGGGACGAGCCGCACTTCACGGCGGTGGGTTTTCCGCGCGTGTTCTACCTGCGCTACCACGGTTACTCGCGCTTCTTCCCGCTGTGGGCGCTGGCGCGCTTCCGCAACCTGCTGCGCGACGGCAATCACGCCGTGGCATGGGGACTGTGAGCCCCGTGAGCACGTCGACACCCTCCGTACTGGCAGTCTGCGGCATGGATTTCGAGGCCCGTATCGCAGCGGGCCCCGGCATCGAGACGCTGTACGGCCACCGTGGCGTGATGCTGGCCCGCGCGCTGGACGTGCGGCTGATGCAGGGCTGCGCCGGCGTGATCAGCGTGGGCGTGGCCGGTGGGCTCGATCCGACACTGACGCCGGGCACCGTCATCGTGGCCAGCGCGGTGCGCAGCGGTCAGACGTCGTACAGCACCTCGCCCTACTGGGCCGCCGCGCTGCGGCGGGCACTGCCCAATGCCGTGAGCGGCCTGCTGGCCGGCTCCGACACCCCGGTGCTGACCGTGGCCGACAAGACCGCGTTGCATGAAGCCCACGGTGCGCTGGCCGTCGATATGGAATCGCATATCGTGGCCCGCGCCGCGCAGGCCCAGGGCATTCCGTTTGCCGCGCTGCGCGTGGTGATCGACCCGGCCGACCGCGCCGTGCCGCCGCTGGCCTTCGCCGGCATGGCGGCCGATGGCAGCACCGACGTGCGCGCCGTCATGTTCGGCCTGCTCAAGGCCCCGCACCAACTCGGCGGCCTGCTGCGGCTGGGCCGCGATGCGTCGCTCGCCAAGGCGGCGCTGGCCCAGGCGCGCCAGGCGGCCGGTGCGGCGTTCGCACTGCCGGCACCGGTGGCGGCCTGAGCGTTTGAGGCCTGAGCGTTTGAGGCCTGACGCCTGACGCTGCCAGGCGCGGCGTCAGGTTTCATCACCCACTCGATCCCCCACTCGATCCCCCAACTCCATCCCCACCTTTTCCGCTTGGCGCGACGGCGGAGAAGGCGGCGCACGCCCTTCGCGCGCTGAATCCCGCCCGGACGCGCACGCAACACCCCTCCCTCCCGACCAACCCGGCAGTGCCCCGGGTGCCTCGTCATGCCCGTTCCGCGCCCCGGCTTGACACCGTTCCCCTTCCCTCCTATTCTCACGGTCATTCTTTCTTTAAGATCGTTGTTCTATCTTACGGAACACAATATATGGAGACCCGCATGACCCTGCGCCGCACGTTCCTTCGCTCGATGCTTGCCATCGCCACCGTCCCGGCCCTTGTGACCGGCGCCCTGGCCGCCGACGCATACCCGGCCCAGCCGATCCGCCTGGTGGTGCCGTTCCCGCCGGCCGGCGGCACCGACGTGCTGTCGCGCCTGGTGTTCAACAAGGTGGGGGCATCCGCGCACTGGACGGTGGTAGTGGAAAACCGCGCCGGCGCGGGCGGCAATATCGGCCTCGATCTGGTGGCGAAGGCCAAGGCCGACGGCTACACGATTGGCATGGGCCAGACCGCCAACCTGGCGATCAACCCCACGCTGTACCCGAAGATGCCCTACGACGCGGTCAAGGATTTCACGCCCGTGGCGCTGGTGGCGGCGCAGCCGGTGGTGCTGATCGTGCGGCAGGACGCCCCGTACAAGACGCTGGCAGACCTGGTGGCCGCCGCCAAGACCAAGCAGTTGTCGATGGCATCGGCCGGCACCGGCACCGTGGGCCACCTGACCGGCGAGATGTTCCAGCGGCGTGCCGGCATCAAGGCGCTGCACGTGCCCTACAAGGGCGCCTCGCCCGCGCTGACCGACCTGATGGGCGGCCAGACCGACTTCTACTTCGCTACGCCGCCCATTGCCATGCCGATGCTCAAGGCGGGCAAGCTGCGCGCGCTGGCGGTGACGTCGGCCAAGCGCGTGGCCCTGCTGCCGAACGTGCCGACCGTGGCCGAACAGGGCTACGCCGGCTTCCAGGCCGAAGACTGGAAGGCGCTGGTGGCACCGGCCGGCACCTCGGCCGAGGTGGTGGCCCGCCTCAATGCCGAAGTCAACAAGGCGCTGAAGGACAAGGACACCATCAACAGGCTCCATGACGAAGGCAGCGAGCCGCGTGGCGGCACTGCTGCCGAACTGGCGGCGTTCATCAAGAGCGAGAACACGCGCTGGGGCGCCATCGTCAAGGAATCTGGCGCACGCGCCGAGTAACCCCTTCTGGCAGGACCTATGCAAAAGCCGCTTCGCAATATCCGCGTGCTCGACCTCACCAACGTGCTGGCCGGGCCCTTCTGTTGCCACCAGCTCGCCCACATGGGCGCGGAGGTGATCAAGGTGGAAACGCCGGGCACCGGCGACCTCGCGCGCCAGCTGGGCGCCGACGCCGAACTGAACCGCCAGCTGATGGGCGTGTCGTTCCTGGCGCAGAACCCCGGCAAGCGCTCGATCACGATCAACCTCAAGCATGCGCGCGGCAAGGAAGTCTTCCGCAAGCTCGTGGCAAGCGCCGACGTGCTGGTCGAGAACTTCCGCCCCGGCGTGATGACGCGCCTGGGGCTGGGCTTCGACGCGCTGAAGCAGGTCAACCCGCGCCTGATCTACTGCGCGATCTCGGGCTTCGGGCAGGACGGCCCGCTCTCCGACCTGCCCGCCTATGACCAGATCATCCAGGGCATGTCGGGCGTGATGAGCATCACCGGCGATGCGCACACGGCACCGCTGCGCGTGGGCTATCCCGTCTCGGACACCATCGGCGGCATGACGGCCGCGTTCGCCATCGCCGCGTCGCTGGCCGACCGCGAGCGCACCGAGGGCTATTTCCTTGACGTATCGATGCTCGAAGCCACCATGGCCACGATGGGCTGGGTGGTCTCGAACCACCTGGTGGCCGGCAAGAATCCTGTACCCATGGGCAACGAGAACATGACGGCCAGCCCCTCGGGCACGTTCCGCACCGGCGACGGGCCGCTCAACATCGCCGCGAACAAGCAGGAACAGTTCGAGGCCGTATGCCGCGTGCTGGGCCGTCCCGAGCTGGCCACCGATCCGCGCTTCGCCGAGCGCCAGGCACGCCTGGCCAACCGCGCCGCGCTGACGGCCGAACTGGAGACCGAACTGGCGCGCAAGCCGGCCACCGAATGGTGGCAGTTGCTGAACGATGCCGGCGTGCCGGCCGGACCGGTGCTGCAGGTGCCCGACGTGCTGGCGCATCCGCAGGTGCGCGACCGCGGCATGATCGGCGAATTCGCCAACGTGCCCGGCGTGGGCCGCGATATCCGCCTGCTGCGCACCGGCTTCAAGGTCAATGGCACGGCGCCTTCGGTGGACACTCCGCCGCCGCAGCTGGGCCAGCATACCGACGACATCCTCGGCGAACTTGGCTATGCCGCCGACGATATCGCCACAATGAAACAGGAGCGCGCGCTATGAGCGATGCAATGCCGTTCGACGCCGGCCAGCAGGCCTCGCAGGACTGGTGGCGTACGAAGATCATCGACATGAAGCCCGGCGAGATCCGCTATCGCGGCTATCCCATCGAGCAACTGATTGGCAACGTGTCGTTCGCGCAGATGATCTGGCTGATGCTGCGCGGCGAACTGCCGGGCAAGCGCGAGGGCGACCTGCTCGACGCGGCGCTGATGGCCGCCGTCGACCACGGCCCGCAGGCGCCCAGCATCGCCATCGCGCGCATGGCCGCCACCTGCGGCGTGGGCCTGAACAACGCCATGGCGTCGGCCGTCAACGTGCTCGGCGATGTGCACGGCGGCGCGGGCGAACAGGCAGTGGAGCTGTATCAGGACATCGCGCACCGGGTGGACCAAGGCGTGGCTTTCGACGACGCCGTCGCCGCCGGCCTGGCCAACTATCGCGACCTGCACGGCAAGTTCGTCTCGGGCTTCGGGCACCGCTTCCATCCGCTGGACCCGCGCGCACCGCGCCTGCTGGCGCTGGTGGACCAGGCGGCCAGCGACGGCGTGGTCTCGGGCCGCTTTGCCGCGATTGCGCGCGCCGTGGAACGGAAACTCGGCGAAGGCCGCGAGAAGCCGATCCCGATGAACATCGACGGCGCCACCGCCGTGATCTACGCGGAACTGGGCTTTCCGGCCCCGCTGGCGCGCGGGCTGTTCTGCCTGTCGCGCTCGGTCGGCATCCTGTCGCACGCCTGGGAGCAAACCCAGCAAGGCGGCCGCAACAAGGGCCCGATCCCGCGCCAGTTCATCTGGACTTACGATGGCGAACCGCAGCGCGAGGTGCCGGCCGGGGATGCGCCGGCCTGACGGTTGTGCTGCGCTAGCGGCGAGCCGCTGGCGTGGCCGCCGCCCGCTTCTCGATCGCGAAGATGCGCGAAGGCAGGACGAAATCGCGCAGCCACAGCATTTCCAGCGGGCCATGACCAACCTCGGTGCGTAGCAGGTAGCGAATCGGATAGGCCATGTCGGCGGGCGCGGCTGCCATAGCTTGCCGAGGGTTCATGCTGTCTTGGTCGCCATGTTCACCATTCGCCGGCGTACGTTCCGCCGTCGCACCAGGTGCTGATGCCCGCGATGCCGGCGGCGCCTGCGTGTCTGGAAGCGCGCGCCACATCAACTCGAAGGTGCCGCCATCGACGGGCGTCACGCTGGCGCGCTCCAACATGCGCACCAGCCCCCACGCGCCGGCAAACTCGTGGTTCTTGCTCGTGCCCGAGACCTCGGTCTGCCACTGCAGGCGAGTACCGGGCTCCTGCAGGTTGTCCGCCGGCCAGTGCATCGGCATCCACGCTTCCTTCTGGTTGAAGTAGTGCAGCGTCCGGTTGTCGATACGCAGCAGCGTCTCGGTCAGGCCTGGCGTCGGCACCGGCTTGAGCTGGAATCGGTAACGGGGCTCCCCTTGCGGCAGCAGGTGGGTGGCGATGCGCTGCAGGGTATTGATACGCTGCAGAAACACCGGATCGAACGCGAGCGATTGGCCGCCCGTCGTGGTGGGCACCCATTCGTCGCCCTGCAACACCAGCACGCCGGCCAACTGCGTCGACAGGAATTCCTGGATCAGGCCGCCCTGAAGCCGCAGGAACCGCGCAAGCTCGGGCAGCGAGGCATCGTTCGCGGTATCGACAAATGGATATCGGCCCGCGAACGATCTGGCCCACGGCCTGGCGATGCCCCGTTGCCAGCTTTCATTCAGGCTGGCCTGCGCGGGCTGCACGATGGCCTGGCTCGCCTGCGCAATCGGGCGCACGAACAAAGCGTTGCCAAGGCCCGCCCATTCCGCACCGAGGCTGGCCGCCATTCGCTGCCCGTAGCTGTGCGTGTCGGCCAGCTCGGAACTCTTGCCCTGGAACAGCGCCTGCGCCATCTGCCGGGCCTCCGCCTCGGCATCACTGGACATCGTCATCTGCTGCAAGCGCAAGCGCACCGCCGTGACGCGATCCAGGTATCTCTGCAGGCTCAGTTCGCCGCCTCCGGGTTGCTGTGACTGGTCGACGAGTCGCAGCACCGGTCCAAATGCGCCTTGCAGCGGCCCGGCAGGGTCCGGCACCGCGACGTCTGGCCCCGTGCCTTTGCGCCCAAGAATCTCGCGGGTCTTGTTGACCAGCGTGTCCGACAGCGACGCCCGGCGCGCGCCCGCACCGCCGTGGTAGGCCACCGATCGCATCAACGCGATGACCGGCGACTGGCGTGCGTCGGCCATCAGCTTGAGCTGGTCGGCCACGCCCGGCACCGTCGGCGCGGCCTCCCATTGCAGGCCGTTCAGGAATTGCTGCCAGGCTTCGGCATAGTCGGCAAAGTAGCGCGCCGTCAGCGCCTCGCGGAACGCCTCGGCATCGGCTTCCTCGGATTCGCCCGGCGCGGACGGCTGGTCCGCCGCCAGCGTCCAGTCGCTCGCGCCATCGCGGTGGGCGGCGGCTTTTTCCACCGCACTGGCCACGTAGCCCTCATAGGCCTGCCGGGTAAAGATGCCGGGCACGACGGCATGGGTCCGCATCAATCCACGCGGGTCGGTGCCGCTCGTGAGGGACGCGAGAGTCAGGTCAGGATACTTGTTGCCCGCGCCGTCGAGCAGATTCCGGTAGACCGTATCGACGGCATTGCGCTCGCCGATCATCGCCAGCAGCGTCTGGCGTGCGCCACCAACCAGTTCCGCCCGGGGCGCGATACGCCAGTTCGGATTCGCCCCGAGGCGCTCGGCGTGGAAGCTGGCGAGGCGCTCGGCATAGTCGAGCCGGAGCCCTGGGCTGATCGGTGCATCGGTCGACCAGTGCTTGGCAAGCTGCGCGGCCAGGAAGGTTGTCTCGACCCGCTCCGGCTCGGCCAGCATCAGGTAGGCCTTGAGCGCATCGCGTGCGTCGAGCACCGCCTTGCCGGGCTCGCCGCTCAGGCCGGTGGTCTGCATTCTGGACAGGTCCGTCAGCGTAGCTTCGAGGCTGCGCACCACGGGCTGGACCACCAGTTCACGGCTGGCCTGCGCGTAAGGCCGCATAAGCGCCGCCAGCACTTCGGCATCGCGGTTCAACCCGAAGCGCGTGAAGAGCGGCGCGCGATTGCGCGTACGGTACTCGTACCGCCTGATCTGTTGCTGCAGCTCAGTGAGTGCCTTCAGGCGCGCCGCTTCACCGGGCGCGGCCTCGACATCCTGCACGGCGCGCGCGGCCATGCGGATATCGTGGTCGATCCGCACCCCCGAGATGGCCATCCCCGCAACCCACAGCACGATGCCAGCCAGCGCCACGCCGGCGCCGATCAGCAGCGGATGCAAGGCCGTGCGCCGGCCAGGGCTGCGTTGGGCCGAATCGGCCACGTGTTGCCACACGGGCAGATCCGCTGCGGAAGCCATGCTGCTGGCCTGGTCGAACGCCGGCACGAAGGCGATGCCACGCAAAGGCGCTCGTTGGCGGACATGGCGGGCATGGCCAGACAGTCCGGCGAGTATGTCGGCCAGCTTGCTTGCGTGGCCGTCGAGCCGCCTCGACAGCACGCCGAGATGGCATCCGCTCGCGGTCATCGGCAGTTGATTCAGGCTTTGTCGCGCCAGCTTCTGCGTGAGCGCCTGCAACGCAGCCTCGATTTCAGCGCGTCCGGCTTGCGCAGGCAACTCGCAAGCGATGAGCGGCGCGTCGGATGTGGCCCCCAGCGCCGACGCCACCCTCGATGCCAGCGCCGACCCCAGCGCCGTCTGCGCCACCTCCAGCGCGAATACCGGCGTGGACCAGCGCAGGACATCGGCACAACGCAGCAGCCACGTGGCCATGCTACGCCCCGCATTGTCCCGCCGCGTATCCGCAATGTGCTCGTCAAATACCAGTACGATGGCGTCGAGCGGCCGCCAGCGGCGCAACTTCCGAAGCTCCTTGAGCCACGCGACGTCCGGCTGGCCATCCGCGTCTGTCTTGCCGAGCAGCAACACCGCGTCGGCCGTCACGAGCCAGCCTTGCGCCTTCAGTTCCGGCAACAGCCTGCCCGCGGTGGCTTCGGACCCGCCGTCGGCATCCACGAGCAGCAGCCACGGTTGGCGATATCGCCAACGCCACCCATGCCTGTGCCGCAAGGCATCGCGCAACGGCGCCAGCGATGCACCCACATTGGCCGGTTCGGCCTCACCTGCCAGCATGGCGCCCTGGGTCGTACCGGCCAGGCCAGACTGACGGCTGCTCAGCCATTGCCGGACATGGCGCACCGCATCGACCCAGCGGCTCCAATACATGAACGACACGCCAATCGCCAGCACCAGCGCACCGAGTGCTATCGCCGATAGCCACGTGGTCTGATGTTCGGCGTTTCGGACGCCCAGTTGTTCGCCCCAGAGCAGAATCCCGCCACAGATCACAAGCGCGGTAAGGAGGATGGTAAGGAGGTCAAGTCGCTGTTTTGGCATCGATGCAAGTTGGCTGGCATGGCGGGGGCGGCTTTCGGATGCATGGGGAATGGCTGAGGACGGGTCAGACATCGGTGTACGAGTCGCGGCTGGATGCGACAAGTACGGGGCTCGGCGAGCAGGCGCATACGCACAGATCGTCGCTCAAGGCCGCTTCCCGGCCCTGCGCATCGCGCATCGAATGGCGCCGCCCCTGACAGACGATGCGCCCGGTGGTCTTGCACGCCGGGCACCACACCGCATCGCCTTCATAAGCTTGTTCGCGGCCATTTACCGTGCTGGTGGCGTCGCCGCCCAGCACGGTGCCGTTGGACGACGTGGTGTCACCGCGCAGGATGTCGTAGCGTCTGGTCATCGGGATTCCCTTCTGGGTATGTCTACGGCGGCGGCACCCCGTGCGGCGCCAGGGCGTTTCAACACTGCGCAATCGACGCTTGCCCCTTGTCCAACCATGACAAGCTGCGGCGCGGCGGACGCAGTCAGCGAAGCGGCGCCGCACGCGACCGCAAGCCAGGCGGCGGCGCCTCCTGCATGGCCGACGGTGCGATCGAGTTCCGTGGATTCGATGGTCGTGCCGGTCCGTGTCGCTACCTGTTGCAGCGCCCCCGCCTGCGTGGTGTCCAGGCCCGTCTGCCACGCGCCGCCGATCTGCCCGACGGCCGCGCGGCCCCAGCGCAGCGCATTCGACAATGCCTCTTGCGCGGTGTCGGCCATGCCGCGCACTGGGCGGTGCAAGTTTGCAAGGCGCGCTACACCGTGCTGGTGGGCCAGAGAATCGGGCATGAGCAGCAGTGCAACGGCTGCCTCGGCAGATCCGGCCGGCGGCGACCCGGAAAGCAGCGGATGGAGTTGAATGGAGACCAGCAACAGCGCACGGCGCGCCCCGCCGGCCAGCAGCCGGTCCATCCAGCCGTCCAGCATCATGAGGTTATCGGGTGGATAACGCAGTTTCCACCGGGATCGATCGCAACGACCTGGCACCCCAGCTGGCTTCCCAGAGAGCCCGATTGGCGTCATCGGGCAAGGCATTGTCGACCTGCAAGCGCGCGATGAGCGGCACCGGCATCGGGAACGTCAGCAGGCGCGGCGCCAGTTGCTCAAGGAGATCGTTCATCAGCCACGCCGTTAGCTGGTGCGCCCGCTCCACGTCCGCGTTGATAGTGCCGGGCTCGGCCGGCATGTCCGGCACTTCAAGCCATCGCGCGTTGACCGGCGTAGCGTTACGCGCAGGCGGCGTCCGGGTGGTGAGCTTCAGCGCGCCACTCTGCAAGGCTTGAGCGGCGTTCAGCGCCGGATCCGCCGAAAATCGGTGCGCGGAGCCAATCAGCGCGAGCGGAATGCTGGCCGCGTGGAACACGCGCGCGTTGAAGGCGTTGACCGCCGCGTTCTGCAACTCGACATCGAGCCTGCGCGATTCATGACACGCAAACCGGCGCAGCACGACGATCGCGGGCACAGCCATGGGGAAGAAGATCAGCGTGATCCAGAACCGCCACGTGTCAGTCGGCATGTCTTCCGGCCACAGCCACAGCACGGCGACGCCTCCGAGCACAGCCATCACGATGAACACCACGGCCCAGCGGAGCACCGATGGCGGCTTGACGTTGAATGTCTCCTCGACGGGCAGACGGGCGAAATCAACGGGCATCGCGGCGGCCTCGCGCGGGTAGGTAGCGCCGCATCAGATCGCCCCCGGCCGCACGCGGAAGCTGTCCAGCAAGGTGTCCCAGGCCTGCAAGGCGCCGGCTTCGTCGACGGGTGAGGTGGCCTGCTCCGGTGGCAATCCATAGCGCGGCTTGCCTCCGAGGTCTAGCCGGATTGCCGTGTACGGACGCGCGCGATCTTTTGGCGTGCCCGGTGCGATCAGATAAAAGCGGAACAACTGCACACCGTCTGCCTTCATCGACAGCAGCACTTCCTCTGCCGGCATGCCGGCAAACTCGCGCTTGCGCTCTCTGAGAATCTTCACCTTGCTGAGCAGCAGCCGGCCGTCCAGGCGGCGGCGCAGGTCGGGAACCGTCTTGAGCAAGGAATTTTGCTGATCGATATCCAAAGCGGAGCGCATGGTCACGATGAATGTGGCGGGTCGTCCAGGCATCAGCAGGAAAGTCTGGTCGATCCATTCAGTGCTACGTTGCACGCCGCCAATCAACGCCCCTTTAATGCAGAAGCCACGCTGGGTTGGGACTGACCACTCTTCACGGTACGTGGTCTGACGGTACCAGTCGCCGTCAATGCGAAGGAACTTCTGCACATCGGTGCTACCGAGAAACCCCGTCATCCTTAATTGCGTTGTGCCGGCTAGCAGATAGCCGTCTCGGATAAACAAGGCCTTATCGTCGTCCGCTTCGTCCTTGTGTATAAAGAGCCGGGAGCTAGACGTCGGCGAAACCACGGCCTCCAGCGATGGAGTGTTCGTTTCCACAAACATCGACTTTAGCCCCCTTGCTTCCTTCTCCTTCCAGGGAATCAGCCTGGTGCGCTTCTTTTTTTGAAGTTTCTCTTCAAGGGCTTGCACGGAACGTTGGAACGAACTGGGCGTAACGTTTTCCTGAACTTTGATGTCATTTCCGGCGTACTTATATCTTTCGTAGGAAAGCGAACTTTCCGCAGGTAGGTCGAACACCATCCGCCCCATGCACCATGGACGGAGGTCGGCAATAACGGGGTTGTCTTTCATGGCCGGCTCCGGGAGACGAGATTGCGCGCATGCCGACAGAACGGCCGCGCAAGCGAGCAGGAAGGCGCGTGCTGCGCCTGAGGAGAGGAATGGCAGATTCATTGAACGAGGCCTTTCTTTGCTTTGTGAACGGCCTGCGCCACGCTGTAGAGCGTGGCCCAGCGTGTCCACGGGTGTCTGAAACTGAACTGGTGGTCGTAGCCCTTTTGCCGGAATGCCATTTGCACGCCGCGCGCAGGCTTGCCAGGCACGCCGGGGATCAGGCCACGCGCCTGCGCCTCGGCGGACCATGCGGGTACGGTTCCGTCGCCGGGGATGATGCCGTTGTCTTTCAACCGGTCTTTCCAGGGATCGGCCATGCGAATCTGGTCCCAGACCTTCACGGTGACGATCTGACCGCGCACTAGCAGCTTCAGCTCACCCTTATGGTTGTCGTAGTGGAGTTTGGCGGCCTTCAGCTCCTCGGCGGACACATCCTCTGGAATATCGCCTTGCCAGATCACCTTGCCGAAAGTCAGTAGCGAAGCTTCCGATTCGCTGATTTCCACCTTGAGTGTTTCAACCCCTGCCTCGTCACGAGGTGGTTGCAGTGCCCCGCTGCCAAAGATCACATACGTGTTGGATTGGTAGGAATTGCGAAGCGCCTTTTGCCTGCCTACGACCGTTCTCATGGTCTCCTTGTAATAGTCGTGCACGCTGCCGGCGACGCCTTCATCCTCCAGATGCTTCTTCACCACCCCCGCCGGATCCAGCAACGCTGGATTCGGCAACAGCCCATACCAGGCATCACTGACATAGATTTCATCGAGCGCCGAAGTCTCCGGCAACCGCAATCGCTCCCGGCCCTTCGCATCTACCACGATCCACCATGGCTGGCCGTTGTGGTAATCGGGCATTGGCGCCAGCTCCATCGGTCCCTGCGCATAGCTCGCGACGCCAACGAACTCCGGCGCGTTGCTGCCGAACAGGCTCTGGTTGATCAGTGCCTCGACAGGACTCCTGCCTTCACCGCCGGCTCGGAAGCGTCTGGCAAACACGGGCGCCCCGGTGGCCGGCTGCGCGCCGTGCACCACGCCGAGGATGTCTTCCGCGCCGCCGCACAGCACCGCGGCCATGCGGGCTACCAGGCCGCCCATCGAGTGGGTGATGACGATGGCTTTGTCCGTATGGTTCTCGCGGCAGATCTCGCGGATACCCATGATCCGGGTGACTGTCTTCGCTTCCTTATCCACAAAATCGACGCCATCGAGCACCTCCCTCGCCGACAGCTCATTCGACTGCAGGAAGTTGTAGCCAATGGCATAGACCGGGTAGCGATAGCTGGCAAAGGCCTTGAACACGTCGGAGTCCAGCGTCAATGCCTCGCCTTTGCCATAACCGCCATATGCCGACGGATGGGTATCGAGCACGGGCTTGAGCGCGGACGTCTTGCCGTCCTCGCTGCCTTGCGCCCACTCGCCGAACGGTTCTCCGTACTGCATCGGCTTGTTCAGCGCGACTTGCAGCCATTCCAGCGTGGGCTGGTAGCTCCAGCGGTGCAGGGTGCTCCAGCCTCGCCGCCGCGCTTCGGCCGCGTCGAACCCCAACTTGCCTGCGTCGATGTCGATCAGCGGGCCGCGCGGATCCACCACGGCCGGCATGGGGTCGAATCGGGCGGCACGCGTGGCGGCGCTCTGGAACCATCCGCTCACCACGGACAAAAATCCTTCAATGGCGGAGATCACGCCGTCCATGTTGGGCGGGTACCAGATTGCATCGTTGGTCTGTGAATCCGCCAGCAGACTGCCCATCACGCCAGGCAGGAAGATCACCGGTATGGGCGGACGAGGATCGCAATGCACCTCCTTGATGCCCTGGTCACTGTCGGGCGTGAGCACGGCAGACGCCACCGGCGTACCGTCGAAATCGACGCTAGTCGGGAGTCGCACCACCACGTCGGCAGATGCCTGCTTGCGCCCTTCGGCTGCAGTCTCGGGATACGGAACGGACGAATGGAGAGATTGGGAACTGGACATCGGTTCAAAGTTCGAGTGTTCGAGTGTTCGAGGTTCAGGGAAAGAGAAGGCAGACCCCTACCGTGCAAGCGATCAGGAAAACGCGTACCGCGCCTGACGAGAGGAATGGCAGCGTCATCACGAAGAGTCCGTCTTTGCCCATCAAATCGCCCCCGGCCGCACGCGGAAGCTGTCCAGCAAGGTGTCCCAGGCCTGTAAGGCACCCGCCTTACCGACGGGTGAGGTGGCTCGCTCCGGTGGCAATCCATCGTGCGGCTTGCATCCAAGGTTTAGCCGGATTTCCGTGTACGGACGCGCGCGGTCATCTACAGTGCCCGGCGCGATCAGATAAAAGCGAAAAACCTGCACACCATCTTCCTTCATCGACAGCAGCACTTCTTCGGCCGGCATGCCGGCAAACTCCCGCTCGCCTTTTCGGAGGACCTTCATCTTGCTTAGCAGCAGGCGGCCATCCAGGCGGCCGCGCAGATCGGGAACCGTCTTGAGCAGGGAATATTGCTGAACGCTCTTTAGCGAAGAGCGCATGGTGACGATGAACGTGGCGGGCCGCCCTGGCATCAAAAGGAAAGTCTGGTCGACCCATTCATTGCTGCGCGGCGCACCGCCAATCAGGGCTCCCTTGATGCAGAAGCCGCGCTCCGTCGGGATAGACCAGTCTTCCCGGTACGTGGTCTGGCGGTACCACTCGCTGTCCTTGCGAACAACTTCCTGTACCGCAGTGGCGTCCAGTATCCCCGTCAGGCTCAGTTGGGTTGTACCGGCGAGGATGAACCCATCTTGCGTAAAGAGTCCGTCAGGATCATCTGCCCACTTGTGGATAAAAATCCTGGAGTATGGCGATGGGATAGCTTCATCCTCGAGCCAATGGTGGTCGGTTTCGACCATTGAATTTTTCAATCCCTTTGCCACTGAATCCGCATAGGATACGAAGCGTTTTCGCTTCTTGGTTCTCAGTGCCCGTCCCCTCGCTTTCATCAGACGCTGAAACGTTTTCTCGCTCACGTTTTCGTTTATGTTGATGTCGTTCCCGGCGTACTGATATTTTTCATAGAAGAGCGAGCTTTCTGCGGGACGGTCAAACACCATCCGCCCGATACACCAAGGACGTAGATTGGCGATTAGGGGGTTGTGTTTCATGTTTGGCTCCGGAGATGAGATTGTGCACAGGCCGACAGACTTACTGTGCAGGGGAACAGGAAGGCGCGTACCGCGCCTGACGAGAGGAATGGCAGCGTCATCGGAAGAGTCCGTTCTTTGGACATCAAATCGCCCCCGGCCGCACGCGGAAGCTGTCCAGCAAGGTGTCCCAGGCCTGCAGGGCGCCGGCTTCGTCGACGGGTGAGGTGGCCTCCGCTGCCGGGAAGTCGTCGTCGGGCTTGCTTCCCAGGTCTAGCCGGATTGCCGTGTACGGACGCGAGCGATCCTTTGGGGTGCCCGGTGCGATCAGATAAAAGCGGAACAACTGCACACCGTCTGCCTTCATCGACAGCAGCACTTCTTCGGCCGGCATGCCGGCAAACTCGCGCTTGCGCTCTCTGAGAATCTTCACCTTACTGAGCAGCAGCCGGCCGTCCAGGCGGCGGCGCAGATCGGGAACCGTCTTGAGCAGGGAGTTCTGCTGATCGATATCCAAAGCGGAGCGCATGGTCACGATGAATATGGCGGGTCGATCAGGCATCAGCATGAAGGTCTGATCGGCCGACTCGAATGTAGAGGGCGCACCGCCAATTAGCGCTCCCTTGATGCAGAAGCCACGCGTGGTTGGGATGGACCAGTCTTCCCGGTACGTCGTTTGGCGGTACCACTCGCTGTCCCTGCGGATAACTTCCTGTACCGCAGTGGCGCCCAGCATCCCCGTCAGGCTCAGCTGGGTTGTACCGGCGAGGATGAAGCCATCTTGCGTAAAAAGTCCCTCCGGACGATCTGCTGACCACTTGTGGATAAAGATCTTGGAGTACCGCGATGGAGAAGCCTCCTCTTCGAGCCAATGGCGATCAGTTTCGACCATTGGAATTCTTAGGCCCTTTGCCACGGACTCTGCATAGGAAATGAAGCGTGTTCGCTTTTTCGTCCTTAGTTCCCGCCCCCTCGCTTCCACCAGACGCTGAAACGTTTGCTCGCTCACGTTTTCGTTGACCTTGATGTCGTTGCCGGCGTAGCTGTATTTTCATACGAGGAGAGCGAGCTTTCGGCGGGACGGTCGAACACCATCCGTCCCATGCACCACGGTCGCAGGTCGGCAATTACAGGGTTGCTCTTCATGATTGGCTCCGGAAGACGAGATTGCGCGCAAGCCGACAGACCGACCGCGCAAGCGAGCAGGAAGGCGCGTGCCGCGCCTGACGAGACGTATGGCAGATTCATTGGACGAGGCCTTTCTTTGCTTTGTGAACAGCCTGCGCGACGCTGTAGAGCGTCGCCCATCGCGCCCACGGGTGTCTAAAGCTGAATTGGTGGTCGTAGCCCTTTTGCCGGAATGCCATTTGCACGCCGCGCGCAGGCTTGCCAGGCACGCCGGGGATCAGGCCACGCGCCTGCGCCTCGGCGGACCATGCGGGTACCGTACCGTCGCCAGGGATGACGCCGTTGTCTTTCAGCCGGTCTTTCCAGGGATCGGGCATGCGAATCTGGTCCCAGACCTTCACGGTGACGATCTGACCGCGCACTAGCAGCTTGAGCTCACCCTTATGGTTGTCGTAGTGGAGTTTGGCGGCCTTCAGCTCCTCGGCGGACACATCCTCTGGAATATCGCCTTGCCAGATCACCTTGCCGAAGGTCAACAGCGCAGCTTCCGATTCGCTGATTTCAAGCTTGGCGGGTTCGACCCCGGCGTCACTAGGTGGTTGTAGCGCCCCGTTGCCGAAGATGGCATATGTGTTGGGGTGGTAGGAATCGGTAAGGGCAATCTGTCGGTTAGAGACGGCGCTCATAATTTCCCTGTAATACTCATGAACGCTGCAGGTCCGGCCCAGCTTTTTCAGATGCTTCTTCACCACCCCCGCCGGATCCAGCAACGCTGGATTCGGCAACAGCCCATACCAGGCATCACTGATATAAAGCTCCTCGAGCGCCGAAGTCTCCGGCAACCGCAATCGCTCCCGGCCCTTCGCATCCACCACGATCCACCATGGCTGGCCGTTGTTGTAATCGGGCATTGGCGCCAACTCCATCGGTCCCTGCGCATAGCTCGCGACACCAACGAACTCCGGCGCGTTGCTGCCGAACAGGCTCTGGTTGATCAGTGCCTCGACAGGACTCCTGCCTTCACCGCCGGCTCGGAAGCGTCTGGCAAACACGGGGGCCCCGGTGGCCGGCTGCGCGCCGTGCACCACACCCAGGATGTCGTCCGCGCCGTCGCACAGCACCGCGGCCATGCGGGCTACCAGGCCGCCCATCGAGTGGGTGATGACGATGGCCTTGTCCGTGTGGTTCTCGCGGCAGATCTCGCGGATACCCATGATGCGAATCTTCTTCTTGCGCCGCTTATCCTCAAAATCGACGCCCTCAAGCACCTCCTTCGCCGACAGTTCATTCGACTGCAGGAAGTTGTAGCCAATGGCATAGACCGGGTAGCGATAGTTGGAAAAGGTCTTGAACACGTCGGAGTCCAGCGTCAATGCCTCGCCTTTGCCATACCCGCCATATGCCGATGGGTGGGTATCGAGCACGGGCTTGAGCGCGGACGTCTTGCCGTCCTCGCTGCCTTGCGCCCACTCGCCGAACGGTTCTCCGTACTGCATCGGCTTGTTCAGCGTGACCTGCAGCCATTCCAGCGTGGGCTGGTAGCTCCAGCGGTGCAGGGTGCTCCAGCCTCGCCGCCGCGCTTCGGCCGCGTCGAACCCCAACTTGGCTGCGTCGATGTCGATCAGCGGTCCGCGCGGATCCACCACCGCCGGCATGGGGTCGAATCGGGCGGCACGCGTGCCGGCGCTCTGGAACCATCCGCTCACCACGGACAAAAATCCTTCAATGGCGGAGATCACACCATCCATGTTGGGCGGGTACCAGATTGCATCGTTGGTTTGTGAATCCGCCAGCAGACTGCCCATCACGCCAGGCAGGAAGATCACCGGTATGGGCGGACGAGGATCGCAATGCACCTCCTTGATGCCCTGGTCGCTGTCGGGCGTGAGCACGGCAGACGCCACCGGCGTACCGTCGAAGTCGACGCTAGTCGGGAGTCGCACCACCACGTCGGCAGAAACCTGCTTGCGCCCTTCGACTGCGGTCTCGGGATACGGAACGGACGAATGGAGAGGTTGGGAACTGGACATCGGTTCAGAGTTCGAGAGTTTGAGAGTTTGAGGTTCAGGGAAAGAGAGGGTCACCAGAGGCGGCTTCACGCATCGCCCCGCTTGTTGAGGATGCGGATCCGCACGCGCTCGACATCCTGGTTCTTCTGCACGGACGTCCGGCCAGCCTCATCGGTGATGCCCTCGATGCGCGATCCGTCGTCGCGCAAGATCTCGTAGGGGTGATGCTTCAGGAGTTCCCCTGTGATCTCGTTGCGCAGTACATAGGCGTCGTTGAATGCCGTCGTGGCAGCCTGGTTCATGGTTTGCGCCAGAGACGCCGGACCTTGCCGTCCGATACCGTTGGAGCGGAACGTGCGTTCTCCGCGCGTGCCGTCCTCGATGCCCGTGGCCGACATGCGCAGGTACGAGCCGCCGCACTTGAGCAGCAGTTCCTCGCTGGCCTCGATCACCACCCGTCCGTTGGCACTGCGCACCGTCACGTTGCGGTCCGCTGTCAGGCGCATCTCGTCAGTTAGCGCGCAGATGTCGACCTTGCCGCGGGCGGCCGACAACTTGATGCCCAGCCGCTGGGCGAACAGCGAGATCCGCTCGCCGGCGGCCACGGTAAAGCGCTTGAGAACACTGACATCCGCGTGGTTGGTCGCCGTGGCGATCAGGTTCTCCCCCGCCGAAAGCTGGAGATCGGCGCCCGACGCCAGCGCCATTCCGGCCGGTGCAGCGGCCAGCAGGCCGGCGCGCTTGAGATGGTCCAGTGTGTCGTCAAGCAGGGTCCTCTGGCGGGTGCAATCGGCCGCTTCGGCCTGCGCCGTCCGGGCCGCCTCAGCCAGTGATTGGCTCGCTTGCAAGGCCTGCTGCAGCAACTCGCGGATGCGCGCCATCTCAAGTTGTTGCCCGTTCGCAGCCGGCTGGTCATACGCGGAGAGCAGCACTCCCTTGCCTGCGCGGATCACCCCAACCCGAGGTACGCAACTCGAAGCCGTCCCCACGCTGCTTCCCGTCGCGGTCAACGAGGTAGCCAAGATTGAGCTGGCTCTTGCCGCCGTACTCGGTCGACAGCTTGATTCCCTCTTTGCCCCGCCG
>Ga0209675_1000787_pt1 | contig 21004 bp, 16 predicted proteins | sample AraplaCol_mLB_r2_2_FD_184280 | JGI IMG/M metagenome (GOLD analysis project Ga0209675, IMG submission 184280) | Arabidopsis root microbial communities from North Carolina, USA - plate scrape MF_Col_mLB_r2 (SPAdes) (version 3) | ecosystem: Host-associated > Plants > Roots > Endosphere | place...
TAAAAAATATCCCGCATTTCTGCAGGACCTGAAAAACTATGCCTTTAGGCGATCCACGGTGAACACCGCAAGCTTGTGGATTTCCTCGATGCTGGCCCCCGACCTTGCCGCCAGTTGCAGTCCAGTCATGGTCAGCAGCACGAATCGTGCAGCTTCATCGACCTCAAAGCTCCGATCGATCTCGCCCGTCCCTTGGCCTTCTCGAATGCGGGCGGCAATTCGTCTAGTCATCAGCGCCCCAGTCGCTTCACTGAGCTGTCTAAGTTCGGGATCGGATGTCCCAAACTCGCCGACCGACCCGACCCCGAGACAGCCTAACGCCCGTACTTTGTCATCCACAGACGCTAGCCCGCTCAACAGCGCCAGGATTCCCGCGACCGGCGATACCGGTCCATTCAGGCGCTGGAGATGCCCGCCGAGCGAAATCTGACGATATGACTGAAGCACTTCCAAATAGAGCTGTCGCTTGTCTCCAAATGCGTTGTAGAGGCTTTGCCGGCCAATGCCCATCGCTTTGACCAGGTTGTCTGTTGAAGTGGCTGCAAAACCCTTCTCCCAGAACAGCAACATCGCCTTTTCAAGGGCTGCATCTCTATCGAACTCGCGTGGTCTGACCATGAGCTGCACTTTACTAGATATGGACTGACCTGTCAATAAACCGGTTTGTGCAGATTCGATGCAGGCGTATCGCCTCACGCGGCGCGCGGCCGTCGGTATCAGTCGTTTTCCGGAAACGCTTCCTGGTTAAGGCCGCGAGTCAACAGCCGCATACGGGCCCAGGCGGTGGCCACGTCGTGGTCGGCACAGGCATCCAGCTGCGCCCGACATCCAGCCTCCTGCGTTGCATAAAGGTCATGGCGCTTTCGATCGATCACCAAGGATTCCAGCAGCTCCCAGGGCGGCAGGCAAAGCGCCTCGCGACGCGGCAGCCCTGCGGCCATCAAAAGCCCTTGTGGATCGAAATCGAAAAGTCCGAGAACGGGTCGTCTGTCGACGGCGATCAAGCGGCTCGCCGGTCCTATCCGGAACCAGTCTGGCGCGCCGCGAAAAAGGACAAGCGCCCTTCTCCGTCTCCCGCCTTCAAGGAGGTAGGGCTGCAGCCACGCATAGCGATGAATCCGTTGCATTGGCTCCAGGTTCTCGCACACCACCAGCACCTCGTACGGCAACGCCAGTGCGTCGCGCCACTTCATGGCGAGGAAACTGCCTTCGGGGGTGGCAATGTCCGGCAGCCCTATCGCAACCACCGCGACCAAGCCTTCGGTCACCGGCGCCGCAAAGGCTTTCTCGGAGCCGGCATCGTTCGCGTCGGAGCGTTGCCGCCCGGGTGTTGGCGCCTCGACCGAATACCCGGCGTTGCGCAACTTCGTCTCGGCCTTGATGAAATCCGCTTCCTCGTAGACGACCGCGCGCCCGCGAACCCGTCCCAGATCCTGCGTATCCGCCATTTCCTTGGCAATCGCAGAGCTCAGCTTGTGCGACCGGTTGGCCACCAGGTTTCGCATGAAGGAGTAGTGGACGGGTGTCATGGAGCAGCGATTGCCTCCACTGGTGTCGGCGGCAGCGACTGGAGCTGGGCTTTCCCAACCTGGCGCCCAAGCGTGCGCTTGAAGAGCGCGATAGCGTCCGGCGTGGGCGCCACCAACGCGTCGCTGAAGGTGTGGCGAAACCGCTCACCTGGTGCAGCAGGATCGGCAACCAGCACTACCCGGAACTTGTAAGGGCGCAATGCCGACGCCGCGAAGGCGAGCCAGAGCGTCGGCGCCATCGAGCGCGCCGCCGCGTCGCCGGCGCGCCAATCCATCACCGACAAGGGCTTGGCCCCTTCGGCCTTGGCGAGTGCGATCGCCGCAGCCGCCAGGTGCGCAAGAGATCGCATCGCGGGCGTCTGGGGGGCGTTGCGCGCTGGCTTGGGGTCCGCGCGCTTGATGCGCGGCGCCTTCTCCGACGGCGGCGCTGCCAATGGCGCCTTCGGAAGCGAAAGCACCTCGTCGCGCATGAGCTCCTTCATGCTGCGATCGTCATCCTGCGGATCCATGTGAACGCGCAGCAGCGGGATGGGCGCGCCGATGATTGGCTTGGACAGCAGAAAGACCGGCAAGTCTTCAGACAGGGCCGGCTCTTCGATCCCTCGCCAAGCAGGGTTCTGGCGCAGCAGCATGGCCGTGCGCGCGAGCAGCACGTTCTTGCGCTCGATCTCGCGCATGCTGAAGAGCTCGCGTCGGATCTGGCTTTGGTATTGCGAAAGCGTCTGCGTCCACCGGGGCAACTGCCCCTGGATCGTGTTGCGCAACATGGCGGCCAGGGCCTGCAGGCCCCGCTCGCGCGCCTCGCCCTCTACGCGCTCCACCGCGCGGCTCAGGCGCGCGAGGTCGTTGCTCATCAGCTCGCTCTGGCGCTGGTAGTAGCGGTTCTGGCTGCTCTTGGCGGCGAGCGATGTGACGTTGCCGAAGCGCGTGCTCAGAAGGAGACCCAGCAGGCGCAGATTGCGCTCCACCATGTCCGAGATGTCGAAGGCATCCTGCTCGATCTGCCCGGCCGCCTCGTCGGCCTGCTTGAAGTCGCCGGCGGCACGGAGATCATCCAGCTCGTTCCAGACCATCGGGATCTGCTCGACCAGCTGGCCGATCCCCGTGAGGCTTTGGTAGGCCGGATGGATCTGCAGGACGTCGTTGGCGAACTCGCGCAGGCGGCTATGAAGCCGGTACCCGCGCTCGCCAGCAGGGCGAAGGACGTTGAGCTCACGCAACGAGCGGATGGCTGGGTCGGTGGCCGCGACGTCTCCGTCCACGCCCACAAGCTCCCGCAGCGCCACCTCCACCACATCGACGTGCCGGCTGAGGGCTGCGAAGACTGGTTTGAGCGGCGAGCTCCGATTGGGATTGCTCATTCTTTGGCAGCCTCCGGCAGGCGCATCTGCTCCTGATCCACCACTGAGGCATCGCTGATCAATTCAGTGTTCTCCGCGATCACATCGAGTACGGCGTATAGGAACTCGATCTTGCCGGTGAGCTTATAGCCACGGCTGTCGTTCGGCACGGGCACGGCATAGCGCTCCTTGACCAGGAACTCCAGCATGCGCGACATCCGGTCGTTGCTGCTCGCGTCCAGGCGTAGGCCCGACAGCGCCAGCTCCATCACCTGCTGTTCAAGCGCCGGCGTGAGTCGCACGCGCTCGGCCAGCTCTGACTCCCAGAGCGTGAGCCCCGGCTGCAGGTGCGCGTCCTGTCCTTGGGCTTGACGAATGGCCTCGAGGACCGGAACGACCGGTGAGAGCGTTGCGCGCACATTGCGCAGCGAGTCGCGGACAGCCGAGCGCGCGTCGGCATCGGCCAACTCGGGCGCCAGGAAGAAGGCACCCTCCTCGCTCAGACGCACCAAGCGCAAGCCCAACTGCCCCACCCAGGCCTCAGCGGCCGCGCGGTGCTCTTCCTCGATCAGCATGTCGTAGCTAGCCGGATGGGCGACGGGGCAGATGAACTCGCCCGCGAGCAGCGCTTTCAGGGTGCTTGCCAGCCTGGTCATCGCACGGTCTCCTCAGCTTCCAGGCCGCTTTCCTCGTCGTCAGCATCTGCCTTGACGAGCGAGCCATCGTCCTCAAAGAGATGCGCGCTGACGAATAGGGCTCCCAGCGCCGGGTCGATGCTTGGCGCCGCGCACACGGCTGTGACGTTCTGGTGCGTGAGCGCATCCAAGTACTGCAGCATGTTGCTGGGGCTGACTCGCCCCACCTCGTCGAGCACCCAGGTCATGCCCACCGGTGAGCGCGGCCCGCGAACGATGCCTAGGAACCCAAGCAGGAACATCATGGTGATCAGCACCGTCAGCCCCGTAGACGACAGGCCCTGCATGGACCGGTCGTTGTCGATCTTGATGTGCCTGCCCATCTCCTCGAGCTCGAACGCCAAGCGCACGTGCTCGTCAAGGTCGACACTCAGCGTACCGGTGTCGGGGATCTGATCGCGGAAGGAGCGAACGAGGGCGACCTCCTCTTCGGAGGGCAGTTGCGGATTTGCTGCAAGCGCCGTGCGGTGGGAACTCAGGCGCGAGAGGCTCACGTCCCGCATTTCGCGCAGCGCCTTCAGCGCCGGGCTCGAGGTGGCGCTCGACGAGATCTTGATCTGCAGATTGTTGAACCGCTTGAACCCGGCCGCCTGGTCCAGTGCGCGCTGGAATTGTCGGTTGAGTTCGTCCACCCTTGACTCGAAGTTGGCGATGTGGTTGACGAAAGACTCTGCCGCGGCGAAGTAGCCGTCCATCTCGTGGCGCAGGGCAATGTGGTACTGCCGGTGCGTGAGTGGCTCGAACCAATCGCAGACGGCCCGACCCCAGTCAACCGCCCGCTCGTGCGGCAAGTAGGCATCTCCCAGGCCGTCTTGCTCACGCTGTTGCACGAGTGCGTTGTGAGCGGCCTGAACGCCGTCCAACCACTGCGAAATCGAGCTTTGCCGTTCGCGCATCCGCGAGCACAGGTCGCGCGTGACGCTTTCCAGACGCTGGGTCGCGGTTCCTAGCGCGTCCAGACGGGTCTTGGTGGTGGTGCTGAGGGTGTAGTAGGTGTCATCCCCCACGTGCGTTGGCCCCTGCAGCCGGTACGGCGCGAGCTGCTGCGTGCGCAGGCGGCGAAGGTTGTCTAATTCCTCCTGCGTGGCGTTTCGGGAAAAGCGAGCTTTCGCCTCAGCGGCCCTGAGCGCCGCACGCTTCTCCATCAAGCCCTTCTCGAACTTTGTCTTCTCGTCGATCGCGGCCTCGGCGCGCCGGCGGAGCTCCTGCGCCCGGGCTTCTCGTTCGGGCTTGAGCGGCAGCAGCTCCAGCTCGAACTTGCGCCATGCCGCGACGTTATGGGCGTTCTGCGCGATGGCCACGAGCTTGGCGTCCAGGACGCCAATCCGTTCGTTCAGCGTCTGCACCGTGGCCGGGTCTACGCCCAGCCCCTCCAGGACTCGGTCATGTGCCTCTTGGGCTTTGGCTCGCTGTTCCTTGGCGCCGGTGTCCGCAGCGCCAGCTTCCACGGTGAGCTGCGCGAGTGCCTCATCGCGCTGGGTCCTGAACCTATTGATCCGGTCATCGAACTGGCGCAGCACAGAGCCACGGCGCGCCTGCTCGTCCTTCATCAGCGTGTTGAATTCGCTGGTGAGCGCTGACACAGCCGAGCGAAGCTTGACTGCCTCGTCAGCGTGGCCCTTGCGAACGCGCTCCAGCTCGAACGCAACGTGCTTTTTCGCGCGAACCACCGCCTCTGCTGTGTCGATCTGATTCGTCGTAGCACGACTGAGCTCGTGCTCGCCAGTCTTGAGCGTCTTGCGGGCGGCATCCAGATCGGCCTGCGCCTTCTTGGCCGCGGCGTGAGCCTCTTTGTACCGGGCTCGGATGCTTTCCAATTTGGCGGCAGATTCGGCGATGCGGGCACGCGCGCCGTCCTGCGTCGCCCATTCGGGCAACTCGACCGGCGCTACATTCAACCGCAGAGGTCCGACGTTGACCTCCTCGCTTTCCTCAGCGCCCGGTCCGTCCTGCTGCGACAGCTCGGCGGCGTGGAAGGTGCCATCCTCAAAGCGCGCGGTCAGGTCGGTGCGCAGCAGCCGCTCGGGGTCGAGCACCTTGGCCGCACCGGTCCACAGCGCAACCGGTTGCGCGCGCAACGTGGCGAGGACGCTGCCTGCCGGCGGGTTCAGTTGCGCCTGCAGGACCTCGTGGCGCTCAGTCGCGTCCGCCAACTGACCTTCCGCCTGATTCAGGGTCTGCAGGGTCTGTTTTTGTAGCCCGTCGCCGGACTTCACCTCAAAGCGCGTGCGCTCCAAATTCTGCTTGCGCTCCGACAGAACTTGATTGGCCTGCGCAAGCGACGCCTCAGCGCTGGCGAGGTACTCTTGGGCGTCCCTGGGCGCCTCGGCCACGCGGGCCAGCGTCTCGTGGGACCCGATGTCGCCCCGGTGTTGTGCAAGCAGCTTATCGATTTCGATCAGCCGAGGCGCCGCCGGTGTCGCGTCGAGCTCGGCAATCACGCCGTTCCGCTCCTCTTCCACCGTGGCGACACGTGCCTCGCACTCACGGCTGGCGGACTCACGCTGTTCCTGAATCTGTCCTCTTCGGGTCTGAAGGTCTTTCTCGAGGTTGGCTAGCGTCACCTGTAGGGCCTGCTGCGCATTGTTCGCGCGCTCGGTCAGGCTGTTGCGCTCGGTGGTGGCCACCTGCCTTTCATGGGTGTACTGGCCCTGCAGGGCGTGCTCCTCCACCAGGCTCTTGATGCCGATGGAAGTGAAGTGCTGCTCTTGTCCCTGGATTTCCTCCACGGCGGCTGTGGCGCTGGCGAGCTGGTTTTTGGACTCGCTGACCGTGCTGGCGTGCGTCGCGGCGTCCTCGGCGGCGGATTGCTCCAAGTCGTGCATCGCCACGGTGAGCTTGCCGAGCTCGAGGTCCAGTTGATCAAGCGTGGCGACGCGGCGATCGATGCTCAGGTCGCAGGCGGCGCGCAGCGATCCCAGGTCCAGGGCGATCTGGCCGACCTTTGTCGCCTGCTCTTCGATGACCTTCTTGCGCGCTGTGTCGTTGAGCACCTCCTGTGCATGCTTCACGTTGGCCAGCCAGCTGTCGACGTCCCTGCGGTCCTTGCGTAGCTGACGCGCGTTGGAGTTCCGGGCGCCTTCAAAAGCCGAGTCGTTCAGCCGCTCAAGCACCAGGTTCTGCAGGTCGCGAAACGTGATCTTCTCGGAGGTCATGGCTACGGCAATCAGATCGAGGCCGAACAGGCTGGACGGACCCAGAGAATGCCGAGCGGCCCAGGGGCGGAGGCTGCGCGCCTCCTTCGTGTGGCGGTGCTCGTAAAGAATGACGCTTCGGTACTCGTGCAGCTCGAACCGTGGCGACACCTCGATGTTCATCTCCTCGAGACGATCCTTGAAGCGGTCGCGGTCCACGAAGTCACCGCTCTCATCAACGAAGTAGCTCTCCTTGTAGCCACCCTCGACGATCATGAACTCGGGCCGCTCAACCCCTGGCTTTGCGAACATGACGGCCAAGCGCAGGTCATCGTCGGTCTCCCGCTCATATTCGAAAGCGACTGCGCTGCTTGGGCCGGGCAGTGTGTAGCCGATCAGGTGGTGTTTCTGAGTGCCCCGCAGGATGCGCTCAGGACTTGCCCCGTAAAACAGTGGGATCAGCCGCATGAAGCTGGACTTGCCAACGCCGTTTTCGCCAATTGCCATCGTGTGAGCGCGGAGATCGAGCAGCGCGATCTGCTGCGAAGCGGCGTTCGTGCCCGCATTGCGAATGTTGACCGCGAAGACTTTGCGAAGGCGATGGGGCATGGAAGGGGTCCGTTTTCGGGCTGCTAGAGTAGCTGAAAGCCACAGGCATGAGACGCTGTCTTCGTCTTGCGTAACTCAAGCTCATTTCTCAGCTCCCGGCAACCTTGCGGACCCAGGCAAGCGCTTCGTCGAGGTTCAGGTTGAGGCTCGCATAGGTCCGTCGCAGCAGGTTTGGCGGTAGCGCCCAGTCCCATTTTTCTCGCTGGAGGTTCTTCACATCCTGCAGCAGCATGTCTAGAGGGGGCGGCTCATCGACCGCGGCATCACCTAGTGCGTCCATCACATCGCCGGCCACCCTGCCGCCTAGCTGAACCTCTACCGCTGGGCCGGCGGGTGTCGCTTCGAAGCCCCTGCGGATGAGAAGGCATGCCAAAGCCTCGTTGGCGTCATCTCCCAACCAGGTCAGCAGTTGCAGCTGCCGACCCTCGTTGATGACAAACTTGGTCGCCAAGCCCAAGCGGCTGTAGCCCTCCCGACCCTCGGCCAAGAAGGTCTTCGCTTGAGCGTCCAAATACGCAGGCACCTCTTGGGCCTCATACAGCTCGCGCATGCGCCGGCGCACTTGCGTGTGCTTGCGTCCACCACCACCCGCAAAAAGCGGTGGTACGCCGCCGCCTGTGCGACGCACGTAGATCGTCTTTTGTTCCTCGTCGATGCTTTCGACCTTCCAGGTCTTGCCTGCAAAGAGAATGCGTTGACCCTCCGTGAGCATCTGGCTGACGGGCATGGAACCCAGCGTCCTGGTGCCGGCCACGAGCCGGAACTCTTCGTCGGCGGCAAAGGCCGCGTAGAACGAATAGTGGTTGACGAACTTCTCGCCCAGACGGCCGTGCAGCAGGTCCCCCGAGGAGTCTTGCATCAAGAGCTCGCGCTCCCCCAAGTGGCGCACCAGCTCAGCGAATTCCTTCTTTGAAGTCCCTGCGAACGGGGATCCTGGTGCGCAAAGCAACTGATGGAGCTCTGATGCCGTGGCGCCACCCCGCTGAGCAATGACAGCCAGGACTTGCTGAACCAGTGTGGAGAAGTGCGCGCCGCCGGCGCGCGGGGGCTCAAACCAGTTCCTGGTGAGCAGGTCGACCATCGCCAGGGTCTCGACTGTCTTCAGACGAAGCTCAGTGCCCCAGCTAGATCCCGGGCCAACTTCATCCTCTTCGACGTAGGCACGCAGGATGGCCGGCTCCCCCTTGCGCCGCCCCGAGCGGCCCAGGCGCTGCCGCAAGCTGGCCACCGACGGCGGGCTGCCGATTTGAGCCACGCTCTTGACGGCGCCGATGTCGATGCCCAGCTCGAGTGTGCTCGTGCAGATGGCGGTCGCAGGAACTTCCCGTTGTTTGAGCGCCGCCTCCGTTTCGCTGCGAATCTCTTTGGAGAGGCTACCGTGATGGGGCCAGAACTCCACCGGGACCTGCTCCTTCTCGCACATCGAGTTGAGCAGGTGGGTGTAGCGCTCCACTTCACGACGAGCGTTGGGAAAAATGAGGTTGTTCGAGCCGCGGAGCACGCGGTACAGGTGCGCAGCGATTCGGCCGGGCGTGACCGGCTCAGGCGGTCCGTGCTCACCCTCTGCATCCTCGCCCTCCCCGTCTTGGCGCCCAATGCCGGGCTCGTCACGGTCAAGAGGCTCCATCGCCACTCGGACCGAGGGCTCCTCAAAGCCCTTGATGATGAGGCTCAGGCCGTTTCCGGCTTCTGACGAGTTGAGGATCTCCGCACCGCCGCCAGGGCGCAGGAACTGAGCTGCCAGACCCATGTCACCCAAGGTAGCCGACAGGCCGATGCGCGCAACCTTGCGCCCCACAGCGATCTCGATACGGTGCATCAGGGACTGCAGCTGTTTGCCACGCTCCTGCCCGATGAAGGCATGCAACTCATCGACGATGAAATAGGCCGTGCGCTCGAACACCTTTGCCACAGATGTCCCACGATTGCACAGCAAGGCCTCGAGCGACTCAGGGGTTATCAGCAGCACGCCATGCGGTCTGGCCAGAAACTTGGTCTTCGAGGTCGAGGAGATGTCGCCATGCCATGGCCACACCGGCACGTCCAACTTGTCACACAGCCTGTCCAGCCGCCCGAACTGGTCGTTGATGAGGGCCTTCAGGGGGCTTACGTAGACTATGAGCCCCGTCTTGTCATCAGATCGCAGGAGGCGGGTCAGTGCAGGGAGGAACGCGGCTTCCGTCTTGCCGGAAGCCGTCGCAGCCGCAATGACAACGTCTTTGTCGCTGGCGAGAACAACCGCGCCTGCCTGCTCCTGAATGTCGCGCAGGCTCTCCCAGCCTTCGGCCCAGATAAAGCGCTGGATGCGCTCGTCCAGAAGGTGAAACGCCCCGCTTTCCACAGATTCAGTTCTTCGTAGGTGCCATTTGGAAGTTCACGAGCTCGTCGTCTCCATCTCCATCCCCGTCGACGTCCAGGTCCTTGGCCCCTGCGGAATCGGCACTCACCGCCAAGCCGCCAAGCAGGTCTTGCCAAGCTGTACCCGCGTTCTGCTCCAGGACCGCAAGGAGGTTGACGAAAGAAGTGATGGTCGTGCGGGGCGTGCGGAAGTACGAATCGCCGATCCGCTTGGAGCAGTGCTCCATGAAGCTGGCGATGCCTTGGTCCGGCAGCAGGTAGTTGGCTGGGTCACCGCCGGCTTGCACATGACGCACCTTCTGCAGCAGGACGTAGAAGTCCTCTGGTGTCAGGGCCGCCAGGCGCACCACCGGGCCGCTGAAGTCCACCAAGCCGTTGGTCGCGAAGGTGTTCTGCGCGAGCCGGCTTTGGAGTGCTGGGTAGCTGTAGAGGCCGCGACGCGTGTCCAGCAGAAACTCAGGCGTGCCGCCGAGGATGAAACCCAGGCCGACGGCGCTGCCTTGAAGGGAGTCGTTGAGGATGCGCAGAATCTGCTCGTAGTTCGACGCCCGTGCCTGGGTGTTGGCCAGCTTGTAGAGGTTCACCAACTCGTCAAGGTTGATCAAGAGGCCCCCGAAGCCGGCAAGGCGCACGAAGCGCGCCATGAGCTTGAGCTGGTCGTACACGGCGGCATCGTCGACGTAGGTGCGAACGCCCAGCGCTTGCTTGGCATCAGATTTGGTAGTGAACTCGCCCCGCAGCCAGCGGATAGCGTCTGCCTTGAGCTGCTCGTTGCCCTCCTCGGCGCCACGGCAGTAAGCGGCGATGACCTCAGCGAAGTCATAGCCGTTGACCATCTCGGTCAGCTGGTCGAGCTTCTGCCGGATCACGGTTTCTGCCGCCACGCCGGCGGTCTTCGCCTCGGTCTTGGCGGTCGACACGAATTTCTCGACGATGCCCGCGAGCGCACCGCCATCGGGCTTGGTGCGGGTGGCGAGGTTGCGCATCAACTCGGCATAGAGGGAGCGCGCTTGGCCGCCGCTTGCGTGCAACCGGCGGTCTGGGTTCAGGTCGGCGCTCGCCACAACCAACTTCTTCTCCAGTGCAATGGAGCGGATGAGGTTCAGGAAGAAGGTCTTGCCCGCGCCGTACTCCCCGATGACAAGGCGGAAGGTCGAGCCCCCGTCGGCGACACGCTCGATGTCCCCGTCCAAGGTCTTGATTTCACGGGTGCGGCCCACCTGGATGAGATGCTGTCCGGCCCGCGGAACAACGCCGGAGCGCAGCGACTGCAGGACGGCGTCGCGGTCCTTGGGGCGAATGGTGACGGTGGTCATGCTTGCATCTTCTCCAGAATTTCGGCGTTTACTTCTACGGGGTCATCACCCTCGGTCAAGGCTTCGTCGTAAGCGTCGAACGCGGCCTCGTTGATTGTCAGCAGTGCGCCCTCGAGCATCAGTTCCAGGTCGGCAGCGGCATCTTCCAGTTCGGCACGCGTCCACTGCGGGCGCTGCAGGAGGATGCGAGCCAGCGCACCGTGTGCTTCGTCCAGTCCCATCAGGCCTTCCGGGGTTGTTGTCTCGAGAACAGATGGAGGCTCTTCGGCCGGCGCTGGCGTTGCGGCCTCCTCGTCGGCGACGAAGATATTGGCAAGCAGTGCCGCAACTTCCTGGCTCTCCTTTTGCAGCTGCGCGATTCGCGCAGCGTCCAACGTGAAGCCTACCGGCGGACCGACAGTGGCCGAAGAAGCAGGCGCCACCGTGGGTGCCACCGCGCCAGCCGACGAAGCACCTGGTGCCTTTGCAGCGACCGCGTGGACATCGGAAAACACCTTCTTCGGGTCGACGCCCAGCGCCCTGTAGACCGCCTCCAAGCGCCTCACCTCCCCTGGCGTGACTTCTCCGTCGGCATGCGCGACGGTGGCCATGCAGCTCGCCAGAACTTGTTTCGTCGACGCGTCCACGGCTTCGAGCTTCTTCTTTAGGCCGGGCAGGGTCGCCGGTGCGATGACCAGCAACCGCAGGTGCGCCAGGAGACGGCGCAGGTGACCAGGGGTCAGGTGCGTCCACGAGAGGATTTGCTGGCGCAGGTGCGCCATCTCCTTGACGCTGAACTCTCCGTCGGCCGTGGCAACCACCGACGCCAGCTGCAGCGTCAGAGCCGCGGCTTGGTAAGCCGGCGTCGACCGCGCGAGCGCCTCGCCGGGCGGCACAGCGAAGAGAACGACCTTCTCGTCGGGCTTGGGCAGTTTCGCGCCAGCCAGAACATCGGGTTCGATACCGATGCTCATGGCCTCCAGCGCGCGGGCCAATGCCAGATTCTTTTCCTTGGTCAGGCTCGACTGCGCGTCCAGCTTGGAGAGCAATTCCTGAAAGGACAGAGCGAGCATCCCTTCACCCATGCGCTGCTTCAATTCCGCCAGCGCCGCTTGGGTGCGTTGCGGCCACAGAGTGACAGGAAGCGTCAGGATGCCTTCCAGTGCACCGCGGCTGCTCGGGTTGCGTCCCAGGAACCGGCTGTACGGGTCGATGGCCTGCGTTGTTTCCTCGGCCAGAGCACGGATTTTCTGGATGGGCGCCACGAGCACGGATACATCGGGGATGTCGCCGAAGTTCATCTTGACCTCGATGCCCCGAAGTGCCGCCGAGGCCGCACGGTAGACGAAGCGCAACTTGGTGCGATTGCGCGGCAGGACGATGCCGCCCTTGGTGCTCTCCAGGTACTTCTGTTGGAACAGCTGGTCAAATTCCGCTGCGCAGCGTTCAGCCGCCGTGCGCAGGTACGTGGCAGGATCGAGCCGCGCCCATGCCAAGGCCAGGTGCGCAGGCACCGGCACACCGTCAACTGCGGCTTTGCCCAACGCAAGGCGCAGGTAGATGGGAAGCTCGAAGCTGCGCGGCAATTCCGGCATCGGGCGGTTGTAGATGTCCGCCGGGTAGTTCGAGACCTCTATCCAGTTGAGCAGTTCGCCGGCAAAACTGGCGAACGAGTGGTTCTCGCCGTAGATTGAGAGCAAGCGAAGCAGTTCTTCTTTGATGGCAGGCAGCTCCTGCTGTGCCGCCTCGTCGCTGGGCGCGTCCACCAGGACGCGGCGCTCCAGGCCGTAGAAGAAGAGGAACACGTAGCCGACGTCAGCTTCGGGGTCCTGGCGACCGCCGACCAACCACTCTAGGTACGAGCGACGAGCTGTTCGCGAGATGTTGGCGTAGCTGGGCCAATAGCCCATGTCGCCGGTGGTGCAATCGCCCACCCTGGCAACGGGAAGAGAAGGATTGATAAGCGCAGGGTCGTCAGCGCCGCCGGTGACGCGCAGCGCCGTGCCAACATAGACCATGCCTCCCGAAATCGAGAGATCGCCCAGCCTGAAGACACCCCCAGGTGGAAGCCACTGGGCCGGACCCATGCCTTTCGGCGCCTTGGGCACTTTGAACTCAACGGTCTCCTGCGCTGGTAGGACTTGCAAGGGCTCATCGTCGATGACGTGCTGGCGGACGGGCGCAGCTACTTGGGTTGGCCGTGGCCTGAGGGGTGCAGTCGGCTGAGCTGGCGGGGGCGACTCAGTGGGCCGCGCGTCGTGCGTGTGGCGCACGCTCATTCGGCCAGTCGCGTTGGTGCGTTGAAGTTTCGCCCTAGGGGCGACAGGAGGCTCCTTCTCGCCAGAGGCACCTGCCGCTCTGCTGCGCACCCAGAAGTAGACCACCAGCAGGATGACCGCGATGACGCCGATCGTGACCCAGATCTGGAGCGGTACCTGGCTGAGCAGTGCGAGGGCACCAATGATGAGAACTGCACCCACTGAGGCAGGTGAGGACGACTTCTTTCTGCGCGCCATCAGGCCTCCGAGCGTGCTGGCGGAACGGTCGATGGCTCCATCGTCGACGCAATTGAGACTAGGCCGGAGGCCTCGCAGCGGTCATGCACAAGCTTCTCCAGCAGATTCGTCTGGCTGCGGTGCTCAGCTTCCGCTTGGCGCAGCAGCTGTTTGAACTGCGTGCTCAGACGCAGATTGAGTGTCTCGGACTTCTCGCTTCTCATGACGCCTCCGTAACGAACAATACGTTACATCGGTTTTGAGTATTTCGCAGTACTGCGTTTTTGGGAGGCCCGTGAATCATGCGCGAATGCTCATCGCAAGCGCATTCCCTGTATCAACGATGTCTCAATCGCTCATCGGCATCAGAAAAGATGCTAAAATGCACCATATTTGATGAAGGAAGGAGCCGTCATGAGAACCACGGTCACCATCGAAGATGCGCTCTACAACGAGGCACTGGAAGTCGCCGATCCAAGCATGGACAAGGCAGACCTGTTCCGGGAAGCCGTTAAAACGTTCGTGCGGGTTCAGGCTGCTAAACGTTTGGCTTCGCTGGGAGCTCAAATGCCAGAGATCCAAGACGTCCCCCGTCGCAGCGAGAGCGCAGTCCGTTGAACCCGGTCCTTGTTGATACCTCGGTTTGGGTTGACCACTTCCGCAACAACAGCTCCGCTCTAGCCCAGCTGCTTGCATTTGATCGGGTGAGGATGCACCCAATGGTGCTGGGAGAACTCGCTTGCGGAACTCCTCCCTCACGAACGCAGACCCTGGCGGATCTGGGTCGCCTACAACATATGCAGCAAGCAAACCTTCGAGAAGTGCTGATCTTCATCGAGAAGGATCGGCTCTTCGGATTGGGTTGTGGGCTTGTCGACATCACCTTGCTGGCCTCGACACTCATGACGCCTGGCGCCCAACTGTGGACCCTGGATAAACGTCTGGCAGCCCTTGCTCTTCAATTTTCAGTGGCTTACCGACCAGCAATGCACTGAACTTGTCAGCCAGTCGGGCGCATCGCGGCCCTGTTGCACGCAACGGTGGCCTCCGGCATCAAGTGCGAAGTGCGTTACTCCGGTTCCGGCACCCGATCGCGGGCTTTCTGAAAAATCGTCCACGCTACCCCCAAGCTTGCCGGAATTAGCTCCTAAACGCCGCACGCACCCGCATCCTCCATGCGGCGGCAGCCATCACCGCCGTTACTGCCCGACAATCCCCCAACCGAAACGACCAGGGCTCGCATGTCACGCGCACGCACCACCTTCGACGGCGCCATCGAGGACGCCACATCGCTCCTGCAGCAAGTCGACGCTCATAGAGAGAACCAGACCGTCGTCGAGGTCCTCAAGCGCGCCGGCTTGGTCATGGCCCTCACGGCTTGGGAGACATACGTCGAGGACCGCATCACCGAAGCCGTAACGACACGACTCAAGGTGGTCAACGGGAGCCCGTTGGGAAAGTTCGTGAGCGGCAAACTCGACGAGGAATTGCGACGCTTTCACAACCCGACATCCGAAAAGACTCGCAAGCTGTTCCAAGACTACCTCGAGATCGACGTCACGGCAGCTTGGAAATGGCAGCACCACGACCCTGCCAGCGCGCGCAAGACGCTCGATGATCTCCTGAGCAAACGCGGCGACGCCGTGCATCGCTCGAGACCCGCCCTGTCCGGAGCGCCTTTGGCCCCTCACCTCCTTAAGCGCGACGACCTCGAGAAAGCCATCCGCTTTCTTAAAGGACTGGTTGAGGCCACTGACCGCGCGCTTGAAGACCACTGAAAGGAGGACCTATGGCACGACTCTTCTTCTCGTACGCGCACGACGACGAAGTCTACCGAGATCGACTTGAAAAGCATCTCGCCATGCTGAAGAACCAGGGTCTGATCGAAGTCTGGCACGACCGGCGCATCGCAGCAGGCAGCGTCCTCGACGATGTGATCGATGTCGAACTTGATGCGGCAGACATCGTCCTGCTACTGGTCAGCGCCAGCTTCTTGGCCTCGACTTACTGTTACTCTCGCGAGATGGCACGCGCGCTGGAGCGCCATGCGCTCGGCGAGGCGAAGGTCATTCCGGTGATCGTGCAGCCCTGCGACTGGCATTCCGCGCCCTTTGGAAAACTGCTTGCTACGCCCAAGGATGGCAAGGCCATCACCACCTGGGCCAATCCCGAGGAAGCCTATGCGGACGTAGCGCGCCAGGTCCGCTCAGTAGTTGAGCGGCTCGACGAAGGCAGAGCCAAGTCTGTTTCACCAGCCGCCGAGTCGCCGCGGCCGTCGACCACGCCACCGCCTGGCCCGCGGTCGAGCAATCTGCGTCTGAAAAAAGAGTTTTCCGAACTGGAACGCGACCGGTTTCTCCGCGAATCCTTCGAATACATCGGCCGATTCTTCGAAGGCTCGCTCCAAGAACTCGAACGCCGCAACGAAGACATCCGAACCGTGTTTCATCGGGTGGACGGCAACACAATTACTGCCGCAATCTACCGCCACGGAAAGAAGGTCAGCGAATGCTCGGTGACTACCGGCTCCAACGGCTTCGGTAGAGACGGCATAGTGTTCTCGTTCGAAGCCAGCGCGCGCGGTCAGACCATGAACGAGTCGCTTAGTGTCGGTGCCGATGACCAGAGCTTGTTCCTGAAGTCGCTGGGCATGTTCTCCCATCAGGAGCGCGGACAGCTCTCGCAGGAGGGCGGTGCCGAGCTGTTCTGGCAGATGCTCATCGAACGGCTTCAATAGCCTATCCGGCGGCAGTTGTACGGCCACTTAGCGCCCCCATCCTGCCTATGGTGACGTGGGGCTCTTGGCCACTCTACGCAGAATGGCGTCCGTCTTCGAGTTCTTTCGTAGCATGACGACGCAGACACCACCCAACGCGTCCGTCACGCGTCCCGACCTACACCGCCCCACCATCCACTGGCGGAGTATCAGTAAGCAAATTGGCGACCAACGCCTTCGTTCCTGCCTGGCTGTGGTAGTAGCCCTGCACGGTGGCCACGCTCTTGTGGCCACTGGCCGCCATGGTTTCAAGCAGCGGCGCGTTCTGCCGGCCAGCCTCCGTGATAAAGCCCGATCGCAACGAGTGCGCAGAAAACTCTCCCTCGAGCCCCGCCATCGCCGCGCGCTTCTTCACGATGTCGCGCACCGCGGAGGGCGTGAGCGGCTCGCCGACGTGGCGCTCCTTGCGAACGCGCCGGAAGATCGGTCCCTGCGTGATCCCGCTGGCGGCCAGCCACGCCGCCATCGCGGCGGCCGCGGGTCCCGCGATCGCCTTGAACGCATCGGGGCGGGCGGCGCCGGTCTGGTTGGTCTTCGTCTTGCGCAGCTCGTACACAAAATCCCCCTCCGGCAGCCGCGTGAGCTTTTCCATGGTCGCGCCCGTCACCTCCGAGCGCCGGCGCCCGCCCGATGAAAACGCAAACAGCAGCAAGGCGCGGTCACGCACCCCGCGCAGCGATGCGTCGCATGTGGCCAGCAAGGCCAGCAGTGGCTCGCGCGTGAGCGGCGCCTGCTTGCGGGGCGCCACGTCGCGCTCGGCGTAGGCCTTCTGGAAGTCGATCAGGAGTTGCTGCACGGCCGGCTGCAGGTAAGGGTTCGGCCCGCCCGCGAGCCGGTGCGTTTTCGACAGCACCGCCACGCGCTGGGTCACGGTCGCCAAGGACAGCGGTCCCAGCTTGCCCTTCACGCCGGCGGCGACCAGGCGCCGGTCGACGTCGGGCGGCAGGCCCATGGCCAGGCCGGCCGCCGTGGTGCGCACCAGGTGGTCGGTCACGAACTGGAGCACCAGCGCTTCGGTCACGGGAAACGGCAACGGCGCCTGGTCGAAGCTCTCGCGGTGCCAGGCCTGCCAGTAGCGCGCGGCCGTCTGGTAGGTGCGCGCGGTGTTTTTTGACGTTGCTTCGGCCGCGACCTCGCGCATGGCCTGCGCCGTGGTTTCACTGACGCCAGGCAGCCGGTCTGCGAGGGTGTCGGTCTCCCGGGTAAGCGTCGCGGCCACGCCGCTTTCAGCGTCACCTTTTCGCCGCGCCCGCGCAGCGCCCTGCCCCACCGTGCGCAGGACGTCGCTTCCAGGGTTCATTTTTGCGTATTTCATACGTGCTATGTATGATGTATTACAGTTAAATGAGTTAACTGGCGATAAACAGCGATTATCGCGGGTGAGCTGATCGAAAGGGCGCAGTGATGGAAATGGAAAGTTCGAGAGGCGTCACGCAGCCGCAGGTCTGGGCGGCGGCCGACGCGATCCTGATCGAAGGGCAACGCCCGACGATCGAAAGGATTCGCCAACGGCTCGGTCGGGGTTCGCCGAACACCGTGGGACCGATGGTCGAGCGCTGGTTTGCCGCGCTCGGGAAACGGCTTGGGGAACAGCTCGGGAATGGGCACGATGGCCGCGATGGCGGTGCAGTGGCATCGAACGACGAGGCCGGGTCGCGGGTTCCCCTGCCCATTCTGCGCGCGGCCACGCAGCTGTGGCAAACAGCCCGCGCCGAAGCCGACCAGGCCCTTCGGCAGGAAAGCGAAGCGAGCCGCCGCCAGCTCGAACTGGCGCAGACTTCGCTGCAGGAAGCGACCGCCGCATTGCGCCAGCGGGAGGACGCCTTCGAGAGCAACCGCAGCCAACTGGAAGCCGCACTCGCGAGTTCGCAGCACGCGGTGGCCACCCTGCGCGAGCAACTGGAAGCGGCGAGCCAGCGCGCCGCGGCCGCCGACCAGGTGACGGCCAGGCTGCGCAAGCAGCTCGACGACGCCGGCGCCCAGCGGGATCGTGTCAGGGAGGAACACGTCGCCGCCCTCGCTGCACGTGACCGCCTGGCGCATGAGGCCGAGGAACGTCACATCGCGAACGAACGACGCCTTCTCGCGGAGGTCGACCGCTCGCGCGAGGAAACCAAGCGCACCGCGCATGCGGCTGCCCAAGCCGCGGTGCGGGACCAGACTGCACTGGCGAAGTCCGCCGAGCAACTCGCTGCCGTGCGAGACCAGCTCGCCGAGGAGCAGCGCGCCTCGCGCACCGAGAGCGCCGCCGCGAAGGCCGAACTCGTCGCGGCGCGTGCCGCGGCCAGCGATGCGGCAAATGCGCAGGCGAGTACAGAGCAGCAGTTGCGCGAGCAGGCAAGCGCCCTCACCCAGGCCCGCACCGAGCTTGGCCACGCCCTTGCTCGGCTGCAGGACATCCAGGCACTCCATGACCGCGAAATGAGTGCGCACGAAACGACGCGACAGATGCTGCAGCGTGCGATGGATACGTCTGGCCCGCCAACGGCCGCCAGCGACACAAGAAGTTCGCCGACCCGCGTGCCGCGCAAGCGTTGAGACGCCGGCCGATCGATTTGGGGCGGCGTTTCAAGCGCGGTAGATTTTGGCTGCGGGGGCGCAGAGACTTCACGGCTGCACCTTACCGGCCAGCCTTCCAGCGAGAACCAAGCGTCAAGATGCGCTCACGTTGCGAGCCGGAGCGCTTCAAGCGCACAGGGCTACCGTGAGCGCATAACACTCGACTCCAAATTGAAATCGCTAGACCGAGAGCGGATGGTCAAAGATGGTGGTTTTTTCGTCGGCGGATGAGGAATAAGCCCGGGTGAAGCTTCTGGGACCTTTCCGCTCGCCCGCCCCATCCGCGGCCACGATTTAGGTTCGCTCGGTGGCGCCAGCCACTGATCGGAAAAACCTTGTTGAACGTAAGATCATCCACTTAATACGACGGGGGTTGGGATGAGCAGCAAATGGATGACCGTGTCCGGGGAGACCGCGCAACGGCACGAACTTTATGGTGTGGGCGGATGGCTGGCCTGGTTTGCAATCACCATCGCGCTTGGCCTGCTTCGTGACCTAGGATCAATTTCCGGCGAAGCGAGCAAGATCGGCATGTCGTTGGTCAACTTTCTCGCGGTAGACCACCCAGCAGTAAGCATGGTACGGTGGGTTCTTGCTATCGAAGTTGCCATGCTTCTCGCCATTTACTACATGATGGCGATGAAGGCCCCCTTCTTCCGCCTTGCGACCACGTGGATCCTGGTCGGCGTAATTCCTGCTGTTTTTCTTCTGGGCACGCTATATCCGTTCGAGGGCGTGGGTGAGGTGTTGGCGCAGACGGTGTTCGTACAGGTCCTGTATTGCATCATCTGGTGCAGTTACCTGAATCTGTCAAAGCGGGTGCGCGTAACCTTCGAACATCGAGTGCTCAGGACGACAGAACAGGCGGTCGTCGAGCGTGACTCAGGTGTTGAACAACACTCAGTCGAAGCTGTGCCCCCTATTGCTTCGGTGTTTGCAGCCGAGCCTCATGCAGCGTCGACCGTGGCCTCCGATGTCCCAGGCGCACTTGTGCAGCCGCCGGATGCATACGCGATGGCGCATTCTCCAGAAACATCTAATATCGGCCAAACCCTGGAGCCGGACAACGATGAGCAACTTTGGGAATTGGCGGCGCAAGAGTTTGACGGTCCTGCCAGGCGGGCAGGTCTTTGGGCCAAGTCCTTCGCGCAGAGTGGGGGCGACGAGGTGCAGGCCAAGATTAACTACCTGAAGGTGCGCGTGTCGCAATTGGTCGCCGAGCGCGCGGTGCGGCGGCAGGCCGGGGCTGTCGCTCTTCGCACCCGACGCGACGCTGAGACACTCGCTGATGATGCGAAACCAGCAGCGCTGCCAACACAGAATTCACGCTCGCCCGTAGCTCCGCCCCGGCCATCCCTCGGCGTTTGCCCGAGCTGTTCGAACACAATCTCCGTTGACTCGAGGTCCTGTCCGAAGTGCAAGGCGTCCTTCGACGAATACTCGAGTTGGCGTGTGAAGCCCCTTGGCTCCTAAATCTGTTGCACGCCTGGTATCGTCGCTTGACTCGCGTAGCCGCGCTGTTGAGCTGCTCAGACCCGCTCGCTTCTCAGCAGAAGTTTGCGCTGATCGGCATTCAGGGATGACGGTTCTTGCCAATGTTTGTGCATCGGCGCGCTGCTTTTGGTGGCCTTCTCCGGTTTAAGGGAGCACTCGCACCAACGGCAGTCCTCGGCTCATGTAGATGTCGGCCAGCGCAGAGGCCATGAATGCCCTGGTCGCGTTCTTGTAAAGTCCGCGGTATCGGAATTTGCTGACCCCCCGAAGTCTCTTGACGACTCCGAACAGGTGCTCGACCTACGCGCGTAGCCGGAGAATCTCGCTCTTGCTTCCAGCAGTTCCTTGGGCTGTTGCTCGGATTTATCCGGCGCAACCGCCTTGACCCACTTGTACAGGCTATGGGCCGAGACGCCCAAGCGGAGCGACATCTGGCACTGAGTATCCGCGCTCGATGACCTGCTTGATCGCCCCTTGCTTGAATTCCGGCGTAAACCTCTGGGTGCTCATGGCACTCCCTCCTATGCTCAAGAATAGGGGTTTGTCTACCGGACCAGGGGCAGTCCACCACGGACAACCGGTCCCTGCGGGCTCGACGCCCTCGAAGCCGAGTGTTTGAGGGTGAAGCTCTTCGAGGAAGACTTCGACGACGCGCACCGGGTTGTCGTCACCGATATCGTCGTTCAGGCACTCCGGCAGTAGCGTCACCTGCTGCCTGTC
>Ga0209675_1000792_pt1 | contig 20968 bp, 19 predicted proteins | sample AraplaCol_mLB_r2_2_FD_184280 | JGI IMG/M metagenome (GOLD analysis project Ga0209675, IMG submission 184280) | Arabidopsis root microbial communities from North Carolina, USA - plate scrape MF_Col_mLB_r2 (SPAdes) (version 3) | ecosystem: Host-associated > Plants > Roots > Endosphere | place...
GCAGGATCAGTGTCTCCAGCTCGCGCAGCTTGCCATCCGCCTGCAGGCGCTCGGCCCAGTGCAGGGTTTCCTTCAATGTCGCGGCATAGGTCGCCAGCCAGGCAAGGCCATGGGCGGCATACTGTTCGTCCTCCAGCCGCGTGCCATCGATATGGCCGTCGGCGCCGCGCACCAGCTGCGCCACGGCGGCCGTGGCATGGGCCACCAGTTGCTCGGCGGCCTGCAAAGCCGTCGCGCAGGTCGGCAGCAGATTGTCGATCAGCAGGATCTCGTTGGCTGGCACGGCTTTGGGGGCAGCAGACATATCCACTCGCAGTATGAAAATCAGAAAATTGGTCGGCTGGCGGGTGTGACCCCGCCAGCCGTGTCAGCATCGAGAGGGATTATGAATTCCCGGCTTCGATGGCATCCTCAACCGTGCGCAGGCCCGGCACCTTGGCGCTGACCAGCACCGCCATGTTGCCCGGCTTGTGCTGGTTCTTCCACATCTTGGTATGGGCGCGCGGAATATCGGCCCAGCTGAACACTTCCGACATGCAGGGATCGAGGCGGCGTTCGATCACCAGCTGGTTGGCCTGGCTGGCCTGCAGCAGGTTGGCGAAATGGCTGCCCTGGATGCGCTTCTGCCGCATCCAGACGAAACGCGCGTCGAAGGTGATGTTGAAGCCCGTCGTGCCGGCGCAGAACACCACCATGCCGCCGCGTTTCACCACGAAGCAGGAGACCGGGAAGGTCTGCTCGCCGGGATGCTCGAACACGAAATCGACATCGTTACCCTTGCCGGTGATATCCCAGATCGCCTTGCCGAAAGCACGGCACTTCTTCATGTACTCGCCGTATTTCTCGGTATCCATCACCGGCGGCAGCTGGCCCCAGCAATCGAAGTCGTTGCGGTTGATCACACCCTTCGCGCCCAGGCTCATGACGAATTCGCGCTTGGACTCGTCCGAGATGATGCCGATGGCATTGGCGCCCGAGATGGCGATCAGCTGGATCGCCATCGAGCCGAGGCCGCCGGCGGCGCCCCAGACCAGCACATTCTGGCCCGGCCGCAGGATATGCGGGCGATGGCCGAACAGCATGCGATAGGCGGTGGCCAGCGTCAGCGTGTAGCAGGCGCTTTCCTCCCAGGTGAGGTGCTTCGGCCGCGGCATCAACTGGCGCGACTGCACGCGGGCGAACTGCGCGAAGCTGCCATCCGGCGTCTCGTAGCCCCAGATGCGCTGGGTCGGCGAATTCATCGGGTCGCCGCCGTTGCACTCCTCGTCGTCGCCATCATCCTGGTTGCAGTGGACGATGACCTCGTCGCCGACCTTCCAGCGCTTCACGCGGCGGCCGACGGCATAGACGATGCCAGACGCATCCGAGCCGGCAATGTGGAAGGGCGCCTTGTGCACGTCGAAGGGCGAGATCGGCACACCGAGGCCGGCCCAGACGCCGTTGTAGTTGACGCCCGCCGCCATCACGAGGATCAGCACCTCGTCGGCATCGATCTCGGGCGTGGGCAGCACTTCCATCTGCATCGACTGTTCCGGCGGGCCATGGCGCTCGCGCCGGATCGCCCAGCCATACATCTGCTTCGGCACATGGCCGAGCGGCGGAATCTCGCCCACCTCGTAAAGATCCTTAAGAGCCCCCTTGGCGGCATTGGCCGCCTGGTTGGCCGGGGCGCCGTTGCTGGTCGCCAAAGTGACCACCGATCCACCCGCATTCGACATGGCGAACTCCCTCGTTGTTTCCCTGTTACGCTTTCAAGCGTGATTTCTGGTCTTGTTGGGCCGCAGGGGCCGGGATTAGCCTTGCTGCGGCGCCGCGAGACGGTGCTGTTACAAGACGATTTGCTATCTTTTTGCAGTGGCGAAAAAATGGCAAGATCGTTTTGCAATGCAGCAGACGTTATGATATTTCCTTGCGCTGACGCAACGAGAAACTAAATAACCTTACGTCAACTTGACACGGAATAAAATTATGTCCGCGACTCGTCCTGATAAAGACGGCCTTCGCACCCGCGAAAAGGGGCCTGAGAATAACCGGGAAAAGCCCTGGTTGTTCCGTACCTATTCGGGCCATAGCTCGGCCCGGGCCTCGAATCAGCTCTACCGGACGAATCTGGGTCGCGGGCAGACCGGCCTGTCGGTGGCTTTCGACCTGCCGACCCAGACCGGCTACGACAGCGACCATGTGCTGGCGCGCGGCGAAGTGGGCAAGGTGGGCGTGCCGGTCAGCCATCTGGGCGACATGCGGGTGCTGTTCGACCAGATCCCGCTGGCGCAGATGAACACCTCGATGACCATCAACGCCCCGGCGGCCTGGCTGCTGGCGCTCTATATCGCGGTGGCCGAGGAGCAGGGCGCGAAACGGTCCGACCTGAACGGCACCGTGCAGAACGACATCATCAAGGAATATCTCTCGCGCGGCACCTATATCTATCCGCCGGCCGCCTCGATGCGGCTGATCACCGATGTGATCGCGTTCACCTATCGCGAGCTGCCGAAGTGGAATCCGACCAACGTCTGCAGCTATCACCTGCAGGAGGCGGGTGCGACGCCGGTGCAGGAACTGGCCTATGCGCTGGCCACGGCGATTGCGGTGCTGGATGAAGTGAAGGCCTCGGGCCAGGTGCCCGACGAGGATTTCGCCCAGGCCTTCGGCCGCATCAGCTTCTTCGTCAATGCCGGCATCCGCTTTGTCACCGAAATCTGCAAGATGCGCGCCTTCGTCGACCTCTGGGAGGAGATCGGCCGCGAGCGCTATGGCGTCACCGATCCGAAGGCGCTGATGTTCCGCTACGGCGTGCAGGTCAATTCGCTCGGTCTGACCGAGCCGCAGCCGGAAAACAACGTCTACCGCATCCTGCTGGAAATGCTGGCCGTGGTGCTGTCCAAGAAGGCGCGGGCGCGCGCCGTGCAGCTGCCGGCCTGGAACGAGGCGCTCGGCCTGCCGCGGCCCTGGGACCAGCAATGGTCGCTGCGCCTACAGCAGATCGTGGCCTATGAAACCGACCTGCTGGAATACGGCGACCTGTTCGACGGCAATCCGGCGATCGATGCCAAGGTGAACGAGCTGAAAGACGCCGCCCGCGCCGAGCTGAAGCGCATCGCGGACATGGGCGGCGCGATCAATGCGGTCGAAAGCGGCTATCTCAAGCAGGCGCTGGTGGAAAGCAACACCGCGCGCGTGCGCGGCATCGAGACCGGCGGGATCACCGTCGTCGGCGTCAACAAGTTCACCGAAAGCGCGCCCTCGCCGCTGGTGGCCTCTGAAGGCGGCGCGATCATGACGGTGGATGCGGCGGCCGAATCCGAACAGATCGAGCGGCTGAAGGAATGGCGCAAGAGCCGCGACCAGAAAGCAGTTGATGCCGCCCTGGCCGATCTTGAAAAGGCGGCGCGCGACAAGCGCAATATCATGGAGCCGAGTATCGTGGCGGCCAAGGCCGGCGTCACCACCGGCGAATGGGCGGCGTGTCTGCGCAAGGTGTTCGGCGAATACCGCGCGCCGACCGGCGTTTCGGCGTCGAGCAATATTATGAAAGATGACGGCATGGATGAACTCCGCACGGAAGTCGCCGCAGTCGCCAAGCGGCTCGGCCGCCCGGTCAAGCTGCTGGTCGGCAAACCCGGTCTCGATGGCCATTCCAACGGCGCCGAGCAGATTGCGGTGAAGGCGCGCGACTGCGGCATGGAAGTCGTCTACGAAGGCATCCGCCTGACGCCCGAGCAGATCGTGGCGGCGGCGCTGGAAGAGGGCGTGCATCTGGTCGGCCTGTCGATCCTGTCAGGCAGCCATGTCGAGCTCGCCACCGAGGTGATGCAGCGCATGCGCGCTGAGGGCATCGGCGACGTGCCGGTTGTCGTCGGCGGCATCATCCCGCCCGAGGACGAGGCGCGGCTCAAGGCCGCCGGCATCGCCGGGGTGTTCACGCCGAAGGATTACGACCTCACCGCGATCATGCGTGCCATCGTCGCGCTGGTTGACCGCACCTGGTTGAAGGCCGCATAAACCTCGCATGTTCTGGCTCCTGACTGCGCTCTGGGCCGCCGGCCTGGTGGCGAGCGGCATCGATCCGTATGACCGCCTGACCTGGCTGATGGAGGTGCTGCCCGCCATCATCGCCTGGCCGATCCTGTTCGCCGCGCGCCCGCGGTTTCGTTTCACCGACCTGACGCTGGCACTGATCACGCTGCATGGCCTGATTCTTATGCTGGGTGGCGCCTATACCTATGCCCGCGTACCCTTCGGCTTCTGGCTGCAGGATGTGTTCGCCCTCGACCGCAACCCCTACGACAAGATCGGCCATTTCGCGCAAGGCTTCGTGCCGGCGATCATCGCGCGCGAACTGCTGGTGCGCGTCTTCCGCATCGCGCAGCCGAAACTGACCATCTTCCTCGTCGTTTCGATCTGCCTGGCAATCAGCGCGATGTATGAGCTGATCGAATGGACCGCCGCGCTGGCTCTGGGGCAGGGTGCCGATGAGTTCCTCGGCACCCAGGGCGATGAATGGGACACCCAGTCCGATATGGCCCTGGCCCTGGTCGGCGCGCTGGCGGCGATCCTGTTCTATCGCTGGCAGGATCGGCAGATCCTGCGGCTCAAGGGCGCGCCGGCGACCTGACCGGGCTGCCGCTGCCCGGTTGGCAGGGGTGGCGCCGGGCCGTCAGCCCTGCTATCGACATCCTGTTCCCACCGGAGAGTTGCAGTGCCGTCCGTTCTGTCCCGTCTGATCCGCCCCCGCACCGCTGCTGGCCGTATCATGGTCAGCCTCGCCGCCGGCTTCGGCCTGCCGCTGGTGCTGTTCAGCATTCTGTTGCTGCGCACCAACGGCTACGAGCCGATGGGGCTGTGCCATCCGGTGGCCGCCGCGCAGGGCCATATCCCGATCGACATGAGCCGCGGCAGCGGCATTCCCACCACCTGCGGCATCAACTGGGGTTTTGCCGCCACCGACATCCTGCTGCCGGCGCTGGGCTTCAGCCTGCTGGCCTGGCTGTTGATGGCACTGCTGGCGCGTATCGAACGTTGATCTGTGCGGGCGGCCGACGCCCGCGCAATCAGCGAGGATACCGGTGGCGGTCGCACGCAAAACCAGACCCAGATCAAAACCCAGACCGAAGCCCAGGCCGACGATCCATGACACGGCCCATGGCGATGGCCGCGCGCCGTCGCATGTGGCGCTGCCTTGGCATGGCGCCGCCGACCTGCCGGCGGCGCAGGTCGACAGCTACAATCTTGAGCTGCGAGACACCGAGGGCTTCATCGGCGACAAGGCTTCGGGCCGCGCCTTCCGCGACCTGATCGACCGCATCCGCAAGGAAGGCCGCGACCTGACCGAGCACGACCTGCGTACGACGCGGGCGCGCGACATGTCGAAAAAGGAATTCGACGCCATCCTGACCGGCGAGGATCTCGGCGCCGCCGCCATCGTGCATGGCGCGATCGAGGAATTCGCTCAGAGCATCACGGCCGTCGTGCAGCGTTTCCTGAAACAGAAAAGCTGGCGCGATGTGCAGCGCATCGTGGTGGGTGGCGGCCTGCGCCGCAGTCGCGTGGGCGAGATCGCCATTCTGCGCGCCGCGCTGCTGTTGCGCGAAGCGGAGGTCGATGTCGAGATCGTGCCGTTAAGCCATCATCCCGACGAGGCTGGGTTGCTGGGCGGGCTGCAGCTGCTGGCGCCCGAAACCATGGCGGAGCATGACGGTTTCATCGCCGTGGATATCGGCGGCACCAACCTGCGCTGCGGCATCGTCACGCTGAAAAAGACCGATCGCTTCGGCGATAGCGCCAGCGTCGAGCTGCTGCTGCACTGGCGGCATCGCGATCACCGGCCCGGCCGCGAGGAGGCGCTGGACCATTTGGGCGGCATGCTGCGTGAACTGGCGGCCAAGGCGAAGCGGCGAAAATGGAAGCTCGCGCCGGTGATCGCGGTCGGCTGTCCCGGCCTGATCGCCAAGGACGGCTGGATCAAGCGCGGGGCGCAGAACCTGCCGGGCAACTGGGAGGCCGAGGATTTCAACCTGACCGAGGCGCTGCGCGAGCGCCTGCCGCGCATCGATGGTCGCAGCATCAGCGTGGCTTTGCATAACGATGCCGTCGTGCAGGGCCTCAGTGAAGTGTCGCGCATGCGCGACGTGGAGCATTGGGCAGTGCTGACCATCGGTACCGGCCTGGGCAATGCCAGCTACACGACGGTGAAACAGGATACGTGAAGCAGGGATGCCCGGCCGCCTCCTTGCAAGGGACGGCCGGGCATCGGCGGCTATCGGTTCAGACAGAAACCGATACGCTGCTCGTGTTGCGAGCGGCATAGCCCGACTGCGTCTGAGCATACTTCTCAAGCTGACTCAGGAAAGTCTGCAGCAGCGCATCGGTGGAGGTCTCGTCCGTGGATGCGGTCTCGTCCTCTTCGCCCGTCTGGCTGCTGTAGCTTTCCAGCAGCTTCAGCAGGTCGGAGACCGTGCTGCTGTCCTCGTCATCCTCCGATGAGGCGCCCGGAGGCGGACCACCCTGCGGCCGCCCCCCATGAGCGCCTTGGGGCCGTTCGGTGCCGGCGCCTTCCTGCATGGCGATCATGGTGCCCTGCATGTTCTCGGCCAGCTTCTTGAAGCCGGCGTCGAATTCGGTGCCGGTAACCTGGCCGTCGCCATCGCTGTCGAAGGCTTCGATCACCTTGTCCGAGGTCAGGCTGCTGTCGCCGGACGACGCGCCCAGCGTCTCGAGCAGTGAGCTGATCTCGCCGCTGTCGAGTTTGCCGTCGACATTCTCGTCGTTTTTCGCAAACAGCTGGCGCATGGCCTGCTGCAGCGGGTTGGTGCCGGACATGCCGGCGCTGATACTGCTCACCATAGGACTCCCTTTCGAAGTCGTTGCGGATATGGAGACGGTTCTCCGTCTTTTGCCGATCCAAGCCGCGTGCCAGTGAACCTAGCGGCTAAACGCTTCGATTTACGGGGTCATGTTGTTACGGAAGATTGCGGCGCGATGGCTGGGCAAATGCGTCCCGGCAGAAGCTGCCGGATTTGTGTCGCACGGTTGTCTGTAACGGACTGCAACACTGTTGCCGGCGCATAAAAAATGCCCGGCCAGAGGGGACTGGCCGGGCGAGTGCAGGGAGGCAGGCGTTACGGCGTCGGCGTCAGCGTGTCGTGATCCCAGGTGAGGTAGATGCTGGTGCCGCTGGGTATGCTGGAGCTGCCGCCGAAGCCCAGACCGAGAGTCGGTTCCAGATAGACCGGCCACATCAGTTGCGTGATGCCGGTGAAGCTGCCGGAGATGAGGATGAAGCGGGTCGTGGCCGGGCCGGGCGTCGGCGGCGGTGGAGGCGGACCGAAGGGGCCGACACCGAAATCGGCATAGAGGCCGAAGGGCGTGGCTGGCGGCGGCGGTGGCGCTGACGAGCCTCCGGTGATGATTGCGGTGCGCAGAATGACGCCGCGCGTGTTGGTGCCCGAGGCGATGATCACCACGCCCGAGGTTCCTCCGCCGCTGAAGGTGTAGTTGAAGACATTCTGGCCCAGCAACTGGACCGGTACTTCCGTAACCATGCGTATCTCCCCATTGGCTCTGCCTGGACCCGGATGGGCCCGGCGGGAAGATATCAACCCAAAGGATATGAGTCCTGAATAAATACTCTTTTAGGTATATGCTCTGCGTGAAGAGAAACCGGCGCTGGCATAGCGGACCGGCGCGCAGAACGTATGATAGCGCCGACGTGCGATCTTATGCGTCCGGCAGGCTGGCGTCGGGATGCGCGCCTGTATGAAGGAAGTAGATCTTGTGAAATCAAGATCACAGACGGCGAGGGTTCGCCGTATCCGGCCTATTCGCCGTCGATCACGCCGAAATTCTTCGACTTGGTGCCACGATCGGCCAGGTTGAAGCCTTCGGCCGCGAGACCACGGCGCAGCAGCTCGCGCACGGCGGAGGCGCGGCTCGGCATGTGTTTGCTGAAGCGCCAGTCATCCAGGGCTTTGAGTTCATCGGGGGTGAGCATGATTTGCAGGCGTTCGCCGCGGGCTTGGTTATCAGTCATGGCCTTTCACCAGTCAGAGGGGATACGCATTTGGCGTATTATGAGTAAGAAACGACGAAACCCCCTTTGGAGTTCATTGCTCATATTAAGTCTTTAATATCGTTCTCCTATTTCAGGATACGGGCGTAGGCTGGAGGGAAAGGAGACCTCCCATGACGGCCTATCCCATCCCCCATCGTCCCCCCGCCACCGCACCGCCTGTCAGCCAGACTGCGACCTTAAGTGCGGCCATTCCCGACACGCTGCCCGACCTGCTGCGCAAGGAAGCCGACCACCGCATCGGCAACAGCCTGCAGCTGCTAAGCGGCCTGCTGAACGTGCAGCAGCTCCACATCATGGATCATCACGCGCGCGATGCGCTGGCCCGCACCAGCAAGCGGCTGCGGCTGATCGCCCAGCTGCACCAGCGGCTGTCTATCGGCGACGGCAACGGCGTGGTGGCGCTGGAGGAGTATCTGGCCGGCCTGCGCGACGAGATTTTCGCCGCCGTGGTCGACCATCACCGTCATGCCCTGCTGGTGAATGTCGATCCGGTGCAGGTACCGGCCCGCATCGCCAGCGCCGCCGGCATGATCATCAACGAGTTCATCTTCAACTCGCTGAAGCATGCTTTCCCCGGTCAGGACGAGGGCACGATCGAGATCGCCTGCGGCCAGGGCCAGGATGGCGCGCTGTATCTCACCGTCTGCGACGACGGCGTCGGCATGCCGGCGGACATGGCGCCGGAAACGGCGGGTGGCCTGGGCGTGAAGCTGATGCAGGGACTGGTGGCGCAGCTCAGGGGAACCTTCGCGATCCGCCGCCGCGAGCGTGGCACCTGCTACGAGATCATGTTCCCGCTGGCGCCGGCCTGACCAGCGCATGAAAAACGCCCGGCCATTGCTGACCGGGCGTTTTCTCTTAACCTGAAATCCGATGTTACTCGGCGGCTGCCTTGTCGATCGGCGCGCCGTTGCTGCCGGGCTTCCAGCGCAGCACGGGGCTGCGGGCGGCGCGGGTCTCATCCAGGCGGCGGCGCGGGGTGAGCTGCGGCGCGGCCTGGAACATCGCGACATTCTCTCCTCCAGCCTTGGCCTTTTCAGCAAGGCCGCGCAGCGTGTTGACGAACGCGTCCACGCTGTCCTTGCTCTCGGACTCCGTCGGCTCGATCAGCATGGCGCCATGCACGACGAGCGGGAAATAGACCGTCATCGGATGGTAGCCCTCGTCGATCATCGCCTTGGCGAAATCGAGCGTGGTGACGCCGGTATCCTTGAGGAAGCGGTCGTCGAACAGCGCCTCATGCATGCAGGGGCCCTCGAAGGCCGGCGACATGATGTCCTTGAGCGACGCCATCACGTAGTTGGCCGACAGCACGCTGTCTTCCGCCACGCGCTTCAGGCCGTCGGCGCCATGGCTCATCATGTAGGCGAGTGCCCGGATGAACATGCCCATCTGGCCGTGGAAACCCTTCATGCGGCCGAAGCTTTTCGCATCGCCGCTTTCGACCAGCGTCAGGCCGTCCTTGCCGTGCACCACGTAAGGCACCGGCACGAAGTCCTTCAGCGCATCCGACAAGACGACCGGGCCCGAGCCCGGGCCGCCGCCGCCATGCGGGGTGGAGAAGGTCTTGTGCAGGTTGATATGCATGGCGTCGATGCCGAGATCGCCCGGCCGCACCTTGCCGACGATGGCGTTGAAGTTGGCGCCGTCGCAGTAGAAGAAGGCGCCGGCCTTGTGGACCATGTCGGCGACCTTCTTGATGTCGCGCTCAAACAACCCGCAGGTATTCGGATTGGTCAGCATGATCGCCGCCACATCCGGACCCAGCTTGGCCTGCAAGGCATCGAGATCGACGCGACCGTCGGCGGTGGCCGGGATCGGATCGACGGTATAGCCACAGAGCGCGGCCGTTGCCGGATTGGTGCCATGCGCGGATTCAGGCGCGAGGATGCGCTTGCGCACATCGCCGCGAGCCTTCAGGGCCGCGCGGATCGCCATCAGGCCGCACAACTCGCCATGGGCGCCGGCAGCGGGCGACATGGCGACGGCCGGCATGCCGGTCAGCGTCTTGAGCCAGCCGGCGAGCTGATCGATGACCTGCAGGGCGCCTTGCACGGTCGAGACCGGCTGCAGCGGATGCACGTCGCCGAGGCCCGGCAGGCGCGCCATCTTCTCGTTCAGGCGCGGATTGTGCTTCATCGTGCAGGAGCCCAGCGGATAGAGGCCGGCATCGATGGAGTAGTTCTTCTGGCTCAGGCGCACGAAGTGGCGGATCACCTGCGGCTCGGACAGGCCCGGCAGGCCGATTTTGCCGGAGCGCTTCAGGCCGCCGAGGCGGTCCTTCACCTTGGGCGGCGGAGGAAGATCAACGCCGGTGCGGCCGTCCTCGCCGATCTCGAAGATCAGCGCTTCTTCCATCTGCAGGCCACGGTTACCGGTAATGGTGCCGGTCGAGGCGCTGTTGGCAGCCGCATGCGGCGTGGTGGGGCGTCCCTGGCGGTTCATCACAGCACCTCCTTGAGAGCCACGACAAGCTTGTCCATGTCGCCCTCGGTATTGGTCTCGGTCGCGGCCAGCAGCAGCACGTTGGCGAGGCTCTTCTCTTCGGGGAAGAGCCGCGAGGCCGGCACGCCGCCGAGGATGTTCTTTCCGGCCAGCTTCTCGACCACCTCGGCTGCCGGCTTGGGCAGCGTGACGGCGATTTCGTTGTAGAAGGCCTGCGGCACGATGGCGACGCCCTTCATCTGGCTCAGTTTCTCGGCCAGCTGCACGGCCTTGGCATGGTTGATCTCGGCCAGCTGCGTGAAGCCCAGCTCGCCCAGCAGGCTCATGTGGATGGTGAAGGCCAGCGCGCAGAGGCCCGAATTCGTGCAGATGTTCGAGGTCGCCTTCTCGCGGCGGATATGCTGCTCGCGGGCCGACAGCGTCAGTACGAAGCCGCGGCGACCGTCCTGGTCGACGGTTTCGCCGCACAGGCGGCCCGGCATCTGGCGCACAAACTTTTCGCGCGTGGCGAACAGGCCGACATAAGGCCCGCCGAAGCTGAGCGGCACGCCGATGCTCTGGCCTTCCGCCACCACGATATCCGCGCCCATCGCGCCGGGCGGCGTGACGAGACCGAGCGAGGTGATCTCGGTGACGGCCACGACGAGCAGCGCGCCCTTGGCGTGGCAGGCCTTGGCGAGATCGGAGAGGTCGCGCAGATGGCCGAAGACCGAGGGGTTCTGCACCACGACGCAGGCCGTCTGGTCGTCGATCAGGCTGCTCAGGTCTTCGGTGCCGGCGAGATCGACGGGGGCTGCGACATGCGGCTGGTCGGTCTGATCCATCAGGGTCGCGACGGTGTCGCGGTAATGCGGATGCAGGCCGCCCGACAGCACCGCCTTGCTGCGCTTGGTGATGCGCTGGGCCATCAGAACGGCCTCGGCGGCGGAGGTCGCGCCGTCGTACATCGAGGCATTGGCGACTTCCATGCCGGTGATCATGCTCACCTGGGTCTGGAACTCGAACAGGTATTGCAGGGTACCCTGGCTGATCTCGGGCTGGTAGGGCGTATAGGAAGTGAGGAATTCCGAGCGCTGGATCAGGTGATCCACTGCGGCCGGAATATGATGGCGATAGGCGCCGGCGCCGAGGAAGAAGGGCACGTCCATCGGCGAGACGTTCTTCTTCGCCATGGCGGCGAAGGCGCGTTCGACTTCCAGCTCGCCCTGGTGCGGCGGCAGGTCGAGGATGGGATTGAGCGCGCCGGCAGGCACGTCCTTGAACAGGGCGTCGATGCCGCCGACACCGATGGTGTCCAGCATCTCGCCTCGATCGGCTTGGGTCAGACCAAGATAGCGCATGGGGAGGGCGCTCCTGTTACAGGGTCTTGAGGAAGGCGTCGTAGGCGGCCTGGTCCATCAGGGCGTCGAGCTCGGCCTTGTTGGCGAGCTTCAGCTTGACGAACCAGCCATCGGTCTGCGCGGCGCGGTTGACCAGCGCGGGATCGTCGACGATGGCCTGGTTGGCCTCGACCACTTCGCCGCCGGCCGGGGCATAGACTTCCGACGCAGCCTTCACGGATTCAACCACGGCGACTTCGGCGCCGGCGGCCACTTTCTTGCCCGGCGAAGGCAGGTCGACGAAGACGACATCGCCCAGCTGGCTCTGCGCGTAATCGGAAATGCCGACGGTGGCGACATCGCCGTCGAGACGGATCCACTCATGGTCCTTGGTGTAACGGGTCGTCATGGATCGTCTCCTTACTTGGCGTAGCGTTTGGTGATGAAGGGAAGGGTAGCGACCTTGGCCGGCAGGGCCTTGCCGCGCACCATCAGGCTGAGCGGCGTGCCGGCTTTGGCGTATTCGGTGGCGACATAGCCCATGGCGATGGGCGCATCGACGCTGGGGCCGAAACCGCCCGAGGTGATGACGCCGATCTTTTCGCCCTTGTCGTTGACGATCTCGGTGCCTTCGCGGGCCGGCGCGCGGCCCTCGGGCTGGATGCCGACGCGCTTGCGCGTCACGCCGTCTTTCAGCTGCTGCTGGACGATGGCGGCGCCGGGGAAACCGCCTTCTTCGCGGCGGCGTTTGGAGATCGTCCAGTTCAGGCCGGCCTCGATCGGCGAGGTAGTCGTGTCGATGTCATGGCCGTAGAGGCAGAGCCCGGCTTCTAGGCGCAAGGAATCACGCGCGCCGAGACCGATCGGCTTCACTTCCGGCTGGCTCAGGAGCCAGCGCGAGAAATCCTCGGCCTGGGCAGCGGGCAGGGAGATTTCAAACCCGTCCTCGCCGGTATAGCCCGAGCGGGTCACGAAAGCCTCGTACTTGCCGAGCGCCAGCGTCGCGCCCATGCCGAAGCTCATCGCCGGCATCACGCTGTTCAGGCGCGCCAGCACCTCGACGGCGGCTGGACCCTGCAGCGCCAGCAGCGCGCGGTCTTCGAGATATTCGAGCTCGACGCCTTTGAGGTTCTTGCGCATATGCGCGATGTCATCGTCCTTGCAGGCGGCGTTGACGATGACGAAGAGGTCGCGGTCGCGCTTGTTGACCATCAGGTCATCGAGGATGCCGGCCGACCCGTTGGTGAAGACCGTGTAGCGCATCTTGCCGACATCCAGCGCCATCAGGTCGCTAGGCACCAGCGCTTCCAGCGCCTTGGCCGGGTCGGCGCCGGTCAGCTTGACCTGGCCCATATGGGAGACGTCAAAGAGACCTGCGGCAGCGCGGGTATGCTTGTGCTCGGTCAGGATACCGGTCGGATACTGCACCGGCATTTCGTAGCCGGCGAAGGGGACCATGCGCGCGCCGAGTTCTTTATGCAGCGCGTTCAGTGGCGTGATTTTGAGATTTTCGGCCGTATCGCCCAAGCGAGGTTCCCTTGCAGACAGAATCAGAGTCGAACCGGCGGATGGTTTCGCCGTTCGCCCCCTCTGTCCGGGAACCTGAGAGATTCGGAGAGCGTGTCCCTCCTTACTCCTTCGGTGGGACCGGGGTTGGACTCCCGATCCGCTTTCCAGAGTGTCGCCAGTCCGGTCGGTCCTTTGGCCTGAGAGTTTCCGGGGCGGTTGCTCCTTCGGCGCGCGGGTGCCTGTGGAAAACAGGGTCCGCGTCTCTCCCGCCAGACTGATAGCGACGCCGCGAGAATAGGCGGCACCATATTTTAGTCAACGATAATCCCCGTGACCTTACGGAAGCTCGAAAAGACCGCGATTGACAATGGTTTAGGGGGTATTAGGGTTATCCACAGATGAGGTCTTTCCGACGAGTCACCCGCGACTCGCGAGACGGCCCGGAAACTGGAGGAAACCGCGATGAACCCGTTCTTCATCGAACAGATGGCGATGTATTCGGCCTATCACCGGCATCCGAGTAATCGCGTGACGCATTTCATCGGCATCCCGTCCATCGTGATTGCCGTTTATATCCCCTTGAGCTGGGTGCCGCTGTTTACGCTTTGGGGCGGCGAGACAGCGATCACTCTGGCGACGCTGATCTGGTTCACCACTGCGGTCTTCTATTTATGGCTCGATCGCAGCATCGGCGGTGTGATGGCCTTGATCAGTTTCGCGCTGCTTCAGGTCGCCGAGTGGATTGCCGCGAAAGGCAGCGTCACGGGCTGGATTTCGTTTGGCGCACTATTCGTTGGCGGCTGGATATTCCAGTTCATCGGCCATGCCTATGAGGGCCGCCGCCCGGCCCTGGCCGACAATGCGCTGCAGGCGCTGATCGGGCCGCTCTTCCTGGTGACCGAGGTCTTCTTCGGATTGGGTCAGCGCAAGGACCTGCATGACGCGGTTGAAGCACGCTGGCCGCATTACTCGGTCGGCGCGATGCGCGAGCGCGCCACAGCCTAGTCTCTGCGAGATGTCTTCTTTGGGAATACGTCTTTGTCCGGCCGTGATGGTTGAACACAGATAACGAGAAATGAAACAGTGTCGTGGCCGGACGGGAGATTTCCCGCTCCGGCCTTCGACGTTTAAGAGGGGCAGTCTTTGATGACGAAGCGCTGGACGAACCGGCCCGACGGGTCGAACTGGGGCGAATTCGGCCCCGATGACCGCATCGGCCGCGTCAACTGGATCACGCCCGAGAAGGTGAAGCAGGGCATCGCCGAAGTGCGCGAGGGCAAAACCTTCTGCCTGTCGCTGCCGCTGGAATATCCGGGCGGTAACCTGCTCAATCCGCGCCGCTTCCCGCCGCAGCTTTTCGCCGTTACGCGTGAGGGCAAGGCGAATATGGCGCTGCCGCTCTCCATGTACGATCCGCGCGTCACCGATGTGTCGAGCGACGATGCCGCGCTGCTGTACCTGCAGTATTCGACGCAATGGGACAGCTTCGCCCATATCGGCTCGATGTTCGACGCCGATGGCGACGGCACGCCTGAGCGCGTCTTCTACAACGGCTGGCGCGGTGGCAGCGATGTGCCCGACGCGGAAGATCGCGGCGCCGGTGAGCCACGGCTGGAGCGTTTCCCGTCCAAGGGTACCGAGGCACTCGGTATCCACAATTTCGCCAAACACGGCATGCAGGGCCGCGGCGTGCTGGTCAACCTGCATGACGAAGTCGGCGATGCACGCACCTGGATCGGCTACGATCTGCTGATGACGGCGATGGAGAAGCAGAAGGTGGAAGTGGAGCAGGGCGACATGCTCTGTTTCTACACCGGCTTCGGCGATGTGCTGCTGTCCATGCAGCGCAAGCCCGATCATCATCGGCTGGAAAATTCCTGCGCCGTGCTGGACGGTCGCGACGCGAAACTGCGCAACTGGATCACGGATTCCAAGGTCAGTTGCCTGATTGCAGACAATTACGCCGTCGAAGGCCTGCCGGCCAGGGCAGTGGAAGGCAGCCATGCCATGCTGCCGCTGCATGAACACTGCCTGTTCAAGCTCGGCCTGCCGCTGGGCGAACTCTGGTATCTCTCCGAACTTGCCGCCTATCTGAAGCAGCACAAGCGCAGCCGCTTCCTGCTCACCGCCCCGCCGCTGCGTCTCACCGGCGCGGTCGGCTCGCCATCCTCACCCATCGCTACCGTATAAAAAATCAGCCTTCCCAGGAGTAGTTCAATGAACGGCGCCGAAAGCCTCGTCAAAACCCTCGTCACCTCTGGCGTCGATACCTGTTTCGCCAATCCCGGCACGTCCGAGATGCATTTCGTCGCCGCGCTCGATCATGTGCCCGGCATCCGCTGCGTGCTGGGCCTGCAGGAAAACGTGGTGACCGGCGCGGCCGACGGCTACTGGCGCATGAAGCACCAGCCGGCCGCGACGCTGCTGCATCTGGGTCCCGGCCTGGCCAATGGCGCCGCCAACCTGCACAACGCCCGCAAGGCCGCCTCGGGCATCGTCAACGTGGTGGGTGAGCATGCCACCTATCACCTGCATTACGATGCGCCGCTGACCTCTGACATCGACGGCATCGCCCGGCCCTTCTCGGCCTGGGTCGGCCGCGCCAAGGCGGCGCATGACGTGCCGAAGCTGGCCGCCGAAGCCGTCAGTGTCGCGCGTAGCGGCTCGGGCAAGATCGCCACCATGGTGCTGCCGGCCGATACGGCTTGGACCGAAGTCACCGGCCCGGCGCCGGTCCTGCCGGTGCCGCCGCGTGCCAAGGTGGACGACAGTACAATCCTCGCCGCTGCCGCCGCACTGAAGAAAGCCGGCCCGCGCGGCATGCTGGTGCTGGGCGGCCATGCCCTGCTGCGGCCCTGCCAGGAAGTGGCGTCGCGCATCGCTGCCGCCACCGGCTGCAAGCTCTCCAATCCCGGCGCCAGCGCACGCATGGAACGCGGCGGCGATCTGCCGCGCACCGGCCGCGTGCCCTATATCCTGTCGCAGGCGCTGGCCTATCTGAAGGACACCGACGAAATGGTGCTGGTCGGCTGCCGCCGCCCGGTCGCTTTCTTCGCCTATCCGGACCAGCCGAGCCTGCTGACGCCCGATCATTGCCACATCACGCCGGTGGCCGATGTGGACGACGACCTGCTGGATGCACTGGAGCGCCTGGCCGATGCGCTGAAGGCGCCGAAGACGCAGGTTGCCGGGCCGGTGAAGCTGGAAAAGCCCGGCCTGCCAGATGGTGCGCCGGATCTGGAGAAGATTGCGGCCGCCATTGCCGCACTGCTGCCCGACCACGCCATCGTGCTTGATGAATCGCTCACCTCTGGCCGTGGCATCTTCGCCGCCACCGAGGCGAGCGGGCCGCATGACTGGCTGCAGAATATGGGCGGCTCGATCGGCTACAGCCTGCCGATGAGTGTCGGCTGCGCCATCGCCGAACCCGACCGCAAGGTGGTGGTGCTGGTGGGCGATGGCAGCGCCTTTTATACGTTACAGGCGCTGTGGACGCTGGCGCGCGAGAATCTGAACGTCACTGTCGTGGTCTTCGCCAACCGTTCCTACAACATCCTGCGCGGCGAACTGACCAATGTGGGTGCGCTGAATCCGGGGCCGCGCGCCGTCGACATGCTGACGCTCGACCGTCCGACGGCCGACTGGGTCGCGCTCGCCAAAGGCCACGGCGTGCCGGGCATCCGGGTCGACGAGATGACCGGTTTCTGCCGCGCCTTCAAGGGTGCGCTGGAACATCGCGGGCCACAACTCATTGAGCTGGTTCTGTAATTGGCTACAAACTGTGGTGTGATGCCGCAGGTTACCGCGAAATTCTTTGCAGAAAATCCGGAAGTTTGCCAATCATAGGGCGTGGATATCTTGAAGTGGCAGCCCGTGTCAGGTCTGTCGCCGGTTGGATAACGAAGGATATCTGCCTATCCCCCACCGGGCCCTGCGCCGTCCTTGTTACCGGGGCGGCGTGACGGCCAACCGGGGTAGCAACCAATTTTCCAAGCCTCAGCAGAAAGTGTGAGCGCCATGTCTACGCCTGCCACCGTGTCCACGTCTTCCGTTCCTGCCATGGCCGACGCCAAGGGTGGCGCCCTGCAGGCGATGGAACTGCGTGGCAGCCAGGAAGTGCTCACCTTCACCATCGGCGACCAGAATTACGGCCTCGATCTGCTCAGTGTGCGTGAAATCCGCGCCTGGACCGATGTGACGCCGTTGCCCAATACCCCGCCTTTCGTGCGCGGCGTGATCAATCTGCGCGGCGCTGTCGTGCCGATTTTCGATCTGCGCGTCCGTCTCGGCGGCGGCACCACCACGCCGACCAGCGCCAATGTCGTGATCGTCGTCGAGGTCGGTTCTGAATCGGTCGGCCTGCTGGTCGACACCGTCTCCGACATTCTCGCGCTCGACTCTTCGGCCCTGCAGCCGGTGCCGGCCACCGCTGCCGACGTGGAGCAGAGCTTCCTGTCCGCGCTGGCCACCCATGAGGAGCGCATGGTCGCCCTCATCGACGTGAACCGCCTGTTCAACCGCGGTGTGCCGCAGGTCGACGTCGCCGCGGCCTGATCGGTCTCTCAAAGCTTTCAGCAAAGCCCCTGCCGCTGACGCGGCGGGGGCTTTTTGCATTTCAGGCCAAGCTTCGCTGTCTTCCGTCCGTCCGAAATTGGTTCGCGAAGGCTCCGTATGCAACCTATTTTATACCTATGCGTGTGCGTATTCGGTAGAGTAAGTGGTCAGGGTAATGAATTACCGGTTACACATGAGAGGTATTTGATTATTAACCCCGAGAAATCAGGTATTTGTGGTACTCGCAAAGTGTCACGAAGTCGAAACCCTGATGGGGATCTGTCATGTCACTCGCATCCAGTCTCAAAATTGGTCCACGCGTACTCGCTGTCGTTGCGCTGCTGGCCATCGCCGCGGCGGCCATCGGCACGATGGGGGTGATCTCGCTCGACCGTTTCGAGCGCCAGACCAATGTGATGGAAAACATCGCCAAGCAGACCCAGTATGGCGAGCGCCTCAACGCCCTGGTTTATGCGGTGGTGATGGATTCACGCGGCGTCTACATGTCGGATGCCACTGCCTCGCGGCCCTATTCGGCCGGCATCGTGAAATTCACCGGCGAGATCGAAGCGCTGGTGAAGGAGTGGACGACGCTGATCGGCCCGGAAGCCGCCAACAGCGCTGAAGCCAAGGAATTCCTCACCGTCGTAGGTCAGTTCGTGCAGTTCCGCCGCGAACTCGCCCGGCTGGGCATCGAGGGCGCTCCGGGCCAGGCACGCGAATTCGGCGACAACGACGCCAACCGCAGCAACCGCCAGGCGCTGAACCGCGCCATCGAGGCGATCACCAAGCGCAATGCCGAGCGCGTGGTAGAGGTGAACGACAACCTGACCCAGTTCTACAATACTCAGCGTCCGCTGCTGATCACCATCACGGCGGCGGCGATCACCGTTTCGGTGATGCTGGCGCTCTATATCGTGATCGCCACGCTGACCCGGCCAATTTCCCGCATCACCGACGTGATGAACACCCTGGCCGAGGGCAATACTGGCGTTGCCGTCACCGGCAACGAGCGCCGCGACGAGATCGGCGAGATGGCCAAGGCCGTGCAGGTCTTCAAGGACAACATGATCGCCCGCGAAAAGGCGGAATCCGATATCGCCGAGCAGCGTCGCGCCGCCGAGGAGCAGCGCAGCCAGCGCGAGGCGCGTGAGAAGGCGGCCGGCGAGGAAATCGCTGCGCTGGTCAACAAGGTGGCGTCGGGCGAACTGGACGGCCGCATCAGCGAGGCCGGCAAGGACGGCTTCTTCCTCTCGACCAGCCAGGAACTGAACCGTCTGGCCTCCACGCTGCAGACCATGGCCGGCGAACTGGCCGAAGTGATGGGTGCAATGGCCGGTGGCGACCTGACCAAGCAGGTGCGCGGCGAATATCACGGCGTCTTCGGTCAGCTGAAGACCAGTACCAACTCGATGGCGACTAAGCTGCGCGATTTCGCGATGAGCCTGACCCGCACGGCGCAGTCGGTGAAATCCGCCGCCAACGAGATTTCCGACGGTAGCCAGAATCTGGCGCAGCGCACGGAAAGCCAGGCGGCCAGCATCGAAGAGACTGCGGCAAGCATGCACGAGATCACCACGACCGTGCGCCAGAATGCCGACAATGCCCAGGCTGCCAACCAGCTTGGCACGGCCGCGCGCGACACGGCAGAGAAGGGCGGCAAGGTCGTGGCCGATGCGGTCACCGCGGTCACCCAGATCGAAAGCAGTGCGCAGAAGATCAGCGATATCGTCGGCCTGATCGATGAGATCGCCTTCCAGACCAATCTTCTTGCCCTCAACGCAAGCGTTGAGGCTGCGAGGGCAGGCGAGGCCGGCAAGGGCTTCGCCGTGGTGGCGCAGGAAGTGCGCGCACTCGCCCAGCGTTCGGCCAATGCGTCCAAGGACATCAAGACGCTGATCACGGAATCGAACGCACAGGTGAAGACCGGTGCGACGCTGGTGAACCAGACCGGCGGTTCGCTTGGCGAGATTGTCGGCGCGATCAAGAAGGTGTCGGATATCGTTGCCGAGATCGCGGCAGCTTCGCGCGAGCAGGCCACCGGCCTCGACCAGATCAACACCGCTGTGGGCCAGATGGACGAGATCACCCAGCGCAACGCCGCGCTGGTGGAAGAGACCACGGCCGCCGCGCAGTCGCTCAACAACCTGGCGCACCAGCTCGCCGAACTGGTCAGCTTCTTCAAGACGGATGCGTCTGCACCGATCATGGTGAGCGCGCCGCCGCCGGTTGCCGCCAAGCCTGCCGCTGCCAAGGTTGCCGCCCCGGCGCCCAAGGCCCAGCCCAAGCCGGCTACCGCCAAGGCCGCTGCGAGTCCGGCCAAGCCGGCCCCTCAGGCGCAGATGGCGGCCGCCACGCCGAAGCCTGCCACCGATGAGGATTGGCAGGAATTCTAAAGGGTTAAGGGCTGTATCAGGGGCGGGGTTTTCCGGTTGACAGGCTGGGGACCCGCCGGTATGGTCCGGCCCACTTTTCCGCCGGGCGGGCAAAGCGCTGCGCCTGGTTTTTTGTTGGTTTCGAGGGTGTCATGAAAGTCGTGAATTCGCTCAAGTCGGCCAAGGGCCGCCATCGCGATTGCCGCGTTATCCGCCGCAAGGGCCGGGTCTATGTGATCAACAAGACCAACCCGCGGTTCAAGGCGCGCCAGGGCTAAACCCCTCGTATCGCTATGTTTTTAAAAGGCCCGGCTGGAAACAGCCGGGCCTTTTGCTTTGCCGGGTCTTGACCGGGCAAGCCGACAGGGTGAAATTTGTCTGACAAATTTTGCACCCCGAATCATATACTGCCCGATGCCCCCAGCCGGCCAGCCCCTGATCCAGCCGCCCGCCCTCGATCTGCTGAAGACCGGCGGACTTGGCGCCATGCTGGCCGGCCGGCTTGCGGAATCGATCCGCGCGGGCGATTTCCGGCCCGGCGAGCGGCTGCCCACCGAGAAACAGCTGGTCGAGCGCTTTTCCGTCAGTCGCGCCGTGGTGCGCGAGGCGATCGCCCGGCTGAAAGCCGATGGCTTCGTCGCGACCCGCCAGGGCGCGGGCGCTTTCGTGGCGGCCCGGCCCGGGCTGGCGCAGTT
>Ga0209675_1000800_pt1 | contig 20780 bp, 22 predicted proteins | sample AraplaCol_mLB_r2_2_FD_184280 | JGI IMG/M metagenome (GOLD analysis project Ga0209675, IMG submission 184280) | Arabidopsis root microbial communities from North Carolina, USA - plate scrape MF_Col_mLB_r2 (SPAdes) (version 3) | ecosystem: Host-associated > Plants > Roots > Endosphere | place...
GGCCGGGAAACACGCCGCGGCTGAGCGCCAGGCCGGCGACATCGCCCGGCCGCACATTGGCAATCTCGAGGCAATCCGCAATGGCTTCCACAGGAAGCCGTCCACCATCATGCGACATGCCGCTGATGCGCGACAGCGGCACGGCGGCGAGCAGCCGGTAGTCATCGAACAATGCTGCGCCAGCGTCAGACCAACCGGAATGGACGCCGAGCAGCAGCATGATCGTCTAGGCCCGTAAGGTCGCGCCGCAGGCCTTTTCGGCCGCAGCGACGATCTTCTTGCCGACCGCCTCGATCTCGGCGTCGGTCAGCGTCTGGGCCTGTGGCTCAAGCCGCACGGAAATCGCCAGCGACTTCTTGCCGTCGGGAATGCCCTGTCCGGCGAAGATATCGAAGACCGAGACTTTCGCGATCAGCGCCTTCTCGGCGCCGCGCACGGCCTTCAGCAGCGTATCCGCAGGCGTGGCGGCATCGACGATGAAGGCGAAGTCGCGCTCGACTGCCTGCAGCTCAGAGAGTTTGAGCGCCGGCTTGGTGCGCACGCCCGCCTTGCCGCGGCTGGCGGGAATGCGGTCGAGATAGACCTCGAAACCCACGAGCGGCCCCTTCACGTCCAGCGCCTGCAACACGCGCGGGTGCAGTTCGCCAAAGGCAGCCAGAATGGTCTTCGGACCCAGACGCAGCGTGCCCGAGCGGCCGGGATGATACCAGGCCGGCGCGCCGTCCATCACCATCAGCGGCGCTGTATCGACGCCGGCGGCCGAGAGCGCGGCGAGCGCATCGGCCTTGGCGTCATAGGCATCGACATTGCGCGGGCGTTCGCGCCAGTGGCGCGGGCCGGTCTGGCCGCGACGAATGCCGGCGGCGACGATGGCCTGGCCGTCCATCTCAGGCGAGGCATATTGCGGCCCGACCTCGAACAGCGTCACGTCCTGGGTGCCGCGATCCATGTTTCTTTTCGCTGCAGCGATAAGTCCAGGCAAAATCGAGGGCCGCATCGCCGCCATGTCGGCGCTGATCGGGTTGACCAGCAGCAGGCTGTCCTGCCCGCCGCCGAAGACTTCGGCTTCCGAAGTCTTGATGAACGAGTAAGTCACGGCCTCGACCAGACCGCGTGCGGCGAGCGCCCGCTTGGCCTGACGCACGCGGCGCTGACCAGCATTCACGGCCGGAGCGGCGACGGCGCGCAGCGGCGGCAGCGGTTCGGCCGGGATCGCATCGAAACCATGGAGACGCGCGATTTCCTCGACCAGATCGGCTTCGCCGTCGATATCGGGACGCCAACTCGGCACGTCGACCGACAGAACATCGCCCTTCGGCGAAACCTTGAAGCCGAGCGACTCAAGGATACGGGTCTGCTTAGTGACCGGCAGGTCGAAACCGACCAGGCCGAGCAGGCGCGACGGCCGCAGGGTGACGGTTTTCTTCCAGTCCGGTTCCTGGCCGGCAATCACGGTCTCCGACGGTTCGCCGCCGCAGAGATCGAGGATCATCTGCGTCGCCACGTCGATGCCCGACTTCACAAACGCCGGATCGACGGTGCGCTCGAAGCGGTGGCGCGCATCGGAATGGATGCCGAGCTTGCGGCCGGTGGTGGCGGTGCGCAGCGGATCGAACCAGGCGCTTTCGACGAAGACGTCAGTCGTCTCGAAAGAGCAGCCGGAATGCTCGCCACCCATCACGCCGCCAAGGCCTTCCGGCCCATTGTCGTCGGCGATCACGGTGATCTGGTCATCCAGCGCGTACTCCTTGCCGTCCAGCGCCAGCAGCTTTTCACCCGGCTTGGCCAGACGCGCGACGATATTGCCCTTCACCTTCGCGGCATCGAAGACATGCAGCGGACGACCGAGGTCGTAGGTGAAGAAATTGGTGATATCGACCAAAGCCGAGATCGGGCGCAGGCCGATCGCCTTCAGCCGCTGCTGCATCCAGGCCGGCGACGGACCGTTCTTCACGCCACGGATATGGCGGCCGACGAAGATCGGGCAGGCCTTCTCGATACCGGCCGGGAAATCCAGAGAAACATTGATCGGGCTCTGGTACTGGCCCGGCACGACCTTGATGTCGAGCGGCTTGAGCGTCCCTAAGCCGGCGGCGGCGAGATCGCGCGCGATGCCGTGGATGCCGAGGCAGTCGCCGCGATTGGGCGTCAGCTTGATCTCGATCACCGGATCATCCAGGCCGAACACCTTCGCCATCGGCGCGCCGATGGGCGTATCCAGCGGCAGGTCGATGATGCCGGTGTGTTCGTCGGTCAGGCCCATCTCACGTTCGGAGCAGAGCATGCCGTTGGACGCCACGCCACGGATGGTGGTGGCCTTGAGCAGCAGCTGCGTGCCCGGCACGGTGGAACCGGCGGGCGCGAAAATGCCCTTCATGCCGGCGCGCGCATTCGGCGCGCCGCAGACGACCTGCACGGTCTCGGTGCCGGTGAAGACTTCGCAGACCCGCAGCTTGTCGGCATTGGGATGCTGCTCGGCCTTTTTCACTTCGGCCACGATGAAGGGCGCGAAGATCGCGGCGCGATCCTCGATGCCTTCCACTTCCAGGCCGATGGCGGTCAGCTTGGCGGCGATCTGCTCCAGCGTGGCGTCGGTCTCAAGATGCTGCTTGAGCCAGGCGAGCGTGAACTTCATCGCGCGACTCCCTGACCCAGCGTGGGAATATCCAGCGGCACGAAACCGTAATGCTTCAGCCAGCGCAGATCGGCATCGAAGAAGCCGCGCAGATCGGGGATGCCGTATTTCAGCATGGCGATGCGGTCGATGCCCATGCCGAAGGCGAAGCCCTGCCATTCATTCGGATCGAGGCCGCAATGCTGCAGCACGCGCGGATTGACCATGCCGCTGCCCAGAATCTCCAGCCAGTCGTCGCCCTCGCCCACGCGCAGCACGCCGCCCTCGCGCGAGCAGTTGATGTCGACTTCCGCCGACGGCTCGGTGAAGGGGAAATAGCTGGGACGGAAGCGCATCTTCACCTTGTCGGTCTCGAAGAAGGCCTTGCAGAATTCGGTCAGCACGCCTTTCAGATGGCCCATATGGGTGGCGCGGTCGATCACCAGACCTTCCACCTGATGGAACATCGGCGTGTGGGTCATGTCGTAGTCGCTGCGATAGGTGCGGCCCGGCACGATGATGCGATACGGCGGTGGACCGCCCTGCATGGTGCGCACCTGCACCGGCGAAGTATGCGTGCGCAGCACCATCTGTTCGCCGTCCTGGCGTTGCGGCAGATAGAAGGTGTCCTGCATCTGACGCGCCGGATGCTCGGCCGGCATGTTCAGCGCGGTGAAATTGTGGAAGTCATCCTCGATATCCGGGCCTTCCGCGATGCTGAAGCCCATCGCCGCGAAGATTTCGGTGATCTCGTCAATCACCTGGCTGACCGGATGGATGCGGCCTTGGCTCTCGGCGCTGTCGCCAAGCGGCAGCGTCATGTCGAGCGTCTCGGCCTTCAGCCGCGCCTCGATGGCGGCATCGGCCAGCGTGGCCTTGCGCGCATCGATGGCGCCCATCAGCTTGTCTTTGATCTCATTCAGCGACTGCGCGCGCGCCTTGCGGTCATCGGGCGACAGCGCGCCGAGTTCCTTCAAGGCGGCACTGAGCCAGCCCTTCTTGCCAAGAACGGCAAGCCGGGCCTCTTCCAGGGCGTCGAGGCTCTGCGCTTGGGTGACGGCGCTTTCGGTTTCAGCGGCCAGTCGGGCGATCTCGGTCATCGTTCCTCGGGACTCTTGTGAAGCAGACAAAACAAAGGGGGCCGTAAAGACGGCCCCCTTCGCAAACGGTTCGCTTATTAAAACTGCGAGTGCGGGCCGATCAGGCCGCCGAGGCAGGCAGGGCCGCTTTGGCCTGCGCCACCAGGGCGTTGAAGGACTCGGGCTCGTGGACGGCGAGATCAGCCAGAACCTTGCGGTCGATCTCGATGCCGGCGAGCGCGAGGCCGTTGATAAATCGGCCGTAGGTCAGGCCCTGCTCACGGGCAGCGGCATTGATGCGCTGGATCCAGAGCGAGCGGAAGTTGCGCTTCTTGGCGCGACGGTCGCGGAACGCATACTGCAGTCCCTTTTCGACCTTCTCGATCGCGACGCGGAAGACGGTGGAATTACGACCCCGATAGCCTTTGGCGGCCTTCAGGACTTTCTTGTGGCGGGCATGGGCGGTAACGCCCCGCTTCACTCGTGCCATGTCAGTGTCTCCTTACAGGCTTCAGGCGTTGGGCAGGTAGTTCTTGATGATCTTGCGCGCATCGCCCTCGAACACCACGGCGGTGCCGCGATGATTCCGGATCTGCTTGTTGGTGCGCTTGATCATGCCGTGACGCTTGCCCGCATGGGCACGCTTCACCTTGCCGGTCGCCGTGAGCTTGAAGCGCTTCTTGGCCGAGCTCTTGGTCTTCAACTTGGGCATTTCATAACCTCCGAAGGTATGGAGTGATCTTCAAGGCGAACTCGGCAGCCCTTCCGGCCGGAACGCCCGATACGAGGGGCGGTTTGTAGCGACCCGGCCGGCGCTTGGCAAGCCGCTTTGCCCGGCTTTTCGCAGGCTTTTCAGCCCCCTTGCCCCCGACTCGGCCCCTGATCCGGACCCGGCGGACCCGAGTCCCCGGCGCCGTCCCGGCCGGCGGCTTCCCAAGGCCCCGGCCGGGTCCGGATGGTCCCGTTTTACCCCTGCACGGGGGGCTGTCGAGTCGCTGTCCGGCCCCGTTTTGGTACCCGCCGAGGGCGAACCTGGAACCCCAAACGCCCCCTTGCGGCGAAGCCCTGACAAAGGCGCAAAACAGCTATGATCCACTTGAATATCCAAGGGGTTTTACCCATATGACCCATCAAGGGCAGGCCCGGAAAATCAGCACTTTCCACCCGCTAAACGTGATTGTCGCACCATGAGGTTTCGCGCTTGCAAAACAGGGAACGGCCGCTAGTATCACGCGGGTTCGCGGTACCCCCGCCGGACGACGCCTTTAAAGCCCAGGCTTCCGTGACAAGCCCTATCCCTCGCCACCGCGTCATTCACGCTGTCGGAGCGGGAGGAATTGTCGCCCGAGATCCTTGGCAGAAGACGCCCCGCCCGCCGTTCGGACCCGCCGCGTGACCCAAGATTGCAGATCGATGTTGAACACCGTCCAATTCTCGCAGCTCGACCTTGTTGAACCCATTCAGCGTGCGCTGACGGCTGAAAAGCATGTCGCGCCGACGCCGATCCAGGCGAAAGCGATCCCGCATCTTCTGCAGGGCCGCGACCTGCTCGGCCAGGCGGAAGCCGGCGCCGGAAAGACCGTCGCCTTCACCCTGCCGATCCTGCAGCACCTGTCGATCGACCGTCATCCGGCCGGTCCGCGCAAGGCCCGCGCGCTGATCCTGACCACGTCGCGTGAGCGCGTGCAGCACATCCAGGAAAGCTTCCGCGCCTATGGCCGCTTCGTGCGCCTCTCCCAGGCCACCGTCTATGAAGGCCCGGGCAAGGCCGCGCAGGCGCAGGCGCTGAGCCGTGGCATCGACATCCTGATCGGCACGCCCGGTCGCGTGATGGAACTGATCAATGCCGGCCAGCTGGAGCTTAACAAGCTCGAGATCATGGTGCTGGACGAGACCGACCGCATGCTGGAGCTGGGCGTCACCAACGAGTTGCGCGCCATCTTCGAGGCCGCGCCGACCGAGCGCCAGACCATTGTTTTCGCCACCACGCTGCCGGCCGAGATCAAGCAGCTGGGCGACAACCTGCTGACCGATCCGGTCACCGTGCTAGCCAATCCGCCGGCGCCGCGCCTGATCACCACGGCCCAGTCGGCCCGCATCCGCGATACCGAGGCCCGTCGCCGCGTGCGCGACCTGCTGCCCGAACGGATGGGCGCCGGCCGTCGCTAAAGACGCCGGGCGCTAGTCCGGCCACGGCCTAATCCACCGGAAATAGGTTACCAAGACTCAAGCACCCGCCCTAAAAGGCGGGTGCTTGCTTATGGGCGGTCCATCCCCCAGATTTATCCACAGAGCTAGCCCTGCCGGGCCGCCAGAAACGGTTTGTCAACCAGGCGGCAGTTACAGGTATATGACGTAAGAACTGCGGATATGGCTTTGGTGGCGAAGGAGAATATCGAGAATCCGGAGGACCTGTCCTGGCGCGACAAACTGCGCGCCTGGTGGCATGGCGACGACTATGTGATGCGTCACATGGTGCAGGATTTCTCGACCCATCACGACGAGCCGCCGCCGGTGGTCGACGACGACACGCCGAAGGAAGTCCCGACCATCGAGAAATGGACGCCGCGCCGCCAGCAGGTGGTGCAGAAGCTGTTCGGCGAAGGCTTCAACATGCCCGGCGGCGAACAGCTGATGAAGCCGCTGATCTCGCCGCTCGGCCTCAATCCCAATCTCTCGATCACCGAACTCGGCTGCGGCATGGGCGGCATGAGCCGCATGATGGGCCGCGAGAATCTGTGGATCGACGCCTATGAGGCCGATCCGGACCTGAGCGAAGCCGCGATCCACCTGGCCAAGGCCCAGGGCGTGAAGCAGCGCATCAACATCAAGACCGCCGCGCTCGACAGCCTGCAGTTCAAGCGCAAGAGCATCGACATCTTCGTCTCCAAGGACGGGTTGATGAGCGTGCAGGACAAGCGCCTGCTGCTGGCCAAGATCCGCGCGGCGATGAAGCCGAACGGCCAGCTGATGTTCACCGACTTCCTGCTGACCGGCTCGCCGGAAAGCCGGGTCTACGAAGCCTGGTGGGACCGCGAACCGGTCAAGCCGCATCTGCTGACGCCGGAAGGCCTGCAGGCCGAGCTGGAAAGCCTCAACTTCATCATCTGCTACATGGAAGACGTGACCGAGGAGCTGAAGGAAGCCATCCTCGACTCCTTCGGAAAATACGCGGATGAAGTGAAGGCGCGCGGCAAGTCGATGGACGAGAACGAGCGCGAATGGGCGATCTGCGAAGGCGAGCACTGGGCGATCCGCCTCAGCGCCATGGACGCCAACGTGATCCGGCTCTATCGGGTTTACTGCCGCGTGATCGACTGATCGATCTTGCGTGCAAGCAGCCAGGCGCAGAGCACCGGCAGGCCGAACACCACCACATGCACCGCTAATTCAGCCAGCACGGAGTAACCGGCTTTCACCACGCCGCTATAGCCGTTCCACAGGCAAACCAGCGCCCAGACGATCAGGAAGACGCGCAGGCCGTTGAGAACCTGCCGTCCGGCCTTGCGGTTGACGACGTATGCGATGCCGAACAGCACGATCAGCACCGCGAAGCCCAACGCCGTCATCATCAGCATATGCATGCGGTCACCCCCTTGTCGGGATGATGCTACAACGAAAAAGGGCCGCATCGCTGCGGCCCTTTTCTTTGTTCGTAATCGGAAGTGCGGGCGTTACGCCAGCTTGGCCTTCACGTCGCTGATGGCGCGATCGATCTGCGCGGCAGCGGCGGGGCCCTGCAGCGACTGCGTCAGCACCTGGCCGGCGGCGGCAATCGCCACCTCGACCGCAGTGTCACGCACATCCTGCAGCGCATGCTTTTCGGCCTGGGCGATCTTGTCCTCGGCCTGCTTGCGGCGACGCTCCAGGCTGACTTTCAGATCGGCCTCGGCCTGGGCCGCGATGGCCTTCGCCTCGGCCTGGGCCGCGGCGACGATCTCTTCGGCCTCACGCAACGCATTGGCCTGCTTGCGCTGATACTCGGCAAACAGGGCCTGCGCTTCCTTGTGCAGCTTCTCGGCCTCGTCCAGTTCCCGCTTGATGCGCGCAGCACGCTCGTCGAGCTGCTGCACCACCTTGCCCGGAACCTTCAGATAGATGACCAGAGCGAGGAACAGGACCAGGGCGACGGTGACCCAGAAGGACGTATCGTGCAGCATCGTATCTGTCTCCGATCCGTCAGTTCTTCTTGGCCAGCGCCTGCGCAACGGCCGCGGAAACCGCGTCGTTGGCCGGCGCCGCGCCGCTCAGGCGGGCGACGACATCGGAAGCCGCATCGGTGGCGACCGACTGCAGCTGGCTGAGAGCCTGCTGCTTGGCCGCCAGGATCTTGGCTTCCGCCGTCTTGGTCTGTTCGGTGATCTCGGCTTCCACCCGGGTGCGCAGCGCAGCGGCATCGGCCGCCAGCTTTGCACGGGTGTCGCCTGCGATCGCCTGAGCCTTGGCGCGGGCTGTCGCCAGCGCCTGCTCGTAGTTGGCAATCGCCGTCTCGGTCTCGGTCTTCAGCCGTGCAGCCTCTGCCAGGTCGGTCTCGAGGCGCTTGGCGCGCCCCTCGACCACATCAGCAACACGCGGCAGGGCCAGCTTTGCCATCAACACGTAGAGGATGACAAAGGTGATCGCCAGCCAGATGAGCTGGGGCAGGAAAGTGGCTGTATCGAGCTGAGGCATTTAACTCAGACGAACAGGATCAGCAGCGCGATCAGCAGGGCGAAGATGCCCAGAGCTTCGGTCACGGCGAAGCCCAGCATCAGGTTGCCGAACAGCTTCGGGGCAGCGCCCGGATTGCGCAGCGCGCCGTTGAGGAAGTTGGCGAAGATCAGGCCCACGCCGATCGCCGCGCCGCCCATGCCGATCGCCGCAATGCCGGCACCGATCATCTTGGCAGAAGCAAGATCCATGATACTCATCCTTCTTTCTAGGTTTGAACTGGTTGGTTGAACTTAAAGAACGCAGAAACTCAGTGGTGTTCCATGTTGACCGCTTCGGCCAGGTACAGGCAGGTCAGGATCGCGAAGACATAGGCCTGCAGGAAAGCGATCAGGAATTCGAGAGCGGTCAGCGCGACGACCATGATCATCGGCAGGATGCCGCTGGCCGAGAGCACGCCGCCCATGCCGACCATCGAGACGATGAAGCCAGCGAACACCTTCAGCGTGGTGTGACCCGCCAGCATGTTGGCGCAGAGACGAAGCGACAGCGAGATCGGGCGCGAGAGATACGAGATGATCTCGATCGGCACGATGATCGGGGCCAGCCACATCGGCACGCCGGCCGGCATGAAATGGGTGAAGAAGTGGATGCCGTTACGGGCGATGGCGATCAGCGTCACACCGAGGAAGACCAGGATGGCCAGCGCGAAGGTGACGATGATGTGGCTGGTCACAGTGAAGCTGTAGGGCATCATGCCGAGCATGTTGCTGAACAGCACGAAGACGAACAGCGTGAAGATGAACGGGAAATACTGGCGGCCGTTCGGGCCGACGTTCTCACGCACCATGCCTTCGACGAAGCCGTAGGTGAGTTCAGCCACCGACTGCAGGCGGCCCGGCACCAGGCTGCGCTGGCGCATGCCATAGATCATCAGGATCGCGGCGCAGAGGACGGCCAGGACCATGAAGGCCGAGGCGTTGGTGAAGGAATAGGGCTGCAACGTGCCGCCTTCGCCACAAAGAGCGATGCACTTGATCTTGAACTGATCGAGCGGGCTATGGGCTTCGGCCACCGTCATTCCCCTTCCGTCTTTTTAGCTGCAGCCTCGGCTTCCGCCATCTGGCTGCGCTGCATGATCATCGCGGTGCGGATCGCCGACCACATGGCCGTGGCGATCCCCAGCAGAATAAAACCGAGCAGACCCCACGGCGCGGTGCCCAGCCAGCGGTCGAGCCACCAGCCGATGAAGACCGACACGCCCACTGCCGCGACCATCTCGATGGCCAGCGACCAGGCCTTGCCGACTGCACGCATCGCGCGGGGATCGGCATCCGGGGCACGTTTCGCCGCCTCGGCTGCCTGTCGTCCGCGCACCGTATTCAGATCCTGTCCCAGGCGCGCCAGGGCCGGATCCGAGAGTCCGCTGCCAGATGGGGGGGTCTTGTCCTGTTCAGCCATGCACAAGGCTCCGGCGCCAGAAGAGCGAGCCGCCCCCAGAAAGCGCCGGCACCATAGAAAGGGGGGTGGTCAGCGTCAAGCCACGGACCCGCCCCTTTCCAGTTGCGAATCTATTGCATGTGCCAAATCAAGCCCTTTGCAAGACTAGGGTTTTTCTGGGCTATTGCCGAAAGCGCGCAGACGGGATTCACGCACCGTCTGGGGCGGCGATGACGGGGCCTCAAGCTGCGACAATCCGCCGCACTCTGGCCCCGGACAGACCGAATCGGGCGCCCGGGTCAGGGGGCTGAGTCGGGCAGGTCGGCGCAGGGATAGAGCACCACGTGACCGGGCATGCCGGCTTGGTCGGTCATACGGGCCTGGGGCCCGAGGTAATACAGCGTCAGGCCGAAAACGCCCCAGGGCCGGCCGGTGGCGTCGCTCAGGGGCACGACCAGGCGTTCGGCGCTCTGCTCGACGCCGTCGGCCGGGCTGATCTGGCGCAGGCTGACCTGGATGGCCGGGATATCCATCATGCGGCGGTACAGCGCCGGCACCCGGGCCAGCATGGCCGGGGACATGAAGTTGCTGATCCGCTGGCCCTTCAGGTTACGGCCCCAGGCCTGGTTCACGGCCTCGCCGGCCAGGGTGCAGAGGAAATCGTCTTCGTCGGGCAGATACTGGTAGAGCCAGACATTGGCCAGGCAGCCACGGATCGCCACCGGATCGATGGCGGCGCGCGGCATCATCAGGCCCGGCCGTCCGTTCACCCTGGAGCGGCCCTCGGCCCAGTGCCGCAGCAGGCAGGTGAAGCGCGGATCGCCCAGCACGGGCCAGGCCTGCGGCGGGCCGAACAGGCCTTCAGGGCCATCGGCGGGCGGCGCAACGCTGCGCGGTACCGGAAGCGTCAAACTCTGCGATGCCATGCGCTCTCCCCCCGGAGGCTGGTGTGCAACGACAGCTATCAAACGCTTTTCACGGGTGGATGAAAATCACCCCGAAGGGTCACGGCGCGGCGGAAACCGCGGCTAAATTGTCAGGGTTCAAAAATAGGACCCCAAAAACAGGATCACTGATCAGGGCAGAGTCAGCGGCAGGGCAGCGCAGGGAAAATACGTGACGTTGCTGCCGACATAGGGTTCGTGATCGGCCTCGGTGACCGGGTCGAAATGATAGTGCGACAGGCCGAAGATGCCATACGGCCGCCCCTGGTCGTCGCTCAGCGGCACCACCAGCCGTTCGGCCCCCTTCTCGCGCCGGCCTGCCGGCGTGATGCGGCGATGGCTGACATGCAGGGCTGGCGTCAGCACGATGCGGCGATAGATCTCCTGCGCGATGATGCCGCTTTCCGCGCTCATGAACTGCTGCGGTGTCTTGCCGATCAGACTCTGGCCCCAGGCTTCGTTGACGCGCTCCCCCGCCAGCGTGCAGACGAAGCGGTCGTCAGTCGCGTGATACTGGAACAGCCAGACATCGGGCAGGCAGGCGCGCAGGACGGAAGGATCGATGGCGGTGCGCGGCATCACCAGACCGGAACCGCCGCTCATCACCGGACGGCGTTCCGCCCAGTGGCGCAGAAACAACATCAGTTGCGGATTGGCGAAAACCGGCCAGACACCCGGCGACGCAACGTCACCGTCCGGTGCGCCGCCCTGCCCGTCATCCTGCCCCTGCCCATACCCCATCGGGATTATGCTAGTGGAGCGTGTGAACGGCGTCGAGGTTCAGAAGCGGTTACCCAATCGAAGCGTCGCCACAGGTCTTACAGGCGGGATCGCGACGCAGTCGCACCGTGCGCACATCGCCGCGCAGCGCGTCATACAACAGCAGACGGCCGGAGAGACTGTCGCCGAGATCGAGGATTTCCTTCACCACTTCCAGCGCCTGCAGGCTGCCCATCACGCCGCCCAAGGCGCCCAGCACGCCGGCTTCGGAACAGGCCGGCACGCTGCCCGGCGGCGGCGGTTCGGGAAAAACGCAGCGATAGCAGGGATGCGGCGCGCCCTGATGCGCCTTGAAGGTGGAGAGCTGGCCGTCGAAACGCAGCATCGCCGCGGTGACCAGTGTTTTTCCAAGCCGGTAGCAGGTGTCGTTGACCAGGAAGCGGGTGTCGAAATTGTCACTGCCATCGGCAACGATGTCGTAGCCGCCGATCAGCGTGTCGGCGTTTTCCGGCGTCAGCCGCGTCGTATGCTCGATCACCCGCACATTGGCATTGAGCGAGGAAATGGCGACGGCGGCGCTTTCGGTCTTCAGGCGGCCAAGGCTTTCGGTGTCATGAAGAACCTGACGCTGCAGGTTGGACAGCGAGACGGTGTCATCGTCGACGACGCCGAGCGTGCCGATGCCAGCGGCGGCCAGGTATAAAAGCAGCGACGAGCCGAGCCCGCCGGCGCCGATCACCAGCACGCGCGCCTGCTTCAGCTTCTGCTGGCCGGCGCCGCCGATCTCCGGCAGGATGATATGCCGGGAATAGCGCTCGATCTCGTCGCTGTTGAACACTTACAGCCCGTCGAACAGCGCGGTTGAGAGATAGCGTTCGGCGAACGACGGCACGATCACCACCACGGTCTTGCCTTCCATGCCGGGCCGCGCGGCGATCTCAAGGCCGGCCGCGATGGCCGCGCCCGATGAGATGCCGGCCGGGATGCCTTCCAGCCGCGCCAGCTTGCGCGACGTCTCGAAGGCAGTCTCGTTGCCGATGGTGATGATCTCGTCGATCAGCTTGGTATCCAGATTGCCCGGGATGAAGCCGGCGCCGATGCCCTGGATCTTGTGCGGGCCGGCCTTGCCGCCCGAGATCACCGGACTGTCTTCCGGCTCGACCGCGACCATGCGCAAGGACGGCTTCCTCTCCTTCAGCACGCTGCCCACGCCGGTCAGCGTGCCGCCGGTGCCGACGCCGGACACCACCACATCCACCTTGCCGGCGGTGTCGACCCAGATTTCCTCGGCAGTGGTGCCGCGATGAATCTCGGGATTGGCCGGATTCTCGAACTGCTGCGGAATCACGCTGCCGGGAATTTCCTTCAGCAGCTCGTCGGCGCGCGCCAGCGCGCCCTTCATGCCCAGACCCGGCGGGGTCAGCTCCAGCTCGGCGCCGAGGAACTTGAGCATCTTGCGGCGTTCCAGCGACATGCTTTCCGGCATGACGAGAATGAGGCGATAGCCCTTCGCCGCCGCCACGAAAGCCAGCGCGATGCCGGTATTGCCGGACGTCGGCTCGACGATGGTGGCACCGGGCTTCAGCTTGCCAGTGCGCTCCATCGCCTCGATCATGGCGATGCCGATGCGGTCCTTCACCGAATTCAGCGGGTTGAAGAATTCCAGCTTGGCCAGCAGGTCGGCCTTGGCACCGGCTTCCTTGGCGAGACGGTTCAGCCGCACCAGCGGCGTCGCGCCGATGGTGTCGACGATCGAATCATAGACCTTGCCGCGCGGCGGGTTGAAATGGCGAGGGGTGCTCATGGCATCTCCAATCCTTTTTTGTCATTCCCGCCCGAGACAATCTTCCTGGCGGGAGTCCCATTTGTTTTTCTTACACAGAAAAATGGGATGCCCGAGTCAAAACAACTCTTCTTGGGCCCGGGCATGACAGATGAAATTTAAATGGCGAAGTTGTCGGCGCCTTCAAGGGCAGCAGCGAAGCCGCTGGTCTCGGCGCGGTTGCACAGGTCTTCCAGCGTGATCGCGTCGATGCGCTGCAGGATCGCCACCTGGCATTCCTCCCAGATCGGCTGCACCGTGCGCTTGCCCAGTTCGGAACCGGCGCTGAAATCCTCTTCGCCCTCCGCATCCAGCTCGGAGACGATGCGCACCACCTCGCCCACGGTGATACGGCGACGTTCGCGCGCCAGCGTGTAGCCGCCGCGCGGCCCGCGCACGCCCTTGAGGATGCCGTTGCGCACCAGATGCTGCATCACCTGTTCGAGATAGCGCTGCGGCACGTTCTGGCGCGCCGCGATATCCTTGGACTGCACCGGCTCGGGCCGCGCATGGAAGGCGATATCGACCACCGCTTCCAGCGCATGCATGGTGCGCCGCGTACATTTCAGCATGTCATTCTCCTGCTGCTGCTTTGGGCGTTGCCACGCCGGTCGACCCGAAGCCGCCAGCACCGCGCTGGGTTTCCGGCAGCTCCGCCACCGGCACCCATTCGGCCCGGCTGTAGGCGGCGATCACCATCTGCGCGATGCGCTCACCGCGATTGATCACAAACGGCGCGGTCCCGTGATTGATCAGGATGACGCCGACCTCGCCGCGATAATCCGCGTCGACAGTACCGGGCGCATTGAGAACCGTGACGCCCTGCTTGAGCGCGAGACCGGAGCGCGGCCGCACCTGCGCCTCGAATCCCGGCGGTACGGCGATGGCCAGGCCGGTCGGCACCAGCTTGCGTTCGCCGGGCTGCAGCGTGATCGGATCGCTGATCGCGGCCAGCAGGTCGAGGCCGGCGGAATCCTCGGTGGCATAGGCCGGCAACGGCAGATCGGCTGCATGCGGCAGCTGCTTGACCGGCAGATGCAGGGGAACTGGACGGGTCATCACGAACCTTTCTTCACGAGAACGGGTTTTGATTTTGGCCCAGAGAAATGCTGGGCGATGCGTTCGGCAAGGCGCGCGGCGACTTCCGGCTTGCTCAGCCGCGGCCAGTTCTCGACGCTGCCCTGGGTCACCAGATGCACGGTATTGCTGTCGCCGCCAAAGGTGCCGGTGCCTTCCGAGACATCGTTGGCGAGAATCCAGTCGCAGCCCTTGGAGGCCAGCTTCTTCTGCGCATGCGCAACGACCGTCTCGGTCTCAGCAGCGAAGCCGACCACCAGCGCTGGACGGCGCTTCTTGTCGGTGGTGGAGATGGCGCGCAGGATGTCCGGATTCTCGGCGAGTTTCAGCACCGGCGGCAGGTCGCCGGTCTTCTTGATCTTCTGCGAGGCTTCCACCGCGACGCGCCAGTCGGCGACGGCGGCGGCGAAGACGGCGATATCGACCGGCAGGTCGAGGAAGCAGGCCGAGAACATGTCGCGCGCCGCTTCCACATGTACGGTCTTCACGCCGGGCGGGTCGGGCAGGTTGACCGGGCCCGTAACAAGAGTCACCTCCGCGCCGCGCGCGGCGAGCGCTGCGGCAATCGCATGGCCCTGCTTGCCCGAGGAGCGGTTGGCGATATAGCGCACCGGATCGATGGCTTCATAGGTCGGACCGGACGTGACGATGGCGCGCTTGCCTTTGAGATCCTGAGCGATCTGCAAAGCCTCGACCGCGCGCTTGCCGGCCGGTTCGACCAGTGTCAGATGTTTCGGCAGCGGCTTGCCGAACTGCGCCTCGATGGCGGCGACGATCTCCAGCGGCTCGGCCATGCGGCCGGGGCCGTATTCGCCGCAGGCCATCTCGCCGTCATTCGGCCCGATGAAGGCGACGCCGTCTTTCTTCAGCTGCTCGACATTGCGCTGGGTGGCCGGGTGATACCACATGCGCACGTTCATCGCGGGTGCTGCCAGCACCGGCTTGTCGGTGGCGAGCAGCAAAGTGGTGGCCATGTCGTCGGCCAGGCCCTGCGCCATGCGCGCCAGGATATTAGCAGTGGCGGGCGCGACCACGATGAGGTCGGCATCGCGCGACAGTTCGATATGGCCCATCTCGGCCTCGTCGGTCAGCGAGAAGAGATCGGTCGAGACCTTCTCGCCGCTGAGCGAGGAGACGCTCAACGCCGTGACGAACTGTTCGGCGGATTTGGTCATCGCGCAGCGCACGGAGGCGCCGCGTTCGCGCAGGCGCCGGATCAGCTCCAGCGCCTTGTAGGCGGCAATGCCGCCTGAAATGACCAGCAGGATTCGCTTGCCCTTGAGCATGTAGCCCTCGGTTTTCCGGCAAAAATGCCTGTCTCCCATCCTGCCTAATCACTTAGATAGGATGTGTTTAAAGCTAATTTACATTCTGGAGAACCACAAGCCTCGGCGGGGAAATATTTCCCGGTCTCTGGGTGTTATCACCCACCAGCCAGGGCCTGCCGGACCGAGTCATGCCAGACCACGCGGTCATCCACCGCGAAGACCAGGCACGGGCTGCCGGCCTGGCGGGCGCAGGCTTCCAGCGCGGCGGCTTCGGCCGTGCTGCCGCCACGCCAGGCCCAGCCGCCGCCCTGCGGATGGACGGCAAAGACCTTGGGGCCGGAGGCACCGCGATAGGAGTCGAGCCCGCGCTTGCCGGCCGCGCCGCCGAAGGGAATCTCGACCGCCCTGGCGATCTCGTGCGGCACCATCGGCCACAGCCCGGCCAGCGCCGTCAGTGGCGGACGCGGCATGACCAGACCGCGCACGGCATCGCCCTGAACGAAGCGCGGCTCGGACGGCGCGGTGATCCGCATCTGGGTTTCGCGCTGCGCCACGCAAGCGCGGATGCGGGTGGCCAGATCGGGCCAGCCGCTGCTGCGCGGCAAACTGTCGAGCAGGCAATAGTCGAAGAAGGTGTATTCCAGGCCGGCATTGCAGCCGAACGAGGTGCGGTCGCGCCGCGCCGCCGTGTAGATGATGCGGTTGGGCGCCAGCATCGGCGCTTCGGTGAAGACGCCGCTGAAGCAGCCCGAGGCGATCACCACGGTGGGACGCGGGCCGCAATGGCTGGTCAGCAGAGTGTTGAGCAAAGCCGGCGTCAGGCTGTAGGGCCGCGGTGCGGTGTTGATCACCAGACCGGTATTGAGACCATGCGCCGTGACGAAGACCATGCAGGCCTCGCCGGGCTTTATGCTCAGCCCTGCCGCGGCAGCCCAGATATTGTCGTAGCGCGCGTCTTTCGCCGGATCGCTGTCATGGGCGGAGAGCAGAGTCATATCGGCCGGGGCGACGCCGCCGGCCTGCAGCAGGTCGCGCAGCGCGCGCGGCGCATTCTCGAAGGCGGCTTCCTGGCGGTCGCCATCGACCAGCAGCACCTTCCAGCGCTGCGGTTCGATCGGATCTGCCGCGGCGGATGGTGGTGCCGGCGCGGTGGCCGGCATGCAGGCGGTCAGCAGCGACAGAACCAGCAGCAGACCGGCGACCTGACGGTACCGGCCGGCAGCAGGCGACGGCTCAGACGTGCTGGCCGCCGTTGATATGGATTTCGGCGCCATTCACGTAGGACGAAGTCTGGGTGCACAGGAAGTAGATGGTGGACGCCACCTCTTCCGGCTTGCCCAGCCGGTGCATCGGGATGTCGCGCCGCACGATCTCGTCGGTGCCGGGCGAGAGAATGGAGGTGTCGATCTCGCCGGGCGCGATGGCATTGACGCGCACGTTGTGCGGGCCGAATTCGCCGGCCATTTCACGGGTCAGGGCGGCCAGCGCCGCCTTGGACGTCGCGTAGGCCATGCCGGCAAAGGGATGCACGCGACCGCCGGCGATCGAGGTCACGTTGACGATCGACCCTTGAGCCGCTTTCAGCTCGGGGAAGAAGCCCTGCGCCAGCATCGCCACCGCGAAGAGGTTGACGTTGTAGACATGCATCAGGGTCTTGAAATCGGTATCCAGCACGCCGAGCCGCGAACCGCCCGCACCCTTGGGCGAGATGGCGGCATTGTTGACCAGCGCATCCAGCTTGCCGCCGGGCAGGCGCTTTTTCAGCGCCGCGATGGCGTCGGGCAGCTTGTCGACATCGTTCAGGTCCATCTCGACATGGCTTTCGGCGCCGCCCTCCCAGGGGCAGTGTTCCGAAAACGGCTGGCGCGAGACGGTGAAGACCCGCCAGCCGGCCGCCGAGAAGCGCTTCACGGTGGCATGGCCGATGCCACGGCTGGCGCCGGTGAGGATCAGGGTACGTTGACGATCAGTCATAGTTGAGACGCTATCGCAACAGGATGAGGGGCGCCAGCGGCGGCACCCCGCAGTCCATACGAATTCCCCGCTTGATTCCTGCGCGCCGCTGACAGGTGGCTCAGGTTCCCGGTTTCGCCCGCGTTACCGTCGCCGCGCCCAGCCGGTTGTTGATGTAATACTCATCGCGCGGGAAGAGATCGGCATTCAGCGTCACCCCGGCGGCGTCCGGGCTGTGCAGGATGGCGTCGCGGAACAGCCGGTCGGCGGCGGCGGTATCGATGCCGGCGGCGGCGAAATGGCGCTGGGTCGCGGGCAGGCCGAAAACCCGGGCCAGCCGGGCGTGATCGAGCTGCACCGGCTGGCGCGAGCCGATCAGCACCGGGAAGGGCTGCAGCATCGCGACATGCGGGAAGACGGCCGAGAAGGTCGCCACGGCGCGCGCGGTCGGCCCCCATTGCACATAGATGCCGTCGTCATCCAGCGCGGCCAGCACATGCTGCATGAATTCCTGCGAATAGAGCAGGCCGCTATGGGAGGATTCGGGCAGGATCGCATCGGCCTGGATCACGTCGTAGCGACGCTCGGCCGCGAAGATGGCGCGGCGGCCGTCGCCGACCACGAACTCATAGCGCGGATCGCGCAGCAGACCGGCAATCGCGCTGTCGGGTTCGCGCAGGGCGAAATCGCGCAGCACCTGGAAGACCGGCCCGACCAGTTCGACCACGCGCACGCGCTGGGTCGCCGGATTGACGCCGGCGGCGAACGGCGACCCGCCGCTGCCCGCGCCGATCACCAGCACGTCTTCCGGATCGGGATGCAGCAGGGGCCCGACCGCGCCAAGGAAGGCATGTTCGATCAGGAAGGGCCATTTCGACTGGGTGAAGCCCTGGATGAAGAAGGGACTCGCCGCGCCATCATCGCTGAGACGGAACAGCGCGAGCCCTGAGCGGTCTTCCGCCACCAGGATCTCGTGATGCTCGGCGGCCTGGTGCAGCCGCGCCCAGAAGCGCGTGTTGCTGGGGAAGATGGCGATCACCAGCGCCAGCACGGCGGCGAGCGTCGCCGCACTGCGCCAGGCGTATGACTCATTCTCGCGCCAGGCCGCATAGCTCCAGTAGAGCAGGAGCGCGACCGCCAGAACGGCAATCAGCTTCAGGCTGCCCGCCGTGCCGAGCCAGTGCAGCGCGGCCAGTCCCGTGGCCAGGCTGCCCGCGGCATTGCCGAGGATATTGGCCACCTGCACGGCCGCGACGCGCCAGCCAAGCCGCTTCAGATCGACCTGCACGGCCTGCTGCGCCAGCGGGAATGAAATGCCGAGCAGCAGCGAGGGCGGCGCCACCAGCAGCACGGTGACAACCAGCGCCATCGCAAGCGGCGCGCCGTAATGCCGGGTGCTTTCCGCCGCCAGCAGGCTTTCCCACCAGTCGGCGCCGGCGAGCCAGTAGACGCCATAGACCGAGGCGAGTGCATAGAGCGTGGCGAAAGCCTGCACGGCGAAGAAGGCGGCGCGGGTGTCTTTCAGTTTTTTCAGCCACAGGGCGCCCAACACCATGCCGAGCCCGTCGGCAAGCAGGAAGCTGCCGAGAATGGTGGCAAAGCTGTAGGCGGTGTATTGCGCGATCACGCCCGCCACGCGTACCCACAGGATCTCCAGCGCCACGATGGCGAAGCCGGAGACGAAGACCAGCACCGCCCAGGTGCCGAAACCAAAACCGGCGGCGCTGCGCACGGGCGCTTCCGCGACAGGCGCGGCCTGCACCGCGTCGCGCCGCCACAGCATCAGACCGATCAGCGCCGCGACAATGTTGAAGCATGCCGCGACGCGCAGGGAATTCTCGTAGCCCAGCGTGCCGATCAGCCACCAGCCGCCGAGCAGCGCGCCCAGCCCCGCGCCCAGCGTGTTGAGGCCATAGAGCCAGCCGATGCGCAAGGCCGCATCTTCCAGCGAGCTGATCGCGGCTTTCGCCAGCAGCGGCAGCGACGCGCCCATCAGCATGGTGGGAATGAGAATCCCGGCGAAGCAGACGGCAAAGATGCCCCAGCGGTTCGGCACCAGCGGGCCGATCACCTGCACGACGAAATCATAGAGGAAGACGCGGCTGCCCAGCGCGAAGACGCCGATGCCGATCTCGCACAGGATAAAGCCGATCAGCGCCTGGCGCATGCTGAGCCGGTCAGCGAAGGCGCCGGACGCCAGGCTGCCGAGGCCCAGACCGAGCAGGAAGGCGCCGACCACCAGCGCGGCCGTCACCGCATCGGAGCCGGCGAACAGGCCGAGCATGCGCTGCCAGACGATCTGGTCGATCAGCGCGGCAAAGCCGGAGAGGAAGAAGGCGGCGCAGAGCGCCAGAAAAGCAATCGAACGCGACGACGCGACGGCACTGGCCTGCGGCATTGGTGTTCCCCCACCCTGTTGCCCAATTTTGTACAGGCTGGCGACCGGTGATGGCCAGAGGAAATACGGTCGCGACTGCCACAGTCCCGCCGCATTTGCCGCAGTGCAGCGGCGGAACAACGGGAATTTTTCACCACGCCCCGCCGTTAGGGCTGCAGTGATCGTCGTGATGGAGCATCCATGAGTTCCGCCTACACCATCGGCATCGAGGAAGAGTATTTCCTCGCCGAACAAGACACCAAGAATGCCGTACAGCGCATGCCGAAAGCGCTGATCAAACGCGCGCGCAGTCTGCTGGGCGAGCAGGTGACGCCGGAACTGCTGCAATCGCAGATCGAAGTGGTGACGCCGGTCTGCCATTCGCTGGCCGAAGCGCGCGAGCATCTTCGCCGCTATCGCACCGCGTTGAAGGACACCACGGCCGAATTCGGCCTGCAGGTGTTTGCCGCCGGCACGCATCCGATGGCGGAATGGTCGGAGCAGACGCCGACCGAGAAGCCGCGCTACGCCAAGCTGGCCAACGATCTGAAATTCCTCGCCATGCGCAACATGATGTGCGGCATGCATATCCATGTCGAGGTCACCGACCCGCATGTGCGCATCGACGTGATGAACCGCGTGCTGCCCTTCCTGCCCACCCTGCTGGCGCTCAGCACCTCGTCGCCCTTCTGGCGCAAGCATCCGACCGGCTTGATGGGGTACCGGCTGGCGGCCTATGACGAGCTGCCGCGCACCGGCATCCCCGACTTCTTCGTCAACCTGGCAGATTACAACGAACTGATCGACACCATGGTCTCAGCCGGCGTGATTGAGGA